>LWDU01032109.1_pt2 | contig 35009 bp, 38 predicted proteins | sample 727161 | NCBI WGS metagenome assembly LWDU01 (sample SAMN04566230, study PRJNA314399) | hydrothermal vent metagenome | isolation source: deep sea hydrothermal plume seawater | place: Mexico: Gulf of California, Guaymas Basin | collected 2004-07-11 | reverse complement strand
CTAATGTCGGTATGAGCACGAATATCATCAAAAGACTACTTAGAGCTCGTACCGGAATACTAGCCTCTAATACCACGGTGCCCATGCAAATAGGGCATTCGCAAGGGTCCTCTCTCAAAAGTCAACAATCAATTCTAAGTGTTTGGTACCGCTGGGGGTGTCATGCGAATCGGATTGATGCTCACTTCTCTAGTTTTGATTTCATCTATGTTTGCTGGTTGCTTAGGTGATGATGAGGCGTCCTCATACAACGAAAATGGATTCATTACTGAAGGATGGATAGACCACCCAGAGAACAATGGAACAAAAGATCACTATGGCATTCCAGTTCTTTACACATTTACTGCTGCTGATGGAGAGAAGGTGTATGTTGAGTCTGCGGTTGTGAGCATAAATTATTCCGAACCTGATGAATCTAATGAACCTAGAATTGAAAGCGATACTATGATTTTTACAATCAATTGTGACGATGGTTCAGAATACGTTTCAAGAATGGGCAGCCCATTACCCAGTGGAAGCGGAGAATGCGAATATACTGTAACTAATGATGAACGGTGGTTCCCTGAAGATGATTATGAAGTTCATTCGGTTAGTTGGTCTTTGACCTACAGTATTGAATAATCAATTTTGGATTGTTTGCTAGGTTTTAACGGAATAATCCTGCTTCTCGACCTTGATGTACTATGAAGCAAGTAATTTTTAGCTTCATCATTTTCCCCACCACTCCCCCGTATATTGAATTATCACAATGGTGCTCAAAGAATTCTAAACATTTGTGCGGACAATTCCAAGTCATTATGTACGCAAGGTGCTCGTACCGGAAAACAAGCACAATAAATATTTAAAGTTTACACTCAATATCTATATTGGATTTTGCGCATGTTAAAAAATAATACAAATACACAGACTGAAAGTAGCGGAGAATTCTTTTGAATTACTCTGCTTTTGAAACGCCAACGGCATTTGGACCCTTTGGTCCTTCGCCGATTTCGAAGTTGACGGTATCGCCGTCTTCTATGCGTCCTTCTACTTCTGAAATATGTACGAAGAGGTCTGCACCATCTTCTTGTTCAATAAATCCGAATCCTTTTGTTTGGTTAAACCACTTGACTACACCTTGTGCCATAATATCCCCTCGCCGCGCATATAGTACTTCAATCCACCCTATCGAGAATTCAAGAAAATAGCCATTTCTAAACGACAATCTTCTGCCGGAAACCGTTCCAGTCTCGCTATTTTAGCCTAACTTCGCGAATATGAGTGGTAATCTACTGCCGGAACTAATTTTTCCACCGCCGATTGCAATTTTGCATTCGCTGCTTGTTCTCCGGCTTCAATTGCAGCAATCTGTCTTTCCAATTCTGCAATACATTTTCTCAGTGGCTCAGCAGCCTTAGGTGGCATATTGAAATCATCATTTAACCAATATTTCAAACTACTCAATAACCAAGTTAGATCGGTGGGGCTTTGCCCCTCGGGGGCTATTTGATATCCATCACCAGTTCGTATTACTGAACCCGATTTTTCCAGTTGCCCAATTAATGCAAGAATGGCTGAAGAAGCACCTTTCATATTCCCTTTGGCAAGAATATGTGACTGGGCCGCAACAATTTTGGCACCCAAATGGCCGCCTACCATTTTGTCTGCCTTGTTTGCATGTTTTAGCGCTTTAGGCAACTTTTTGCATCCGGCAGCCGACCTCGCTGCTTGAATATGGTCGTTTGGCCCGTTAGCAATAATTTGTTGGACTCCCTCGGCATCTTCGGCTTTGGTAAGCATTGTTTTGAGTACTTTTTGCTGTTTATGGAGAGTCTGGACTGCAGCCCAAGAATGTTTTGTTTTTCCGCGCTGCTCAAACACATTGGCGGCAAGCCTTGCAGCCTCGACCAACCACTTTTGCTCATCTATGTCACGCTTTTTTTTCGCCAGTAATACCTCTACTAATTCTGCAGCAATTACTTCGGCTAATTCTAGCCGTCCTTCGGCCGCATATTGCCGTAATTGCGGAATAACTTGGCCGGGGTTATCCATTCCAAACATGAAAATCGCCTCAATATTATGAATTTATTTTGTAGTAGGTGCAACGGTTAATGTCATCGTTGAATCAACTCCAATAATGCTTCGGATTCTACTAATAACAATCCCGCTTAAATCACCAAAATCTCGACAATTTAATTTCAAATACAAATCATATTCCCCAAAGAGCATCAATACTTCTGAAACTTCAGGAATTTTTTCAATCTGAGAATAGACTTGGTCCTCTTTACCTGGTGCGGTATTTATCAGCACTATTGCACTAGCGCCATTGTGGTTGTTGATTACCATGCCTCTGCCTCATTATCCCTATTCAAGCCCTCCCGTATAACTTTTGAGCCTTGACATACAGGGCAGGTTGTTCGTATGACTGATGAAGCGTGGATTGGCTTGACCGGAACTCCGGGAACTGGAAAAACCACTATTGCGCATTTGCTTAATGAGTGTTCAGTTTATTCAGTAAGCGAATTAGCAAATCAACGCGGATGTTTGGGTGAGGTTGACCCTCATGATATGTCTCGTGAAATTGACATTGTTTCACTTAATAATAGTCTTGAAAAACAAGGAATTAATCATCAAGCGAAGGGGTCTGCTAGCTCTTGCGAAACAGTAATCATTGAGGGTCATTTATCTCATCTATTACCCGTATCGGCAATAGTAATACTTAGGTGTGAGCCTGATATGTTGCAAGAGCGCCTTAATTTACGCAACTGGACAGGCAAAAAAATCCGCGAAAATACTGAGTGGGAATTGATGGGCGGCCCTTGGATTGAATTAGTTGATCACAAAAACAAAGATCTACCCATAATAGAAATTAATGGTAGCGATAATAGCCCCGAAGAAATTGTGCAAATTATTGGAAAATGGCTTAAACAGGGACTTCCGCTTACCCCCTTCGCAGAAATTGACTGGATGGAAAAAATGGTTGATAATTGAATATTTCCGCCGCCACATTCAACACCTCGGCTCACTTCCGCCAATTAGGTGAGTGAAGTGGCTTTGGAGCAGTTCCGTTCAGTTTGGGAAAACCTGACTGCTAAACGTGCAGAAAAAATGACATGGCTCTCTCCCGCCTTTGTTACTTGGTTGACTTTGCCAATTGGTCTTTGTGCTGCTTGGTTGATGATGACTGCTGGGCGTGATTCAACTGGTGGCTGGTTACTACTTGGCTCAGCCGCATTGGTTGGTATTGCCCAATTATTGGATGGTTTCGATGGCACTTTGGCTCGTGCAACTGGTAGAGTTACTCGTTGGGGAGATTTATTAGATCACACATTAGATCGAGTTTTAGATATTGTGTGGCTCGTGGCAATAGGGATGAATTCTGTTTGGGTTGGTGATGCAAGTATTGGTTGGGCAGCAGCACTATTCACCATGTTTGGTTCATACATGGGGACGCAGGCCCAAGCGGTAACTGGGAGGCGCGATTATTCTGGATTTAGTCGAGCAGACCGATTAGTAATTACAATAATTGGACTGACTGCTGCAGGAATAATGGCACTAACTGGCACCCCTGACTTTGGTTGGTATTTGCCCCCACTTTCTAATGTTGCAATAAATCCATTGACTCTAATAATTGTTATTTCAGGAGTTGGTGGCGCATACACCTTTATTCGCCGTTTTATTCAAGCTAGATCTCATGTTAATGAATTAGATAAAAACGAACCTTTATCTGTAACCCCTGATACTGAAATAACTGATGCAGGAACTGAGTGATGTGGAGTTGATGGCGGGAGTTCGGTTTTAGTCGCAATATCGCCATTGCAATGCGTGCATAATCGGTATGCTCATAACGGAATCAAAATAACCGAGGTAACGAGGGATGCGCAATGATAGTTGATAGGTCATCTAAAAAGTCAATTTTTCTTGTGTGTTTAATGCTCTCTGCCCTTGTAATTTGGGCTCCACCAGTAAGTGCCATTGATATTGGTGCTGCGGACCAATTACAGGCCCAAGATTTATCTGCAATTTTTGATGCTGAATCGGAATCAACCACTGTTACTTGGCGTAATATTGAAGAATCCGGCGGAGATCCAAACCTCTTCCAAGAGTTGTGGCCGGCAAAATATCATGTATTTCGTTCTGAACAAGTAATTAACAATGTGTCTATCATCGGACTGACTCCTTTTGCTACTGTTAATGCTTGTGACCAATCTTCATCGGGGGGAAATCCTTTGAATTGCAGAGGAGTATCGGGGACTCATCTAGGCCATAGTGTGACTTTTCAACTCCCCCCTGGAGTAAATGGCACATTTTTTTACGGGATAGTTACCGAACATTCGAGTGGATTGAACACGACTCTTCTCGATGCAAATGCCTCATCAACCTTTGAGCCAGTTGAAGAAATCACTTCTCCGATTCGCACACCATATTATTTGCAAGCAGAGTATTTGCCGAGCACTTCAGCGACTGAGTTATCTTGGGTTAATTACAATGTGATCAATCCGGTTCTACCCGAAATCGGCCCCGATGCATATTCAATTCATGTTTGGCATTCAGATATTCCAATTGTCCGTTCCAATGGTCTTACCCTCATACAATCTACGAGCCCAATCGCAAACCTTTCTGCAGGAGTATCTTCGTATTCCGTTCCAATTGCACCGTCAACAAGTAGAGAGTCATATTATGCAGTAACCTATCTATTGCCCAATTGGACTTCATCAGGCGACTCGTATGAAGATATACGATTCTTGTCTGGGAACACCCTTACTAGTTCAATAATCGAAGATAATATTGCACCAGAGAGTGTTACTTCGGTAGATGCAATTTTTATTCCTGATGAATATAGTGGCAAAGGCAATACTACCATTTCTTGGATAGGGCCAATAGGAGAAGTTGGAGAAACATACCGCGTATGGGTTGCTGGCGTACCATTCGATTCTACAAATCGTACAGATATAACCCTAATCGCAGAATTGGGTGATGATAATTCTTCATTTGTTTACGAAGTTCCAAGAGGTCACATCGGGTCATCATTTTATTGTATAGAAGTTACTGATCAATTCGGCATTCCTGCAACAGAATTAGGTTGTAGTAGTGAAATTTTTGAAGATTCATTTACACCTTGGATTGCTGAACCAACAGATGTTTCGGCCGAATATATTGGTGCCGGAAAAACTCGAGTTACTTGGACAGACCAATTAGGAGTAGAGGGTGAATTGTACCATATTTGGTGGTCTAATTATCGTGTTGTTGAAGGACAATTTGTTGAAAACCAATCCGCCCATTGGCTCGCATCAGTACCAGATGGTTTTGGGGAAGCAATAGTTGATGTTCCAGCTGGAGAATACCGCGACAACTCATTCTATTTTGTAACATCTCAAGCAAGATATGGCCATCTAAATGGCACTTACGAATATAGAGGATTTGTTCAAAATTGGGATGGCCCAATTGTCGAAGACACAATGATTCCAGATGACCCTCGTATAACAAGTCTTGAGATGTTAGGATTCATGAATTTAGTAATTCTTAAATTTGTAAATGAACCTAGTGAGTTTGAAGAAACCTACCAATTATATCGAAACTTTGGCACTCCATTTGTTAATGAAAGTGTTACTTCAGATGTATTATTGGATGATGGCTGGGAACCCATATTGGATACAATTAATACGAATGAAACTTCACCTGCAGTAATAGTTAGACAAATTTCAATTGATGAAAACACAACTAGAGATGTATGGTATGCGGTTGTCGCTACTGATCGTTGGGGCAATCTTAATTCACTGATTATTCGAGGTGCTGGTGGAAATGCCTGGGAGATTGAGGAAGATACGACACCTCCTGAAATAATAATCACGATTGATGATATAGAAAGCGGTCCTTTGCAGGATGGAGAACATCGAGTTATTGTGGAAACAAATGAGAATTTGGACGTCCCTCCATCAATTAACATTACAGTTGATAATGATAACACATATACAGAAACCGATGTTCCAATGAATCTACTTTCGGACAATATTGCAAACCCAGACAAAGGACCAAGTTATTACTTTGATTTTGATATTTTATCTGGAGATAAGTATGGCAATTTAACACTTCATATTATGGTTAGAGATGCAGTTTCAAATGAGGAGTGGCATAATGTTACCAATTGGGTAATTGATGCAATTGCTCCAATAATTAACATATATTCTCCGGGTTCCATGACCGATACAAAATACATGTATGGCGAACAAATAACAGTTCATGCTTCAGCAACCGATGATGTTGGAATATTATGGGCGAAATACAAAGTTATTAGTAATCAAGGCGCACACAATCAAGCCTCAAGTTCATGGATGAATTTAACCGATGAACATCTTTCATGGATAGATGGCGATATTGCAATATTAATCATTATCAGTTCTAGTGATTTCACACCAGGCAACCATCGAGTTGAAATAAAGGTATCAGATATTGTTGGCGAGGAACGTTCAAAAGGCGTTACTTTTAGGGTAGATTCATGCCATCAAACAATTAATGGTACTACAAGATGCGCTTATGAAGAAGCATTGCAGCCTGAAGAAGCAGCAATTATCATTGAGCCAAGTTTCACCGATCCACCATATATATTTGTATTTGGTTTGGCATTTTTTAATCTCTTGGCATTTGTAATTGTTTTCTTGGTAATCACAATTTCTCTCTCTAGTCCAAAGAAGAGGGGTGAAGGAGATGAAGATGGTGGAGAAGATTGGATGTCTGAATTTATTGGCACTTCATCAGAGCCAGATATGGATGCAATTCTTGCTGGCGACAAGCCAAAAGAAGAGGAAAAGTCATCAGAAGCCGCGATGCCTGATGATGACGACCCCTTTGCAGTTAATGTTCTTTCAAAGAAAACTCGTCGAAAGAAGAAAGCATCCGTTGAAGATGATGACGATGATGATGATGACGCTGAAGAAGAGCCAAAGTCCAAATCGAAGCGCAATAAGGTTGCCCGGCGAACAACAAAGCGCAAGAAATAAACTTTGGTGAGTTGATTTAATGCCTAATTCCGTTATTGAATCAAAGGAGGATTCAGTTGAGCCAACAATGGGCAATAAGAATCTGTTGAATATTTTGGACCCTCGTGAATCATGGATTAATCTACTATTACTATTCATTCCTTTTGCGATATACTTCAATATGACGCATAACCAAGGTTTAGCATTCATTTCTTCAATGATTGCGATTATGCCATTAGCATGGCTTATGGGTAAGGCAACAGAAGATATTGCAATGCGAACCTCTGAATCAGTAGGAGGTCTTCTAAATGCTACTTTTGGTAATGCTGCGGAAATGATTATCGCAGTCATGGCGCTATATGCAGCCTATAAAGCCGGTGTGGGAACAGAAACTGCCGCTACAATGATGGCAGTTGTTCAAGCCTCACTAATCGGTTCTATTTTGGGTAATCTTCTATTGGTTTTGGGGTTGTCGTTTTTCCTCGGTGGGCTAAAACATAGCACGCAAAAGTTCAGTCAACAGGCCTCTCAAACTAATGGTTCGTTGTTATTATTAGCGATGGTTGGGTTGGTGATTCCTGCTGCTTTTGCAAGTACTACTAGTTCGAGTGGAGATTCAAGTCTAGTCAATCTTTCACACTATACTGCTCTAATATTACTTGGAATATATGCAATGCACTTACTCTTTCAATTGAAGACCCATGCTGACCTTTTTGCTACGGAAAGTCATCATGATGAAGAGTCTGAAATGAGTAAAAAGCAGGCAATATTATTATTAGTAATTTCTACAATATTTGTTGCCTTAATGGCGGAAATATTAGTTCATTCAATTGAATTTGCAGCCGATTCTTTTGGCTTACCTCCGGTATTCATCGGTGTTATTTTGTTGCCTTTGTTTGGTAATGCGGCTGAACATTTCACCGCATTAACCGTTGCCCGCAAGGACAAGATGGATCTTTCAATTGGGATTGCGATTGGCAGTAGTATTCAGATAGCCCTTCTTATCGCACCAGTAACAATCTTGATTGCTTGGGGATTAGGGTTGCCCTTAACCTTAGAATTCGGCTTATTTGAGACTGTAGCGGCCTTTATGGCAATATTGGTGACTAATTTCATCGTTCAAGACGGAGAAAGTAATTGGTTGGAGGGAGCGATGTTGCTTGCAACTTATGCAATAATTAGTATTGCCTTCTTATTCCTATAATTTACTCAAGACCATCGTAGTATGAATAAACGGTTTGATTTAATTCATCAATTACCTGCGTTTCATCAAGAGTTAGAGTCTTTCCGTCTTGCCTAATAGCCTTACCATCAACCCACATGTCGAGGCAATCTGCTCCACTGAAAATTAAGTTACCTAAATGACGGTTTGATGAACGGCCAATGGGGTTCATTCGGATATCATTGAGATTCCATGCCGCCCAATCCTTACTGTCTTTTGTAGCCAATTTGAAAATATCCTTTGCTGGTAGAATAGTTGAATCCCAATGGTCATGGCGCTGAATAAGAGAGGCAAATTTCGCTTCAACTCGCATATCTAAACCAGAACCTGAAGATGCTGAACCGTCCGTGCCAAGGCGTACGTCCACTCCCGCCTCTTGGTAAGCAGGGAGGGATAATGTTCCCCCACATGCAAGTTTCATATTACTGGTCGGACAATGTACTGCTTTCACCCCGCGCTCAGCCATCATACGCATTTCGTCCTTCTTCACCCAACTTGAATGGGCACAAATTGTGCCTTCTTGTAAGAAATCAATACTGTCTAAGTATTGGGCCGGATACATCCCAGTCTTGTCATGACAATCTGCAACTTCCTTTCTAGTTTCAGCAACATGTATGTGGCAAACTGCATCATGTTTTTTGGCTAAATCTCTTGCTTGAATTAGGGTTTCTTCACCACATAGGTAAACCGAATGGGTTGCAACTGAATAATTAATTCGCGAATTATGATTATTCAAAAGTAAGTTATCCATTTCAGCCAATGCACTCTTTGCATCAGCGTGGCTTGGTAGGGCAATGTCACTTACAGGCCCTCCTAGCAAGGCTCTAATTCCCACTTCATCAATTACTTTTCCAGCAGTTGCTGGATAGAAATACATATCTGAGGCAAAGGATGAACCTGTGCGGATCATTTCTGCCGCCGCAGCCCTTACACCAAACTTTACATGGTCCGGAGTAATTTTTGCCTCAGTGGGGAAAATCGCCTTTTCAAGCCATTCCTGTAATGGATAACCATCGGAAAAGTCTCTTGCATTAAGAGTCATAGCAAGGTGTGTGTGCCAATTTTGGAAGGTGCGAGTAAGGAGTTTATGTTTACCATTGAGATTGGCCTGAACATCCTCATCTCCATTTGAGTTTGACCAAGACCCGTCCTGGTGAATTAAAAAGTCACCTAGATGCCTATTGCCATTATCATCAATGAGGATAGTGTTGCGATATCTCACCGATAAGTCGTCGCCCATAATTGACTGGGTGAGGGCCACCTTCAAAGCCCCTTGCCTAATCATTTACTGCACTTTTTGGTAGGCATCTTTCTTTCTTTGAATTAAATCAGAATAATTCCCGGGGTAAATATGAAGATATCCATCACCGCCTAAGAACCAAATTGTATCACATACTTGGTCGAGGAACCATCTGTCGTGACTAACCGTAATGATACTGCCTTCATATTGATTAAAAGCCTCCTCAATTGCCTCATTTGCGTCGGTATCCAAGTGATTTGTAGGTTCATCAAGCAGAAGCAAATTATTTTCTTCAAGGAGTAATTTTAGTAATGCTACTCTTGCTCTTTCGCCACCTGATAATTTGCTCATTATTGTATCGACTTGTTCACTGGTAAATTGAAATCTTCCAAGCATTGCTCTCACATCACCATAATCCATGCGTGGTTTTAGTTTTTGAATTTGCTTTACTGGTGTTAAATCAAAGTCAAGTGTCCGGTGGTCTTGATGAAAATATCCTATTTGGACGCCCGGTTCAACTACAACCCGTCCTTCGTCAGGCATTAATTCGCCAATAATCATTCTCAGTAGTGTAGTCTTGCCGACCCCATTTCCGCCAACAACTCCTATCTTCTGACCCTTACTTACTGCGACTTCAATTTGGGTAAAGATTGGTTTTTTAAGGCCTTCAAAGGAAAGAGAAGCCTTGTTTATTTCAAGAACATCTAGAGAGGATTTTGAAGTTGCTTGAAGGGCAAAATTCAATCCCTTTCGCTTCTTTGGACGGATTGATTTCATCCATTTTAATCGATTCTGTTCACGGTCTAACATGAATCGTTTTTGTGAAATAGATTTATCATACTTATTTGCACTTTTCATTGAGCGTAATGCTCCATTGAGGCGTCTAACTTCTTTTTCAGACTTAGCAATTGAATCATCCAAGGTACTCAAAAACATCTCCTTTTGACTACGAAAAGCCGAGTAATTTCCTTTGTATCCCTTCACATGGGTATTTTGCACTTCCAAAATATTATTACAAACACGGTCTAAGAAATATCTATCGTGACTAACAACCATTATTGCTCCTTTGAATTCCTTGAGGAATTTTTCAAGCCAAGCAATAGTGGGTAAATCCAAGTGATTCGTTGGTTCGTCAAGGAATAATACATCAATTTCAGAAAGTCCAACTAATTGCCTTGCAAGGGCAACCTTTGCTCTTTCTCCACCAGATAATGACTGCAGAGGGGTACTAAGAGGATGATGGCCAAGGCCAAGCGCTTCAATAATTCCAGATGCCCTAGTTGCAACATTCGCCCCACCACTTTTTGCCAGCATTGTTTGAAGCTCGGCATATCTATCCATTTTTGGCTGCCAGTCGCCATCATAGAAACTCGGATCGGCCATTGATGCTTCCAATTCGGCAATTTCCTCATCAATTTCAGCAAATTGGCGACCTTTTCGGTTCAATTCCTGTTCAAGTGTTGCTTCATCCTCAATATCTCTTACTTGCGTGAGGTATGCTACGCGAATGCCAGGAGCAAAAAGAACCTCGCCAATATCGGGATTCTGTTCGCTAATTGTGTTGAGCAGAGTTGTCTTTCCAGAACCGTTGTGCCCAACTATTCCTATTCGGTCACCCTCCTCAATTCGGATGTTGACATTTTCGAATACAGTAACCGGACCGAAGGCGCGATGAACGTCCTCAAGGCGGATTAACTCCTTCACCATGACCTCTGCGCGCAAGTTCTTCGTATAATAACCAGCGACCGGGAGTTTAACTTGAGATGAGGAAATAATGGGTGAGGTTTGGCTTAGGCTTGGGGTTGATTTTCTTCTATTATGTCAATGCCGAATCTCGCCGCACTTTCGGTAAGGCTAGAGATTGCCGGCATGTTTCGCCCAGCGATGAAATCCAAGCAGGCTCCGCCCCCAGTTGAGAGGTGTCCCATTCGCCCTGCTAATCCACGTTGTCCAACGAGTGTTGCTGTATGTCCGCCGCCGATGACCACATATGCTGAAGATTCTGCGCATGCATTGAGCATTTCAATAGTCCCAAAGGCAAAATTGTCAAGTTCAAAGACACCCGCTGGACCATTGAGAATTATTGTTCCTGCTGAGCGAATTGCGGCTGACAATTTGAGAATAGATTGCACACCGAGATCAAATATTGGTGCTTCTATGGGCAAATCTTCAACCTTCATATCAACTCGGTTATCGGCAACATTGGCGGCAACATCAACAGGCAAAATTATTGCATCTGGGAAATCCAATAGTAGTTTTTTGGCAATTTCAACCGTTGGCCACCACGCGTCTCCCAACTCCTGTTCAAGAAAACTCATTGAAGGACTACCGGGGTAATGTTCACTTAGACTCAAGAGAAGATTTGCAACACCGCCTGTTGCCCAAACTTCATCGGCAGTTCCTTCACGCAACATATTATCTGCTACTGCAATTGAGTCATCAATTTTAATCCCGCCAAGAACTGCAATACACGGACGGATTGGATTTTTTAATGCTTTTTGAAGAGCATCAATTTCCTTTTTCATTAATTCTCCCGCAACACAGGGCAGGGCATAGGTAAAACCAGTCATTGAGGGGCTATTTCGGTGTGCACATGCAAAAGCATCATTGACAAAAATATCGGCAATCCCCGATAATCTCTGCACCATTTCGGAGTCTGCTAATAGTTCAAAGGAGTCATTATTACGAGACATTTCTTCTTCATCCATTCGGACATTATTGAGCATTAATATTTCCCCCATCTTTAGTTCATCAATGGCTAATAATGCTCTATCCCCATAAATGTCATTTACCCACTTTACAGGTCTACCCAGCAACCTACCTAATTCTCTAGCATGTCCGCTGGTTGTTGTGAAGTCCCTTTTTCCAGGTCTACTTTGGTGGCACAAGATTACCACTTTTGATTTTGATAAACGGTGCATAGTGGGGAGAATTTCCACAATTCTCGTGACATCTAAAAATGCGCCAGTGCTTGGGTCTAAAGGCGAATTGATGTCAATTCGCAATAGGACGACACGTCCTTCAACCCGGACATCATCAAGTGAGAGGACCCTCTCCATCATTCCTGTGAAAGCACGGAGGTTTTCAATAGTTACCCTACAATAGTGGTAATTAAGAGTGAAAAATATCTATTTATCCCCCCCGCCAATTATTTGAATAATATTTACAGATAAGTGGATGATTATTGCTAAAAAATAGCCTTACTTATTGATTTTGGCTTTTTGGTGAGGGTAGGCAGACGCGCGTCCAACTCCCTTCATCAGTGGCAATCATTATCAATGCAGTGAACAGGATGCTTGCTAATGGCGCGAAAGATTGGTCATAGGGCCCCTATTGATGACGGGGATGACCGAGTATTGTCAGGCCCCCGCCAACGTGCTGCCACTCATACATCTTCTTTCGGAGTTTCAAAACGAGAAAGTCATGATTCAAGTGTATATTATAATTCAAAAATGCACGCTGAATTAGCAACTGAGCATGATACCGGAGTTTCACAACCTTTGCCCATAGAACTCGAAGATTCAGTAATTTGTGGCGATAGCAGAAATTTATTGCAAATTCCAAATAATTCAGTTCATTTAATGGTAACTTCCCCGCCATATAATGCGAGTAAAGAGTATGATCAAAATCTTGGATTAACCGAATACCTATCTCTTCTTCGTGATGTATTTGCAGAGTGCTATCGCGTATTAGTCCCAGGGGGAAGGGCGGTAATCAATGTTGCAAACCTTGGGAGAAAACCCTACATCCCCCTCTCTAGTCATGTTAATTTAATTATGACAGAATTAGGTTTTTTGCAACGCGGCGAAGTGATTTGGGATAAGTCAGCAAGTGCTGGAGTTTCTTGTGCATGGGGGTCTTTTGCCAGCGCTTCAAATCCTTGCTTGCGAGATGTACATGAGTATATTCTAATCTTTTCCAAAGGAGGATATAAATTGCCAAGGGAAAAATCTGAAAGAGATGTTCGGCAAAATACAATTGACCGAAAAGAGTTTGTTGAGTTGACTAAATCAATTTGGAGGTTCCCTACTGTTTCGGCTAAACGAGTGGGTCATCCAGCGCCATTTCCTACTGAATTACCCCGCAGATGTATTGAGATGTATACCTTTACCGGTGATGTTGTGCTTGACCCCTTCCTTGGCTCAGGTTCTACCGCAATTGCAGCGGTAGAGTGTGGGCGCAAATTCATTGGAGTTGATTTGAGTCGTGAATATTGTGACTTAGCAGAACAACGTATTGCCCAAGCAGAGCCATTTACTCTGCCCCAATCAATTGAAACAACTAATTGAAAATAATTGATGCATTATTGTTATTTGTTAGGCATCAAAGTTTTGGCTCATCTTGTGAATTGTAAACCGATTGGCTAAACCCGCCGCTTGGTTGAACAGGTTGGGTTGGTTGAACAGGTTGGGTTGGTTGAACAGGTTGGGTTGGTTGAACAGGTTGGGTTGGTTGAACAGGTTGAGCAGGTGTTGGCTGATTGTAAACAGGTTGAGCCATGCCGGTTTGTGCATTACCCATTTGCGGGTATGTGGCTTGATGCATTATTGGTTGCCCTGTGTGTGGATCAATGGTTCCTTGTTGCATCGGTTGAACAAATGCTCCCGGTTGTTGCATCATAATAATTTGTTGTGGTTTATTATCATCAAGAGCAAAAATGAAAATCACACCTAATCCAAGAACACAGACTGAGCAACATATTCCGTAAAACCCACCAGCCATTGCCAATAATCCGCCAAGGTTAATTTCTTGTTCTTTAATTATTACTTCCCCTTCTCCACTGAATTCAATATCCCAAGTGCCCCCATTACTGATTACAATATCGCCAACATAATCGTATCCAGAGAGTGTTATTGAGTCACAATCTCCCCATTCTTCACAACTTTCAAAGTAATTAGTTGCATTTCCATCAATCACCGTAACATTCACTGTAGAACCGTTTTCTACAAAGACATAATACTGTGCCATCATATTAAATTCCCCTGAGTATGTTGTGGGTGAAGTTCCGTTCCATTTTCCAATACCTTCTGGGTTTTCGGCGATGTCGTCGGCAAAACTACTACCTCCGACAATCATTGCAATAATACTACCAAGAAGAATTACCCCTCCAATCCCCAAGGTGATTTTAGTGACTATGTGCATGAGTTGTGCTTGGGCTTTGAGGTAATGAATCTTACTCCCTAATATATGCATTATTTCTTTCAGCGGTGGGTCTTATTCTTCAACTAAAGCCACTTCACAGGTATTGATGGCGTGGGCTGAAGCAGATTTAGTTGGCCCCGATGGCCAAGATTGGCGTGTTCCGGTAAGTGAATTAGAATCGAGACAAAACATGATGGCTTTGCTTCTTGACGATGCAGAGATTCCAGGCGTGCTTATTCAAAATCCTGTTGATTTGTATTATTTCGCCGGCGGCCGGCAAAATGGGTATTTATGGATACCTTCAGCCTCTTCGGCAGGTGCACCTGTACAATTTGTCCGTCGTTCAATTCGTCGAGCAAAATGGGACGCTGGTGGAGATGACGCACCTCATGAGGTAGTAGCATCACCCCGTATGGCAAACCTTGCAGAAGAATTGCTCAGCCGTGGTTGCAAAAAGGACAACGGAGCGCCTTGGTTACAGTATTCATCAGCCCCAGCATCATTGATTAATTATTTTTCAAGTTCACTCTCACCTTTGGGGGCTTCAGGTGATTGTTCAAGTATTGTGCATGGCATGCGGCAAAAAAAGAGTCTTTGGGAAATAGAGCAAATGCGCCAAGGTGCAGACATTCAACTCACAATGTTTGAGGCAGTTGCCGAAGTAGGAAGAGAAGGTGTAACCGAATTAGAATTAGTTGCTGCAGCTGAAGCGGTAAGTCGAGCAGCGGGTTTTGCCGGAAATGTTCAATTGCGCCGCTACCCGATGCAGTGTGATAGAGGAGTTATTGTCGCCGGAAGGGCGGGTGGAATACCTTCGTTTTTTGACTCAGCAGTAGGTGGAACTGGTCCACATCCCATGGCGAGTATGGGTGCAGGGTTTAATCGGGTGAATGTAGGTGAGCCGGTATTGGTGGATTTATTACACGTTCATCGTGGTTACACAGTTGACATGACACGCATGTTTTCAGTTGGACAATTAAGCGATGTCTGGGTTGAACGCCTTGAAGATATGCTAACTGTAAAGGAAGTAGTGGTTGATATTCTCGACCAAGGAAAAACTTGCGCTGAGGCTTGGCACGAGGGGTATTCATTGGCGGTTGAATTAGGTTATGAAAATAATTTAATGGGAATGAAACCCGACCAATCTCGTTTCCTAGGTCATTCTCTCGGATTGGAATTGGATGAAAGTCCTGTAGTTGCGCCTGGCTTTGACCAGCCACTTTCCGTTGGTGGCACAATGGCAATTGAGCCAAAGGTAGTTTATGGCGAGGGCTCTATCGGCAGCGAAGATACTTGGGTAATGAGTGAGGAGGGTATGGAAACGATTAGTGCTGATGGCGCATTTCCATGGTTGCATGAGTGGTAATGTGGTGCATCCTCTGCACCCACTATATTCAAAGGACTAGCGTTTTTGCAGATACATGGCGAAGCCGTACTCAGCCTCTCATATCGGAGCGGTCGCTCAATCATTTACCGACATGCGTCTTTCTGGTGCGGTTAAACAGCAATTGGTTGATTATCTAATACAAGAATTAGACCAACTTGTTCCAGAACTTGAAACTGCAACAATCCTCGCAGAACCCGATCGCAAAACTCTCGGCGACCCCGACCGAACTAGGCTCGGATATAGTCGAACAAGAGAGTTAATGTTAGACCGAATTGAAAAGATTGATTCGGTAGGTAGTGCGGCAGTTCAAAGAGCAGTTGAGGAATTAGAACGGTCATTGAAGAAGGTGGTCCGAAAATCAAGCGAGTATGCAGAGAAAGATCGAGTCGGGACCATTAAACCACGCCATTTAGAGCAAGTATTGAGGACTCAGAATATTCCGCAAGTTGGTGGAGAAGTAAATGAATCGGAAACTCAACATTCAATCTCTGTTGTGGAGGAAGATGGTTTGTCTGAAGCAATGGGTGAGGGTCAGGTTCTTACCCCCCAGACTCTAAGGAGGATGGCAAAATCATTTGCCGGTATGCCTGTTACCGATGAGGCATTAGAGGAATTAATGTTGTTATACTATGATGTGGTTGAAGAAACTGAGCATTCTTTGCGGACAAGTTTTGTCTCCGATAACCCTGAACCTTTCATTGAAAAAATAGGCCAAATGCAGGATTTAATGCGTCTCGGTTGGATGAGGCGAATGCTCAAACGTAGTGCTGCATATGCTACAGATTCCGGCTATAAACGAATAGATATTGAGCAAGTTGTTAATTTGGACCCATTTGAGTGAGCCAATAATACTGGGTGAATCATTCGCTATTATGGGCCATATGCCCTCCATTCAGTGAGTTTTAGGGCAGTTGAAATACTATGGACTCTCCGCCCATCTTGAGGAGAACTAAACATGGACAACATGATTGAACAAGATGCACCGGAATGGAGTGCAACCGTATATCACAATGGCGAAAAGAAAACCCTAGGCAGTGCAGAACTTACTGGTAAATGGTATCTAATTTATTGGTATCCTCTTGACTTTACATTCATTTGTCCAACTGAAATTGTAGGTTTTGAAAACCTTAAGGATGAATTTGAGAGTGATGGAATTACCGTTATTGGTGCATCTACAGACTCTTGGTTTAGCCACAATGCATGGTTCGCTGATAAGGATATTTTCCCTGCCGGTGTTACCCACCCCGTTATTGCCGACACAACTCACGAAGTTACCAAAGCATTTGGAATGTTAAATCCTGCTTTGGGCGTTGGCTTCCGTGGGACTGTATTGGTTGATGGTGAGGGCAAAGTGCAAATGTACTCAATTAACGGAATGGATGCAGGGCGAAGTCCTGCTGAAATTCTCCGTTCTAGTCAAGCAACTCAAGCCGGTGGCCTCTGTGGCGTAAACTGGACTAAAGACGACGATTATGTTGCCTGAGAAAAAGGGCTGAAATATTATTCAGTTGATTTACATTGCAAAGTTTGCAATACTAGGTGCTGAAAATGGATAATAGAAATAAGGCGTTACTCGGTTTATTTCTTGTGGGGATTGCTCCTACGGTTTCTATTTTACTTTCCTTCGGCACTAGCGGAGGTTTACTCGGTCAAATATCATGGTTTGTCTCAAAATTATGGATGCTGGGATTGCCATTGTTTTGGCGATTGAAAGTGGACAAATTGCCGATATCATGGTCCAAGCCACAAAATGGTGGATTCAAGGAAGCGCTAATTATTGGCGGCACCTTTGCAATTATTATGATTGCAGCATGGTTAGTATTTGGCATTAATAATATTGATTCCACAGAATTCAAAACCTCACTTGAGCCCGTTGGGTTGACGGTTGCAAGTACATATATCGCAGGCGCTCTTTTTTGGATATTTGGAAACTCTGTTCTAGAGGAATATGTATTCCGTTGGTTTATCGTTGAGAAGGCCGAAGTAGTGATTAATGGCATGTGGAAAACGGTATTTCTTTCCGCAGGTATTTTCGTTATACATCATTTCTTCGCATTATTTTTCCTTGGATTTCCATTGTGGATAAACCTGATTGCTTGCCTTGGGCTCTTTGTTGGTGGCTCCGCTTTCAGTTGGCTATACCTCAAATATCGAAGCATCTGGGTCCCATTTGTCACACACGCAATCTGCGATGTAGTGGTGTTTGGAATAGGATATTGGATTCTATTCGCTTGAAATAATTGAATAACTTCAATATAGATTCTTTGCCACCATTAGCAAAAATATTTGCCTATTCATTGATTGCATTTGCCCATCTATTGTTGGCTGGGATTCCAATAATATTTATTTCGACAGAGTTGATTCTTTTATTTTTTAGTAAAGTAGTGCGAAGGTCTCTAAAATCAATTAAGCAACATGGGCAGTGAGGGTGGGCTGGATTAATTGCCATTCGTATTTGTCCACTTTCGGAAATTTCAATTCCCTTCAAATCTCCATTTTCATTTAAACTCCCTCTTCCGTGAGGGTCTTGCCAATTGGCAAATACTTCTGCAACTTGGCGTTGTAATTTTGCATATGAGCGAGTACTCATACCATTCCCCCGCCTGGTTTTTCAAACCATCCACGGTGCCTAAACCAGAATAACATCAATATTCCAAAACTGGCCATTATTGCCATCACTACCCAAAAACCACCGAGTGTATCAGCCCCTATGGGTAATTTAGTATTCATTCCAAAGATACCTGCAACAAGGGTAAGTGGCAACATTATTGCTCCAATAATTGTCAGGGTAGTCATAACTTCAGTAAGCCTTTGATTTGATTTGGCAAGGCTCAGACTAGCATTAGTGAGGTATGTGTCCCTAGTAGATGTGGCGCCTGCTGAATAATTGTGATTTCTCTTCATCAAAGTAAGTACAAGGTTATGTAATGCGGTGAAATGAGTAAGGGTTTCTGTGGAAATAAGACGATCACCAGGTTTTACCAACCTCATAGTTGCAGAATGAAGTGACTCAATCGACTTTGAAGCCTCGCGTAAATTTTGCTTAAGGATGTGTAATTCTTCAAGAAGATTATCATATTTCATCTTTGGGTCAAAGACGCGATATTCTAATTCATCTAACTCATTTGAGTATTCATCTAATAGTGGAGTCCAATCATCTGCAATTGAGTCCAATAATTCATAGAAAAAGTAATCTATGCCAAGTTCAATATCTTCGGGATCGGCTCTCTTATAACGCCTCTTGAATGGAGTAAGTGCCCTAATGCGAGAGAAGTGAATCGTGATCATCAATTGATTTTGCAAGAAAATTGCAAGTGGCTCGGTATCTAGTCTCTTATCTCTATCGCGAGCTGAAACTACAAGAAAACGAAGGTCATCAAAGCGCTGAACTGTGTTGAGCGAATGCTCTCCAATTCCATCAACCGCTAACTCATCAAATCCCATTTCATCGAGAAGAAAATCTTTTACTTTTTCGTCCGGTTGGTAAATATCTAGCCAAGCGCAGCCCTTGCCTTTTGTTAGTTCATCTAATTCACCAAGGCCAAATTCCTCATCGTGAACGCCTCCACCCGTGGTCTGTAAACGGAATTCGGTCATATGTGCCCGTCATCCCCGTCATTTCAAAGGTTTTTGCTTTCAAAGATTATTCAAGTTTGGTTTTCTTTTGCCTTTGTGCTGATTTTATTTGACGGTTTTCAACTTCTTCTAATTTGCTCGTCAGACGAAAATTAATAAATCTGTAAGCCAAATAAATAGCACAAATATTGAAGGCCAAGAGAAAATATTCTGTAGCTCCCCATTTTGCCATAATTTCACCTCTACATTTTCTTTTTCATAAAGGAGGACTTAGTTCAATATCAACTGAAGTGGAAGGTATTCCTATGCATGAGAGTCTTGCCTGTTGCTCAATTAGAAAATCATCATCCAAACCAGGGGGAAGGTCTTCTGGTAAAGGAATTTGACCGGAAAGTAGGGTGACCATACAACTACCGCAAGTGCCAGATGTACAGTTTGAGGGTATTTCTACACCTGCATCTTCGGCATGCTGCAATAGGGTTTGATTCTCAACTAATGGCGTAAAGCCAAGGAGGGCGGAACCGCGAAAAAAACGTACAAGGGCTACAATAGCCTCATTCATGTTAATCCCTCAACGGTCACCGTAGCGTGTCCAACGTCCAGTTTGTTTGTTGAAATACAAACCGGCCTTCTTCATCCACTTGTTGAACTTAGTTGCACCAGCTCCCGTCCTAAGGATGAAATCTTCACGGTCTTCTTGTGCTTGAATGTAATTCTTAGCGGCCAAAGTTTGGTCGATCCAGTCGTCAATTAACATCAATCCAACAGTTTGTGCTGCAACTTCGGCAGCAGCGGCAATATTGTCCGCACTAGCGCCGGTTTCTTCCAAATCTTTCCGGATCATTGCTTGCATTACAGCTAGACTTTTTGCCGCAGGCCGTTGTGGAACTTCGCCGCGAGGGCTCATTTCTGGGTCAATAATAATTCGATTACCATTTGTCAATTGTTTTTCAACGGCAATGGTAAGTTTGGGAAGGAATGATTTTTCACATTCCCAGCACATAAAGGCCCAAGTGTTTCTCTGATCGGTGTCTCGCGAGGAACGTGGGTCAATCTCATCTCCACATTGTGGGCATGCATGCAATACAAGTGATGGTACTATCTTTCTCCTAAAATCAACAATATCTTGGGGGGTTCCGTCGAGTTCGAGTAATTCATGATCTCTTGCGGCTTCCAAACCACGTGTTTCTAATTGATCGCGGATTTTTGCTTGTTGGTCTCTCTTTGATTCATCATCCAAATTATTCTCAAGTTTAACAATTAGTTCTACCGTTTTTCCAAGGCGGTTCATTACTTCCTTTTGATGTCGGAATGCTTCTATTCGGGCGAATCGCAAGCGCTCTTTTTCCTCCGCCAAATCTGCAAGAATATCCTTTTGTTTACGCTTAAAGCGCAATTCCTCAATACGGTCAACCTTTTTCTTTTCAGGTGCAAGAACCTTTGCCAAATAGCGTTCTTTTCCATGTGATTGTGGACCAGCATTAATGATGTCTAATACACCTTCAGCAATAGTATCTTTGAGGCCGTAATTTTTGACTAATTTATCTTTATCTATCTTTTTCAATTCACCGATTTTTAATCCCGCATCAGCCAATAAATTTGCTGTTGTTTCGTCAATACCTCGGCGCAATAGAGCAAGATAGGTGTCCTTCTTCGCCATACGCTACACCCCCCAGTTAACCATGCCGAAGTGGCTGACCTATGTGAACCCCGCGATAATCAATCGCCGCGAAAGTTCTCCATCCAAGCGGCAATTGTCAACCACATCTCCACATTCAATTTTTCAGGACGCGCCTCTTGCCAACCAGTAGGTAAGCCAAGAGTTTCGCCTTGTGACAGTAATTTCTTGGCCGCTGCACGGTAGTTTTTACCATACCATCCCTTCACTCGAGAAATACGCTTGGGCGTTGTTTGTAGGCGATTGCGCATCATTTTTCTTCTTTCCAAAAAGCAAGTTGAAACGATTTGTCGTGCGAGTTTAAGATTAGCAGTAGGAACTGATTTTTCAAGTTTTATCGCTTCTATGAGAGGAGATAGATGGACAATTCTACTGTGAATTTTAGGTGCTGGGGAAAAAGCATGTGGGGGTATTTTACTACCTCTAACTATATTCCATTCAAACGCACTATTTATTCCAAGAGGACCACGGCTTCCTGGCCCTTCAGACATACACAAACGGGTGGCAAATTCATCCTGAAGAAGTAAAGTGATTGAGTTCAATCCTCGTCCACTACGATGATGCTTAACTAATTGCTCAATAAGTGGACTTGAGATTTGATAGGGGATGTTTGCAACAACTGATGTCAACTCAGCAGGTAATTTGTATTGTAATACATCACCTTCTATTAGAATCAACTGGCCATTACTAATTGGCTCTGAGAAATTAAATCTTATGTGCTCACAAGCAATTTCATCTAATTCAATGGCGACAACTTTTGCCCGCGTATCTAATAATTTTGCAGTTAGGTTTCCCGGTCCGGGCCCTATTTCTAACACAACATCATTTTCACTTAAGTCGGCGAACAATATTGTTTCATCAATGAAATCATCATCGATTAAATAGTGCTGGCCAAGTTTTTCATCCTGATTTTGCAGGCTAACTAATCGGTCGATTAGACCTGCAGTTGAAGGAATTTCCATCTTTGATCATTCCTGTCGCAGGAGAAGGTCAACGAGCCTCGGTTGTTCGTGCTGGTCAGAAATTTCCTGAGCAAGGCGTTGGGCAAGTAAATTCTTTCCATCAATTCCACAACTTGAATCCATTGTTGCAAAATCATCCCAGCCATTTCTTCCACGCAAATCAACAATTTCGAGTGCCTTCTTTTTACCAATGCCGGGTAATAATTGGAAAGCATGCATTTTCAAAGAAAGGTTACCAGCTCGGTTGAAGAATGAGATAAACGGTTCAGTATTTTCCGAAATAATACTTTCAATGATGTCTGCCAAATTATTTTGGCCAGATGAAGTCAGATTTCTGTAATTCAAGGTCCCGAGTATTTGCCCTGAGCTACCTTCCGGGGTAATATCAATAACAGTTCCTGCTTGAAGCAAAGGCTTTCCAGCAGGAGGACGGATTTTTATCAAATACATTTTTGCTTCAGTAAGTGCAAAGATAAGGCCGCTGGGGCGAATCTCATGGTCGACGACTCGAGCAGAAACTTCACCCTCAATAGAGTCCAGGGTATTCTTTCCCGCTCTGGGATCATTATTGCGGGGATACATGCTGGGCGCCCTCCTGGGCAATAATTTCACTCAACGCCGACATTCTGGCGTACAATATCGAGAATTTGATTGATTTCAGTTTCATCAAAGGAGATTCTACGACTTGCAAGAATTGCTCGAACATCTTCACTGTGAAGTGGGATGATTTCAGCCAATTTAGCGGCGAGGTCAGGAAATTTTGCAATCTTCTCAATTTCTAAGAAAGCATTTCTCATGTCGTTGAAAACTTTAGTTTCGGTCTTATAGCCATTGCGTGCATCACTCGCGGCCCATTCTGCGTGGTGCAAGGCAAGCTTTTGCTCGTAGGTAAGGAAACCACGGCGCTCTTGAGCATCGTTCAGCATATCCCTAACGTCTTGGTAACTCAAATATTTTTCTTCGCTCATGAATTTCACTCCTTGATGGGAAATAGGTGCTCTGCTCGAGCAACTACGGTTTTGGACATGTTGCCATCTTTAACAGCAACTACCCAAGCGACTCCTTGGCGCTTGACGATTTGTCCTGTTCTGCCTTGGAAACGGCGGTGAGGCATGCCACCTTGTTGCGCAGCATCAAGAACAATAGCAACCTTGTCACCTTCTTGATAATCATGCATTAGGCGAGCAATATCAATGCGGCCCTTGTCGGATTTTGACTTGCGTAGAATACTGCGTGTACCTTGGCGTGTGCCCTTGGATCGCTTCATGAATTATTCCTCCTTACCTGCACAGCACAAGGCTGAGCAAAGCGGCGACTGACCGCCCCCATTTAAGCGCGCCGGATTATTTCGGCAGGGGAAAACGGCCATCATAAGCGCGAAACCCCCCCTTCAATCAGCATGAATGTCGGCAACATCAAGCCATAAGACTTCGCAATCTGCCCCGAGTAATGAGGAAACGCTGGGGATGGTTCTCCCCCCGTCGCCGTGAACGGTTTCTTTGACATAAGTACCAGATTCACAACGTAAACTCACTTCTGCAATAATGCCTTCTTCAGTACTCTCAACAACCGGGTCCTCGACGACCATTACCTGTCGCTTCCGGATTTTATCTGCCCGACGATGTGCAACTCTCAGCGGAGTTCGTTGTTCAAGGGTAGTTCCGGCTAGCCCATTTAATATTTTGAGTATTTTATTTTCATCAGGTAGAGGTGGCAATTCAGGTTGTGGTTCTGGTGAATTTAATATTCGCTCAATTAAGTCAGATTTTGTTCCAGACTTAGCAACTTTTCTTGCAATGCAAATATCAACTAATTCTGCTTTTTTGAGTATTGTTAGGCTTGCCTCATCATAAATTGGCGTATTTCCCTTCACATTATTTTCTTCAACGGGAGTATCTGTGTCCAGAATTGCCTCTTCATCTTTGCCTCTCCCACTCCCATTGCGCTTTCCCCGCCGTCCTTTTTTGCCTCTTCTCCCGCCTTCTTTACGGTGATTTGGTACCGGTGCGGGCATGGTGCCCAAAGGATGTAATTTGAAGCGAATTCGGTATGATTTTTCTGCCGGTGTGTCCTTTATTCTAACTACTTCCGAGCGTTGACTATCCCGCATTGAATCAACTTCAATTCGCCCTTCTGCTTGGCTATTTATCGCCTTCTCAACAACTGCCATATCAACAGATCTAATCTTCGGTGATTTCATTTCAATAACGAAAGGCCGACCTCTCCCCATGCAACGAACATCAATGTCTTCTCGTCCCATGCCATGGAAAGAGTGTTCTTTACTGCCAAATAATTCCAATAGTGGATTGCCAACGGAATCCTGCACAGAGTGCAAATATTGTTTGCCAGTTCCATCACAACGCATGCAACCTCGGCCTTTGCAGGACCGGCAGGGCCAACGAGTTTGAGGAATCCCTCTCTCCAATTTACGGTATCGGCCATAGATGTAGTGAGAGCGAATGTCAAGGTTTACTGCAAGGGTAAGCATATCAAGTAACGCCAGAATTTGTGGTTTTTCATTTACCAGTTTTATTTTCGGATTTAATATCAACAATTCTTTGGCAACATTTTCAACCAAACTCGACTTCAACGGAGCCGAACCGGGTGCGCCATATCGCTTTCGAATCAAGTCTTCTTCTTCGGCTTGATCTTTTGGGAATTGGGCACCGATTTGCAATCTTGAACATTCATAATCTGCAAGTGCATCATTCATCAAGCGAGCAAGGAGGGGTGCTTCTGCAAATAATTCCTCACAGAATTGGCAGTATGAATCGCCATCTCTTGCACTTGCTAATTCAGGGTCAGTGGCCAAGATATTTGCTCTAATTTCATTTCCTGCGGAGACGATGTCTTGGCCGAAACTTTTCTTCCCACCGATGCGCCCCAAACAGTGGTCACAAGTTCCCATGCGAAGCAAATGTTTGAGTCCAGGTAGCGAGGGAGCTGGAGGTATTTCTTGTAAGTAAGTCTCCATTTGGTCACTTTGATAATGCTCACTCCAATCATCATCTGTGGAGGAAGAATCCTTTTCTTGTTTGTCATCGGATTCTGTTTCATTTTCGGAATCGGGCGTTGGGGCTGCCTCAAGGTCATCCCAAAGGTCAATATCGGTCTCGCCAAATCCTGCATTTGCAAAGGCAGTCCAATCTTCTTTTTCTTCAGTACCCGAATCTTTTGGAACTTCCGTCATCTTCATCACCACATTACATCTATCCGGGGTTGAACCCTGCAATAGATAACCTGCCGAGAAGCCCTCCCTTCAAGAACCCATCTCTTTACTTTAGTTGTAAAGTTGAATCAAATTAGGGTATTTTTTGGGTTAGAAATCCAATAGGTCATCTAAATCAGATATTACTGAGGGTGGAACATGAGGTGCTTGTGGAGGGGCTGGGGTTTGTTTGGGCGAAGGTATTTGCACGGGTGGCGTAGGTGTGTTTGAGGTAGGATATGTCGGTTCTGCGGTAAGAATAGTCAATTCCTCATTTGGCATCATCGGAACTGAGGAACTCTGTTGGCCCCATGGATAAGCAGCCTCTTCCCCTTCCCAAGCACCTCCCACTTTCGCAATTGATTCATAATCAAAAGTTGGGATGACTGCTTCTGAGATATCTACTGTGTGAGTTACCATGAATGCTTGTTTTTCGGCTTCTTGCTTGGCCTTTTTATCGGGCATGAACCCTATTGCCGCGCAAGTCAATACCAAACTAGCAATTAATGAAAGAATGATCATCGCTGAGGAAAATAATCCAAATGATGCGAATAATCCCATCGGTGAGATTGAAATAATCATGAATCCCGATACATCCGATGCTGCCGAGCCTACTAATGCAAGTCCACTGGCTCCTCCTACTGCGGCAAGCGCAGAATTTCTATTGGCTCCATTGCTTCGTTCTTCACGATAACGTTCAGTAACGTGAATACAATAATCAACTCCGACTCCAAGTGAAATCGCCGCAATTGCAACGGTTACCAAATTTAGATTTCCACCTGATGCGGCTATTAATCCATACAACCAAACCACCACCAACAATATTGGACCGGTGGTAATCAATGATTGGCTAAGTGAACGGAAGCCCCACCAAAGAGTAAGTATGACGAAAATCGCCCCTAAAAATAAACTTGACTGCATTTGAGTCTGCATTGAATCGGCGGCGACAAATCTTGTAACTGGCTTGCCGGTCCACATAACCCAAGAAACTGGATTATCATCATTATTTATTGTAGAATCAACATCACCCCGTTCCCTATAATCGTCAGAGGTGAAGTTGATGAAGGGTAAAAAGTCATCTTCAAGGGTATCGAGGAAAGGTTGCATTGAAGGGAAGTCATCTGGTTGAGTGATACCAAACCTAAGCAAAGTTCGCTTGTAAACCGGTGCATCACCACCAACAGTCAAGTGAGGCGAGGTTGGAGAAAGTGGTTCATCAGGGGAAATGTATAGGGCAATTATTGAAGGTGGCATGTGTGGTATTGTTGCCGTCTCTGGAATTCCATATAGGCTCATGAAGCCATAGAAAAATGCTAAGCAACCCCTGTCTTGTAAGTTAGGCATGAATAGGGGGGCACCATTATCTGTGCAACCAACTCCATGGTCTGCCGAAGTAGTATTCCATCCTACTTGTTCAAAGGGTGTTGAATTTTCAATCATGCTTGTTGTAAGTAAAAACACTAATTCATCAACTCCATGTATTTCTGCTTGGCCATTTGGCTTTCTAGTTATTTTATCAGAAATACCCCCGTCACTTCTATCCATATTCCATCTAGTTTCATCAATTGCTGCGAATACCTGTGGATTGAGAATATCTCCTTCAATCAGCACTACAGCAGGTTCACCTTCATCACTAAACCTTTCATTGATAATATTGACACCTACCGCCATATCTGAAGAATCATCAAGGAAGTCTTCAACTTTGAAATCACCTTCAAGTCCCACCATTCCAATAGTTGCCGGTATCGTCACTAATATTGCTATAACAGCAATAACCCATTTGGATTTATTTTTTGCAACTCCAGTTGTAATAAAAGCCAACCATGATGAAGGAACGAGGTGAATTTGCCCTTCTTTTTCAGGCTTTAGTTTACCTCTTTTTTCCAACCAAAGGTCAATTGAAAGACGCAATAGAGGTGCCCAGATTCCAGTCAGGACAAATGCCGCAAATACGCCTAGAGCCGCCTCTATTCCAAATGAGCGAAGAGCGGCGATGTCACTGAACAAGTTAGAAGCAAAAGCAGCAATTGTAGTTAGGCTGGTAAGCATTATTGCCCTACCCACCTTTGCCACCGTTACTTCGGCAGCAGCAGAAGGAGTAGCACCCTTTTTTCGTTCTTCTTTGTATCTGTGCAAGGCATGAAGCGAATCATCAATGCCGAGGGCGAGGACTAAAATTGGTAATAGATTTGAAAATTGACTGCGCGATATAATATCAAAACCAAACCAATCTCCAAGTAAAGAAGCATGGCCAATTAGGCCTTGCATCCAAAGCAAAGCACCCCCCAAGGCAGTACAAACAATCAGTACATCTGAAACTCGCCGCAAACTGAACCAAAGTAATATTATGATTGCCAACCCCATCAAGAATAATAAATTCATAGAAGATTGAACCTCGCGAGTAATTTCAACATTAACTCCGACTCCAATCATCAGAGAAATAGTTTGGTGATCTGAAGAGCGAATAGAACCTTCCAAATGTTGAATCCCCCATTCAGTTGCACAAGGCGCAGATTCTGCAGCCAGTGCAGCACATTTTTCATCATCATAGTTTGGTGGGTGGGCGATAAATTCACCATCGTGGAAAGTGTAACCGCCGACCACAGGCCAATCAATTTTTGATTCGGGGTGTGCATCCTTCCATGAGAAAGTCCAACCATTTTCCTTCATTGCCGGTTTATCCAATTGCACCAAAAGCCAAGTTGCTGATGCACTCCAACGTCCTTTTCCCCATATTGCTTCAGAGAAGTTCCCATCAAAGGACATTTTTCCGCCAATTGGGCCGGTGACATCCGAGGTGGGGTCGGGTAGAAATGCTCGGTCAAGGGAAAGCCAGCGTAGGAAATTTCCTTCGGAACTGTTTGCCATACGATGGGCAGCCAAATCAATATGTGCTTGGGTAATAGCAGGGTCATCAAATTGCAGGCACTCAATAATTCCACAGTCAGTCCATTGGGTGCGAGGAGGGACAATGCTGCCAAAGGGAGACACACCTTCTCGGGTAAGTATTGAATCATTAGCCATGAAATGACGAAAAATATCAGTCACAGTCATTATTCCATCTGATTGCCAGCCAGTCACATCATTTACCATCGGCGTGAGATGTTGTCCAAGTGAGTGGTTTCGGGCGATATTTGCCTTCCTGTCAATTTCTTGTATGACAGAGAGGTTGAGGATGCCACCTGTAGGAGAATTAACTCCTGAGTCTTTGCCGGTGAAAGAAGCAATTTCTGTATTAGGGTGTAAATTTGCATAATCTGGTATACCTTCACTAACCGAAGGGACATCTGCATGTTCATCTTCTACATATTGTCTATCGCGTAGAATCACCATAAACCCGACTACTTCTTCCGAGGCTCCAAATTCATTTTTTATTACATCCAATGCTTCTATTTCAGGTGAATCAAGATCATAAGACTCAACATCAATTGGCTCAATTGCAGTAAGAACTCCAGGTAGCATTAGCAAGGTGAGTAATGCAATTGCGAGATGGACTTTACGGCGATGAGGCACCATCCACTTCGCTAGGGTGGAAAAGTCTCGCGTTTCTCCTGCCATCAGCAATCGCAGGAGACACTATTACTTGAGGAAAACGAACTACACACGGAACTAATATTAGTGAATTATTTAGGCATTCATCGGATCTCCCCTTAGCAAAAATGATAATAATATTCCTTTCTTGGAAAATTAATACCTCTAAAAAGAGAATAGATGTTACTTCAAAGTCCAACCTTTTGTAATTCTTTGAGAGCAGAAATCTGTTCAGGACTTAATTCACTGGATTCAGCAATAATAAATTCCAAGTCCAAATCACCACCTGTATATCCCTTCCCCTTCATTCGCTGGCGGTCGCCAACTCGACTATTAGCAAGAATGTTCAAATTGCCAGATTTGCCATTGGGGGTAGTAATCCTCACTTTCCCACCCAACAACAAAGTAGAATAATTCACTTCAACCAGTTGAACAAGCCCGTCTCCTTCCCAACGACGGTCTTCGCCTGGGTCAATACGGATAGTTAAATTAAGGTCTCCCGCCTCACCTTTTGGATGTTCATGACCCATTTTTTTGAGACGCATTACAGTTCCATGAATTATGCCAGATTTGATATTTACACTGAGGGTTTTAGGCGTAGAAGACACTCCTCCCATACCATCTTTTTCTAGCCTACGGATTTTGAAGGGCCGTTTCCCCCCTTCTTCAGCCTGAGAAATTGAAAGGTCAAGATAGGCGTTTAGGTCAGCACCTTTTTGGATTTGTTGTGCTTGTTGTTGTCGCCTTCCTTGTCCGCCCATTCCGCCCCTTTGGCCACGCATACCTCCTCCGCCAAATAGACCGCTTACCACCACCGCTGCCGAATGGGTTACCACCACCGCCGAATGGGTTACCACCACCGCCGAATGGATTTCCTCCTCGCCTACCAAACATATTGTGCATTTGCGATTCTTGGTCATATTTTTGCCGTTTTTCTGGAGAATCAATTTTTTCATATGCTGCATTAATCCGCTTCATTCTATCTTCGGCAGCAGGGTCGTCATTTTTGTCAGGGTGAAAGCGTTTTGCAAGTCTGCGATACGCCCTTGTTATCTCTTTGTCACTCGCATCCTTCTTCACACCAAGCACTTCGTAGGGGTCGGATTCAGCCATGCGTAACATGCCTCGGGTGGTTCACTCTTTTTTGAACCAAACGATTTTTTGCTTGGATTACCCCAGTAGGCATGGTTTTTTTCACTTTCCAATTTGTTTTTGCTGCATTAATGGAGGTATAGGAGTTTTGAGCGTGTGCTATGGCGGCTATTTGGAGTAACATAAATAGGGGAAAACCATAGATACATCTTGCTATAGCCGCGCGTCATCCCTCAGATTCCCTTTGCGGAGGCCAATCCGGCGCGGTTAAATGGGGGTGGCGTTTCGGGCAGTTGGCTGAGGTTTCGTTATGTCCGCTGCAAAGAGTGATTCAAAGTCCGAAGACCGCACGTTTGAGGATAAGGTTCTGGCCGCCCAAGACCGTATAGAAAGTGGCTTCCGCCGTATTGGTCGAAGCTCCTGGGCACGTATTCTCCGTATGGCTCGAAAGCCTACTAAGCAAGAATTTACTCAGACCTCGATTATTTGTGGGATTGGAATGTTTATCCTCGGTTTAATCGGCTTTGCAGTAATGTTTACCATGGATCGCATTATCCCTTCATTCTTTGAGTGGTTGATTAACTAGGAGTTGATTTTATGGCAGACGCATTTGTAGCATTTGTACGCTTTGGCGACGAGGTATTACTCCTCCGTCGTGCAGAATCCGACCGTGATTACCCAATGCTTTGGGATGGGGTATACGGTGTTGGTGGAGAATCTGAAGAGGAAATCGTTAATCGTGTAGCGGTAGTTACTGGAATCCCTGAAGAAGATTTAACTGCAGAAATATATGGTCCAGCACGCGGAATTGAATTTGATGGTCGCTTAAACGATGTTACACCTTGGCTTGTTACCAGTGAATCTGGTGAAGTATTGCCAGCGTCATTGTATGATGAATACGTTTGGGTTGACCCAGGAAAGATGCAAGAATATGTGCATGTATTCACCGATAGGCAGCACGAAGGTAGTGAGAAACTTCTTCGTGAAATGTATGGAAGTGTATCTTCCTTCTTATTTATTGTAAAAACTGCAATTGGCTCTGAACAGAGAGTTGCTGAAGAAATGCAAGCTCGCTTGGGTGGCAGTGGCAGTTTGAGTACCATTCAAAATGAAGTATTTTCTGTACTTCATCCAACTGGGATGCGCGGTTATGTATTCGTAGAAAGTAGTGCTCAACACCACGTTGAAAAATTAATTGGGCGAACAGGAGGTCGTGATCGTAAGACACGAGGGCCAATATTGTCAACTCCTCTAAAGAATGCAAAGAGCGTATTGGGTACTGAAGCACCCTTGCAAGATGTTTTGCCATATTTGGAACCAAAGGCAGCAACTTCTGGAATTGAAGTTGGTTGTATTGTTGAAATTATTAATGGTGCTTTCAAGGGAGAAAAGTCTCGTGTTATAGCGGTTAGCGACACAAAGGAAGAGGTGTCTATGGAGTTGTATGAACAACCAATTCCAATGACTTTGACCATGCGTGCAGACCACGTTCGCGTTATTGAGAGAGTTGAGTGACGCGCGTCGCGATTAAATATGGGAGTCAATTCGGCGACACACTCAAGGAGGTATTACACATGTCAAAACCATGGACATCCGAACTCATCATCAAGAGTCTAGGCGTTGCAAAGTGCAACGGGAGTATGGCTGCAGCCAAAGAGGATTTACCTCTTGAAAAGGCAATAGAGGTCGCCAAGCAAAAGGCTGATGACCTTACTGGAAATTCAATAAAAGCTCTGACTTGTGAAGTCATTGGAACATGTGTATCTATGCGTGTGAAGATTGACGGTCACTGGCCGAAGGATGCTTTGGAGATTATTAAGAGGGGAGAATGGGATTCACGCTTTGAATGATCTCTAGCACGAAATGCGGGAGAGGTTAGCGCCTCGCAGACCGCAGGGGTGAGGAAAAATGGAACAAAATATAAGTGACGCAATAAAGGCTGCTTTGGAAGCAGCACCTGAAAGAAAGTTTGTAGAGTCAGTTGACTTTGCAATTACAATAAAGGACGTTGATTTGAAGAACCCAGCAAATCGTGTCCAAGAAGAAATCCGTCTGCCATCTGGCCGAGGTCGAGACATTCAAATTGCAATGTTTGCTGGTACTGAAGCCGCAGTTAAGGCCAAAGAAGCAGGAATTTTTGTAATTGCTCCTGAAGAAATTGAGGAGTTGGGGAAGAATAAGATGACCGCTAAGAAATTGGCAAATAGATATGATTTCTTCCTCGCTGAAGTTTCGCAAATGGCCCTTATCGGTCGTTATCTCGGTGTGGTTCTTGGTCCTCGTGGAAAAATGCCACGACCATGCCCTCCAAATGTTGACCCAGGTATGATAGCAGCCGGATTAAAGTCCACTGTTGTAGTTCGTAGCCGTGACAGAATTACTTTCCACACCGCAATTGGCACACGTTCACAATCTCATGAAGAGTTGTTGGCTAATGCTATTGCAGTTTGGGATCGTGTTACCCGAAAGTTAGAGAGGGGTGCAGGAAACATCCGCAGTTTCTACATTAAGACCACAATGGGTCCATCACACAAGGTGGAGGTGGTCCTCTGATTCCAAAGGTAGCACCATGGAAGAAAAACACAGTTGCTAGCCTACGTGAGGCTGTTGACGCCGGTGGCGTAGTGGCTATCATTGATATTCACGGCGTTCCTGCCGGTTCAATGCTAGGCATGCGTAAATCTCTCCGCGAAAACATGACCATTGAAGTTGCCAAGAAGCAACTGATGCGTCGTGCTTGGACTGATGCTGGTGGAGAATTAGATCAACTTGAAGAGTTATTCACGGGTGCCGTTCAACCAGCCCTAGTACAATCTTCCTCATTATCATCCTTTGAAATGTTTAGTGAGTTAAAGAAGACCGAAGCAGGACGTGCTGCAAAGCCAGGGGATATTGCTCCATATGACATTGTTGTCGAGAAGCAAGATACCGGTATGGCTCCAGGTCCAATAGTAGGTGAATTAAATTCAGTAGATATTCCTGCGAAGATTATGAAGGGTAGCGTGCACATTGCCAAGACTACAACCGTTCTAAAGGAAGGGGAAGTCTTTGAAGGTGAATTAGGTATGCTACTTGCAAAGGTTGGTGTAGAGCCAATTATTACAGGACTTCGTCTTTGTGGTACTCTTGAAGACGGTGTAGTCTTCAGTCCAACTGCCTTAGACATAGATATTGAAGCCTTTGAGAACAGTCTAATTAGCGCAATGGCTGGAACATTCAACCTAGCCTGCCACATTTCGTGGTTCACTAAAGAAACCATGCCTACATTGCTAGGCAAGGCCTCCTCTGAGGCTCTTGCTGTTGCCTTTGAAGCAGGCATTGCCAATTCCAAGACCCTACCAACAATGATTGCCCGTGCTCAGGCCAGTGCTCTCGGAGTTGCAGGAGGTTTGGATGATTCCGCCCTAGATGATGAGTTGAGAAATCAACTCGGTGCTGTAGCAACTGTTGCAGCCAGCGTCGTTGTGGAAACCGAGGAAGCCCCAACCGAGGCAGCCGAGGAAGAGGAAGAGGAAGAAGAGGAAGCATCATTTGGTGGACTCGGAGACCTATTCGGTTAATATTGAGGTGAAAAAAATATGGAATATGTATACGCTGCTATGCTTTTGCACAGTTCAGAAAACGAAATCAGTGAAGATGCTGTAACCGCCGTCCTAAAGGCCGCTGGTGTAAGTTCAGACGCTGCTCGCGTGAAAGCACTCGTTGCTTCACTCGACGGTGTTAACATCGCTGACGCAATGACCCAAGCCGTCGCAGCTCCTGCCGCCGCCGCACCTGTTGCTGCTGCCGGTGGAGCCGCTCCTGCTGAAGCTGTTGTTGAAGAAGAAGAGGAAGAAGAGGAAGCATCATTTGGCGGACTCGGCGACCTCTTTGGATGAAACTGTCAAGCGATTAGATCAGAAAGACCCGAGTTATCGGGACCCGTTTAGAACGGGTTCAGCGAGCGCAGGGACCTTTGGTCGTCGTCGTAGTCACCTGACGAATTTGTTAGGCGACCGACAGTTCATCTGCTCTCAACAACTTATCTATCCACAAATCCTTGCGAGGGTTTGATGTGACCCAACCCGTGCGGTGAAGCAATTATGGTAAAACCAATGCATCTCGAGTTTGAGACGACGGTGCCACCACCGCAAATGGTAAGGGCGCTTCGCGAACTCATCAGTGAGGTTGGTTGGGAAAAAGAAAGAACAGAGGGCAGCCGTATGGTTGACCGCTGGGCGATAATAATGCCCATTGCGACTCATGCGAGAACTCTCGGATTGGTCATCAAATCTGGCCCCTTGACTGGCATGGAAATGCAGTGCTGGTCACATACACCTGGATCAGCAGGTGAGGTTCATCACATGGTATTCCATTTTTCTAATCGCCATCCAATTGATAGAGTTCATGAGTTTATTCAACACTGGGTTGTTTTGCTTCCACGTAGTCCGTTCAAATGGACAAAGGGCGAGAAATTGATACTTGGATTTTTGCTACCCTTATTTCGGCGAAGTCGAAAAGCCTTCGCCGCAGTTGGAGTTCCTATTGCAAAAAATCAATGGCCACAGAAGGAACTTCCTGACTGGTCGCAATGGGCACCTTCAATAAATCAAAGTGAGGAAGAATAGAGGGTGTTTGATGAGCCCATAGGGCTCAAAACAACTTTTTTTTATGGGGGTGGGTTTTATTGCCCCGACCTTTTCGCAATTATGAGGCAGACGGATGAGTTTATCAGCGAAATTCCAAGACCAAGCATTCGTGACTAACCTTGTGGTAATTGTGGTTTTTGCCGCTATGTTCCCCGCATACTTTGGTTATGTGTCCTCAAATACCGACACAATAGATCCGAGTGGTTATGGACCAGTGGGTGCTTTCAATGTGTCATTTACTGAATCTCCACTGAGCAGCATTTCACAGGTACTTTGGGCTGATGATGGTGAATCTGATGAGTTCACTTTTTCTTTCCCTGAAGAAATGGAAGTTCCCGATGGTTCAGAATTGGGCTATGTGCTAATAACTCTAACTTATGCTGAATC
>LWDU01034306.1_pt1 | contig 35016 bp, 37 predicted proteins | sample 727161 | NCBI WGS metagenome assembly LWDU01 (sample SAMN04566230, study PRJNA314399) | hydrothermal vent metagenome | isolation source: deep sea hydrothermal plume seawater | place: Mexico: Gulf of California, Guaymas Basin | collected 2004-07-11 | reverse complement strand
CCAACCCGGCAAGCACCCACCTCTATTACTTGATCCGTATTTTTAAAGAACATAGCCCATGCCTGAAGACACAGAGCCGGCGTATTATACGCGTACGAGCCCAACTTACAAGGGCTAAACCGGTAATATCGCTCCCATTTTAGCAGCGCCACTGAGGCTGTCATTGATAAACATCTAGGCTTGGGGAAATAGCCCATTTCTGGCCTTTGCATAGTAAAAAAACCGGTACCCCAATAACAGGAATACGAGGGTGCCATAAAACGCCGCTGGGCCGATATCGAGCCGTAGAATCCATAGCAGGTGGACTACTCCCAGGATACTGGCGACATAGACCAGGCGATGCAGGCGTTTCCAGTTCCTGCCCAGCTTACGCACCATCAGTTTCGGTGAGGTTGCCGCCAATGCCAGCAAAATCAGGTAGGCGCTAAAGCCCACCGTTATGTAGGGCCGCTCGATGATCTCTTCTATAATATCGGACCAGCGGAATCCAAGCAGGAACGTCAACCACACCATAAAATGCAGCGTCGCATAGAAAAAAGTAAACAGACCAAGCATGCGCCTGAGTTGTACAAATTCAATTTTATTGCTAATGCGTCTGAGTGGCGATAGCGCCAGAGTCAAAATGAGGAATCGCAGCGTCCACTCTCCGGTCTCAATGGCGAGTTCTTCTGCAGGGTCTGGTCCGAGATCATTACGCAGAATTCTCGAGATCAGCAAAACAAAGGGAATCAACGCGATAGCGAAAACCAGCGGTTTATTCAATTTAGCCATGAGCTGGAATTATGATACAGAATCCTTAATCAGAGGCTCCCTTAGCTGCAATCCACCCAGGCTAGAAGTTACGCGCCAGGTCCAGGCCTTCATACATCGATGCAACCTGGTCGCCATAGCCATTGAACAGCCTGGTATCCATGTACTGTCGACTAAACAGAGTCTGCGGCAGTCTTCTTTCTTTATCTTGACGCCAGCGCGGGTGGTGTACGGCAGGATTTACATTGGCATAAAATCCATATTCGTTGGCCTGTAAATCGTTCCAGGTTGTATGCGGTTTGGTTTCCCTGAAGTTGATCCTGATAATGGACTTGATGCTCTTGAAACCGTACTTCCACGGCACTATCAAGCGCATGGGGGCACCGTTTTGTGGCGGCAGGTAATTACCATAGAGCCCTACCGCCATCAGCGTAAGTGGATTCATGGCTTCATCCATGCGCAGGCCTTCCCGGTAAGGCCAATCGACGATGGCAAAGCGTGAACGAATACCCGGCATGATATCCCGATCTACAAGCGTCTCAAACTCTATGTATTTCGCCTTGGAAGTTGGCTCAAAACGCTTGATCAGGTTTGCCAGGGGAAATCCTATCCAGGGAATAACCATGGACCAGGCTTCGACACAGCGCAGCCGATAAATTCTTTCTTCCAGCGCCTGGGGCTTGAGTATATCCTCAAGATGATAAGTTCCTGGCTTGGCAACTTCACCGCTAATTTCAACCGACCATGGATCGGCCTTAAATTTTCCGGAGTTCGAAGAAGGGTCTGATTTGTCCATGCCAAATTCGTAAAAATTATTATAACGTGTCACGTCCCGATAGGGGGTCAGAGTCTCTCCCGTATAAAATGGTGCGGAATCCGGGGCAGGCTTGATATCGGAAAACTTTTCCGCCCACCAGGGCGCGGGTGCTGACCTGGACATAGTTGCGGGTGCACGCGCTTTTAGTCTATCCCCGTTTTGTGCATTCGCAATCGATGGCAGCGCACCGGCAACCGCTGCGCCCAGCATTAACCTGGACCCAGCAGCCATAAACTCACGGCGGTTTCGATAGACAACTTCCGGTGTAATTTCCGAGGGCTTGATGTCTGCAGGCTTCTTAATCAACATGGGCTATCACCTATAGAGTTTGATTTTCTTTCAGGATTACGTTTTTGTTGTATTCATAGTTACGATTGTTTGGGAATGTTCCTGCCGATAATGTGCCGGGCCACGGCACCCCGTCTATTCGTCCTCTGCGGGCTTCTTCTTGTTGCTGGATTTCGCCTGGTTTTCTTCTGCGTACAATGATTTCAGCTCAGGCCGTTGCCTGAACAGCCAGATGCACGGGCCCGACGCCACATAGATGATATTTATGCCGAGCAGCATTTCATGGGGATTTTGAGCAACCACCACCAGCAATATTACCGCAAAGACAAACACCATATAAGGCACAGTGCCCGCAAAGTGCAGCTCCTTAAAACTGAAATACTTGTAGTTGGATATCATCAACAGGCCGGTAAAAACCGTCAGCATAGCCGCGAGGTAGGCTATCAGCGGCGTGACTTCTACGCCGTATTTGTAACACACCCAGGGCACGAAGGTGACCAGGCCAGCCGCCATAGGGCTCTGGAGCCCAAGAAAAAAGCGCTTATCCATCGTACCCAATTGCACATTAAAACGCGCCAGGCGTAACGCAGCGCAAGACATATATATAAAACTGGCAGCCCAGCCCACATTCCCCAATGGCCCGGATGTCCAGCTGAACATGATGAGCGATGGCGCCACGCCGAAGGACACCATATCGGAGAGACTATCAAATTGTGCGCCAAAAGCGCTCTGTGTATTGGTTAGTCTGGCGATGCGACCATCTAGCAAATCGAGCACTCCGGCGATCAGAATGGCCCACCCCGCTTCATTGAAATCACCGGACATGCCCGCAATTACCGCATAAAACCCCGAAAATAAGGCGCCCAGCGTCAGTAGGTTAGGCAATAGGTAGATGCCGCGTCTCCGCACCTTCTTGCCACCTTCCGTTACGATTTCCTCGTGTTCATCGATAGGCAGAACGGTATCAGACTTGGCTTCCTGATCTTCAGTACTCATTAATATCCTGCTTATAGCTGATAATTAGCGGGAAACTGGATTATACAGCCCTTGCACGGGCTTGCGGGACTATTTCTACTGTAACTAAACATTTTACCCAAGAATCCAGATGCTATATTATCGCGCCTCACTAAAAAGCATGAATCAAATTCGTCTCAGCATCAATTATCACCATACAAAATAGAGTTTTCGGAGCTTATCCATGAATTATTTCAATACGTTGCCACTGCGCGTGCAGCTAGAACAATTGGGCAAGTGCCGCTTCATGGATAGAAGCGAATTTAGTGATGGTGTAAACAAACTCAAGGTGAAGAAAGTAGTAATCGTCGGGGCCGGTGCACAGGGCTTGAATCAGGGCCTCAACATGCGCGACAGCGGGTTGGATGTTTCCTATGCACTGCGTGAATCCGCTATCAGTGAACAACGCCCATCCTGGAAGAACGCCACCGAAAATGGCTTCGTCGTCGGGACCTACGACGAACTCATCCCTGCCGCAGATCTGGTTTTGAATCTAACACCCGACAAACAACACAGCTCGGTTGTGGAGCAAATCATGCCGCTAATGAAACAGGGTGCCAGCCTGGCTTACTCCCATGGTTTCAATATTGTCGAGGAAGGCATGCAAATACGGGATGACATCACCGTGGTCATGGTGGCGCCAAAATGCCCGGGCACAGAAGTCCGTGAAGAATATAAGCGTGGTTTTGGCGTACCCACTCTCATCGCTGTACACGCGGAAAATGACCCAAATGGTGACGGCATGGACATTGCAAAGGCTTACGCGGCTGCCACAGGCGGTCATCGAGCTGGCGTTCTGGAATCGTCATTCATCGCCGAAGTGAAATCAGACCTGATGGGCGAACAGACGATTTTGTGTGGAATGTTGCAGACCGGATCGATCTTGTGTTTCAACAAGATGATTGAGAAAAACATAGACACAGCTTATGCATCAAAACTGGTACAACACGGATGGGAAGTAATCTCGGAAGGTCTGAAGCACGGTGGCATCACCAACATGATGGATAGATTATCCAATCCCGCCAAGCTTATTGCCAACGAACTAGCGGAAGAGTTAAAGCAGATAATGACTCCTTTATACCAGAAGCACATGGACAACATTATCACTGGTGATTTTTCCGGTGGCATGATGGAAGATTGGGCCCACGATGATCAGAAACTGCTGAAGTGGCGAGAAGCCACTACAAAAACCGGCTTCGAAGAATCTACCGCCGGTGATATGGAAATTCCGGAGCAGGAATATTATGACAACGGCATCCTGATGGCAGCAATGATAAAAGCAGGCGTGGAACTTGCCTTCGAGACTATGACCGACAGTGGCATTATCGAAGAGTCTGCCTACTATGAATCATTGCATGAGGTGCCGTTGATTGCGAACCTGATTGGTCGCAAGAAACTCTACGAAATGAACAAGGTGATTTCCGATACCGCCGAGTATGGCTGCTATCTGTTTTCCCACGAGTGCGAACCACTGCTGACAGATTTCATGACCAGGATCGATACCGACGTTATCGGTAAGGGTCTACAACTCAATGACCTGGGCGTCGATAATGCAGACCTGATCGTCGTAAACGAGAGCATTCGCTCCCATCCGATAGAAGTAGTGGGAAAACGCCTGAGAAAATATATGACTGCTATGAAGAAAGTGCTCTAAGTTTTTCTTCCGGCTTCGATTATCTCGGTTAATAATAGGTAGTTACACAGAATTAATTACAGCGTCCATATTACCGCTGTGGTTTAACCGCGCCCTTTAGCCGCACTCTGAATTAAGATACCAACCATCTATCCCTTCTTATCGCAATCAGGGCGCGAGCAAGAAGGGGTAGATGGTAGGCGCCGGAAAGTTTGACCTGATCCCGACTCTCCATAAATAGAAGTTCAAATACTGAAGACATCCCCTGAGCTATCAATTTACTCTTGTGAAACTTCCGATCATGAAACATCAACTAGTACCTCATAAGCTGAGGACCTTCTCTCCACGAGATATTCCCGACACGCCGGTCCTGGCGACTTCCATCACGATGCTATCTCCTAATGCCGCAATAAAAGCATCCAGCTTGCCGCTGGTACCAGTGAGTTGAATGCTAAACACGCCGCCGGTCAGATCCACGATCTGGCCTCGGAATATATCTACCGTTCTATTCACTTCGACTCTCTGGGCACCAACCGCCTTTACCTTGATTAACATTAATTCGCGTTCTATATGCGCACCATCGGTTAGATCAACCAGTTTCACCACATCCACAATCTTGTTTAGATGCTTGGTAATTTGTTCGATACGCGCTTCGTCACCACTCGTTGTCAGGGTGAGGCGAGACAAGGAATTATCTTCTGTGGGCGCTACCGTGAGCGAGTCAATATTGTAGTTTCGCTGAGAAAATAGACCGACCACCCGGGACAATGCGCCTGGCTCGTTTTCCATCAGTACAGAAATTATATGCCGCATATCAAGTCCGCTCCGATTTGCTCAATATCATGTCTTTCATGGCGCCGCCTTTGATTGCCATCGGGTACACGTGTTCGTCTGGGTCGACCATTACATCCACAAATACCAACTTGTCTTTATGAGCGAACGCCTCTTCAAGTTTTGATTGAAGCTCAGACAGTTTCGTAATTTTGATGCCAACATGGCCGTAGGCTTCCGCCAATTTCGTAAAATCTGGCAAAGACTCCGCATAGGTGCTGTGAGAATGGCGGCCGCCGTACTGCATATCCTGCCACTGCTTTACCATTCCCAGCGCCTGATTATTCACACAGATGATTTTGATGGGCAGTTGGTATTGCATACAGGTGGCGAATTCCTGCAGATTCATTTGAAAACTACCTTCTCCCGTAATACAGACGGAGACTGCATCAGGATGGGCAAACTGCACACCCATTGCTGCAGGAAAGCCAAAGCCCATGGTGCCAAGACCACCGGAGTTTATCCAACGACGTGGTTTATCGAATCTGTAATACTGGGCAGCAAACATCTGGTGCTGGCCCACATCGGAACACACGAAAGCATCACCTCTGGTGATCTCGTAAACTGCCTGCACCACCTGCTGGGGCTTGATAGTCCCGTCTTCAGCCGAGTTTATCGCCAGGCTATCCTTCTCCCGCCATTTATTAATCTGTTTCCACCAGACTTCCAACACCTGCTTATCCACGCTAGTTTTGGAATTCCCGATCTCCGCCAACATCTCCTCTATAACTGATGTCACCGAACCAACGATAGGTACATCCGCATTCACAGTCTTCGAAATTGATGCAGGATCGATATCGACATGCAGAACCGTGGCGTCGGGGCAAAATTTGCTGATGTCGGAATTCGTTACACGATCATCGAAACGGACACCAATTCCGAGTAATACGTCGCAGTAATGCATGGCCATATTCGCCTCATAGGTACCATGCATGCCCAGCATGCCGAGAAACTGTTGGTCCGATGCGGGGAAAGCCCCCAGACCCATGAGGGTATGGGTAATGGGATAGCCAAGTTTGCGCGTCAGCTTAACCAGTAATTCTGAACCATTACCCTGTACGACCCCGCCACCGGTATAGATCATCGGACGCTTGGCAGACAGCAGCGCGTCCACCGCCTTCTTAATCTGTCCTGAATGGCCCTTGCTTGGAACGGTATAAGACCTCAGCTTGATATCTGCCGGGTATTCATAGGGGAATTTTATCTTCGGATCGGTTACGTCTTTGGGAATATCAATAACAACAGGGCCAGGTCGCCCAGTAGTGGCGATATGAAATGCCTTCTTAACAAGCATTGGAATTTCAGATGGATCCCGCACCATAAAACTGTGTTTCACAATGGGACGCGAGATACCGACCATGTCCGTTTCCTGAAACCCATCAGTACCAATCATTCTCTTTTCCACCTGGCCAGAAATCACGACCAGGGGAATTGAATCCATGTAGGCTGTGGCGATGCCGGTAATGGCATTGGTCGCACCCGGACCCGAAGTCACCAGCACCACGCCGGGTTTACCGGTGGAACGGGCATAGCCATCGGCAGCGTGGGTCGCAGCCTGTTCATGACGCACGAGGATATGCTCCACCTTATCCTGGTTAAATATGGCGTCATAAATATGTAATACGGCACCGCCGGGATAGCCGAATATGATTTCGACCCCCTCATCGTGCAGCGCACGAATCAGCATTTCACCACCAGATAGTTGTTCCACTTTATTTGCCCCTAAACCTTTCTACTTTTGCCTCTGCATACAGATAGCCAAACTCATCGGCTGGCTGTAACAGCCTGCCGAAAATTCAATATTTTCTAATTAAGTTTTGACATTCTACAAGCCGCATTAAAACCATGCACAACTTGCTTCAATGTCGGCCTCGTACGCGATAACGTGATAGAAGCCTTAGGTGGATGTTGTCTGACACCCAGACGGTAGTGGGTTCGGTTGCCGGTTGCGGCGATCACGCACTACTGCAGATTGAATGAAGGTTTTCCAAACGCTCTGTTCAAGCACAGCAATTTTGCCATTTATACAAGGAAAGTCAAGCTGTTATGAGGTATAAGCGAGATCTTGACGGTCACCTAGGCAACCGCAGAATCAGGCTCGTGCACGGTTTTGGTGAAGCTGAGCTCACCCTGGGAATCCAGGTCCACAAAAATCGTATCCCCGGCTACGTAGGTTCCCTTCAATACTTTCTGCGCCAGCGGGTTCTCAACCAGATTCTGAATAGCTCTTTTCAGCGGACGGGCGCCATAAACAGGATCGTAGCCAGTGTTGGCGATATTATCCAAAACCGCATCGGAGACCTTGAGAGCGAGTTCGTTGTTGAGCAGGCGCTGATTCAGTAACTCCAGTTGAATCTCGGCAATAGCACGTATCTGCTCCTTCCCTAGGGGGTGGAACACCACGATTTCATCGATTCTGTTGACAAACTCAGGCGAGAAATGTTTCACCACCACATCCAGAGCGATTTTTTTCACAGCCTCATAGGACTGCTCATCATCAGCTCCAGTCTCCATTAGCTCCTGAATTCGATCGGAACCGAGATTGGAAGTCATCACGATAACAGTATTTCGAAAGTCTACAGTGCGCCCGTGGCCATCCGTCAGCCTGCCGTCATCCAGCACTTGCAACAAGATATTGAAAACGTCCGGATGGGCCTTTTCCACTTCATCCAATAGCAATACTGAGTAAGGTCGTCGCCGGACTGCTTCGGTCAGGTAACCACCCTCCTCGTAGCCAACATAGCCAGGGGGCGCACCGATCAATCGGGCCACCGAGTGTTGCTCCATAAACTCAGACATATCGATTCGGACCATGGCATCTTCGGTATCGAACAGAAACTCCGCCAGCGTTTTGCATAATTCGGTTTTGCCCACGCCAGTCGGCCCCAGAAACATGAAAGAACCATTGGGCCGATTCGGGTCAGACAAGCCAGAACGGGATCGACGCACGGCGTTCGCCACCGCCACAATCGCTTCATCTTGACCGATTACCCGCCGGTGTAGAGCACCTTCCATATCGAGCAGCTTGAGTTTGTCTTCCTCCAGCATTTTACTCACGGGGATACCTGTAGTTCGGGAAACCACATCGGCGATTTCTTCCTCGGTGACTCGATTTCGAAGTAATTGTTTCTCGGCTGCTTCTGCTGCAGCGGCCGTAGTCAACCTTTCTTCGAGATCGGGAATTATTCCGTATTGAATCTCGGACATGCGAGCCAAATCTCCAGCCCGGTGTGCAAGCTCCATATCGCTGCGGGCCTTTTCGAGACTGCTTCTGACGATCTGAGTCCCCTGTAGCGATACCTTTTCCGCCTTCCAGATTTCCTCCAGATCGGCATACTCTGTTTCCAGTTCCTGAATGTCTTCCGTTAATTTGGCTTTGCGCTTCAGTGCAGCCGGATCTTTATCCTTCTTGAGAGCTTCCTGCTCAATTTTAAGCTGGATCAATCGACGCTCCAGCATATCCAATTCCTCTGGCTTGGAATCAATTTCCATGCGAATCATACTCGCAGCTTCGTCGATCAAATCGATAGCCTTGTCCGGTAGTTGCCGGTCGGTGATGTAGCGTTGCGATAATTTAGCGGCGGCGATGATGGCAGAATCGGAAATATCAACACCATGATGCACCTCATAACGTTCCTTGAGACCACGCAGGATAGCAATCGTATCCTCTTCGTTTGGCTCTTCCACCAGCACCTTCTGGAAACGGCGTTCCAGCGCCGCGTCTTTCTCAATGTACTGTCGATACTCGTCTAGTGTGGTTGCACCCACACAATGAAGATCCCCCCGCGCCAGGGCTGGCTTCAACATATTGCCCGCATCCATGGCGCCTTCGGCTTTACCGGCACCTACCATAGTGTGCAGTTCATCGATGAATAGGATAATCGAGCCTTCCTGTTTCGAAAGCTCATTGAGTACTGCTTTCAGGCGCTCCTCAAACTCACCCCTGAATTTTGCACCGGCGATCAGGGAACCCATATCCAGAGACAGAATCTTCTTTCCTTTCAGACCCTCAGGCACCTCTCCGTTGACGATTCTCTGGGCGAGGCCTTCCACGATGGCGGTTTTACCGACACCGGGCTCACCGATGAGAACTGGATTATTCTTGGTGCGACGTTGCAGCACCTGAATAGTGCGTCTTATTTCAGCATCACGACCAATTACGGGATCGAGCACGCCGTTTTCCGCGCGCTCGGTGACATCGATACAGTATTTTGAGAGGGCCTGCCAGGCATCTTCAGCGGAGGCATCGTCCACGGACTCACCGCCACGTAAATTGACAATGGCATTTTCCAGTGCCTGTAGTGAAACCCCCGATGAATTCAGCAATTTGCCGACTGCACCCTTGTCGTTCATGGCGACTAGCAGAACAGTCTCGCCGGAGATAAAGCTGTCGCCCTTATGCTGCGCTAGCTTATCCGCTTGATTTAGCAGTCTGGACAGGTCTTGGGATACTGTAATCTCACCACCGTTGTCCGACACCTGGGGAAGGTTATCAACCAGTTCGTGCACCTGTTTTCTTAAGTCACTGAGATTAAAACCAACTTGTGCGAGCAAGGGTTTGACCGACCCGCCTTTCTGATCAATCAGTGACAGCAGCAGATGCGCCGGCTCGATGAAATTATTCTCTTTACCCAAGGCGAGCGACTGGGCATCCGCCAGTGCCGATTGCAGTTTGCTGGTCAATTTGTCTATTCGCATATACAAGCTCACAAAAAATAGTAGCTCCATCCTCTTCCTGAGGAGTCATGAGAGCAGTAAATTTTCACACTGATGAGTAAATTGGGTCGATTAAGCTATTTTCAATGTACAGGGAATCTATTTTTGATGAAGATCAAGCATATCAGAACCAGAAATACCAATCAGAAAGAAGCCATAAAATGTTCTCCTTGCTGGAGATAAAAAGAGATGAATAGAGGACACTGCAGTGGGAAATCCTCGTGGTAATTACTTCGGGAACGGAGACTAGCCGATATAAATAAAGCTCACCATGCGACCGGTGACATCGTCTCGGCGATAGGAATAGAACAATTCGGGCTCACAGAATGTGCAGTATTGACCTCCATAGATTCTGGCTATTCCCGACTGAGTTAGTTTAAATCTGACAATGCCATAAAGATCACACAGATACTTGCCCGCTTCTCCCGTTGCCTTAAAGTATTTTTGCAACACTTCCTTGTCTTCAGGATTCTCTACGATCGCCAGGAATGCCGTCTTCACCTCGGCCCCTACTTCGAAATGGCAGGAGCCGATGGCAGGTCCCATCCATGCCACCAACTCCTGGGCAGGCGTGTTACATCGGTTGATTGTACGTTCCAGTATGCCCGCCACCAGGCCACGCCAACCGACGTGAGCCAATGCAACTTCGCCGCCGTCTCTGGCGGCAAACAATACCGGCATACAGTCTGCTGTTAGTACGCAACACACGAGACCTCGCATCCTGGTACAAATGCCATCGGCAATGACGGGGGCACAGCAGGAGTCTGCCCTGTGCACATCGCTACTATGGGTTTGTTGCAACCACTGCCATTGCAGCTGCTGCGGATATCGATCTGTGAGCAGCCGCAGATTGCTATTAACCCTGGCTGCAGAGTCACCTACATGATGGGCAAGATTAAAGCTCTCATAGGGGTGTTGGCTTACACCACCCGCCCTGGTGCTAACCCCCGCTATGATTTCTGCAGGCACATCCCAGTTTGGGGTGATTATCTTCATTTCACTCATTCGGCTGCATTGTGCTCATTTAAAACCCGTAGTTTTAGATTCAGAAATTTCCACCGATCTCCGCATCTTTCGACAATTCGCGGATCAACCCCACCATGTCCGGGGGCGTCGCGCTTTCCCAACTCATTGACTCACCACTGTCTGGATGGTGGAGCGCAAGACGACGGGCATGTAAGGCCTGGCGTTTAAAATTTTTCAAACAATTAATGAGCTCCGAGGAGCAGGCAGCCGGGACTCTTTGCCTGCCCCCGTACATAGGATCGCCAACGATTGGGTGATTCAGGTAAGCCATGTGTACTCTTATTTGATGCGTTCTGCCGGTGTCGAGTTTCACCTCAAGGTGGGTATGGGAGCGGTAGCGTTTGATGACTCGATAATGGCTTACCGCGCGTTGACCAGTCTCAACCACCGCTCGCTTTTTGCGATTCACCGGGTGTCTACCCAGAGCCACGTCGACGGTCCCACCCCCGGTTAATACGCCTTGCACAACCGCTTCGTACTCCCGAGATATTTCACGGGCCTGCATCTGATTAACCAGGGCAGTGTGAGACCTTAATGTCTTCGCCACCACCATCAAACCCGTCGTGTCTTTGTCCAGGCGATGCACTATGCCGGCCCTGGGTAATTGCTGCAGCGCATTGTGGTGATGCAACAAACCGTTAAGCAGGGTGCCATCACCATGCCCCGAAGCGGGATGCACCACGACATTAGCTGGCTTGTTGACTATGATTAAGCAGTCATCTTCGAATACGATATTCAATGCCATCGGCTCGGCTGACCAGTTCTCCTGAACAGGCAATTCTGCATCGACTTTGAGCTTGTCACCCGAAAGCAATCGATCCCTGGGTCGCAATTGACGGGCATTTACCAGCAGAGAACCGTCCTTGATCCAAATCTGCAGGCGGGCGCGAGAATAGTCGGGAAACAATTTGGCAGCAATCTGGTCTAATCGATAACCGGACAGATCCTCGGGAACTTCTGCTGTTAACGAGATTCTGGTGGACATGTCACAATGATACTTGATAAACCCGGCCAACAGCACTCATGATCATTCGCTTTGGTTTGCAGATGGAGCCTGGGCCTCAAGAGTTTGGGATTAAGCCCCCGGCTATGGTTAAATAGTGCTTTTTTGCAGCCAATCCAGGCTGCTTTCGCAGAATAACGGGCAAATACATTGACGGGAATTACATTGACGAACAGGCCACTAAAATTGTCCCTGGTCCTTATCGCGAGCGTTCTTATAAGCGCCTGCAGCTGGTTTGGCGACGACGAGGACGCAGACGAATTCGCCGGATTGAGTACCGAGGAGCAGTTCTACCGTCGCGCCCTGGATCAGCTGGATGGCCAGAACTTCAATGCAGCAATAAGCACTTACCAGGCTCTGGAATCCCGCTTTCCATTTGGTCGATTTGCCGCCCAGTCGCAAATCGAAATTGTTTACGCCTACTACCGAAACAACGACGTGGAAGCTGCCAGAGCTGCCGCCGACCGTTTCATCCGCTTACATCCAGAAAACGAAAATGTTGATTACGCCTATTATATGAAAGGACTTTCCGCATTTTCAGATAACCAGGGTCTACTCAATCGCTTTCTCCCCATCGACCCCACAAAACGCGATCCGGGACGATCACGAGAGTCTTTCAGCGATTTTTCCCAATTACTCGCGCTCTATCCCGACAGCCCTTACACCGCCGATGCCAGAGCAAGAATGATATTCCTGCGGAATAATCTTGCCGCCTATGAAATCCATGTAGCTAATTATTACCTAGAGCGTAACGCCTATATCGCGGCATTGCGTCGGGGCCAATATGTTGTAGAGAATTTTCAGGGCACACCAGCAGTTGCCGATGGCGTCGCCATTATGATTGAAGGATATTTACGATTGGGTCTGGACGATCTGGCCGACACATCTCTGGCGCTACTGCGAGAAAATTACCCACAACACGCCGCCCTGGATAATAGCGGCAACTTCATTATTCGAACCGAGATAACCGACCCTTCGCTTCTCTATACCGTGACCTTCGGCCTCATAGGTGACAATAGAGTCGATCCTCCCCTGGCCCCCACTATCAGGCCAGCCACCTCAGGCAGCCAGCAAATAATCAATGCCCAAACCCGGGCCTCTGGTGGACGATCCTGGCTCAGCATACTGACGCTGGGCATTTTTGACTAGAATCGTAGTTGATCAAATCCGCTATGGCGCCGGTGGACTCGCCGTACTGGCTCACATCTTGACAAGCTCTCAACCATAATCCCGATCATGCGTTTTAATCTCCGGTGAAAGAATAAATTCGCGGTCCCGATAGCCGATATATGTTGCAAGCGCTAATAAGACCAGCTGATCACGGCCATTCTCTCGAAGGTGGCGTTGCTATCGGGGACTCTACTCTGAACAACTCGGCAGCCATGGACAGGTTTCTCCGAGCTGTGCGTTCCCGTGCTTTACGCATGGCACAGATAGCGATGGGAAATACAGAAGATGCGCTGGATCTTGGTGCAGGATGCCATGTTTAAACTGGTAAAAAAGTATGCAGATCGCCCGGAAAACGAATGGGCTTCACTGTTCTATCGAATTTTGAATAGCAGTATCAATGATGTATATCGTCGCAATAAGGTCAGGAATCGCTATCGGGGCTGGTTATCGCCACGAGATGCAGATGAGTCCACAACAGAAAACCCAGGCTCAGAATCAGCAGAGAAGATTTCAAAATCTGTCGCGGCGTACCCTTGAGCGAAATAATTAGACTTCCGGATTCCTTCGAAATTTACTCGCCCAGGGGCCAGGCATTAGTGATTGGGTAGCGCCGATCGCGACCGAAGCCGCGCGCAGTCAACCTCACGCCGACAGGACTCTGGCGCCGCTTGTATTCATTCAGGTCAACCAGGCGCAGAACCTTCTTGACGACTTCTTCTGCATACCCTTCTGCGACGATGGCATCGGCACTGTAGTCGTTCTCAATATAGAGCTCCAGGATTCGATCCAAGTCTTCATATGGCGGCAAACTGTCCTGATCCAGCTGATTCGGCGCCAATTCAGCGGATGGTGAACGATCGATGACCTGCTGGGGTATCACTTCTTCGCCCTGGCTGCCATATTCTGCGTTTCGGTAGGTCGCCAATTGATAAACCAGAGTCTTAGAAACATCTTTTAGAACGTCGAATCCTCCTGCCATATCCCCGTACAATGTGGAATAACCCACGGCACACTCACTCTTATTACCGGTTGTGAGAACCATGAGCTGCTTCTTATTCGAGATAGCCATCAGGATCACACCCCGGCATCTCGCCTGAATATTCTGTTCACTGACATCGACTGGCAATCCTGAAAACTCAAGCTCGAGCGCCTCGATGAATGCCGCATAGATACGGCCGATGGGTATAACTTGATATTCAACATCGAGCCTTTGGGCTTGGTCTGCCGCTGCATCGAGGCTCAATTTTGAGGTGTACTCGAAGGGCATCATGACTGCCTGTACCCGGTCCTTGCCCAAAGCATCTACAGCAATTGCTAGAGTCAGGGCGGAATCGATGCCCCCGGACAGACCCAGTACCGTACCGACAAATTTGTTTTTGTTTACATAGTCCCTAACACCCAACACCAGGGCATGATAAACACTTGCTATCGGCGATTGTTCAGCGGCCAGGCTTTGCCGAGGAATTTCACAGCGCTTAACTGCAAATTCCTGTGAATCCAAATTTTGTATATCAACGATTACAAGATGCAGGCCTGCTTCGAAATTCGGCGCCAGGTAATGGCATTCCCCACTCGCACTCATCGCCATCGAAGCACCATCGAATACGAGTTCGTCCTGCCCCCCTACGAGGTTTACATAGATGATCGGAAATCCCCCTTCCATACTTCTCTGTTTTAATAATGCCTGACGTTGTTCGAGCTTGTGAATGTGGTATGGGGACGCATTGATATTAATCATTAGATCTGCACCCGCGTCGCGCGCCTGTTTAAATGGAATTTGTTCCCACATATCTTCACAGATAGTAAAACCCAGCCTGATGCCGGCAATATTTAACACGCATGGTTCAGCGCCGGCGTGAAAATAACGACGCTCATCAAAAACCTGATAATTTGGCAAGCATTGCTTGTGATAAGTAGCCAGTCGACTGCCCCCCTTGAGCACAGTCAAAGCATTGAATAATTTTCCATCAATTGATTCGGGGAATCCAAGCACGATGTGAATTGGGAGATCTGCCTGCAGGATTGCATCGATGGCGCGATCGATGCGGAGTTTCAGACTGGGACGCAAGAGCAGATCTTCGGGAGGGTATGCGGTGAGGGTTAATTCCGGAAAAACGATCAGGTCCGCAGCAAATTCTGAAATAGCGCGCTCTGCGTTCTCCAATACCAGCGAAGTATTGCCCTCGATGTCGCCAACCATCAGGTTAAGCTGCGCCATTACTACTCTTAATTGCCCCGCCATATTCCCCTCTTTGCTGTTATTCTTAGCCCTGAATCAGGAGTTCTGAAGCGGAAATTTGGACACAAATACCCTGATGGGCAATTCCACCCGAAAAACCCGCAATAGGGTAATTCTGTATCCCGCCGGGTATTGTACGATATATTGTACTGAGAGGCCTCTGATCGCGTGGTCGCAACCTTAACACTACAAAGCAGCCTAGGCTCAAGTGAACTTCCTAGATACAAATTCTGATTTAAAATATTTTAACGGGAACCATGGCTGAAAGAACCGCGCGATATACAAGCCAGATCTATAATGTAGCGATAGTCTACAATATCTACCGCATCCTGTTGCCGCTGATCTTACTGGTCACCTTCATCAGTAGTCGCAACACGACCTTGTTTTTCAGAATCAACGTTATCGAGTTGGCGGCTCCCAGTCTTCGCGAAAGGCAGGAAGGTCTGCAGGAATTAACCCTGACTATTTTGCACAAGATAGCAAATGAAGATGCAACCGCGGTTTGTGAAATTGACGAAGAGGCGCTGGACTCTTTGCGCCAATATAGTTTTCCAGGCAATGTACGGGAACTGGAAAATATCCTGCACAGAGCGGCAACACTCTGCGAGGACAAGATAATTCGCGCTTCCAATCTCGAATTTATGAGCACCCCGCGGACGGCCGAATCAGCCGATGAAATTTATCAAGAGGCCATCAGTGACAGCAGTGACAGCAGTGATGAGATAAACGATATTTTGCCTCAATACAACAGCAAATTGAGATTAAAGCGATTAAAAAAGCACTCGAAGAAACCAGGTGGAACAGAATTGCTGCTGCAAAAAACTCGGCGTGTCATTCCGCTCCCTACGATATCGACTGATTAAACTGGGTCTGGATTAGACGGATGAGGCCTCATTCGTTCTAGCACCGGGACGGTAGGGGCGTGGATCGAGTATTGGAGTACCGCCCAGCAGTTCATCGGCTAGCAATCTGGCCGATGCCGGCGCCAACACCAGGCCGTTCCTAAACTGGCCGGCATTGATATACAAGTTCTCAAAGCCCTCTAGTTTACCGATAAAGGGAATCCCCTCCGGTGCCGCCGGTCGTAAGCCGCTCCATTGAGCTACCGGTTTATGCCGTTTTAACATCGGCAAGATTTCATAGGCAGAATCCAATAGACTTTGTTTCGCTGCAGGCGTGGGCGATTTGTCAAAACCACGGTACTCCAGGGTACTCCCAATTAACATATGGCCATCTCTTCGAGGAATCAGATAGCGTCCCCCATGCAACAGGATAGATGCAATTGGCTGCTGCTTGAATTTAAATAGCAACATTTGACCTTTTACCGGCTCAATCTTTAGAGGGGCACTAAGGTTCTTCAACACTTCAGCGCTCCATGCGCCAGCACAAATCACCACTGTATTAGCCCTCAACTGCGTTTCCTGATGTCCGGATCGAAGTTTCGAACCAATGATTCTATTCTCCCGACAACAAAATCCGATAAGCTCGGTGTGTGATTTCAAGCTAACGTTGGACCGCTTATCCAAACTGCGGACCAGGGCCTTGATCAGTCTTGGATTCCTGACATTAGCCACATCCGGCATCCACAGTGCCGAATCAAACCCGGGCGCCAGCCCGGCTTCCCGTCTTGAGAGATAGCTCGCATCGACTTTCTCCATATTACGCTTGTTGAGAGCGGCCCAGCGTAATGCTTCCTCGGCGTCTTCCGCTGCCAGCATTAACAAGCCAGAGACCTGTAATTCAGGATCGATGCCACTCTCTTCGATAAGCGCTAAAGCCAATTGAGGGTAAAAAGCCTGCGCCCAACTAGCAAGTGCAGTAATAGCAGGCTTATATCGCCATGGATAGAGCGGCGATACGATGCCACCGCCAGCCCACGAGGCCTCCCGGCCAAACTCGCCCTTATCGATCAGGATCACATCCGCACCTGCACTGGCGAGTTCCCGGGTCAACAGGAGCCCATTAATTCCGCCTCCAATTATTAAATAGTCACTCATGAATCCTCTTTCTACTGCACATCCCATAATTTGATCTACAATGAGAGTAGTGAATGACCATTATCACACGGAGGTGTACAGTCATGAACTCGAAGACAGCCATAGGTTCCAGCATAGCCACTGGCTTCAAACCCATCCAGAGTCTATGCAGCAACAGGCATAGTGGCGACGGGTTTACCCTGGTAGAACTCTTGCTGGTGTATCCATAATGTCCATCCTCTTCAGCCTGTCATTACCAAATTTCCAGGCCATGCACGCTCAGAGGCAAGCCGATGTCGTTATCAAAAAGCTGTCAGAAGCCATCCAGCTGGCAAGAATGTCGGCCATTAGAACCGGCAAACTTGTTATCTTGTGCCGCTCGGACAGAGGTGTCGAATGCAGCGGTCAGTGGCACGATGGGATTATCGTGTTCAGTGATGGCAATGGAGACCGGAAAATAAACCAGAATGATGTCTTGCAACGGTTCTTCACCTTCCCCGGTATCGGCGGTTCACTCAGATGGCGCGCGTTTCAAAATCGGCAATATTTACAAATTACCAGTCAGGGCTTCACCCGTTATCAGAATGGAAATTTTACCTACTGTCCAAATGACGGCGACGCCAGCCTCGCCCGTCAGCTCATAATCAATCGAACCGCCAGAATTCGCTTCGCAGTTGATAGCGACGGACGGACGGCCAATTAACTGTAGTTAGGGCGCCGCTGAGTAATACAGTGATGCCCTAGCGCTGCCAGCATTCTTCGGTGCTCGCGGTGCCGGTGGAGCCACGCACACCGGTGTTGGTGATGGTGAGCGTGTCACAGTCATTGATATCCTGGGCCGCCATCTCTGCGCTGGTACAACCGACTATGGTAAAACACGATGCGGTCGCTGCCCCGGCCACGTTATTATAGGCCTCTGCCCCCACTCCCGTGAGGTTGGCACGCATGCGTTCAGCGATATCCATGGATAAACTGGTGGCCTGGGTACGGAATTAGGCTGCCTGGTTTCCCCGCAGGCTGACGGACTGCACACCGGCCATGCCCATCATGCCAAAGGACAGCACCAGTAATGCAATCAATACTTCTATCAGCGAAGAGCCATGTAGTTTTTTGCCCATAGCAATCAAAGCTTGCTTATTCGTGCCGGCATTAATCATGAACACACCAGTCCGGTATCAATTCTTCGCCCCCTGCCAGAAGCACCTATCTCGATAGAGCGGGCATTACTGGCATTATTGGTCGCCGGGCAGATCAAAAACGTTTGCACACCGCCGGTGGCACCAAATCCCAGATTATCATAGGAAAACAAATTCACCGTGAAGGTATGGGTACTGCCCGCACCGGGAGTCTCGAAAACACGGATCACTATATCCCCTGCATCGATAGAGCCGACATCGCCGTCGGCATCCCCATTATTATCGACGAATACGATCCATCCTTCAGACCAGGTGCCCGCATCGCAATCGATGGCATTATCGCTGGCACAAATTGACACATCGATACCCCGCTTGATCGCTTCGCTACGGGCCAGGTTCAATGATACCCAAAAATTCTTTGCCTGCCGGTTGGTATTCGAACTTTCAATCACGTCCTGAAAACCGGGGAGTGCCAAAGCCAGCAGGGCACTCAGTATCCCTAACGTTACTAGCAGCTCAATCAATGTATAGCCTTTGATCTTATGAGCTTTTTTAAAAATCTCTGATCCACTAGAATCCTGTCCAGGCGATTAAATACGATGGCACAAAGATACGATCGTACTGCAATATCCACAATCGACAATTCGAAGCTGTTGCTTTCCTCAGTACTGCGTCGGTTCAATATCCGATAATTCAATAATGTCCACGAATCATGCCCGGATAAACCATAACCTATGCCTGTTATTAGACTGTGATTCGGCTAAAAATACGAACAGTTTCAGTGTCATTTTTAGTAGAATGTGACGAAAATCACACAGTTTACAACTTTCTGCCCGAGGCTACCGAGCCCGCTCACATACTTGCTTGCTGTAATGCCTCCTCAAGTTGGCATAAACTACGCCACCCCCAGCCCTGTTTGCTATGCATCGGCGCAGATGCGGCCGTGCCCGCAATCGATTTGTAAGGAATTTTCACCATGGAATTAAGCCTGTCAGCAGCCTTGATCTTGTGCCTGACCGGCTTCATCGCGGGGGCTATAAATACAGTTGCCGGTGGCGGCTCAAACCTGACTCTGCCGGTATTGATGATGCTGGGTTTGCCTGCAGATATTGCCAATGGCACCAACCGAATCTCCATCATGCTGCAGAGCCTGGTTTCGACGGTGGGTTATGATCGACACCAGACCCTCGATCGGCCGGCAATCGTGCCGATTCTGATACCGACAGTCAGTGGCAGTATTATCGGTGCTGTCGCCGCCGCTTTAACCCCGAACCTCTATCTCAAGCCGTTGCTGCTCGGCACTATTCTGACAATATCGGTCCTGATACTACTACGCCCCGACGTCATTGCGCCGGCGCCGGGCACTCCCATAATCGCACCCAGCGCGAACCGGCGAGCATGGTGGGGCCTGTTCGGTGCCGGGCTCTATGGTGGCTTCGTACAGGCTGCGGTGGGCTTTATTCTATTGGCTGCCCTGGCGGGAGGGTTGCGCTATGACCTGTTGCGGGCAAATGCATTGAAGACCGTGAGCGTGCTGGCCTTTACCAGCGTGGCCCTGCTCGTCTTCATCATCTTCGATCAAGTCTGGTGGGTGCCCGGATTGATACTTGCTGCAGGATCCATGGTTGGAGCACATCTGGCAGTCAAGATAGCGGTCCGTGCCTCACAAACCAGCATCAAGTGGTTTTTATTCCTGATGACAGTCTGCGCGGTGCTGGCCAGCCTGCTGTTTTAAGGAGCAGGGGCCTGGAAGGCAATTACGAGTCGGGCACCGCCCAGTTCACTAACCTCGAGGAGGATCTCACCGCCGTAGCTGTTGACGATATCGGTAACCACCGCCAGCCCGATGCCGTGTCCCTGTACCAGCGTGTCGGCCCTGGCTCCTCGCTGTAAAACGAATTCCTGCTGGTCCTGGGGTATCCCCGGTCCATCGTCCTCGACCGTAATTTCGACGCCACTTTTCTCGGCCTTTCTATGCGCTACGACAACTGCAACACGTTGCACTGAGTATTTGAACGCATTGTCCATAACATTGCCGATCACTTCCATAAGATCTCTTTCATCGCCCTGAAAATAAACTTTCGGGTCCAGTTCGGATGTAAAATGAATTGATTTTTCTGCGTAAACCTTGCGCAAAGCCTTCAATACCTTGTTGACCGTGGCCACCACGCTTACCTGGCGCGCCAGCGAACTAGCGCTACCCGACTGCACTGCCCTCTGTAATTGATAGGTGACAATCTGATTCATACGCTCGAGCTGTTCACCTACCGAGTCGAGTTGTGTATCGATCTTCCGATCGCTGGCTGATCTCGGATTTGCAGAAATACCCTGCAGTACGCCGGTGATGACAGCCAGGGGCGTCTTTAAGGAATGGGCAAGGTCTGCCAGGGTGGTTCTATATCGAGCCTGTTGTTTACGCTCGGTCTCGATTAGCAAATTCAGATTATTGGTGACGCCACGCAGCTCCCTCGGATAGTCGCCCAATAACTGATTCTTGCTGCCGGACTCGATCAATTTCAAATCCCGAGCCATGCGCTGCAACGGCGACAAGCCCCAGCGCATCAGGAAAAATTGAATGAGCAACAGTAATACCGCCACCCCACCGAGCCATGACCACAGGCTGGTTCTAAAGTTGGATATCTCGGAATAATAAGGGCCTGCATTCTCCATGACGCTAAAGCTATATTCACTGATGCCATCCTCCCAGAGAATGCCATAGCTGAGCACGAAGAAGTCTTCCCCCTCATCATTCCGGGTTCGGGCAAACAGGGCTTCACCCACACCAATGGGTTGCCGCAGCAACTGCGGATCGGACAGGCTCAGGGCGAGCGCGGAGTCGCTGCGCCAGAGCTCACCCAGACTCGGCCGGCTGATAAATCCATACAGCCCCGAATCCAATTGGCCGAAGCGGGGTTCCTGCAGGTCTTCAAGAAAATAAAATTCACCGTCTTCTTCATCGGCGGCCGCCAGTAGAAGATATACCTGTACCTGCAGTCTGTCCGCCGCCCCCGCCTCGATACTGTTTCTGAAGGCACTATCAAGCACCAGGCCGGTTAGACCCAGGAACACGAAAAGCAGAACACTGAAGGCAATCAGTAAACGTGATTGCAGGGAATAATCGCTAGCAGAGACTTTCGTTGTCATCCGGGATCAAGACTCGCCAATAGGTGGGAATTCAGGATTCAGGCAGACTGAAACGATAACCCTGTCCACGTACAGTTTCGATCGGCTTGAGGGTTTGTTCAGGATCAAGTTTCTGCCGCAGTCGGCGCACGAACACTTCCAGCACATTACTGTCTCTGTCGTAGTCCTGGGCATAGAGATGTTCGGTAAGTTCAGTTTTCGAAATAACCTGCCCCGGATGCATCATAAGGTATTCGAGCATTTTGTATTCATAGGCCGTCAGGTCGACAATCTGTTCGGCAACCGTCAAACGCTTGGTGGAAATATCCAGAGTCAGGCAGCCAAATTCGAGTTTCGGCTTGGCGAATCCCGCAGCCCGTCGCAACAGGGCATTGAGTCTGGCGACAATTTCCTCGAATTGAAAAGGTTTAACCACATAGTCGTCCGCACCCGCGTCCAGGCCAGCCACCTTGTCCTGCCAGTCTCCCCTCGCGGTAAGGACGAGCACGGGAAATTCTTTGCCCTTGGCACGAATTTGTTTGATGAGGGAAATGCCATCAATCTCTGGTAATCCGAGATCGATGATGGCGGCGTCGTAGTCAAATTCGGTGGCATAGTAGAGACCGGTGGTACCATCTTCAGCCGCATCTACTACGTAACCCTCTTTCCGCAAGCCCTTTTCCAGTTGCTGACACAACAGGCTTTCGTCTTCGACCACTAATAATCGCATCGAGGGTAGACCTCCAGGTCAGGTAATCATGGACTGGGAATCAGCTGCCACCCGTAATCCTGCCGGTAGTTGCATGTACGAATACGGTAAATACCTTGCCTTCATTTTCCATGCGTATCTGGTAACGTTGGTTTTCTCCTTCGCCGATCAGGCTAATCCGCAATATATTTCCTGTAAATTGTTGCCTGGCGAGAATTACCGCTTGGCGCTCGGTTACCTTGCTAGTATCCGGCGCATTGGATCTAAGCTCTCGCGCACCGGCATTGGCGTTGAAATTGAGTTCATTCTGCGGTGCCGGTAACACCTGGGCATGGCCTACCCCTGCCAGCCCCGGCAATAAAATGGTCAGCAACAGCGACACGAGAATTTTCTTCAAATCACACCCCAACAGTGCAGCGATGATAGTAGCAAAGTGCTCGAGCAGTCTAATGATCGAATTGCTTCAGGCTCCAGGCGCTCGACCAGAAAAAGCAGTTATAATACAGGCTGTACCGTAACCCGCAGCCGAATCTCGGCCCCCGGATCAGACTTGGTACGGACGGAAAACTTCCCACCATTGAAGAGATACGTCACTTGATACCCCACCAGTCGCTCTTCCTGAGTCTGCTGATATACCGTCTCACAACGCTGAACCGTCTCATACTGGCGGCTCGTTGGTTGCGTCCTGCGCTGCATAATATCACGTCCAATAGAGTGGCCCAACACGGCGCCAACCACCGCCCCAACCTGTTTATTGGAGCGGCCATGCCCCAGCGCGTTACCTATGGCACTGCCGATGACTGTACTCAGCAGCACTGGAGTGCGGGATGGGTACCTGTCGGAGTAGCGATCAATCGCAATCTCTTCCTCCCAGCATTGCTCCTGGGGAACGGAAATCTCGACGATCTGATAGACGGGCCGCGATTCCAATACCTGCGCTGTCTCGAAACTGGTTTGGGCCTGCACGGTGAATGAACCGAACGCCAGGCCGATAACAATGACAAAACCCTGTATAATTTTCATCTGGTAATACCCCTTTCAAATGCACTAATATTGCTCGTAAACAGGAGGGGGTCGAAACGGGCACTATCGAATTTGTCCCTTCCCATGTGCATAAACTAGCAAAATCAAGCTGAATCTTAGCTGAAGCAAATCGGCGCTGGTGACGACAGCAGGCGAATCGTGACAACAGTTTTATTTCCAGCTGGCATGGTGTATTTTTGTCACTGAATTGCCAGGGAGCATTCGATATCTCTAGCCCTCAGAGCCCCCAGAGATCCTTGATCCGGTATATAGGAGGAATTAAGACAAAAAACCGACGCCAAATGGATACCGGCCATAGCCAGGAAATCCCCATAATAATCCCAATAAGAAGAATATGATCATGTTCAAGAAACCTATTTTTATCGCTGCCACAATAACCTTGCTGGCATGCATACCCCTATACTTTCTCAGCAGCCAACAATTCGAAATAAACACCGACAATCTCCCGTTACTGGCGATGTCGCTATTCATCACCATCGTGATAGCTGTATTCTGGACCAACGCGGGCTCGGTAACTGGCAGGTCCGCCTACACAGACATGCACCGCGAGAGCGGCAGCGTCAAATGGTTTAATGCAAACAAGGGCTTTGGCTTTATCACCCGCGACAACGGCGATGACATCTTTGTTCATTTCCGCTCAATCAGAGGCGATGGACATCGGGTATTGCGGGATGGTCAGCGCGTAGAATTTGTTATCAGCGAGGGTGAAAAAGGACTACAGGCGGAAGACGTCGCCGAAGCCAACTAAAATCAGGGCAGTATAAATACCCGACTGTGGTGACAGCTTGTCTCAGAGTGTTTGAGAAACCCGCAAATCATCCAGCGCCTTAGTAATGAGGCGGTTTTTCATCCACTGCCGGTTCGGCGTGCTGAACCCCATCCTCGGCTAACAGTTCGGAGAGTTGCTCCCGGACTCGCCTCAACTGCAGAGACAGCGCATCGATTTGGCGTTGTTGCAGCAGCATTTCCTTATTCAGTTGCTGTAACAGATCTTCCTGAAAACTGAATTTAGTTTCAAGATCAATTATTTTCTCCTTCACCCGAGCTAATCTCCTGCAATCAGTTTGCTGTGATGATAGTGCCTTCCGCGGTGTAACTCGACACTTTTCCCGGTTCTATTGGGACTATAAAGAATTCATATTTTCTCCGCTATATTTCTAGTATCCTTCCAAGCATTGAGTCCATCAACAGGGTCCACCTCGAGCAGTACCAAGAATTTCGAATTCAATGAATAGTCTTCAGCAGGAATCCGTGACTATGAATAAAGCATCGATTAACTGGACTAATATGTTGTTATTTAGTCTGACCCCAGTCTTCGCTATGATTCTGGTGCCACTTTATGGCTATTTCTACGGCTATGATTTGTATGAGTGGCTGGTATTCATTGGACTCATGGGCTTTTGCGGCATGTCTATTACCGCCGGGTATCACCGGCTCTGGTCCCATAAGACTTACAAAGCCCATCCAATTCTCAGAGCCATATTTGCAATTGGCGGTGCCTGCGCCCTGCAAAACGATGTCCTGCACTGGGCATCAGATCACCGGCGTCATCATCAACACGTCGACAACAATGATCTCGACCCTTACTCCGCCAAGCGCGGCTTCTGGTTCTCCCATATTGGCTGGCTACTTCGTGATTACGCTAGCGGGGCCGAGGATTTCTCCAATGTTGGGGATCTAAAGAAAGATCCAATCGTCATGTGGCAGCACCGGCACTACCTGGGCTTGATATTGATAACCAATATTGCCCTGCCGGCAATCCTGGGCTTCATTCATGGTGATATCATTGCCTGTCTGCTTCTCGCAGGCCTGTTACGCCTGGTGTTAAGCCAGCACCTCACCTACCTGATTAATTCCCTGGCGCACATATGGGGCCAACAACCCTACTGCAGAGCCAGTTCTGCCCGAGACAACCCAATCCTTGCCCTAATTACCTACGGCGAGGGCTATCACAATTATCACCATGCCTTCCAGTGGGACTACCGAAATGGCGTAAAATGGTGGCACTACGACCCCACCAAGTGGATGATCAGAATTTGCTCGCTGGTTGGTTTGACTCGAGATCTCAAACGTAGCTCTTTCGCGCAAATTGAAAAGGCCAAGCTCGACTTGCAATACCGCACGGCCACGGAGAAATGCAAATCCAGGCAGGCTTCTGATAAGTGGCACCAACTGCTGGAACAGGAATATCGACAGTTTTTGCGGACATTGCAGCTCTGGAGCGAACATCGTCAGGCCTGGTACGAGGCCAGGGGCCAGCAAATTCAGAAGACCCGTGAACACTGGGACCAACTACAGCTGCGGGATCGTTACCGGGAAATGCAGTATAGGCTCAAGATGCAACGACGCCGCTGGCAGCAACTTATGCGTAAGCTCGCCAAACCGTTGCCTTATCCTGCCTGAGCGCCAGCTACGCGCTGTAGACGATTTTTCCATTCGGGCGTTCTAGTGAATGGGATATGAAAGCAAGGGAGATCGCCGTGGGTCCTATGATTGTGGGTCCGGGGCTTTTACAGCAGTTGAAAAGCCTGTAAGAATATTGCAGAAGGCGCTCGATACACAGGCAGCCACTTATCAGGAAAGGAAACATCATGATCATCAAACAACGAGCACAAACTCTGGCTGCTCTGACAATTACGGCAGTTGCCGCCATATTCTCAAGTTCAGCGTTGGCCCTTGAAGAAGGTGAAAAGGCGCCAGACTTCTCCTTGCCATCGATTTACGCGGATCGGGCAGCTGTGTCACTGAATGCGCTGCAAGGCAAGACGGTCTATGTCGATTTTTGGGCTTCCTGGTGTGCGCCATGCCTGCTTTCCCTGCCCCTGTACAATGAGATGTATCACAAGTACAAGGATCAGGGCTTGGAAGTAGTTGCCATTAGTGTCGATAACCCCATCGAAGATGGGCTGGAATTTTTGCTCGATACGCCACTGGATTTCCTCATTCCTGCCGATCCAGATGGAGATATAGCGGAATTATTCCAGGTTTTCGGCATGCCAACATCCTATCTAATCGAACCTGACGGCACTGTATCCCTGGTGCATATGGGCTTTCGCAAGGGTGATATAGAAATAATCGAGGAGGCGATCCAGAAATCTCTGGCCGCACACTAATGCGCATTCTGCGAATTCCTTGTCTACTGCTTCTTGCCACCAGCCTCCTGACAGCCTGCACCGAGGTGCGGCCCTGGCAGCGTGGCAACTTCGCCAGGGTAGAAATGCAATGGCAGACAGATCCCCTGGAAAGTGCCCTCAACGATCACATCTTTTTCAGTAAAGAAGCCTCTTCCGGCGGCAATAGTGCAGCCGGTGGCGGCTGCGGTTGCAACTGAGACTGAGACAGCCCAGGCTGCTTCACAGACGACCACAACAGACCCAGGGAGCCTCTGATTATTTATTCAATACCTCTGCGTGGCCTGAAAATTAGCAGATCCCGCAGCCTGCTGGCACTGTCCACCACGGCCCTTGCGCTGCCTGGTATCGCTGGGGCTGACGCCCCGCCGGTTGAAAGTATACTTTCCTATAAAATCTCCAATTACAAAGAAGACGATCTCTCCCGCAGAGAAGTTCTTTTTGGTGACCTCGATCGCTATGACATCGATGTTCATCAATTCCAATTGATCACTCCTGTGGGCAGAAATATGGCCCTACGTATCGACGCCAACTACGAGTCTTTAAGTGGTGCATCTCCCTGGTTCACACTCGCTGGCAGCAACGGCGATCCTGTGGTTAGCCTCAGTGGCGCCAGTGGCATCCGCGATCGACGCGCGGAAATTTCCGTAGGTGGTAGCTATTATCTGGAAAACGGCAGCATTAGTGGAAATATTGGCTACTCAGAGGAAGATGACTATCGGGCAGTCTATGCAGGCTTGAGCGGCGAGCGCCACTTCAATAATGACAACACCACGTTGTCGGCAGGATTAAGCTATTCATCCGACGATATCTCCCCCACCGATGCCAAGCTGTTTAACCGGGTCAGTGATGAACACAAAAACAGCGCGTCTGCCTATTTCTCGGTAAGCCAGTTGATTAACCAGGTCTCCAGTATTCAATCCGGTTTCAGTATTACCGAACAGTCCGGATTTCTGAGCGATCCCTACAAGTTGAGGGATGTCCGGCCTGAAGATAAAACCCTGCTCGCCTGGACCACTTCCTATCGGCGGTTTTTTACTAGCGCCGGCGCCGCCCTGCATCTCAACTATCGTCTCTATCACGATGATTTTGGAATCAGCTCCCATACTCTCAACATAGCGTGGCACCAGAACATTGGCCGTAGTTATCGGCTCATTCCGGCCCTGCGGTATTACAGCCAGTCAGCGGCGGATTTTTTCACTAACATCGACGACTTTAGCCAGCCCTTGACCGTACCGCAGTCCAGCGATTATCGCCTGTCCGCTTTCGGTGCGATCAGTGGTAGCATTAGCTTCGTTGCGGATTTTGGGGAATGGACTACCACACTCACCGCCGAACGCTATATTGCCAACGAAAAATACTCCGCCCATGAAGTATCACAACCGAGTACCGCACTGGTTACCTATGAGCGTATATCTTTCGGTATCGATTATTCCTTCTAATCCAAATTTCAATAAACCAAATCAGAAAAACACAAAATGGACCCCACGTTAAAACGCTTTTCTTTCAAAGCCATGGGCAGTTATTGTGAGATTCAAATTTACGATGACTCGCGGGTAAATGCGAAACGGATAGTCCGGCAAATAACTGCCGAAGTCAGCCGACTAGAAAGAAAATATTCGCGTTATAGAAATGACAATGTTGTTGCCGACATAAATTATTCCGCCGGCCAGCCCCTAGGAATAAGAATCGATTCGGAAACTGTGGCCCTGTTCAGACATGCACTTAGTTGTTACGAGCAGAGCGAAGGTTTATTCGATGTCACCGCCGGTGCGCTCAATCGAATCTGGGACTTCAGAAGCGCCAGGGTTCCCAGCCAACAGGAGATTGACGAAATCTTGCCGCTGGTTGGCTTTAATAAATTATCCTGGCGCAAATCGCGCCTGCTATTGCCCGCGAATATGGAAATAGATTTTGGCGGCATCGTCAAGGAATATGCCGCCGATGCCGCCGCAAAATTAGGCAGATCGCTGGGAGTCGCTCACGGCCTGATTAACCTCGGTGGAGACTTCGCTGTTATCGGTGCACAAGCAGATGGACAAGCCTGGACCATCGGTGTCGCCAATCCCAAGGAGGAACGATCCCTCATGGCGAAAATCGACTTGCGCAATGGCGGCCTCGCTTCCAGTGGGGACTACGAGAGATTCTTTATGCATGAAGGTAAACGTTATAGTCATATTCTCAACCCGAAAACCGGCTGGCCCAACAGCGGTCTGAGAGCCGTGAGCGTGGCCGCGAACCTGTGCACAGTTGCTGGCTCCGTGGCTACCATTGCCATGCTGAAGGCAAAGGATGAGGCGATTTCCTGGTTGCAGGAATCCGGTCTGTCCCATGTTTATATGGACAGCGACGAGAAGATTTCCGGCGTCGGCTTGAAGTAAGGGCGCCAGGCAGCGAACCTGGCAGCAGGCAATCGCCCTGATCCGTGACCGTCGCGCAGACCAACGCGATTGGAAGCCTGATCAGATGATACCCGGATTAAACCAGTTGCAACGGTGGCTCATCCAGGATGGCGCGTTGCTCTCTCAACTCGAGAATATGCTCCGCCCAATAGCGCTCGGTGTTAAACCAGGGGAAGCTGAGGGGAAAGGCGGGATCCTGCCAGCGTCGCGCCAGCCAGGCGCTGTAATGCATCTGCCTTAAACAGCGCAGGGATTCTATCAGCAATAATTCACCGGCCCGAAAATCATGAAATTCATTGTAGCCTTCCACAATCTCCAGTAGCTGCGCCTGTCTTTGATTGCGATCTCCCGACAGCATCATCCATAGATCCTGAATAGCTGGTCCGGTCATGGCGTCATCGAAATCCACAAAGTGCGGAGTATCGTTTCGCCACAATACATTGCCGGGATGGCAATCGCCGTGTATGCGCAGAGTCTGTATTTCACCATGCTCATCGAATCTCGATTCGATAGTTTCTATCAGATCCGCTGACAAAGCTTCGTAGACCTTGACAAGATCAGCAGGCAGAAAATCATTCTTTAGAAGAAATGACCTGCTTTCGCCTGCCAATCTATCTACTGACAGGCTAACGCGATGCAAGAAGTGATTCATGGCGCCCACTGCATGAATCCTGCCTATGAATCTGCCCATTAGCAATAGGTTGTCCAGCTGATCCAGTTCCGGTGCTCTACCGATGCATTGGGGAAAGATTGCAAGCTGGAAAGCTTCAAATTGCACCAGTGTCTGCTGCTGTGCAAATTCAATCGGAGCGACTACAGGTATCTCCAACCCGGAAAGCTCCCGGGCAAAACTGTGTTCTTCAAGAATCTGATCCTGGCTCCAACGGCCAGGTCTATAGAATTTTGCAATAATATATGAGCCATCTCTCAGACCCACCTGATAGACACGATTCTCATAACTATTCAGAGCAAACACCCTGGCGTCGGCTTCATAGCCCAGGCTTTCGACAGCCTCGAGTACCTTTACCGGAGTTAGTTCGGAATACGGATGGGCTGAGGTTTCCATCTAGGGCTCCTGTGAATAATGGCGCCCGTTTGCGAACAATCGCGCGCGTCAACAGCCCGATCTAAAAATCAGGAATCTTTGGTATCTGCTTTGCCACCGACGAGTGAAACCGGGAATGGCGCTATGTTGTCACCGCTAGAAATTTTACTGGTACCACTCTTCTCCACTTCATCGATGCGGATTACGGCCTGGATGGGAATAAAACTGCGTTTAACACCACTGAATTCTGCTTTTAGCTTCTCTTCGCTGGGGTCAACCACGACCTGCGAGCGTTCATCGAAAACAAAGTCTTCGATTTCAATAAATCCGTAGAGATCGCTCTGATAAACCTGTTTGGCAAATACTTCGTAGACCTTGCCCTTGTTAAGAAAGGTTATCTTGTATATTTCTGAGGAATTTCGCATTAAAATCAATCTCTTATAATCACACACATTTCGACTGCTTCAGCATCGAGCCCCAGATTCAGCCTGGAGCCCGATCACAACCGCAAGAATAAACGTAATATCAGGCTAATACGATGTTTTTCAAGCCCCTGAGCCACAAATCTAGTACTCGCACCGTTGCTGTTGTTGTTATAATTCGCACCCCTTTTAGCTCGGCTAGCCCAGGCGCTCATTTGCGGCCTGTGCGATACCGCAATGGACAATAGCAGTGAATGCCAAGCAAAACACGATCCAGCAAACGGGCAAACCGAAGAAGGTCTTCATCAAGACCCATGGTTGCCAAATGAACGAGTACGATTCGGCTCGTATTCTTGATCTGCTGAAAGCAAGCCATGGTGTGAAACTGGTGACAGATCCCGCCGAAGCCGATCTGTTGCTGTTGAACACCTGCTCCATCCGGGAAAAAGCACAGGAGAAAGTATTCCACCAGTTGGGTCGCTGGAGGAGTTTAAAGTTGAGCAATCCTGATCTGAAAATCGCCGTTGGCGGCTGTGTGGCAAGCCAGGAAGGTGCTGCTATCGGCAAGCGCGCACCTTATGTGGATGTGATCTTCGGACCACAAACGCTCCACAAGCTGCCAGAAATGCTCGCTAGTGCACGCCCGGGAAAGCCTGTTGTCGATATCAGTTTCCCCGAAATTGAAAAATTTGACCACCTGCCACAACCAGAATCCAGTTCCTGCCAGGCCTTTCTAACGATCATGGAAGGCTGCAGCAAATATTGCAGTTTTTGTGTTGTGCCTTACACCCGCGGTGAAGAAGTCAGCCGGGGCTTAGATGATGTGTTGGCGGAGGCGGTACATTTGGCGGCGCAGGGTGTTCGGGAAATTAATCTGCTGGGTCAAACCGTGAACGCCTATAGAGGCTTGAATCACGAGGGAACCGTCATCGATCTTGCCATGCTGATAAATTACGTGGCCTGTGTCGACGGCATTGAACGCGTTCGTTTTACCACCTCACATCCGGTGGAATTTTCGCAAAATCTTATCGATGTTTACGCCAGCGTCCCGGAACTTGTCAATCATCTGCATTTACCGGTCCAGAGTGGATCTGATCGTATCCTGGCGGCCATGAAGAGAGGCTACACCACGCTGGAATACAAGTCGATCATCCGCAAGATACGCGCGAACCGGCCGCTTATCAGCCTGTCCTCAGATTTCATCGTCGGTTTTCCGGGTGAAACCAACAGCGATTTCGAGGACACCATGAACCTGATCCAAGAGATCGACTTCGATACGTCCTTCAGCTTTATCTACAGTGCCAGACCCGGCACCCCCGCCGCCGAACTGGCTGATGCAACCCCGAAACTTGAGAAAAAACACCGTCTGGCCACGCTACAGTCTGAACTCACCCGGCAAGCCGCGAGGATTAGCGAGTCCATGATAGGCACGCGGCAGCGAATTTTAATTACCGGCCAATCCAAAAAAAGTGCATCTGACTTGCAGGGCCGTACCGAGAATAATCGAGTGGTGAATTTCCGCAGCGACGAGCAGGCACTAATTGGGAAATTTGCCACGGTCAGAATAACCGATGCAATGCCCAATTCACTACTGGGGAGTCTCTAGAGAGTGCTTTCGCAGCTTTGTTCCGGAAGCTAGTGGCACAAATTTCCGATAGCTTGCTATACTGGCGGGAATCCCAGAAAAGAGAGTGTATTAATTCACTGCATGGCAACTCATACCCTTAGTTTGACACTAATGCCCGATAGCACTCAGCGTTTATCCAACCTCTGCGGGCGCCTCAATGAACACATCCATCAAATAGAAGCCTTTCTGGGCTTAAGAATTCAGCAAAGGGGGAATATTTTTCAGCTGTCCGGAACCGAAACAGTGGTGGTTGCGGCAAGCCAGCTGCTGGAATCCCTCTATGCAGGCACCGCCCAGTCCCATCTGCTGAGCCCGCACCTGCTCCATCTCGCCTTACAGGAATTGAAACATGGCGAAGAAATGTCTACGCAGCAAGGCGACAGCGGTGGTTCCATCAAGACCCCGAAATCACTCATTAAACCACGCAGCAGACATCAGCAAGAGTATGTAGTCAGCATTCACCACCACGACATCAATTTCGGAGTCGGTCCCGCTGGCACCGGTAAAACATACCTGGCAGTGGCTTGCGCCGTAGCGGCACTGATCAGGAATCAGGTTGATCGTATATTGCTGGTGCGACCGGCGGTGGAAGCCGGTGAAAAACTGGGTTTCCTGCCCGGCGATTTGACCCAGAAAATAGATCCGTATTTACGCCCCCTCTATGATGCCCTATACGAAATGCTGGGCTTCGATAAAGTAGCGCGTTTGATCGAAAAGAATATCATCGAGGTGGCGCCCCTGGCCTATATGCGGGGGAGAACTCTCAATAACGCATTTATTATTCTCGACGAGAGCCAGAATACCACCGCAACGCAGATGAAGATGTTTCTGACCCGCATAGGATCTGGTTCTACCGCCGTGATTACCGGCGACATCACCCAGATCGATTTACCAAAGGGAGAAAGATCCGGGCTCGTACATGTAATCAAGGTATTGGCTGGCATCAATGAAATCAGCTTTACCTATTTCAATGCCAGGGATGTTGTGCGACACCGCCTGGTACAAAGAATTGTCGAAGCCTATGACGAGTTCGATCGAAACTCTGTGTCTCAACTAAGCGGTCAAGAAACCTCGCAACTCAATGAACGCGAAAGTTGAACTCAGCGGCGATGCTATTGCTGACTGGCTGCCGGATGAGAGCCTTTGTGAAACCTGGATCAATGCCGCTTTGGCGTGCGCCGACAAACATGGTCACTACGTGGTCAGCGTCCGCTTCGTCGATGAGTCGGAATCTACTGCCATTAACAATCAATATCGTGGTAAAAACTCTGCGAGCAATGTGCTGTCATTCCCTGCAAACATCCCCGGTAACATCAGTTCCCTGCTCGAATTCGAACCGCTGGGAGACATCGTTCTATGTCCGGAAATAGTCGCCGAGGAAGCCGATTCGCAGGATAAATCACTCGCTTCCCATTGGGCACACCTGCTTATACACGGTCTCCTACACCTGCTGGCTTATGATCATCAGCACCGGGGCGGCGCGGAAGTCATGGAAGCACTGGAAATAAAAGCACTTGAAAGACTTAGTATCCCAAACCCATATTTGGTAGTGTAAATTGAAGGAGCCGCTAGAGAGTCCATAGCATGACTGACGATCAATCCAGCATTAATCCAAGACCTAGGTCCTGGATCGATAAAATTACACAGCTCTTTTCTGACGAACCCACCGACACTAAAAGCCTGCTAGAGCTACTGCGCAATGCAGAACAGGACAAGGTACTTGATGCCGATGCATTGAGCATTATCGAGGGGGCCCTGCAAGTCTCGAGCATGCAGGTACGGGACATCATGATCCCCCGATCCCAAGTTGTGACCGTCGCCGCCAATCTGCCGGCCAAAGAGATCATCGAACTGGTCATAGAAGCTTCCCATTCGAGATTTCCTGTCGTCGGTGACAACGTCGACAATGTGATGGGAATTCTGTTGGCTAAAGATTTGCTACCCCTGAGCCTGGGTGGCAGTAAAGGAAAATTTGATATCAAGGATGTGGTCAGGCCGGCCACCTTCGTGCCCGACAGCAAGCGCCTGAACGTCTTACTTAAGGAATTTCGCGAAACCAGGCAACATATGGCTATCGTGATTGATGAGTACGGCAGTGTCAGCGGCGCGGTCACCATCGAAGATGTGCTGGAACAGATCGTAGGTGAAATAGAGGATGAATACGATGTTGACGATGAAAGCTACATCAAAAAATTTGACGAAGGGAATCACATCGTCAAGGCGATAACACCAGTTGATGAATTTAATGAATATTTTAAAACCAATTTTAGTGATCAGGAGTTTACGACGGTGGGCGGCCTGGTCTTACAACAGTTTGGGCGTATCCCGGAACGGGGAGAAACCCTGCACATCGGCCCATTCCTGGTCACAATACTCAATGCAGATAGCCGCCAGATCAAGTTAATTAAGGTCACTACAACATAATATGGGCAGAAAATAATCCGGGTTTGCGTTGGCCAAGCGCCTGTTTCCGCCTGCTCTCCTACTGCCTGATGACATTCCAGTGCTACGCCCAGGACTCACCGCGGCAAGGCTGTAAACTCAATACCTGGAGCCAATTTAATAGCCGCCAGCAATTGGCCTGCGCGGTGAGAATTAATTCTGGAATACATTCAACATGAAATTTGCGACATCTGTAGCACAGGTCGATGAACCGGTATCTGTGCAGGCAGTCGCATTGCCCGGCGGCATGGTCGAATCGGTTTTCTGTCGCAAGGCCGTAAACGTGTTGAAAATACTGGTGGTCAAGGCTGGCGCGCTAAACCCCGTACCTGTAACTCCATGACATACTGCACACAGTGACTGATAGCTCAGCTGTCCGCGATCGATGCTCAACTGCAATCCCGATGGTTCGGGCTCTGGGTCTGGTGTGGGTTCCGGCGTGGGTTCCGGTGTTGGTTCGGGTTCCGCTTCA
>LWDU01036195.1_pt1 | contig 35045 bp, 30 predicted proteins | sample 727161 | NCBI WGS metagenome assembly LWDU01 (sample SAMN04566230, study PRJNA314399) | hydrothermal vent metagenome | isolation source: deep sea hydrothermal plume seawater | place: Mexico: Gulf of California, Guaymas Basin | collected 2004-07-11 | reverse complement strand
CACGTAAACAAAATGCAGAATTAATGGGCAAGCCGACGCTGTCCGAGCGCATTCCTGAGCCATTCTTAAGACGGACATTATCCGTGATTCAAACACCGCAAAGTCCAGAAAAAAAGAGCCAAAAGACAGAATTGAAGTCAGTTGCCAGGCGGAAAAGGTGGTAGCGCCCGCTTTCCCGGAACATCCCATCTCACCTGTTCTGATTGATGCAATTGGTAGCAACGGGTCAGCTGAGGCAGATGGGGAAGTCTCGGAAGGCGGACGTGAGGGTGATTCGATCGTGATGTCAGACCCGGGAGACACTGGGAAATGTGCAACAATACTGCGGATATTGCGGGTCAATAGCCCGTTCGGCATGGGTGATTCACCTCAGTAAACACAGCTCTAGCGCCCATTCAACCGACAACTTAGGAACAAAGCCCCTCCGCGGTGACGCAAAAGTCCCCAACCGGAAGAATCAGCAAATCGGTCCTCAATCGGTCAACAAAATCTTTGCCTTGGTTACAGAAACTGCGGCTGACGGCCATATTCCGCCGGCGGAAAACAACAAAGCATGGAGCCTCGAATGGACAGGTCAGCCGAGTCAAATGATGGCGGCTTCGAATACGACCGAATCGCCTATCCGGGCACAGCCGACGGTCAAATCCAGCTTCGCAACCTCGAAGTAGTCGCTTCAATGTTCGGACTACACGCAGCCGAACTCAGAAATTGTCGCGTCCTGGAGATCGGCTGTGCAGACGGTACAAATCTGCTTCCATTCGCGGCCGAGTTTCCGAACTCCGAATTTGTCGGGCTTGACCTTGCCGCCGCACAAATTCAGGAAGCTGAGTCCGTTGCGGCCAGCCTGAAGATTCACAACACCCGCTTCCTGGCAAAGAACAGTCACTGAAATTGATTCATCGTACGGGAAGTTCCACTACATTCTCTGTCCAGGCGTGTTTTCATGGGCAACGGATGCCGAACGTCAGGCGATCCTGCGTGTCTGCCGAGAGAATCTGACGGACTCCGGCGTTGCTGCGATTTCCTACAACGTGCTGCCAGGCTGGCACTTGCGTGGCACGGTGCGCGATTACGTTCGTCGGCATGTCCGGGCATTTGACGATCCCGGTCGACAGATTCTTGAGGCCCGGCGCGCAATTGAATTTATCGCCAGATGCACGTCAGATTCCACGGCTCACGGCTTGTCATATTCTGAGACGTACGACAATATTCGGACGGTCACAGACCATCATCTGTATCACGATTACATCTCAGACAGAAATCAACCATTCTACTTCCATGAATTCGCCTCTCTGCTGGCGGACCATAACCTGCAATTTGTCGCCGAATCCGACATCCGACAGACGGCCGCCACGGGTCTGCAGCCCGAAGCCCACCAGACGTTGCAGCGGACCAGAATTCTCGATCGCGAGCAACTCTCGATTTTCTGGCCAACACGTGCTATCGACGGTCTGTCGTCGGTCACAGGGCAGCGAAAGTAATTCGCACAATCGACCACACCTGCATCGATGGTTGCTTCGTGGCACTGGCAAGCCCTTTTCGTGGCCTGCAGTTTGACCCGGCCAGTCAGGAGCCTCTGCAACTGACCTATGAAGACGGCTCACTGACAACCGCCGAACCATTGGGCAAGGCGGCATTGCGTCATTTGATGGGCGTCTGGCCCCAGGCTGTGTCAGTGTCCGATATTTGTCAGGCCGCCTGCCAGATGCTGCCACCGTCACTGCATCAGCCAGGTCAGCAGCACGAGGCCGGGCAAACGGGTGCTGCCGTACTGTCACAGGCACTGCTGGCGGCTTATGCGGCCGGATTGGTCCGCGTCTTTCGAACGCCGCCAACGGTGGTCGCGACCGTGTCAGAGCGTCCGGTCGCAACGCCACTTGTTCGACACATTGCCACCACTGGCAGTGCAGTCGTGAACCAGTGGCATCAAAACGTATCAGGCCTGCAGCCTGACGAGCTGCTTGTTCTAAGTCACCTGAATGGCTCAAACGACGTTGCGGCACTCGTTACACTGCTTGAGCAATATCGCAGTCAGAACCTGGCGGGGGCGCATGCCGATGCCGCCGGGTCCGTTCCGGCCAAAGAACGTGTCCGGGCAATTCTCAGTCAATTTGCGACTGAGCGTCTGTTGCTCATCGGATAGCTGAGAGTTCCCGGAGAAGTGACAAACAGGGGCCGTCTGAAGCACAGTCCGCGTGACCAGCCAGCTGACCCGGCAAGCCATGCTCGACGGATCTGAAGTGTGACATGGCCACGAGTTCACCGATTCTTCCGCTGGGCCGGTCCCATTCTTTCAAGCGGCGATGCCGGTTGCCCGGGTGATCTGAACCGGACAATCTGCTGTCGACATTGAGTTTGCCGTTTCGGTTTTTGCATGAACGATTGAATTGAGGTACCATGAAAGACCGTGGGCCCCATAGTCCGCGTCCCGCCTCATATCCTTACCGGACCACGCACAGATGGCTTTTCACCGTCGCGAGTTGCTTCAGGTTGGAGCGTCCTCCTTTTTTGGAGTCGGTCTTTCCGGTTTATTGAGTCTGCAGGCACGCGCGTCGTCAGAGCATGATCGAACGCCGCAGGTGAAGTCGGTCGTGCTGGTGTTTCTTACTGGCGGCGGCAGCCACATCGATATGTTCGATCCGAAGCCGGATTCGGCAGAGACGAAGGGTGAGTTTTCACCGATCGCCACCCGCACGCCGGGGCTGCATTTCGGAGAATTGATGACCGGCATGGCCGCACGGTCAGAACAGATGGCGGTTGTCCGATCGATGTCCCACGGCGACAACCGCCACCTCTCAGGAACACACAACATCCTGACCGGTGTGGAACAGATCTTTCGCGGTGATTCCAATCAGGACAAGTCGCTCAACCGCGGCGACAATCCGTGCTACGGCGGAGCTTTGAATTACCTGCGACCGTCGCCCGACGGGCTGCCGAGTCAGGTGACAATTCCGAATCCACTGAACGAAGGCAGCCTGATCTGGCCGGCTCAACACGCCGGATTCCTCGGTCCAAAGTATGACCCGTTTCAGGTGACGGGCGACCCCAACAGCGACAAATTTCGCGTCAACGACCTGAGTCTGGTCGATGGAATAAGCGCGGGACGTTTTGAAGGCCGCTGGCAGTTGCTGAACCAGGTGGCACAGCAACGCAGAGCGATCGAAGACTCAAGTGCCGGACAGCAGCTGAATGATTATCAGAACGCGGCCTATTCGATGCTGTCATCCGGACGGCTGACGAAGGCCTTCGACCTGGACCGGGAAACACCGGAAACGCGCGAACGATACGGTCGAAACTCGCGTGGGCAGACATTGCTGTTGGCGCGACGGCTGGTTGAGGCGGAAGTCCCCTTTATTCAGTGCAATATGGGCATCGTGCAATCGTGGGACACACACGTCAACCACTTTCCTCGCTGCAAAACCGAGCTATTGCCAACGACCGATCGCGGCGTCAGTGCACTGATCGATGATCTGACAGACCAGGGGCGACTGGATGAGACGCTGATCATCGTCGTTGGTGAATTCGGTCGTACCCCAAAGATTTCACCATTAGCAGGGCAAACGGTTCCAGGACGTCACCACTGGGCTCATGGATATACGGCCGTGTTCGCTGGTGGCGGAGTTCGCGGCGGACAGGTCATTGGCAAAACCGACAACATCGGCGGCTATCCGGTCACCACTCCATGGCACCCCAACGACATCGGAGCCACGGTCTACAACTCATTGGGCATCGCCCCCGGAACAGCAATCCATGATCGGACAGGCCGACCAAATCGGCTGAATCATGGCCGCGTGATGGACGTGCTGTATTCGTGAGCAGGCATGACCGCTAATCAGGGCGAGCGGGGGACGTGAGTCCCCTGATTCGATGCCGGTTCGCAATCGCCACGACGTCCTTCACAACGCCGTCGTTCGTGACGCGAAAAACATCCGCACCAATCCCGGGCTACCAGTCATCAGGGCACTGACGTACCCCGCTCGCCGCGACACGTGCGTCGAATCGCTCTTAGTGCTTGTAGATCTTGTGTTGCGGTCGGCCGGAAAGGATTTGTTCCTTGCCCCAGTCGGTCACGTTGCGGAAAGCTTCGCTGCGGATAAATTCCGTAAATGCAGCCTCGTCGTTCCATTCGCTGGTAATCAGGTAAGATGCACCGTCGCTGACATCCTTCCATAACGTGGAAGAGGTATGGCCTTCCGCGGCGTTTAACGCATCAATAACGGCGGCAAACTTGTCTTCGAAGTCCTGCTGTTTGCCTTCGATGACGTGATAGTTCATTCCGACAGTAATCATATCCGGGTAACCTTCTGATTGAGGATTTGGGTGACGTGAAGTCCACTATCGTAACACGATTGTGGAATTGCGAAAACAAGGGATATCCAGGCCTCAATTTTGATCATTGAAGAAAATGCGCACAATGAGTTCGCCCAGCGAGCTATACGGTATTGCACGCAGCCTGCGTGCCGACGAACGCTGATGTTGCCCGCTGACAGCAGGCACTACGTTTCCGGGCAATCCGGAGAGTCCTGCAGTTTGGAGTCTGGCAAACGACGACTGGGTAGACAGGCACCGGTTCGCGACCAGACAATAGCGCTATGGCAATTACCCACTGGAAAACATCCGAACCGGACCTGGAGACGATTTTCGCACAGCACCAACAACCGTTGGATGCATTGGCTGCAGGAGACGTGCCGGCATTGGTGATTCGGCAGGCGTTTCCCCGGCAGTCGTGTCAGCGGTTAATTGAACGGCTGGTCGCCAAAGAACTGTTATACGATCCCCGGAAACCGGTCCCCGAAAAATTCATCGATGCCGCTATTCCTGAAGGTCACTTCCGTGAAGGTCGCAATAAGCAGGCGTCCCGCGCGTGGGACGCGGGAACTGCGACAGGACGGCGGCGGATCGACATCGGCACAAGTCTGGGCTACCGTGGTTCCGATCCGGACGCATTCTTTGCTCACAGCCGTGAATCACAGGATTTGTTCGCGGATCTGTTTTCCGCAGGTGAAGATCCGGTTCGCATTCTCTACGACGCGTTGCAGGATCTGTCCCGTACAAAACGGGTTGTGACGGCCCACGAACCGGACGGTCGCCAGTACGGTCCGGCCATCATTCGAGCCCATTACGGCGGCTATACATATAAGCCACACTTCGATTCCGTGCGGTTGCGCGAAAAGCGGGAAGGCTACGCCGTGCATGAGTTCGAGCACCAGTTCGCCGGCGTCCTGGTGTTACAAAACACACAGCTGGGCGAATTATCGGCGCAGTGCATTCTGCACCAGTGTCTGTGGCAGCCCCAGATCGATTCGCATTTGCGCGGCGGCACGTTCCACGAATACGCCGCCAGCGAGGGTGTGGCGAATGTCGAGGTCGTGCTGGAACCAGGCGATCTGTACTTCTTCAACACTCGCGGCATCCACGAAGTGCCGGGCGTCGCGGGCGATCTGCCCAGAATCGTGTTGGCCACCTTTATCGGCTACAGCAGCGACCGCGAAGAAATTTTCGTCTGGTCGTAACCTGCAGAAATCGACGTTCCCGCGTGAGTCAGGAAAAACGCGAACGCAACGCCCCCCGCGTGTGCACTCAGTTAGTCACCTGGAATTTCTGTACGCACACGCTGCCCGGCATTTCGCAGAATTCATCTGCAAAACTGAAGAAACCTGGAACGGAATTCTCACGGCAGCACTCCAAGTGGTGAATCATCTCGCGCGCCGTGCCTGGATTTCGCCGCGTGGTTCAGGGCTCTATTGCCATGCCATTGTTCACATGGTCTTTGTTATGCGCCGCGGGACATGCATGCGTGCCATCAGGATGCGTGCGAGATCGGCGACGGGATAACTTCCCGTCTGTTCAGATTTTGCTCACGACATCTTACAACAATCTGACACAGTCGCCGGCATCACTCATTAGCATGAGGCGGTTCCGGCTTCGCGTTCAACTACCATGCAGGAGACGTCACATGAGTCGCTGTCGTATCTTTTCGATTGTGGCCCTGACGGGATGCTTGTTTCTGAATTCCGCCGTTGGACTGTATGCCCAGTCCGATGCGGAAACGGCGCTGCAAGACGCTCGCGCAGCGTATGCCGCGGAACAATTTCAGCAGGCTCGTGATGCCGCACAGAAGGCATCGCAGACGGATGCTGACAACCCTGACATCTTTCTGTTGCTCGGCAGGGCTCACCTTCAACTTGGCGAAATCGGACAGGCCATGGCCGCCTGGCGAACAGTCCTGAAGCTCGCTCCGAATCATGAATACGCGGGCCGTATGGTGATCGCGCTGGCAGGTCACACGACCGACGCGGATGTGCGAATTCGACTGGCACGCACAATGTTCGATGACGGCCTGCTGACCGCGGCGCGGACCGAGTTGCTGACGTTACAGCAGCAGACATCGCTGTCAGACGACCAGCGACGGCAGACGTTAATGTTACTGGCTGAGGTCGCTGTTCACAGCGGAACGGGCGACCTTGCGTTGGCGCTGATTAAAGAAGTCACCAGCCGCAATCCGGAAGCCGCCAGCACGCTGCCCGTAAGAGTACTGACGGCCCAGGCTCAACTTGTCCTCGGTGGCGAATTCACCGGAATTGGACTGTCCAACCTGAAACAAATCGTCGAATCGTCGGCAGAAACGCCGGCCGGAAAAGTGGCCGAACTGGCACTGCTGTTACATCGCCTGTCTGGCGGTCAGGACGCTGTGTCGGACATCGCCGCATGGATCGGTCGGAATGGCACGCTGCCAGCCGTGCGAAGAGTTCGCGCGGCACTGTACAACAGTGTTAATGGATTCCTTGCCGCCTCGATGGCATTGCCGGTGGCGACAGAAAAAAGCGACCTCAACCAACACGACAAATCTGCGGTGGCTGCAGCAGAACAGGCATTGATAGCCTTTGTCGATGTCACGGATCAGGTTGCATTGACCAGATTGCTGACCAGCCACTTTGAAAAACGATACGTAAAACCTCGCGCCTACGACGCCGCGCGAAGCGGCTTAGCGCTGATCGAAAAAATGAAATTGGCCGAGGCTGCGCAGGAGGTCGTCACCGCCAGTCGTCGTCGCATCGACGAGGCGGCGGCAACCTGGGAATACACAAACATCGTTCGCAGTGTCAACGAAACAATCGCAGGGCCCGACGCCCTGCAGAAATGGATCACTGACCATGCTGGCCATCCCAACGAAATCGAAGCCCTGCGAACGCTGGTGGCCGCTCTTGTTGATGTGACACGTCGTCAGGCCGTTCCTCAGCAGGGGGCAAGCCTGAGTGCAGCGGATCTCAGAGCCCTTGCTGTGGCACAGCAACTGTTTCCTAAACTCAATTCGTCAAGTGATACGACAAAACGGATACAGACACTCAAACAGCATTTTCAGAAACACTACTTCAATCGTGGAGCTCGTGCAGCCGCCATCGAAGGGATTACAGCTCTGCTGCCGATGGAATCGCCCGTCAGACGCGGAGCGTTGATGCTGGAAATTGTGAAGATGCAGACGACGGTCGCCATCGACGAGCTCAAGGCTGCCGCGGCCGCAGGAACACTGCCCACCGGCGCTGCTCCAATGCCCGCAACTCTGGAAGCGGCGGCGGCCTCGGTGGTTCAGACCTGCACACAGTATCCGACAGCCCTGGCATGGACGGCTCATGCTGATCTGGGGCAGCAGGTACTGGATGCGACCGGTGCCGTGCCGTGGCCGACTATCGTGACAGGTCCGAAAGCCGCTCATATCTGGGCCCTGGATCTGGCACTCCCCGTCGTGAAAGCGAATGCCGATGTCGCATCCGTGACCCGCGCTCGTGCGGTGATTGATCGGATTGTCAACGAACTTGCGGCCGTTCAGCAGCCCGCTGCTGAGGGTCTGGCATCGGCCACTCATGAAAAACTGTTGTCGCTGCTGCCGCAGGAACATGCACTGTGGTCGGTCGTATTGCTCAGGCAGGTGGATCTGCTGACAGCCGATGCTGCGCGCACGTTTGACGCAAACGTGCGGTCCGGCGAAAGTGCAAAGAACGCCAACCAAACGGAGACTCAGCAGAAAATCCTGAAGCTGCTGTCCAACGTGGTAAAACTGCGTCCCGCTCTGGCAACAACGGCACTTCAAAAACTGGATGCTCATCTGCAGAAATGGTCGGCCGCACGACATGACACCGTCGCCGAAGCGGCGTATCAGTCCTTTGCAGTGGACCTGCCGCCCACGGCGCAGCGGCGTACTCAACTGGCCCTCGCAGCGATGTGGTTCAATCAGGTTCTGCGGGAGCACGCTCATCTGATGAGCAACGGGTTCCAGGTGCCACGAGCCCTGGACGAACGAATTCAAAAAACGTTGAAACAGTGTTACCAATTGGCCAGCGATATCGGCGTCGACGATCCGTTGCGGGCCTCCACTGCATTGCTGCGAAAACGAGTCGTGGACCACTTTCTGGGTCTGGAATATGAAGATGTCGCAGCAGCGGCCATCAGGGTTAAGGCCGATGTTGCCAACGCAGATCTCGACGAATCCGCCGAACTTGAACTGGCCGCACTGCAGCGTCGCATGGCAGAACGCCAACTGGCGATACAGTTAAAACAGCACGACGGAAAGAAACAGATTGTCCTCACGCCCGCGTTCAACGAAGCAATTGCCGGGTTGAAGCAGTTCATCACCGATCATCCCACCAGCGAACGAGTTCCCATTGCGGCAAATGGCGTCCTGGCGATCGGCCAGAGGTTTGAGCAGTACGAAGCGTGGGTGATCGCGGCGGGCATTTACGAAGACTTCGAACGGTTCGCTGCAGAAATTGATTCGCTGAAACAGGCCGGCCAACAAGAATCGACTTACCCGGAAAGGGCGGCAGCAGCGCGAGCCACAGCCTTGCACACACGTGCTTCTCACGCACTTGCGAAATGGAAATCCGAAAAGTCGGACGACACCCCACCGCCTGATCAGCTGAGCGACGAGTTTCAGGCAGCTCAGGCCGCATGGCACAAAGTGATCGCGGATGCATCCTATGGCACACTACTGGGACTGGAGCTACCGCTGCAGGCGCCCGAACGGCTGGAATTCGGCCGGGCGATCTGCCAGCTGGGCAAAGTCCTGCCGGACCATGCTCGCACCGTGCTGGCCGCACTGGATGTGATCAACGCCAGCCGTGGCAAGGACAAAGACGCGGACGGTGACGAATTGATTGCCCTGGCAGAATTTGGAATATCGTCCAGACTTGGGGCTCTGAATCTGCCGGGGGCGAACATGCCCCAGGACGAACACTTTGGCGACCTTGCCAAAATATCTGGTGGACTTGAGACCGCCAGCGGTCCGGCTGCTGCCACTGCCACGACCGCAGTGGCCGCGGATCAGTCTGGTGGCAAGCCATTGGCTCCCGTAGACGCAGCAGAGTTGTCTGCCGAAGCAGACGGGTATGGCGGATTCGGTGGTGGCGGTTACGCTTACCAGCGACGTTTCCAACAGAAAGCGGATGCTCAACTGATCGCCGCCGTGCGATCGCAGCTTGACCGCCAGGCATCTCAGGTCGCCATGCTGCGTGACAACGCGATTCAATTCCGCATAACCGCCGGTAGATCCGGTGGCCAGCAGGCACAGCAAAAGGTGCCCGTTCCCACGCAGCCACAGCACGGTGCTGCGGCTGTGCTGTCCGACGCGGAACTGCAGAGACAGCAGCAGGTTTTGGATGCCGTCTACACGGCGTTGCAGGACATTCGAAAGAAGTATGCCGAGACTTCAACCGCAGATCAGGCAGGCGCCGAGATCTTTGTGATCGTCAATCACTGGCGTGGAATTGCTCAATGGAATCGAGCCGCTGAACTGGCGAGAAAGTTTCTGACGGACAATCCGACCGATCTCAACCTTCCAAAGATTCGCCAGGAAATCGCTCGCGACTGGCTGGCTTGGGCATCTTTGGGAGTCCGCGATCCGCAGCTTGACCGAGAGGAATTGCTGACGGAAATTTCACGCCGCTTCGATACGGCTCGCGAAGAACTGCAGGCCATCATCGTCGGTTTCCCGGACGAAACGGCCGTGCGACATCAGGCTCAATGGGACATCGCCACCAGCTTTCTGACTCAGGCCCGTGTCATCACCAATTCCAGTCCGACACTGGCTCGAGGGCAGTTTGTGCGAGCCGGCATGGAACTGCTGCGTGTCGCCGAACTGTTTCATGATCATCCGAAAATTGGAACCATTCCGGACATGCTGTGGGCCATCAGTACGGAACTGGCGACTCGTAGTTACCACGACGAAGCAATCACCATCTGGAATGAGCTTCAGATTCACTATCCGACTCACAAAATTGCCGACCAGTCAGCTCTGCGGATCGCTCAGACGTGGCAACAACTGGGGCAACCATTGCGAGCCGCCGAAGCCTTTCTGGAACTGAACTTTGCTCGCGGTGGCAGCGACGTGAAACTGCAGGACACCATCTACCAGATCGCGGTCAACCTGAAAAACGAAGCCCGCTGGATCGAATCATTGCATGTGCTGCAGACATTCGTTGACAGTTTTCCCTCACACGCCAACGCGGGCCAGTCGTTGACGATGATTGGTCAGATTCACCAGGCGAATGAGGTATGGGAAGACGCGATCGCCGCCTACCGCCGAGTCATTGACGAATTTCCAACGGGAACATGGACCACGGAAGCTCGCTGGGCCATTGCCGAATGCACCATCAATCTGAGCCTGTGGCAGGAAGCAGCTGGAGCGTACGCCGATTTTCAGCAGTCCTATCCGAAAGACAAGCGAGTCGCCGAAGCCAATCGCCGCATCGAAGTCCTGAAGACGCTCGACCGTTACCAGGACGTCATCGACGAAGAAGGCCAGCGAAAAGCATTCGACGCTCAGTTTCAGGTGGCGGTCATTGTCCGCACAGATCTGGCAAACACGGTGAAAGCCATCATCGAATATCACAAAGTCGAAAAGAACTGGCCAAACAGTCACCTTGCCGACGACGCGTTGTTTGAAATTGGAAAGATCTATCTGGAACGCGGCGAATCCGAGCTGGCAAGAATCGCCCTGCTGCAGTCCGCCGAACGCTATCCCAAAAGTCCTCTGGCCGACGATGCTCTGCTATTGGTCGGGACAAGTTACGTCAGCGAAGCCGATCAGCTGGCAGCAGTCGACCGTGGCAAGTCACAGGCGATTGCCAGAGACATCGCTCAGCGTCAGGCCTATCACGTCGCTCAGGATAATCGTCGACGACAGAGCTTAAAAAACCTGGACCAGATCACAGCGTTAAAGGTTCAGGGCAAACGTGAAGAAGCCGCCAAGAAAGAGGCCTACTTCGCGGGCCAGGCATTGCAATTTGACGCGGCCAATACGCTGAATGTATCAAACTGGGCGGCTCAGCAGGAAGAAGTGCTGTCGGCCGCTCAGATGGCGGATCGCCAGGACAAAATCAACGCCGCCCTGCGTCAGGCCGTAGGCAGTTTCCGCAGAGCCGCCACGATCAGCAAAGACATGTATATCATCGAACAGGTCCCCGGCAGGAAAGACGTTTTCCGAGTTGCACCGCAGCGATCTGCTGTCTTTCACATCGAACGAGCCATCGAAGGCGGTCTGGGCGATCGCGTTGACACTCAGATGCTGCTGGCCAACATTTACCTGAATGCTCGACGGTATGACCGGGCTTACGAAATGTACACGGCACTCGGTGAAGTTGTCCCCGAAGAAGACCAAGCGCTGTATGCCTTTTACTTCGCCCAAAGCGCGCTGGGAGTCCGTAAGTACGACGAATACCTGCAGCATCTGAAAGAGGCATTGAAGCTCGATTCCGAAGCCTACGGCTCAGCACTTGTTGATGGCTATCTGCAGGTGGCCGATCGGTACAACCAGGCCGGACAACTATATCGAACATCTTGCTCTGGCAGTGAACGAGAGTCCTCAGACAACATCACTGCATTTAAAGCTGGCCAACGCCTACGAAGAAGCCCGCCAATACGAAGAAGCCGTGCAGCAATGGCGTCTGGTTCTGGACCTGGAACCCGAACATCCGCAGCGAACCAAACTGCTGAATATGATCCGCAAGCACGGATGATGCTTGGGCAAGTCCTGATTTTTTTTTGGGGGGGGGTAGCCGAAGTCGCCAGACTTTGGACGGCATAGCGAAAAACCTCCAAACTCTGGCGCGTTCGGCTACGGAACAACCCCAAGTCTGTTCGCGCCATGCGACTTCAGAGCACCGGCCCCAGCATTGCGATTGCGTTATTCCACAATCGTTTTCTGACGGGCCACTGAGAAACAATCTCGTACGTAACCACGTTGGATTTTGAGATGTAGTGTTCCTGCAACCGCCTCATGTCGGCCGTGAGCGCGGCATCGAAGAGCAGGATGTTGTTCTCGTAATTCAGATCGAAGCTGCGTCGATCCATGTTCGCCGAACCAATCAACGTGACCACTCCGTCGATCGTAAACGATTTGGTATGCAGCAACCCACCTACGTATTCGCGGATTTTCACACCGGTGGCCAGCAGGTCAGCGTAATAGCTGTGACTGGCCGCAGCGACGACAAAGGAATCGTTACGGGCGGGGAACACGATTGTGGTGTCCACGCCACGTCGGGCCGCCGCACACAGAGCGTTCTGCATGGATTCATCGGGGACGTAGTATGGCGTCGTAATAACGATCTCATGGCGAGCCGCGAACATCAGAGATTCAAACATCTCCGGCATGGCCGAATGCCGCACCGTCGGTCCGGTACCGAATGCCTGAGCAACAAAGCCGGCCCCCTCTGCGATGACGGGCGCGCTCAACAGCGGGGCGAGATCTTCGTCGACATAAGTCATCCAGTCGCTGGCAAATAAATGTTGATTCTGCCGGGCAATCGGTCCTTCAAACCGCATCACCGCGTCCACCCACGGGGCATATTTCGGTTTCACCAGGAATTCAGCGTCGGCGCAGTTTTGACTGCCGCAGTAGGTGATGCGGTCGTCAATCACCACGATCTTACGGTGATTACGGAGGTCAATGCGTCCCTTCAGCGGGCGGAGAAACGGATTGCCAATCGGCAGGGCCACGCCCAGGTGCACGCCCGCATCGCGCATCGCCGTCCAGTGCTCGGAGCCGATCATCTGCCGCGATCCCAAGCTGTCGGCCATGGCCCGGCATGTGACACCGCGAGCCGCCGCGCGCTGCAACGCTTCCGCAACTTTGAGCCCGTTGTTGTCGGTGCGCCAGATGTAAAACAGCAAATGCACGTGACCCTGGGCCGCGTCGATATCGCGGACCATCGAACCAATCGTCTCGTCCGAGACCGAGAACAATTGTGCAGAGTTGCCGCCAACTGTTGGAAAACCGCTGATGGAGTGAGCCGTTCGAAACAAGTGGTCATACGGTTCGGGAATTTCAGCCTCAGGATGTTTCGTATGGCTGCTCGATCCCACGTCCAGAGAAGGCATTCGTGCCAACACCTGTTTTGAACGCTCGACTCGCCGTCTGCCGATGTTGGTCTCTCCCAGCAGCACATACACAACGATGCCCAGCACTGGCAGGACCGCTATGACGATGACCCAGGCGATACGCAAAGCCGGATCTCGATGCGGGCGCAGAATCGCCCGAGCAATGACCAGCAGCTCGATCAGGACAAGCCCGACATACACCAGCGTGGAATAGAACATGGCGACCTGCAAAAGTCATCGACAACGGAAGATGAAACGTCAGATAGCGTAACAGAATTCTTCTGAGCAACGTCAGGAAACGGGTCCACAACCGTCCTGAAATTCGCCCCGCGTTCCTTCACCCTCCTTTTCAAGGAGGGTCGAGCCTAAGCGAGGGGAGGTTCCGGCGCGGCCGATCTCAAGCGCCATCACACGGCTCCAGGCCCCATCCTAGAAATCGACACGAACTCTCAGGCCTGGAACGACTGCAGTGCTCGCTGTAACCGCGTTCGGTTCGACGATTTGAAGGTCGGGAGTGATATTGAACCACTTAGTGACGGCGATGGAGTAATAGAGTTCGACACCCTGTCCGTCATTGAACACGCTGGAAACGACCGGTCCCATTTCGTCACTGATGCCCGTGTAGTACCACCCGACTCCGAAGGAATCGTCCCGGCGACCTGAAATCAGGCTGCTGCCCCCGATGCCGAAGCTCAGCGACCATTGCACGGGATTCGGATTGCCATCAGAGATTCCCGCACGACCAAACACACCCCATCCTCGTTCTGAGTCACACGGGTCTTCCCAAATGTACTGATTTGAATTCCAGAAGAGTGACCACGAACCCTCTTTTTCGGCAATTGGGATGCCGGGGAATTCCAGACGCTGACTCTGATCCAACGAGGTGAACGTGCGGGTGCTCCAACTGCCTCCAAACATCTGGTGTCCCGACCGGCCGAAAAACTGCGTTGGCAGACGCAGCTCGCCAAAAACTGCGGCACCCTCTGCGAAGAGTTCGTTAAAACCGCTGGTCGTCGCCGTATCTTCTGTGTTGACGACGGCAAACACAAACAGGGGATCTTCGTCTTCTCCGACGGCAAATCCTGCACCGAGAGTCGAGAACGGAATCGTCCGAGTGGCGATCGGATTATAATTGAAGGCCGTACCGAAGAATTTTTCTCTTCCTTTGCCGTCTGCGATGCCGTTCTGGTCAAACTCGAGAGTGTCTATCTTGCCAAAGAAGACTCTAAACTGGTCAGACGTCCGGTGAGTAAACAAAACCTTCGTCAATGCCAGGTCATCGATTTCCGGTTCGGGAAGATTGGGCAACAGGGCCACTGGCACGATTGACCCAGTATCCGAATTGACGGTTTCCCCGAATCGGTGTTCCGAACCAAGATCCAGCGACCAACCTTTTGCATCGAAGAGTTTTTCGAAGTCAAAACTCATCTCGTAATCACCGTGGCCGCTGTACTCAAAACGCTGATGCAGACCACCGCTCGCGACACCCTGATAGAATTGGGTGACCGTTGCGTCGAACGTGATCCCCTGTTCTTCAAGTGACGCCCCGGCCCCCCACCAGTCGCCGGTTAACGTCCCCTGATCGCATTGACATCCCAAACGATCAAAGATGCCAACGGCTTCGCCACAGCTTTGACGTTCGCCCGAAGCACACTGCGCGATGGCCTCGCGAGGGGATTGCAGCATGCATAACGCAACTGCCAAGGCACCGGTCATTGCCAATAGTTGTCGAATGGACGGCATGTTTGTGTTCCCCCTGCTGAGAGCGATCTTAACGTCGTCGACCGACAGGAGACGGTTGCCAAATCGGCGCTTGAGTTCGAGGCATCACCAGACTTTGTCAGAATGCCCGGCACCTGTTTGTGGTGCAGCCGTCTCGGCTGCGTTTCCAAAAAGATTCCTGCAGGCGGGACGCCTGCACCACAAGAATTTCCACAGGAGCTGCATTCAATGCCTTGCTCGTCAAAACACGTTGGTCGCGTGCAGATCCTGGTGGCTCCGCTTTAGAGTTTGATGTTCGCACGAAGACCAAGAATGACGGACGTATCGTTGGCGACCGTCGCGTTGTCGACAGCCTGGAAATCAAAAGTCAGGTGAAACCACGGAGTGACTGCTGCGTTGTAGTAGACTTCAATGCCCTGGACATCCTGCACCTCGATGGCCGGCAGCGGATTCACCAGGTTTTTGAAGTCGTCGCCAAGCCCCGTGTAAAACCAGCCAATGCCTGCGGTATCGGCTGCCCGTCTGCGAATCAGGCCCGTCCCCTGCAGCGAAACATTGGCTGTCCAGCCAATGGGACTCGTGTCCCCATCCGCAATGGACCACGCGCTGAACAAACGCACGTTCCTGGCCTTGTTGCAGCGATCCTTCCACACCATGTGGTCCAGAAAATACACAGCCGACCAGGAGCCAACCTCCCGACTGCCCACGACGCCCTGACCAGGGATTATGGTCCAGCTGAGTCGATCGGTGGACACGTACTTGCGGCTGCTCCAGTTGGCAAGGAATCCATGAGACCCGGATTCCGTAGGGATTCGGTAGTAACCCAGAATGACAGCCCCCTTGTCAAACAGATTGCTCAGGCCAGCCGTTGTGGATGAATTGTTGGTGTCGTACACCAGCAGCGCACTGTTAATCTGCTGGCCGTCCATCCCCAGGACTCCGGCACCGTTGAACGACAGATTTGTGGTCCGCAGTACACCGAGCGGCAGCATCATGGACGTATTCATGAAGCCTTCGATGCCGCGTCCTGTGTTCGGATAGAGCATGTGGAACAGGTCCAGCGCGTTGTACTTACCGGCGGTTAACGCCCACTCTTCGCTAATCGCCTGCATCGCCATCAACCCTGTGATGGCCGTGACGTTTCGTCCCGGCAGTGGATACAGCATGTTTGCGTTGGAAAGTGCGAGTGCTCCGGCGGCGGCATTCATGTCACCACCGAACCGTGTCTCGGCATGCATGATGACGTTGAAGCCCTTATTCAGCCCCAGTCTTTCACCGATGAACGTTAAATTGTAATCGGCTTTGCCGCCGTACAGGAACTCCTGCCGAGCACCACCGCTGGAGACTCCCTGGTAGAACTGAGTGAGCTGCAGATCGGCGACAACCCCATAGAACGTGCAAACCCGTCAATCTGAATCGTCAGCGGCCAGGGTGACACTTGCAGCTATACGTATCCGGATTAACCGTTGGCATGTGTTGACAGCCGCGATGATGGAATAATCTGCACAACGTGAGTCATCGACATCGCTCAATCCGTAGACTTTGCCAGGACTGCGAATCCGGAACGAATGACAAAACTGTTCCTGAAAGGCAAGGAACAACTCTCTGCGCGGTTGAATTGTTGTGGTTGTGGTGCAGGCGTCTGGCCTGCAATTGCAGTATGACAGCGGGACGCGGGACGCGTGCACCACAAACAGGACCGATGGCGCCCGTCAGCTGACCAGGAGCGTCAGGAATTCTCCCCCGTATCGACTTGCAGCTGAAAATCGACAACTAAAGGAAGGTGATCGGAAGCCTGGCGAGCGATTTTCGATCGAGAAGCAAAGGCGTGATCAGTCTTCAGATCGCCACGATAGAAGACCCGGTCCAAACCTCGTACCGGGAATGCGGCAGGAAACGTTCGAATCGATTTACCGATCGTGGCGAACCCCTCCGGCAGCATAATTCGCTTGCCAAGTTCCCCCCACACATCGTTAAAATCGCCTGCAATAATCGTCGGAGTCCTCTGCTGCGTATGTTGAACCACCTCGGTACTCAGAAGCCTGCGCAGCTGAATTCTTCGTTCAAATCCGGCCAGACCCAGATGCACATTGCCGATCAACAGACTTCTCTGATGCCCCTCAAATTTCAGTCTGCAATGCGCAAGCAAAGCGCGACGGCGTTTTTTCAGAGGGATGGTTAAGTCGACATGCTGCACGTCGGTCAACGGAAACCGGCTCAGAATTGCGTTTCCATAATGCCCACGTTTCAGTTTGACATTTCGTTGAAACGCATGGTGTTTCATCTCCAGGGCGTCTGCCAGCAGCTCTACCTGGCAGTCACACCGTGATCGCGGCACCTGGTCATCCACTTCCTGCAGCAACACGATGTCCGGCTGGTACCGCATCAGCGTTTCGACAATTCGCTCCGGTCGATAGCGCCTGTCGAGCCCACCGATTCCCTTGTGAATATTGTAAGTGACAACTCGAAACTGCATTGCAGTATTCGAGTCCGGCACAGAATCGCCATCTGTTAGGCGTGGTTGTGATTTCATGCGGGTTTGAAAGACGTCGCTGGTTTTAAGGTCGAGATTGTCGAGACATTTTCACGGTTTCGAAATTCGAAACGTCTGAGCATCACGCCAGCTGCCGCTGACGAGGTTGGCTCGTAGGGTCAGCATGGCCTGATCTCCGAAGACTTTCCAGCAACGTGTCGAGACACTCGGGGGAATCTCGTTTTTCACGACGATCGACCTGTCACTACGTTGACGAATGCGCCGCGAACGTGCATCCTGAGAGAGTTAGACCATTCGGTGAGATTCGATAATCCTGTCACTCCGGCAGAAAAACGTCGGCTTGTGGACACTGACGCCGCAAAAAAGAAGCGACAGCCAGTCAACACTCCTTTCCTGGGGAACAAGAACATGAAAACAAAAGCTCAGCGTCTGTTTGGCACGGCAGTCGTTCTCGCAATTGGCATCGCCATTGGTGTCAGTCTGCGCAACGATCAGTTACCGGAGCTTGGCTCGCTGGCTGACGCTGCAACAACGCCGGTCTCGGCTTCTGCGTTGTTGCCTCAGGGAGTTCCGAAATACTCGCCTGTCAAGGCGCGTGCCCGTAATTTCTATGTGCCCAATCCAGAGGACCTTGGGCCGGACGAAATGCGATTGACCGCCTGCGGCACTGGCATGCCGACGGCACGTCCGAAACAGGCGGCATCGTGCTGGTTGCTGGAACTGGGGAACGGGGACAAGTTTATTTTTGATGTCGGCACCGGTTCGAATGAGCGAATTTCTGCCACTCAGATCCCGTACAACTACCTGGACAAAGTATTTCTGAGCCATCTGCATACTGACCATTTCGGTGATCTGGACGCGTTGTTTATCAGCGGCGCACTGGCCGGCTGCCAGAAGCCACTGCGTGTCTGGGGACCAAGCGGCGACACGCCGGAACTGGGCACAAAGTACGCGTTGGATCATCTGATGAAGGCACTGACCTGGCGATCTTGCCGGACGCAAGGGACTCACCGACCCACGTGGCTATCACATGGACGTCACCCAGTTTGACTACAAAGGCATGAACAAAGTCATTTACCAGGAGAACGGCGTCACGATTCGGTCGTGGCCGACCATCCACGCGATTGGCGGTTCGGTGAGTTTCAGCGTCGAATGGAACGGTCTGAAGTTCGTGTTTGGCGGTGATACCTATCCAAACAAATGGTACGACGAATATGCGAAGGATGCCGACCTGGCGATTCACGAGTGTTTCATCACCGTGCCGGACATGATTGAGAAATTCAGATTCACGCCACAGAGTGCTCTGCTGGTCGGTACCCGGATCCACACGGCACCGAAAGCGTTTGGCAAGGTGATGTCGCGTATCAAACCGCGGATGGCGGTGGCCTATCACTTCTTCAAAGACTTCGACACCACGGCGGGTATCAATGATCGCATTCGGTCGACCTATGACGGTCCGCTGAGTCTGGCGATCGACTACATGGTCTGGAATATCACTAAGGACGACATCCGCGTGCGGATGGCCAAAGTTGATGAAGACGTGTGGCCACCACCCGCCACCGAGAAACCGCAGCTGCCCGATGCAAGTACCAGGATTCCTTATTCAAAAGAGATTGCAGGCGGCAAACTCGACGTGAAGGCTGTCATTCAGCCTGTCTACGACGAGATCAACAAACAGTATGGTCTCAAAGAGAAACAGGACTAACCGCTGACGCGCCGCGTTTCTGTAGAGTGCCGTCACAACCGGGGCGTGTCGTCATGAATGGTGGTGAAGTTGGCCCATCTCGTAGCTTGGGACCATTGTCCCGAGCTGCATCAAATCAGTGGACGGGACGATGGTCCCATCCTACGCCCAATACCACAATCCCTGACTGCACCCACATCCGGTCCTGTCAGCTGTCGGACTTAACAGACTTGCCGACCACCAGACCGGTGACCTGCAGGCGCGCACGCAGTGTTGTGCGGGAAATGCCAAGCAGCTCTGCGGCACGTGCCTGGTGACCTTCGACATGAGCCAGAACCTCTTCGCACAGGACGCGGTCCACAACTGTGTGAAACTGCTGATTCACATCACCGGGGTGTTCCTGAATCAATCGACGCGCCAGCTCGCGTAACGTGGATTCCGCATCGGAGTCTGCATGGGCATCCGACTGTGGTGTTTCACCGCGTACGGCGGTGGGCAGTGACTCCGGCGTGATAACATCGGTTGTGGCTCGAACCAGCGCGTACTTGATGGCACTTTGCAGTTCACGGACGTTGCCGGGCCAGTTGTAGTCACTCAGCATGTCCAGCGCGGTCTCGGAAACTCCGTGTACCTGCGTCCCCAGTTCCGCGTTGAACCGCCGCAGCAGGTAGTTCACAAGTTGGGGCAGATCTGCGCGGCGATCACGCAGTGGCGGCAAGTCGATTGTGAACACGTTCAGGCGATAGAACAGGTCTTCGCGAAAATCGCGGTCGTCGATGGCGGCCCGCAGGTCACGGTTGGTCGCGGCGATGATGCGCGCATCACTGAAAATCGTTTCATTGCCGCCCACACGTTCAAAGCGGCCATCCTGCAGCACGCGCAGAAACTTGGCCTGTGTCGCCAGACTCATTTCGCCGATTTCGTCCAGAAACATCGTGCCGCCGATCGCCTGTTCGAACTTTCCGATGCGACGTCGATCGGCTCCGGTGAACGAGCCTTTCTCGTGGCCAAACAGTTCGCTTTCCAACAGCGTTTCCGGAATCGCCGCGCAGTTAATTGCGATGAACGGACCGTCGTGCCGTTGACTGTGCTGATAAACAGCACGAGCGACAAGTTCCTTACCGGTCCCGCTCTCGCCCAGAATCAGCACATTCACATTCTGCGGCGCGACCCGCCCGATTTCCTTATAGACAGACTGCATGGCGGGTGACGTGCCCACGATGTGATCGACGCCGTCATCGTGCAGTTCATCAGGGTCGTGTTCAAAAACAGTTCGCACGCGTGACAGCCGACTGGTCTCAAACGCTTTCGCCACGGTCTCCTTCAGTTCCGTCAGATCGAACGGTTTAAGCAGGTACTCGAAAGCACCTCGCTTCATGGCTTCGATGGCGGTTTCTGTGGTCGTGTGTGCCGTCATGATGATGACCGGCAAGCGACGATCATGTGCGCGAATCTGAGCGAACACATCCAGGCCGGACATATCGGGCAGACGGACATCCAGCAGGACGGCATCCGGCGACTCCTCCTGAGCCAGCCGCAACCCTTCGCGCCCGTTTTCCGCAGAAACAACATCCACCCCGTCCGCACGAAACGTCTTTTCCAGCGAATAGCGCACGTTGGGTTCGTCGTCGACAATCAACAGCCTGGGCATTACGAGGTCTCGGGGTCTTCTGTTTGAACAATATCGTTACGCACCATCGGTAACCGCACTTCAAACACAGTGCCACTGTTTTCATCAGATTGCGCTGTGATTGAGCCGCCGTGATCTTCGATGATACGACGACTGATTGATAATCCCAACCCCGTACCGGCGTCCTTTGAACTGACAAACGGATCGAACAGATGCTGTGCAATTTCGGGGTGAAGACCCGCTCCGGTATCGGACACGGTAATGATGACATTCCCTTGCTCGGCATCCGTTTTCGCCGCGATGGTGACGCTGCCGCCGTCCGGCATCGCTTCGAAGGCGTTAAACAGCAGATTCACCAGAACCTGACGCAGTTGTTCGAAGTCAGCAACAAGTCGGATTGGCTGTGGCGGCAGATTCGTAAGCAGATCCGCTCCCTGCAACTTCGCTCGCGCGGCGACCAGCTGGGTGGTATTGTCGATCAGTCTGTGCAGTTCGAATTCACGCTTTTCCAGTTTTGGTGGTCTGGCAAAATCCAGGAACAACTGAATGCCGTCGTTTAGCCGCGTCGTTTCCTGATCCAGAATCTCCAGATCGCGATCATCAAGCTCTTGTTCCGGAGAATGTCGCGCTGACTGAATGAGTGTCTTCATGGCCGTCAGCGGGTTGCGAAGTTCGTGCGCCAGTCCTGCTGCCAATTGTCCGACGGCGGACAGTTGTTCGGTGCGAAGTCGTTCGTGTTCGCTGGCCTGCAATCGCTCGACAACCGTCCCCACCTGTGAAGCGACCTGATCAAGTCGATCCTGCAGCGACTGTACTTCGGCACCACCGGACACAGCGATCGGCCCTACGACCTGACTCAGCTGCCCTGCCGCATCGCGAACGGGAACCTCCAGCCGCAGCAGTGACTGTCGGACACGTCGTGAAATCAGGACACCCAGACCCAGACCCGCGATCGCTCCGCACACGCCCAGGCCCAGCATGGCCCACGTTGCCCGCTGTGTCAGCAATTCGTGTTGTGTGACCGCGGCAGTCATGGCCTGAAGTTGCTCAGCACGCTGCTGCTGTGCTTCTTCAATCAATGCATCGGCGACACGGCCATCCAACAGAATTGAGGCGGCTTCCCGGGCTTCAGCAGTGTTTGATAAATCACTCAAGCCGTCCGTCAGTCGAGTGTAACTTTGTCGCAATGCCGCAACGTATGTTCTGCCGTCATGCTCGACCAGCAGGCGTTCGGTTTGAACCAGCCAGCGTTCCGTTTCTGCCTGCAGCCCCAATGCTGCGTTCAAATGTCGGGGATCACCAGTGCGCATGTAGGAATAGAGATTCGATCGCACCTGATGCACGGCGGTTTCGAGCTCCCGAATTGCGTCCGCGCGCTGCAGACTCATCTTTACCAGGTTGGCCGCCTGGTTCTTCGATTGCTGCATCGACCAGGCGGCAATTCCGGTCACGACCAGCAGAGCCAGACTGATCACAAACAACGGAGTTGCAATACGTCCCGCCGTATCGGCAACTGAGATCTGATCGGGTTGTTTTGATGCTTCGCTCATTTAGTGCGTGAACACAGGTTAACGTTTTCGACGATGGATTCTGATTGTAGAAAACAAAGTCAGGGGCGGGAGTGATTTAACCACGGAGATCACGGAGGACACAGAGAAAATGAGCCGTCACGAACGGCTTCCGGCATGAACATAAAGAAACCCGCCGAAAGAAGCGAACTGAACAACCGGAACGGTCTGTAGCATTCAGCTCGCCTCCAGGTGGCGGGTTTTATTGAGAGAGGTCCGCTCCCTGTCGGCATCCGCGACATTGCCATCGTAAATGCCTCAAGGGAGCGGACGGTTCGGTTCACCAAAGCTTCACAGCCGTTACCTCTTCAGAACAACAAAGCGGGATGCACTTCCGCTGCGGACCAGCAACAGAATTCCATCGTCGTCGAGCTGTTCTTCCAACGTTTTGGCAAACTCCGCCGCCGATGTGACGTTGCTGTCACCAACTCGCGTAATGACCATTTTGGGAGCAAGCCCCGCTCTTTCGGCCGCGCTGCCACGCTGAACACTGGTCACAATGACTCCGCTGACTCCTGTCATGTCCAGCTTCGAGGCGACATCGTCGGTTAGATCGGTCACTTCCAAACCAACATCCTTCAACTCAGACGTCCGTGTGCTGCCGTTGTCGGACTCGGTCAAATTCTGCGGCAGTTCTGAGACACGCACCGTAAGCTCCACTCGTTTGCCCTTTCGCATAACGATCAGATTGTGGTCTTTGCCCAGCACCGCTCGTTCTACAGCTCCCTGCAATGTGCGGGGACTGTCAATTTTGCGGCCGTCGAATTCCACAATCACATCGCCGGTCCTGACGTCGGCTGCAGCGGCCGGTGAATCAGAACGAATTTCCGTCACTGCCGCACCTGCGACATTTCCCAGCCCAAACTGCTGAGACAGATCGCTGGTCACCTGCTGGATGCCTACGCCCAGAAAGGCACGTTTGACGGATCCGGTATTGACCAGCTGTTCGCCAACCCATTGGGCCATATTGATGGGCACAGCAAATCCAATTCCCTGATAGCCGCCACTGGTTGAGGAAATCGCTGTATTAATACCAACAACTTCACCGCTCAGATTCACCAGCGGACCACCACTGTTGCCCGGATTGATGGCGGCGTCGGTCTGCAGAAACTCTTCTCGATCCGTAATGCCGATGCCGCGAGATTTGGCGCTGATGATTCCGGCGGTCACCGTTTCCTTCAACCCGAACGGCACACCGATGGCGATCACCCAGTCACCAACCTGCATCTGATCACTGTTCCCGATAGTCGCAGCCGCAAGGTTTTCCGGGGCATCAATGCGGACAACGGCAATGTCCGTGGACGGATCTGTCTGCACTTCGGTCGCTTCGAATTCGCGGCCGTCCTGAAGAGTGACAACCACTGTGCCTCCCCCCTTCACGACGTGGTTGTTGGTCAGAATGATTCCTGCAGAATCAATGATCACTCCGGATCCCTGTCCGCCGCCACGTCGCTGTGGGCCAGGCTGTTGCCGTCGGCCTTGAGGAGACCCATCGAAGAACCTCTTGAAGAACGGATGGTCTTTCAGTTCTTCCGGCAGTCCGTTGTCAAATTGTTGTATGTCCGGTGTCGAAACCCGTTCCACATCCGCCGGCATTGTGCGGATCGTCACCACAGCCGACGCAACACGATCTGCCGCCGCCCGAAACGCCGACGACAACGAATTCGCCTGCGTCAGCGACTGTTGTACCTGACTGTCGGTCGCGGTGGCATTCCCTGACACAGCGGACGCGCCCACCAGTCCCGCCACCGCCAGAGCCCCCAACATGCCCGACAGCCAATATTGTTTTGCTCGTTGAAATATCATCTTTTTTTCTCCCTCGTGTTTGAAACGCGTTAGTGTCGAAAGTCAGCCGGACGCGCCGCGAAATTTGTGGCTCAGCTGGCCCGTCTTCGGCCAGCCCCGACAGCACGTCGTATGTTGCAGGGAACTGTCTAAAGCAGAGACCATGCCAGGCCAACGAACTCAGCGACAGGTCGCATCGCAAAGTGTTTCCACAATTGCACTTGCGGCAATCAAATAACAGCAGCACGAACTGTCCAGGCAGCCTGTCCGATCAGAAATTGTTCGCAGGAAACAGATTCTGGTCGTGAACCGCTGTGATAGTGCAAAAGCTGCTGTACCACGCCGGACCGATGGCCAAGGCAGCCGCCGAAAGGCATTGATGTGCAACGCCGGAATCGGCGTCGCCGCAATCGCAGGCAGATCACCTCTGCGCTGACTGGCTTGATGACCTGCGGTGCCTCGACTCAACACAACGGATCCCTGCACCCTTCTGCCAGCACAGTCATTCAGCCCTATCAAAGCCCTCTGTCAAATCATGGGCAGGCTGGCACAGTCGCTCTTTCGCGTTTCGCTTCCTGTCGTTTCGGACAACGAAAATAATCCCACGCCGAACGTTCATTTCCGCAATGGTGCGGTGGCACGCGATTGTCGTCAGATCGAACGACACCTGACTTGAAGAAACCGTCAACAGGCGTATCCTGTAAAGTTCAGGACTAGTTGTGAAAGCATTGTGTACCCGCAGTGGATGACCGGGGCTTGACTGAGCGAATTGCATGAACCCCCGTGAGGATCACGCGCAGCCGCTCAGCTTCAACGACCTGATGAATGCACCAAATCACAACGACTCCTATGGAACGTGATGTCCTTTCCCTTATGTTCTGGCACCGGCCCGGTCGGTGTTCCTGTCTCTTTATGAAGGAGAACGAAGATGATTCGAGGCCGAATATTCATTTTGGCAATGACGGCGGCGTTGCTCGCGACAAACTTCGCCTACGCCCAGAAGACAAAGCCCAACATCCTGGTCATCTGGGGTGATGATATCGGCTGGCATAATCTCAGCTGATACAACAGCGGCATGATGGGCTACAGGACGCCCAACATCGACCGCATCGCCAAAGAAGGTGTGCGCTTTACTGACTGGTACGGGCAAAACAGTTGCACGGCCGGTCGATCCACATTCATCACCGGCCAAAGTGGTTTCCGCACAGGACTTTTGAAAGTCGGCCTGCCGGGTGCCAAAGAGGGCATCACCGAAAAAGACCCGACGATTGCCGGACTGCTCAAAAACCACGGGTACATGACGGCCCAGTTGGCGACCGCGACATACACTTGCCGACGAATCATGGGTTTGACGAGTTTTTTGGCAACCTGTATCACCTGAATGCCGAAGAAGAGCCGGAACACGCGGACTACCCGAAGGATCCGGAATTCAAAAAGAAGTTTGGTCCGCGCGGTGTCATTAAATCCTCTGCGGACGGACGGATACAGGATACAGGACACGGGACCACTCACCATCAAGCGAATGGAAACCGTCGATGAAGAAGTGACCGCCGGTGCTCTGGACTTCATGGACCGAGCCTCGAAAGCTGAGAAACCGTTTTTTCTGTGGTGGAACTCAACTCGCATGCATATCTGGACTCACTTGAAAAAGGAGTCCGATGGCAAGACCGGTCTGGGAATCTACGCCGATGGCATGGTTGAGCACGATGGGCATGTGGGACAGGTACTTGACAAACTGGATGAACTCGGGCTGACGGACAACACGCTGGTGATGTATGCCACTGACAACGGAGCGGAATGTTTCTCGTGGCCGGATGGAGGCAGTACGCCGTTTCGCAATGAAAAGAACTCCAACTGGGAAGGCGCCTATCGCGTTCCCTGCGTCATGAGATGGCCAGGAAAAATAGAAGCTGGCACTATCAATACATGAAGACATGCTTCCCACGATTCTGGCCGCCGCTGGTGAATCGGACATCAAGGAAAAGCTGTTGAAGGGGCACCGGGCGATCGGTCGTGACTACAAGGTTCACCTCGACGGTTACAATCTGTTACCCGGTATCTCCGGACAGGAAGGTGAATGGCCACGAAAGGAATTCTTTTACTGGACGGACGACGGCAATCTTTGTGGCCTCCGCTATGGCCGCTGGAAACTGGTCTTCATGGAACAGCGAGCACACGGTTTCCACGTCTGGGAAAAACCCTTTGTAACATTGCGATTACCGAAGCTGTTCTGTCTGCGGACGGATCCGTTTGAGCGAGCTGACCACGAAGCCATCGGTTACCCGCAGTGGCGATTCGAACGTGTCTTTGCATTGGTTCCAGCTCAGGCCTTTGTGGCAAAGCACTTGGCTACATATCAGGAGTTTCCTCCGCGGCAGAAGCCCGGCAGCTTCGCACTGGACCAGGTGTTGAACAAGCTGCAGGAAAGTACCAATAAGTAACGTAACTCACAGGACAGATGACAAGTTTGTTCTGCGACAAGCGACGCGATGACTCAAGGCGGGAGGGTGCGCCCCTCCCGCCGTCATGAGCATCACTGCCTCTTCTTCGCCACCTTCACGTCCTTGTCTTCAAAACCACAAACCAGCCTGGATGCCGAGGCCAACCAAAATCAAACAGAAGAAAGTAGGCCGGACCGAGCGAAGCGCTGTTCCGGCATCGTCAGCCGACTTCTCTGATCCTCCCATTGACGGAGCGGCGTCGCGAAACACACTGGTTTCTTTCACCAAGTGAAAAACTGGCGTTGTCCAACGAAAACCACAACTCCGTTTAAACACTGATGAAAACCATAGTCAAACAGAAGATCGCGAAGAAACATGACCACCTCGTCCTTTCGTACACGTTTGCAGACGAAACATCGCTAATCAATTCAGTCCCATTTGGCCCCAGAGTATGACGACGCCACGAGAATCATTTTTGAAAGTGTCGGAGGCCATGAATGCAGCGATCATCGGTCAGCAGACCGTGGTCGAGCGGCTGATCATTGCACTTTTAGCGAACGGCAACGTGCTGATGGAAGGGTTGCCCGGTACGGCCAAGACCCGATCCATTAAAACGCTGTCGAAGCTGGTGGAAAGCGAATTTCGCCGAGTGCAGTTCACACCGGACCTGTTGCCGTCCGACGTCACAGGTTCCGAGATATATCGAGAACAGAACGCAACCTTCGAGTTTCAGCCAGGACCAATCTTCGGCAACCTGGTTCTGGCCGATGAAATCAACCGTGCACCGGCCAAGGTTCAGGCAGCGCTGCTGGAAGCGATGGAAGAACGGCAGGTCACGGTAGCAGGCACGACGCACAAACTACCGGACCTGTTCCTGGTGCTCGCAACACAAAACCCCATCGAACAGGAAGGCACATACCCGCTTCCCGAAGCCCAGATGGATCGCTTTCTGGTCTTTGTTCAGGTTCCGTACCCCGCAGCCGAAAACGAACGCTCGATTCTGCGACTGGTTCGCTCAGAAAATACGGGAACAGCCCAGGAAAAGGTGGAGCCCGTGTCCCAGGAGGCCATTTTTCAGGCCCGCGCCGAGGTCAACAGTATTCACGTCGCCGAATCGGCCGAACAATACATGGTCGATCTTGTCATCGCCACGCGCGAGCCGGATCGCTACGACGACGAACTGGCGAAATGGATTCAGGTCGGTGCCAGCCCTCGAGCAACAATCGCACCGGACGCGGCCTCCCGCGCTCGCGCGTGGCTACGCGACCGGGACTTCGTGTCACCGGAAGACATCCAGGCAGTTGCTCCGGCATGCCTGACTCATCGAATTCATTTGTCATACGAAGCAGAAGCGGCAGGCAAGACGAGAGAAGATGTTGTGAAGGCCATTCTGGAACGAGTGGCGGTGACTTGAAGAACAAAGATTGAACAGAAGGGCGCGAAGGACGCAAAGACAAATGACCACCACTGCCGCTTCTTCGCTTCCTTCGCGCCCTTCTGTTCAAGACTCTGGCGCATACGTACACCCGACACTCGATGATCTGGTTCGGATGCAGTTTGAGGCGCGAGGATTTTCTCTGCTGCCGCGACAACCAGTCACGAGTCTGCTGAGCGGTCGACACGCTTCGCGCCTGCGGGGACGTGGCCTGATGTTCGAGGAATTGCGTGATTATCGTCCCGGTGACGACATACGTTCGATTGACTGGCGTGCCACAGCCAGGCGAGGCAAGCCTCATGTGCGTGTCAACAATGAAGAGCGTGAGCGACCGGTGCTGCTGGTTGTGGATCAGCGCTCGACAATGTTTTTCGGCAGCGCCAGAACCACCAAAGCAACGGCGGCAGCCGAACTGACCGCTCTGGCCGCGTGGCGCACTCTGGATGTGGGCGACCGTGTGGGCGCGATCATTTTTAGCGATGAGGAAATCGTCCAGATCAAGCCGCATCGCAGTCGCGGCAACGTGCTGCGAATCTGCGATAACCTTGTGCGTATCAACAACCGTCTGTCCGAAGACCGAACTTCAGATGGTTCGGCAACACGCAGGCTGACAACGCACCTGGCCGCCCACAACGACGTGTTGGCGGTCCTGGTTTATGATCCTCTCGGCGCACGGCTGCCGGTGCAGGGCCGCATGGAGGCGACGGACGGACGGCGGCAGTTAGCAATCCCGGAAGGTCGCTCGTTCGCCCATCGTTATGAAGCCGGGTTTCGCACCCGGTGCGGTCAGATTCGCAATCGATTGCGCGCGATTCGCGTTCCGGTCCTGCCAATCTGCACCCACGATCCTGTGACCCAGCAGGTCCTGTCCGCACTGGGAACACGCCGATGAACGTCGATCCGGCCAGCCTGGACAATCTGCGCGACATCGTCGAACCTCACTCCGTCGGATGGTGGCCGCTGGCGCCAGGTTGGTGGGTTGTCATTTCCATTCTGACCGTCGTCGTCATCGTTCTTTCTGTCCGGCGATGGCAGCATTGGCGGGCCAACGCCTATCGCCGGGCTGCACTGCGCGAGCTTCAGTCCGCAACGGGCGTTGCGGCGATCGCTGACATTCTGAAACGGACTGCGTTGTGCGTCTGGCCACGGGATCAAGTCGCTTCACTTTCCGGTTCGGCATGGTGTGTTTGGCTTGGCAGGACCGGAGGAATGAACGTCCCCGAACCCGTCGTCCAGACATTGACGTGCGGCGTTTTCAGCAACACCGCAGGCGACGCTCATCAACTTGCAGAATTCGCGGTCAACTGGGTTAAGAATCACAGGAATCAAACAGAAGTTCGCAAAGGACGCAAAGCAACTTGACCACCACTTCTTCACTTCCTTCTGTTCAAGAAGACCAGGAATGCTGACGTTCGCCCACATCTGGATCTTCTGGCTGGCGCCACTGCCGCTGCTGGTCTGGTGGCTTGTGCCCGCACGAGCGGAACGGACACCGGCCATCCGCGTGCCGTTTGTCTCGCGACTGCAGGCGGCAGGTGGTGGAGCATCCAGCAACGGTTTGGAGCAAGGGCCAGTGTCCTTCGTTGTTCGCGGACTTGTCTGGCTGCTGGTCCTTTCTGCGCTGGCACGTCCTCAGTGGCTGGAACGCCCCATCGAACGCGTCGTTCCCACGCGTGACCTGCTGCTGCTGGTTGATCTGTCGGGGTCGATGGAGCACAAGGATTTCACCAACGCGACCGGACAGCCGGTTAACCGCCTCGACGCCGTTAAGGAAGTCCTGGGCGACTTTTTTCTGGCTATGAACCGCGACGAGCTGAGCGGCATTTACAAGCGGCTCGACGAAATCGACACTCGTGAAGTCAAGACCGTAAGCCATCGACCGCGACGCGATTTGTACTTCTGGCCGCTGGCTGCCGCGCTGCTGGTATCGTTGGCGACGCATTCGTGGAAACTGCTGACCGGCAGAGCCGCAGCTGTGCCGTCGGGAAAATCGGCTCGATTGAGGGTCAATACGCAGACGTTTGAATTGGAAACACTCGAGTAGAAAGAACGATCAGAACAGAAAGGCGCGAAGGAAGCAAAGAAGATATTTTGGTGATCATTTTTCTTCGCGTCCTGTGCGATCTTCTGTTCAACCCGCTCATCGAAACATGGCTTTTATCGACGACTTTCATTTCCTCCGTCCTGCGTGGCTGCTGCTTACGCCGCTGATCCTGTGGATCTGGTGGCTGGCACGCACAGCAGAGGATCCGCTGCGCGGCTGGCGGGCGGTTAGTCGCCCTGATATCGCTGGCCGGTTTCCGACGATCCGAAAACAGCACACCGCAGGAGGCGACGTCATGAAAGCGATCACATGTGCGACAGTCGTTTTCACAGCCGCTGTGACGTGGACAGGGTTGTGGTTCACGCCCGATCAGCAGGGACAGCGTTTAATGAAGGGTGGTGATTTTCAGGCTGCGGCTGTGATATTCCGTGATCCTATTAGGCAGGGAGTTGCCTGGTTTCGGGCGGGGGAATTCGAAAAGGCGGAACAGGCATTTGCCCGCATGGCGACACCGGAAGCCGAATTCACTCGCGGCAACTGCCTGGTGATGCGTGGAAAGTATGAAGCTGCAATTGAACGTTTCGACCGTGCGCTGGAGCTACGCCCCGGATGGGAAGATGCGAGGATCAACCGATCAGTCGCCGTGGCCCGGGCAAAGCTGATCGACAGGTCGGGCGGTGACATGGGTGATCAACAGATCGGCGCCGACGAAATCAGGTTCGACGGCAAAAAGGATTCGGGCGGACAGGACACGGAGGTGGACAGCAGCCAGGCAATGTCTGATTCGGCGATGCAGGCACTGTGGCTGCGGCGCGTCCAGACGAAACCGGCTGATTTCCTGAAAGCCAAATTCGCGTATCAACTCGCGACCGGTGATCAGCAAGGGGGCGAACCGGTGTCGTTGATCATCACGCTGTATTCGCCCGGCCCATTCAGCGGCACAGCTTCATTTGATCTGCCCGAACTGCCACGCACCGCGATAATCAGAGCGGGCAGTCCGGTTGTCGGCAGCGAAACTGTGGACGAGGACACATGGTTTACGCAGCGGCACGAACTAAAACTCTACACGCAGCGATCAGGGACGATCGAAATCCCGTCATTCCGTGTTCAGTTTTCCGGGAAGAAGACGTTTACGTCCGCCCCCGAACCGATGGCGGGCTCGACCCCGAAACTTCAATTTCAATCGAATCGTCCGCCGGGAACGGACGGCATGGGTCTGGTCACTGCCGCGACTCAGATCACCATGACACAGTCCTGGTCACCGGCCGCAGTGGAAGTGATGCAGTCAGGCGACGTCATTCAGCGAACGCTGACGCGACAGGCGACGGGCACGACCGCCATGATGATGTCGCCCGTTCCGCATCAGGCGCCAGATGGCGTGCGCATATATGCCGGCGAACCCATCGTGCAGGACAAGACGGATCGAGGCCAGTCGAGCGCTGAACGTACAGAGACGATCAAGTACCAATTTGAACGGGCGGGAACCTACGATTTGCCGGACGTCGTATTCGTCTGGTGGGACACTCAGTCTGGACAGCTAAAACGCGAAAGCGCAGCTGGGAGAACGATCAGCGTCGCGGGATCGGCCGCGGAGGTGGTTGTGGCGGAGCAAAAGGAGCCTGCGTGGCCCTTTGCGATGTTGATTTTTCCCGTTGCGGTCGTCGGATGGTTTTGCCGCAAACCCGTGCGGAGATTTCTTGTGGAATCGTACGCACGCCGACACACGCCGGAATCGCGCGCGGCGCGGCAAGTGCTGTTGACCTGCCGAGCCGATCAGCCGCATGCCGCCTGCGCCGCACTTCTTCATTGGAAACGTGCTGTGATCGCCGACGGCAAGGGAGTACTGCTGGATCGCTTGCTGAATGACGACGGTGTTGAGCTTCAGCAGCAGTCGGACAGCCTGTCACGCCACGTATTCGGCGACGATGCAACTCTGCCAACGTGGTCAGGAGAACGATTGGCAGCGGCGTTCAGGCAAACGTGCCGCGCACTCCGTCAGTCGCAACAGGCCCGCAGTTCAAACTCGGTTCTACCCGCATTGAATCCATCTCGCCGCCCAGCCACCGCAACGAATCTCTGGAACTAAGTGTTTTTTTTGACGACAGGCCCTGAAATTGCAAACACCATAATCATTGTCTTACCTGGCGTTTGTCTCAGGCAGATGCTTCGAATTCGCGTTCCCTGCTGACCCTCTGTCTTTGGAGTTGCAAATGACGTCACGTGAAACCAGTCGTTATCTGGGCATTTCTCTTCTCGCAACGGGAGTTCTGATTGGCTACTCAATTGCCCGCGTTCAACCTGTAACGCCGGTCAGCGCCAGCGAGTCCTCGTCGAACACAGTGTCCCCGGCAAATGTGCCAGTTGTACGCGGCCGCCCCTGGCCAAACGCCTTCACCCACCAGGGCTAATGCTAATCGGGATATTTATTTTCCCGGGACCGAAGACCTGAAGCCCGACGAGATGCGAATCACGGCGCTGGGAACGGGGATGCCGAGTGCTCGCCCGAAACAGGCGGCGGCGTGTTTCCTTGTAGAGCTGGGGAATGGTGACAAATTCCTGTTTGATATTGGCAGCGGATCACATGAACGAATCGCCGCACAGAAGATTCCCTACGACTACCTGAACAAGGTCTTCATTGGCCACCTGCATGTCGACCACTTCGGCAATCTGCCGAAGTTCTGGCTGGGGGGGGACAACGATGAATCGACTGGTTCCGCTTCGCATCTGGGGGCCGAGTGGTTCGGTGCCTGAACTCGGAACAAAGTACTGCATGGAAAAGATGCAGGAAATGTACAAGTGGGACATCGGCACGCGTTCCGGGGTCATTGACTTTCGCGGAGGCGCTCTGGAGGTTAACGAGTTTCCGTTTGATGGCATCAACGAGATCATCTACGACGAAAACGGGGTGGTCATTCGCAGCTTGCTGACCATTCCGTTGACTGTCGCCGGTGTACAGGACAACGCAAGGCCCACCAAGCCTCGCGAAAAAGTGCAATCCGTTCGTCATCACTACTTTTCCACAGGCACGCACAAACACGAGGCCGAATGGAGTTACGCAGGAAAACATGGGCCCGATTTCTGGGGCACACTAAGTCCCAGTTACCATCTGGCAACAGACGGCCAGAAGCAGTCACCCATCGACATTCGAACAGATGATGAAGTCGTCGACGAGGACCTGCCGCCACTGATGTTTCTCTATCGCACCGAGCAGCTGTCGGTCGTGAACAACGGACACACGATCCAGCACAACGAACAACCAGGTAGTTTTTTACAGGTTGGCGATAAGGTCTATACGCTGGAACAGTTTCATGCGCACGTGCCGAGCGAACACACGATTAATGGAAAGCACGCAGACATGGAAATTCATTTTGTTCACAAGTCGCCGAAAGGCCAGGTAGCGGTCGTGGCCGTGCTGGCCAACGCCGACACCGAAAAATCCATCAGCTTGCCAGTACACATGCGACTTCCGCAGATCGGCGATGCTGCGGTCGAACCGAATCGTTCACGCAACCCGACCGATTTCATTCCGAAAGACCATCACTATTTCACCTATTCCGGTTCGTTCACAACGCCGCCGTGCACTGAAGGCGTGCGTTGGATTGTGATGACTTCGCCAATACAGATCGCTCCCTCGACCCTGGCGCACTTTCGTCAGACACTGGGTCGAAACGTTCGTCCGGTCCAGCCGCTGCATGGGCGTCAAGTTGCGATCTCTCGTTAGAGGGGCTTCACTCTGACGGTACGCCCAGCGCAAAAACCAATAGGCACATGATGGCCAGAAACGAAAACGTGACCAATCGAGTGGTCCGTTTCGGAAGATCTTTTATCTGCCGGGCGACGATAAATGCGACGACGCACTGCAACATGTAGAACAGGGCGAATGCGCGTGAGGCCCACGTGATGATTCCGTTGACATCCGTTTCCCACGTAATGGCCACCGTCACCAGCAGGATCAGCAGATAGGCGTAACGGACGGGAAGTTTTCGATGTGTGATGTCTTCGATCAAACCACCGGCACCTGAATTGTCCGCGACTGCGGCGCTGAACTGGCTGCCGATTGCCGCAATCGACAGCAGCACGGGCAACACAATAGCCACTGGTTGCGTCATACTGATGATAGCCGTGACGTCGGAGCCCAAACCGTCGTGAAACAACACCGTGGCCAGCCCGATGAACACCAGGTAGATTGCAGCCGACAACAGCTGCGCAGATCGCATCGTCGCAATGCGCTGCTCCGCCGGGTGTTCAGCACCGAGGTAACGAGACGTCTCAAATCCCTGCACAACGATCAGCAGGCCCAGAAGGACTCGCACGTCATGGAAATCGATGGCCGACGACATGTTCGGTAGTGACCAGTGACCACCCGTCATCAGTTGGATATTGTAAATCGCCAAACCGACAAGCAGTGCGCCGATCATTCCCAGGTTCAGAGCAGGCCCAGCCCGCGCCACATTCCGATACCACCGATCATTAGCAGCAGCCCGGTCGTGATGCAGTGCGCCGCGAAATCGCTCTTGACGCCAGCGGCATTCAGCAGGAATGCCGCTAACAACTGCAGATAGTATGTCACCGAAATAAAATAGGCTCCGGCAAGGACGATACGAGACAGAAATGCCACGGTCTGAGCCGGGCCATGTCCCGAATTTTCAATGGGTTCAAAGTGCCGAATGTTAAAACGGATCGCGCTGCCTACTGCATATGCCAGAACAAGCAGCAGCGCCATGCAGACGACGGCAAAACTGCCGACCAGTCCACCCAGCAGCGGGGCACTGACCAGAAAACCACTGCCCATGATAGAAGCCAGCGGGGTAACGGTGGCCTTCCAGTTCGAAGAAGCCGACAGTCGTTTCGAAAAGGCAAGATACGCCCCC
>LWDU01000060.1_pt1 | contig 35056 bp, 29 predicted proteins | sample 727161 | NCBI WGS metagenome assembly LWDU01 (sample SAMN04566230, study PRJNA314399) | hydrothermal vent metagenome | isolation source: deep sea hydrothermal plume seawater | place: Mexico: Gulf of California, Guaymas Basin | collected 2004-07-11 | reverse complement strand
CGGCCAATGATGTCGGCGTGGGCAAGCCCTTGCCCGGAAATATAAGTATGAATGTGCCGATCGTCGAATTCGGTCGAGATATGAATGTGTCCGTTGATCATGTGCTTCACACCGCGCTGGACGAGTTGTCGATACAGCCAGTCATCTTCTTGAAGGCCTTCCACACTGTGGTTGCTTGGCCGGGTCTCTGTTGGTCGTGGGTCGGTGATCGGGCGGTGGGCGAATACCACGTAGTCACTCAAGTCGGGGTTAGAACCCAAGGGCTGGATGTGTTGGAGCAGTTGACCACGCTTACCTGCTGATACGGGCAGGTGGTCGACTGCGGTGTCCAGATTGATGAACTGGATGTTCCCAAGCGTGAATGTGCTGTTTCTCGGGCCGATCTGCTGAATAAAGTCCTGTGGGTCGGGGCCGCCGAATGGGTTGTGAAAGTCGTGATTGCCGATAGCTGAGAAGACTGGCAAGGGCGATTTTTCCAGGTGAACGGTTGTTCGCTCGGGATCAATCGGCTGGTAGTAGTAATCGCCCAGGTGCAGCACAAAATCAGCCCCCAATTGTTGTGAGCGGTTGAGTACCCAGGCGAGCTCCAGGTCACCACCGGTATCACCTATGGCGGTGAATCGATAATGGTCCTGCTTTGGGAATACCCAGCGTAGTGTCAACGTGCCCTTGCTGCTGTTTCCGGTTACCTGCCTGAAAAGACCGTTGACGCGTTCTTCCGATAACTTTCCGTCGCCGTCGATGTTCAGATGTGCCTGGGGGTGTACGTTGCCTATCTTGAGTTCAAACGCACCGTTCACCTGTACGACTGGTTCAGGCACATAAGCCCGAAAGACCAGTTGACGAGCTTCTTCGCGTTGGTAGAAGGCGCCTTGGCTATCAGCGCGGAAGCCAAGAGCACTGTGTTTGGCCGATCGGGGCGTTGGCGCAGGTTCAAACTGAAGGCTTGGGAAGCGAAGACCACGCATACCGGCAGCTGACGCAAAGATCGTGGCACCGGCCAGTGCGGTGTATCCCAGGAATGCTCTGCGGGTGCTGGTCATCTTAATTCAGATTGCCGATGAACCTTGATCCATGGCGTCTATTGCGACGCTCAATTCGACCAATCGCTTGGCATCGCGCACATGCAGCGCCTCAATCAGTTGATCATCGACTACCAACACACCCTGTCTGTGCGTATCGAGCTCGGACCACGCTGTGACCACCTTGCGAGCATGAGCGATAGATCCCGGGTCAGGCGAGAAAACAGTATTGGCTGTCTCGATCTGATTCGGATGGATTAATGTCTTGCCGTCAAATCCCAGCTGGCGGCCTGTTTCACAGCTGTGTCGCAGACCGTCGCTGTCTTGCAGGTTAAAGAACACACCGTCAATGGCGTCGATGTGAGATGCCCGGGCCGCTAGCAGAAGACGCGACAACGCATACTGTAGGCCCAGTTGAGCGTTGTTGTGCGCGATACGCAGTGCGCTGGCAAGGTCAGCCGTACCGGCGATAACACACGCCAGGCGGGGTGTCGCGGTAACGATCTCTTCGATGTGCTGAATGCCCAGGGGTGTTTCAATCATGGCCCACAGCGCGAGGTCCGAGGGTGCGCCCAGAGCGTTCAAGGTGACCGTCGCAGTGAACAGTTCGTCTGCTGACTCCACCTTGGGCAACAGTATGGCATCGGGTGGATTGGATGCCAGGACTGTGAGATCTTCTTTGCAACTCTGGGTCTCCAGGCGATTGACACGCACAACCACTTCCCGTTGCCCGTAGTCTGTCTGTTCAAGCGTTGATTGGACCTGCTGTCGGGCTGCTTCTTTGTTTGCCGGCGAAACGGCATCTTCCAGGTCCAGAATAATGACATCGGCCGGCAACCCAGTCGCTTTCTGCTGGGCTCGAGGGTTGTCGCCAGGCATAAACAGGGCGGAACGGCGCGGACGCGATATCATTGAGAGCATTGACCGGGTATTAACGTCTTGAAAGGAACGGAGTGCTGTAAGGTTTTCATGAGTAATTTTAACATTGTGTGAAATGAAAGACTGATGAAGAGTAATTATCCAGAACGGATCGTGTGTCTGACCGAAGAGACCACGGAGACGCTTTACCTGTTGGGCGAAGAAGATCGAATCGTCGGAATATCCGGGTTTACTGTACGCCCATCACGTGCTCGAAAAGAAAAACCCAAGGTCTCAGCGTTTACCAGCGCTAAAATCGATCGAATCATTGCACTTGAACCGGACCTTGTTCTCGGGTTTTCAGACCTTCAGGCTGACATTGCGGCTGAGTTGATCCGCCGTGGCGTCACAGTGCTGGTGTTCAACCACCGCTCGGTTCAAGAGATCTTGTCGATGATCCGGACGTTGGGGGCAATGGTGGGTGCTGCTAAGCGCGCGGATGAATTGGTGGGGGCATACGAAAACAATATTGAGCGCAATCTGGCCCAAGCGGCTGCCCGGTCCCGACGGCCCAAAGTGTATTTCGAAGAATGGGATGATCCACAAATCTCCGGTATCCGCTGGGTCTCAGAGCTGATCACCATTGCTGGCGGGGACGATATTTTTCCGGAACTGGCGGTCTGCCCAGATGGCAAGAGTCGGATCATTGGTGACCCCGAAGAGGTGGTCCGAAGGGCACCGGACATCATTATCGGGTCGTGGTGCGGTAAGAAATTCCGTCCAGAGAAAGTAGCTGCTCGCCACGGCTGGGACACGGTTCCCGCGGTACGAAACGGTGACATCTACGAAATTAAGTCAGCGCAGATTCTTCAGCCGGGACCTGCAGCACTGACAGATGGGCTGAAACAACTGCAGGAGATTATCGGTCGATGGGCGGCTTGAAGAAGGGACTCGATGTTTTAGGCCGGTAAGAGGTCATCAGGTACGTCCCGTTCGGGCGCCTGTTCGGCATTGTCGAAACTCATTAGCGCCATCAAACGAGTTCTCTCACCTCGGATTGGCGTGACGCGATGTAGACTGTGTCGGCCTCGAAAAAGGACCATATCCCCGGGTTGAAAATCCACTAACACTCGCTGTCCATCGTTGCCACTCAGAATAGATTGGACGGCTCCGAAGTTTTCGTTGTCAGCGCTACGGACAGCGGGTATGTATTCGAAGTCTCCACCAAAATCGGCAGGGCGTAGCAAGACCGATGCGACGAGCTCACACGCATCGAAATGCCAACCTAACTGGTCATTCGTACCCATCACTGTGTAGTTGAGTGAACCACGATCATCGCTATAGCGATAAAGCGGCTCATTCGGCAACAGACTCCGGAGAAATCCCAGTAGTTCATCTCCCTCAAACAGAATTCTTAACGGAGAATCTTGTGGGATCAACTTTCGTGAGACGTAACGTACGGCAAATTGCACCGTTGAATTCCGTGGGTGGCCCGCCGGATAGCCGTCATCTGGCTCCTGGTAGTACGGCGTGTACTCATTGTTGCTGGGATGGGCTTGAGATTCGAGTGACATCGCTTCTTTTAGACAATCGGCCAAACCAGCCGTGCTGAGAAACTGAGAAAAGTGACAGGCACCGAACGTTGTTAACTTTGATCGGGCAGATGCCACTAAATCCAGCACTACCTGACTATCGAGGTCATGAATTGGATAGTCAGCCAAATTAACAATGGAGTTCATGACTGATTGACAAGAATTGTATTAATAACTGATGAATAGGAAGTACATGCGTGGGAAATTGTTTAATTACTATGGTTGACTCGCCAAGTAGTGCGCATTTTTATTATAAGCAGGAGCGTCAATTTACGAATCTAAGTTAAGGATTGATGTGCTGGACAAGCTAGATTGTCACAACTAGTATGGATAATATATTAGCCAACGTAATTGTAGTTAAGCTCAGCTTGGATAATGTATGTTTATCGATTCACCGTTATACCTAAGGAGGGTATATGAAAAACTTTGATGAAAAACGGAGAGAGTTCCTACAGGTGGCCTCTGCCTTGGGGATGGGTGTCGCGCTTGGTGGCTACTCCATACAAACGAATGCTGAAGGGCACCGTGTGCTAAACGCTCGGTCACACCTTAAGTTGTCATCTCTTGATCCTGGGTACATGGTGGGAGGTTCAGAAATCACAATCCAGTGGGCTTTGATGCCAAGACTGGCAAATTTTACTTTCGAGGACGGCGCATTGGGGTGGGCACCTTCTGATTTTGTATCTCATCTATCTCAACCCGACGGGACTCATATTGACTATACCCTTAAACCGGGTTTGCAATGGTCGAACGGTTACGGCGAACTGACGTCAGACGATGTTAAATATTCGTTCGAGCGAATGCTTGAATCTGAATGGAAAGGCGACTGGTCTGCTTTAGATCATGTAGAAGTCAAGGATAAATACAGCGGAACTTTGGTCCTCAACAAAGCATTTGCACCAATCTGGGCGCTGGCACTTTTGAGTGGCACAGGAACATTGGTATGTAAAAAAGCAACTGAGGAAGTCGGTGGCAAGTACACGGTCGACGTTCCAGCGACTTGTGGGCCATACGTGATGGATTGGATTCCTAAGCAGAAAGTTACGCTTACACACAATCCATTGTGGACAGGGCCCAAACCATATTTTGACAAGATCAATTACATCAGTATTGATGCACCTGAAGTCGCTGAGCTCGCTTATGAAGCCGGCGAAGTTGACTGTACAAAAATTTTGGCGAAAACACATGTGCGTTGGATGAAGTCGCCGCCACCTAATACAAAGCTACACGTCGTCGGTGCGCTGCAGTACATGTGGATGGGTATGAATGTAGATCACCCCAAGCTTAAGGATATTCGTGTGCGCCAAGCCATTCAGCATGCCGTGGATATCGATTCAATCATTCAAGGTGCTTATGAAGGTGCATCTATCCGATCATACGGAATGGTTTGCCCAGGGTTACCTGGGCAACGTAAAGAATCATCTGTTGATTACAATCCAGAGAAAGCCAAAGCTTTACTGTCTGAAGCAGGCGTATCTGGGTTATCGTTGGTACTCAAAACGCTCAATGTCCAAGAGCGGATTCTGGCGGCGCAGATCATTCAAGCAAATCTGGGGGCAGTTGGAATCAGCGTTAAAGTTATTCCGCTGGATTCAGGTCCGTTCTGGAATATGGGTCAGGAAAGCAAAGGAGATGAATGGAAAGATCTTCAGATTTGGTTGATGCGTTATGGGGGCAGCCCAGATCCTCACAGTATGGCGCAGTGGTTTGTAAAGGATCAGGTTGGAGTATGGAACTGGGAACGATGGTCAGATCCTGAATACGAAGACCTTTATATCAAAGGGCAACTAGAAACTGATCCGGTCAAGCGGAACGCAATCTATGTTCGGATGCAGGAGATTATGGAGAACACAGGTGCATATGTTTGGATCGGACATGAACCTGAAGTGTTTGCACATCGATCAAACCTCGCGCCGATGATTGCACCGTCAGGGGAAGAAGATTTTTCACGCTTTACCGCGGCCTAATTCACACGGTAACTTTTAACAAGTTGAAGGCCGGGGTCGTATCGACCCTGGCCTTTTCTTTCCCAAGTGCTATTGTTCTTTCAGATCCGTAATGTTGGCATATCTGATTAAGCGGCTGTTGTTAGGCGTTGTGATCGTCTTTGCTGCGCTTCTGACTGTATTTTGTTTACTCCATCTAATGCCGGGAGACCCGGTTTCGATTGCGTTAGGAACACGAGCAACACCGGAAATACAGGCTCAGTATGCCGAGAAAATGCATCTAAATGATCCGTTAATTATACAGTTCCTAATATTCGCGGGCCAGGCATTAACTGGTGATCTTGGCAGGGATGTTTTTTCTAACCGTGCTGTATCAGTTATGGTATTCGAACAACTTCCCTATACGGTCATTTTGGCACTATCGTCGATCACTTGGGCGATTCTTGTCGGAATACCGCTAGGGTGCCTATCGGCGATCCGACCAAACAGTGTGCTGGATAGGATTTTAGGACTCATCTCGGTCGGAACAATTGCGATTCCATCCTTTTTGGTTTCGATATGGGCCCTACTATTGTTCGCGATCACTCTAAGATGGCTCCCAGTGATTGGTGCCGGAGAAATTGGTGATCCATTGGATCAAGCTGCCCACTTGATTCTTCCGTCATTTGCTGTGGGTTTGGGTTGGGTGGGGTATATCGCCCGACTCGCTCGGGCATCTATGCTCGAAGTAATGAACGAAAACTACGTCCGAGCAGCGTGGGCGTTTGGATTGAAATCCAATACGGTCATCTATCGATACGCCCTGAAAGTAGCGGTCCTGCCAACCATAACTATGATTGGAATCGGCTTCGGACATCTTCTTTCAGGTACTGTGTTCGCGGAGATCATTTTCGCACGCCCTGGCATAGGAAAATTGATATTCGACATGGTCATGTCTAGAAATTTCCCGGTGGTTCAAGGAGCTGTCATGGTGACAGCTGCCATGTATGTCATTACGACCTTGGTGGCGGATTTAATGGTTGCTTGGCTTGATCCTCGCGTGCGGGAGTCGCTTTGATAAATTTATGGGAAGTACGCGAATGAACCCGTGGCGTGAAAAACTGCAGTTGTTCATGAGAAACGGTAAGGGGATGTTTGGGCTCGTCCTCGTCCTCATATTCTTTGCGAGCGCGTTGTTTGCGCCACAACTGGCGCCGCATGACCCATTTCAACTTAATATTCCAGCCAGAAACAGCGGACCCACAATCGACTATTTTGTTGGTACCGATCAGCTTGGACGAGACACGTTTTCCCGAGTGTTATATGGGGGCCGTGTTGCTTTGAAGATCGCCGCAATCGGTGTTTCGGTGTCGCTTCTAATTGGGCTAGTACTGGGTATGATCGCAGGCTACGGACCGCGATGGCTCGACAACGCATTGTTGTTGTTTTTTGACACAGTTCGCTCCTTTCCAACTATCGTTATGGCTCTTGCTGTTGTTGCTCTTACGGGACCAAGCCTCGGTATGGTTATGGTGATCGTTATCATCACGTCAATACCTGGTTATGGTCGACTTGCTCGTACGAGTACTCTGGCTTTACGCAACGCTGATTTTATTACTGCCGAACAATCACTTGGAGCTGGACCAGTTCGCGTTCTGGCGGGTCACATACTTCCCAATGTGATCGGCCCTCTTCTGATTTTGGCAGCAATGGATGTGCCTGTTGTCGTGACGATCGAAGCAGGACTTAGTTTTCTAGGACTTGGCGTTTTGCCACCGACTCCGAGCTGGGGGTCCATACTCAACGAAGGATATATGGTCATTCGCGATACGCCCTGGCCGGTAGTTGCCGGAGGGATTCCCTTGGTCTTGACGACGCTCGGATTTACATTTCTAGGTGAAGCACTACGAGATGTATTCGATCCAAGGTTAAGAAAGGGTTACTAATGACTGCAGTACTTGACGTTAAGAATCTGGAAGTTGCCTTTAGGACGCCGCTTGGGCCGATTTTTGCACTTCAAGATGTGTCGTTTACCGTTCCAGAAAGAACTATCGTTGGTATCGTTGGCGAAAGTGGTTGCGGAAAGAGCACTGTGGTTTGGAGTATCTGTCGGCTGCTTGCTGAAAATGGTGAGATTACCGGTGGGCAGATTCGATATGGCGATAGTGACGTGTTGTCATTTACGCAACAGCAACTGGAAAACTACCGAGGCGAGCAAGTGTCTATAGTTTTTCAGGACCCGATGACATCACAGAGTCCTGTGCTCTCTTACAAACGGCAGATGACGGATATTCAGTATCGCCGCCCAGACAAACGAAACAAGAAAGTTACACGGGCTGTTGAGGCTATGAGGGCGGTGGGAATTCCTGACCCAGAAGAAAGGATCAATACCTATCCCCATCAGTTTAGTGGTGGAATGCGTCAGCGTGCAGGAATCGCGATGGCCATGATGATGGATCCTGGCCTACTTATAGCAGACGAGGCAACCACAGCTCTAGACGTGACGATGGAAGCTCAGATTATTCAGTTGATACGTGAGTTACGGCAGGACATGAACGGGTCGGTAATCGCTGTCTCTCATAATCTTGGTTTGATCGCTGAATTGTGTGACCAGGTCATCGTAATGTATGCCGGGCAGATAGTTGAGACAGGGACAGTGACAGATATTTTTCACAATCCCAAACATCCATACACGCAGGCTCTGTTGGAATGTGATCCTGCACGGATTCTCGATAGTTCACGGAGGTTGCCTACTATTCCAGGCGAAGTCCCAAATTTGATGTCCGCACACAAGGGATGCAGTTTTGCTGCGAGGTGTCGTTATGTTGTCGATCGGTGTCGACAGGAGTTGCCGCAACGAACAGATGTTTCTGCCAGCCACAACTTACATTGTCATCGGCACTTTGAGTTAGAAGCATTAGGTGTGCTGGCACAAAGTTCGTCTGAACCAGCCTTGAAAAAAGGATATAAAAATAGTTCCCTTTCTAAGGTAAATGGAGAAACCAATAAATTACTGGAAGTAAAAAACCTCAACGTGCGCTATCAGGTGCTCGATCTCATGCAGAAAGCCTTTAGGCGCGATAGTCCAATGTTTGTTGATGCTGTTATCCAAGCCAGTTTGAGCATAAACCAGGAAGAGACTTTAGGCTTAGTTGGAGAATCGGGTTCGGGCAAGACTTCCTTGGCGCGGGGAATACTTCAGTTGACTGGTACTGCGGGCGGAGAAGTCTTGTTCAATCAACAAGATCTCATCTCACTAAAAGGACACCAACTGAAACATATTCGTAGGGAAATCGCGGCCATGTTTCAGGATCCAGTCGGGTCTTTGAGCCCACGGAAAACTGTTGGTGCATTGCTCTCGGAGCCTTTTAAGATTCATGGCGTTAAATTGGGAAGCGTAGAAGAAGAGGTTCAAGAGCTCTGCAAAATGGTTAGTTTGCCCCTCAGTTTCATGACCCGTTACCCACACGAGTTATCGGGCGGACAGGCCAGGCGGGTAGGTGTCGCGCGGGCCTTAGCACTAAAACCCAGTCTGATTATTGCCGATGAACCGACCGCTGGCCTCGATGTATCGGTACAGGGAGAGATCTTAAACTTGATGAGTTCTCTACAGGAAAGTCACGGATTGAGTTATATGATTATCAGCCACAACTTGCCTGTCGTTCGTCACGCATGTGACAGGCTGGCAATAATGTATCTTGGCCATATCGTCGAGCAGGGTAACTGTGATGACATATTTACTGAGCCTGCTCATCCTTATACACAAGCTCTGATCAATGCTGTTCCCCGGCCTGACCCAGATAAGAGACGAGACCTGACGGCAATTAGGGGAGAAGTGCCAAGCCTTACCAATAGACCACCTGGTTGCGAGTTTCATCCGAGGTGTGCGTTTGCGCAGGATCTCTGTAGAACTGAGCCACCGGAAAATCATGAGCTTAATAATCAACGTTTTGTTCGGTGCCATTTCCCTTTGATTCAGTAATTCAAAACATTTACTCAAGAGATAAGTGATGAAAGAAAATGAAATCAGTGTCGTGACAGCTTTGCCGCGGCAGGTCCGCGAAATTGAAAATTCGTTTATAACTTTAGCGGAGGGTATAAGGCTGGCTGCTCGTATCTGGTTGCCTGAGGATGCCGAAGCAAACCCTGTGCCTGCAATCCTTGAGTTTTTGCCCTATCGCAAGCGTGACGGAACGTCTGAACGGGATGTGGTGACCCACCCCTACTACGCAGGCCATGGTTACGCTTGTGTTCGAGTCGATATGCGTGGGGCTGGAGATTCCGAGGGCATTCTGGATGATGAATACCTGAAGATTGAACAAGATAACGCGCTCGAAGTGCTGGACTGGATAGTAGCGCAACCCTGGTGTAGTGGGCAGACCGGTATGATCGGAATTTCATGGGGGGGATTTAATGGACTGCAGATCGCAGCTCGCCGACCGCCATCCCTCAAAGCTATTGTCACTATCGCTTCGACTGATGACCGCTACGCTGATGACATTCACTATATGGGCGGTGTGATGATCAATGATGCGATGTCATGGGGCGCTACTATGTTCGCGTTCAATTCGAGGCCGCCCGATCCTGCGATTGTCGGAGAAGGCTGGGACGACCTGTGGTTGGCGCGACTCAAAGCCAACGATCCCTGGTCGATGAAATGGCTCTCACACCAGACGAGGGATGCGTTCTGGCAGCATGGATCAGTGTGCGAAGACTACGCCGATATTGAATGTGCCGTTTACGCCGTTGGTGGTTGGGCGGATGGTTATTCCAACGCAGTGCCCAGGATGCTGGAGGGCCTGAGCTGCCCGAAGAAAGGCCTCGTTGGTCCTTGGGCACACAAGTACCCACATTTTGCATTACCAGGGCCGCGAATTGGATTTCTGCAAGAGACGCTACGTTGGTGGGATTACTGGCTAAAAGATATCGACACTGGCGTCATGGATGAGCCGCAATATCGGGTCTGGATGCAGGACAGCGCACCGCCCGCAACCCACTACCAGATTCGAAATGGCCATTGGGTTGCAGAGCCCAGTTGGCCGAGCCAACACATTCAAAATCAGAGGTTGTACTTAGATGGCAAACAATTGACAGAGCAATCCGGTGATCCCAAACGGATTTCAATTCACACGCCACAAACCATGGGGGCTCGCCAAGGTGAATGGTGTGGTCATGGTCTGGATCCTGATCTTCCCGCAGACCAACGGGAAGACGATGGGTGTTCTGTCGTATTTGAGACTGAACCGCTCACCGAAGCTGTAGAAATCTTAGGTGCGCCGGTGCTGACATTGCAGTTGAGTGCCGATCAGCCAAATGCGTTTATTGTTGGCCGGCTGAACGACGTTGCACCTGATGGGGCATCGACTCGGGTGACGTACGGCGTATTAAATCTCACCCATCGAAATAGTCACGAATTTCCAGAACCGCTGGTACCGGGCGAGACCTATGAGATTCGTCTTCAGCTGAATGATGTGGCTCAGGTTTTCCCCGCGGGGCACCGTATTCGCATTGCCTTATCTAATACGCTATGGCCATTGTTCTGGCCGTCGCCGGAACTGGTTACGCTCACGTTAAATACAGAAGGGAGTCACCTTGCACTACCGGTACGCCCACGGCGTGAGACGGACCAGAACCTGAGGCCTTTTGATCGACCCGAAAGTTCGAAGCCTCAGTCTACTGAGGAACTTGAACCAGCGGCTTACAAACGCCTGGTGGAACGCGATGATGTACTGGGCGAATCCCGTCTGACAGTCGTTGCCGACAGTGGCATGATCCGACTGACTGATTTTGGTTGGGAACATGGTTCGGTGTCCAGACAGCACTACTCAATTCGCGATGGTGACCCCAATTCTGGGCAGATAGACTTACACTGGACGATGCGTTTTCGGCGACCTGATGCAGATTTGAACGTGCGAACCGAGACACGGTCGGTTTTGACTTCAACGCCAACAGAATTCCACTTCACTGCCGAGATGGAAGTGTTTGAGCATGAAGAAAAAACTTATTCCAAAACCTGGTCCAAATCATTCGACCGTGAGCTGAACTAAGTTAATCAACCGTTTAACGGATAACCTGCTAATCCGGCAGTGCCACTGCATTGGTTTCAGGATCGATGTGATAGAAGGGCGTGGACTTAAAGTTCCGGCTGGTTGAGGGCTAGCATCGCTAAGCCACTCTCCCGAAGAATCTTTGTCGAATATTGTCACTGAAGCAATAGTCGGGAGTTGTCGAGTAGTTAAGTAAGGTAACAATTCGCTCCCGATTGCCTACGACGGGCGTGACACGATGAAATGATGAGTGGCCATTAATAATTGTTAGCGTGCCTGGTCGAAGATCTGGACACCGAACGCCGTCATATCGGTCTTCAATGATCGTAAGTTCTATTTCGGCATTGTCGAATTCTTCACTTCGAACGCCATTTGCAAACTCAAAGTCACCGCCATCGTCGGCGTCCTGTAGCTGCAGGGTTACAACCAAGTTAGTTTTTGGGTCATAGTGCCAGCCGAGTTCGTCACCGTCACGAAAGACAGAGAAATGACAGGAGACTAGAGGATCAACACATCGATAGAGATCTGGTTCGTCGGTAATTGCGGACACAAAGTTTAAAAGATCATCGGATTCATACAACTGGCGGGACGGGGATTCTGGTCGCATTTGGTCAAACGCTATGGCCCTTATGCTGGCCCTTGTGGCTTGGGTACTTTCGCCGATTTTTGAATCCCCTCCACCCCGCGGACTGGTACGCCAGTGCTCGTTATAGTGTGCACTCGGCGACAGTGCGGTTGCTTCTTGCCTCATGCGATCTAAGGTTGGCCCAGAGACAAAATTTGGCAGCAGACACATTCCAGTTTCAGCTAATTCAGACCTGCAGTCGCTTATTAAGCGCTGTGTTTCAGGACTCTTAGGGGCGTCGATCGGATATCGTGAGAGATTCATAGCATTAAATTAACTTTGGACAGTCAATTATTGTGCCACAGCGGTGATGTCTGTCACAGTGAGATCGAAAGCTGCTGACATCAAGGCTCGCGTGTAGGGGTGTGTCGGGTTGTCGAAGATCGTGTCGGCATCTCCCTGTTCCACCACTTTGCCCTGACGCATCACAATGATTTGGTCACTCAAGGCCCGGATCACCTTTAAATCGTGGCTGATAAATAAGTAGGCTAACGAATGGTCGTGTTGTAGTTTTTGTAGCAGATTGATCATCTGCGCCTGTACCGAGCGGTCCAGAGCCGAGGTCGGCTCGTCCAACACCAGCACCTCAGGCTGCATGATCATCGCTCTAGCCAGAGCGATCCTCTGGCGCTGGCCGCCTGAGAATTCATGGGGATAACGGTGTCGGGTGGCGGGATCAAGGCCCATTTCCTCAAGCACCTGGATGACCTTTTCCTGTTGTTCCGTTGGGTTGCCGATGTCATGCGCGACTAGGCCTTCGGCGATGATCTGACCCACTGAAAGACGTGGACTGAGACTGCCGAAAGGATCCTGAAACACGACCTGTATCTGGCGACGCAGTGGTTTCAGGGACCGTTGGCGCAATCCTTGAAGCGGGCGGCCGAGCAGTTCGATCTCACCCCGCGATGAGATCAGTCGCAGCAGTGCCAGGGCGAGCGACGTCTTGCCGGAACCACTTTCGCCCACCACACCAACAGTTTCACCCGCCCGGATGGATAGATTCACATCGTCGGTGGCTTTGATGTGATCAACGGTTTTCCGCAGTACACCCTTTTTGATCGGAAACCAGACCTGAATTTTTTTGCCCTGCAGCACCACCGGTGCGTTCTCTGGGATGGAGCGGGATCGCGGCTGCGGTTCCGCCGCAATGAGTTGCTGCGTATAGGGCTGCGCGGGCGCACGGAACACCGAAGCAGTATCGCCGTCTTCGATAATACGCCCTGCTTGCATGACATAGACCCGCTCTGCTGTTTTTCTCACCACGTCCAGATCATGGGTAATGAGCAGTACGCTCATCCCAGAGTGCTCTCTCAATTCGGTAATCAGTTCGAGAATCTGGGCCTGGGTGGTGACGTCTACTGCCGTCGTCGGTTCGTCGGCAATGAGCAGATCGGGTTCGTTGGCAAGCGCCATCGCGATCATCACTCTCTGGCGCTGCCCACCGGAAAGCTGGTGCGGATAGGCACCCAGCCGCGATTCGGGCTCCTGAATGTGAACCCGTTGCAGTAGCTCAATCACTTTCTCTCGTACCTGCGGGGCACTTAAATTCGCTTTTTGTTTGAGGACCTCGGTGATCTGTTTTTCGACGCTATGCAATGGATTCAGCGAGGTCATGGGTTCCTGAAAAATCATGCTGATGCGGTCGCCCCGAATCCGCATCAGCGCCTTGTCACCGGCACCCAGAAGTTCCTGATCATCAAAACGTATGCTGCCGCTGGGATGAGTGGCCTTGGGATAAGGCAGAAGACCCAGCACAGACAGCGCCGTCACTGATTTACCAGAGCCGCTCTCACCGACCAGGGCCACGGTCTCACCGCGGTTGACCACCAGATCTGCTTGCTGGACAGCTTCGACAGGGCCAGCAGGCGTGCTGAAGGTCACCGACAGATCATCGATTGTGAGCAGCGGAGTTGAGACAGAATCAAGGTGTGCCATGATTAGCCTACGTTTTTTCGAGGGTCAAACGCATCGCGGACGGCCTCGCCGACGAATATCAGTAGGCTCAGCATCAGGCCGATGACGAAAAAGCCGGTCAGACCCAACCACGGGGCCTGCAGGTTGGCTTTCCCCTGGCTCAGCAACTCCCCAAGCGAGGCGGAGCCCGGCGGTAGGCCGATACCCAGAAAATCGAGTGATGTGAGTACCGTGACTGAGCCTGCCAGTGTAAAGGGCATAAATGTAATCGTCGCCACCATCGCGTTGGGCAGTACATGCCGCACGATAATCACGGCATCACTCACGCCAAGTGCCCGGGCTGCGCGTACATATTCGAAGTTGCGTGCTCGCAAAAACTCCGCCCGGACCACGCCTACAAAGCCCATCCAGGAAAATAGCAGCATCAGCCCCAGCAGCCACCAGAAGTTGGGCTCGACGACGCTGGCGAGAATTATGAGTAGGTACAAAATAGGTAAGCCTGACCACACTTCGATGAAGCGCTGAAGGCCAAGGTCGAGCCAGCCACCGAAATAGCCCTGTACCGAACCGGCGGCGACGCCGATGATTGCGCTGATGATGGTGAGCGTAAAACCGAACAACACCGATATCCGGAAACCGTAGATCACCCGGGCAATAACGTCGCGAGCCTGATCGTCGGTGCCCAGCCAGTGGGTGCTGTCTGGTCGTGAGGGTGCCGGACCAGTAAGGTCCCAGGACACGGTCCGGTGGTGATAGCGGATCAGTGGCCAGATCATCCAGCCGTTCTGGCCGATAAGTTGAGCCACGTAGGGGCTGCTGTAATCTGCCTCGGTGAGAAAATCACCGCCGAACTCGGTTTCGGGATAAGCCGTCAACACCGGCATATAAAAGCTGTCGTTGTAACGGACCAACAGCGGTTTATCGTTAGCAACAAACTCGGCAAACAGCGACACGACAAACAGCACCAGAAATATCCACAGCGACCACCAGCCGCGGCGATTGGCCCGGAAGTTCTCAATGCGCCGTTGGGTAATGGGGCTCACACTGCTGAGTACACCTGTCATACCTCACGGCCCTCGAAATCAATTCGGGGATCGACTACCGTGTACATCAGATCACCGATCAGGTTCATGATCAGCCCCAGCAGCGAAAAGAAAAATAAAGCCCCGAACATCACCGGGTAGTCACGCTTGAAGGCCGCTTCGAATCCGAGCAGTCCGAGCCCGTCGAGGGAGAAGATGATCTCGATGAGCAATGAGCCAGTAAACAGGATGCCGACGAATGCGCCGGGAAAACCGGCGATCACGATGAGCATCGCATTGCGGAAAACATGGCCATACAGCACACGTGTTTGTGAGAGACCCTTGGCCCGCGCAGTGAGCACATACTGCTGGTTGATCTGATCAAGAAATGAGTTCTTGGTTAGCATGGCCAGCGTGGCAAACCCGCCGATGGTCATGGCAATCACCGGTAAGGTGATGTGCCACAGGTAATCAGTTACCTGGCCCCACCACGACAGTGTGTCCCAGTTTTCCGAAGTCAGGCCCGCCAGCGGGAACCAGTCGAAGTAGCTGCCTCCGGCAAAGAAAACCAGTAGGAATACCGCGAACAGAAACGCCGGAATGGCCATGCCGACGATCACCACGATACTGCTCCACACGTCGAAGCGGCTGCCATCACGCACGGCCTTGGCAATGCCGAGGGGTATAGAGATCAGATAGGCCAGCAGGGTCGTCCAGATGCCGAGCGATATAGAGACCGGCATCTTGTCCAGCACCAGGTCGATGACTTTGCGATCACGGAAAAAGCTTTCGCCGAAGTCGAACATCAGGTAATTTTTCATCATGGTGATGAACCGGTGGTGCAGCGGCTGGTCAAAGCCGAACTGTTTTTCCAGGGCTTTGATGAAGTCTGGGTCCAGGCCCTGAGCGCCGCGGTATTTACTCCTGCTCCCATCGCTGCGGACAGACGTCAGGATCTCGCTGGTGCCGGTCCGCGTGACCCGTTCAGTAATGTCGCTACCGATGCCGGTCAGCTGGGAGATAACCTGTTCCACCGGTCCGCCCGGGGCGATCTGAATGACCGCAAAATTGATCATCATGATCGCCAGCAGTGTAGGGATCATCAGCAGCAGACGGCGAACGATGTAAGCACCCATCTTCAGTCTCCAGTCTGTGCTGTCGCAGGGCTCAGCAGATCTGCCGAGCGGCGGTTATTGTCGGGCCTGCTCCAGGGCAGCGGCTTTTTGTGTGTCGTACCACCATCGGCTGGTCATGACGCCACTGCGCACCGGGGTTGCAGGACGGCTGAACTTGTCCCAGTAGAGGACCCGGTCGGCGCGGATGTGCCAGTGGGGCACCACGTAGTGTCCCCACAGGAGCACCCGGTCGAGGGCCCGGGTACGCACGTTCAGTTGTTCGCGGGATTCTGATTTGACCAGCAGTTCAATCAGTTCGTCTACAACAGGATCCTTGATCCCGGCTAGATTGCGACTGCCTGCACTATCCGCCGCGTCGCTGCCCCAGTATTCCCGCTGCTCGTTACCCGGCGTTTCACTCTGGCCCCAGACCGCCACCAACATGTCGAAGTCTTTTTGCCGATAGCGCTCGATATACTGGGTCTGGTCCACCAGCCGAATTTTAGCCTCGATCCCGAGTTGTTTGAGATTCTGCGTATAGGGCAGCACAATGCGCTCAAATGCCTTAGAAGAAAGAAGAACTTCAAATCTGAAAGGTACACCGGTGGCTTTATTGACGAGCTTGAGATCGCGCACTGTCCAGCCAGCGTCTTTAAGCAGGGCCGTGGCTTTGCGTAAATTGTCCCGTGGCCGCCCGCTGCCGTCGGTCACCGGGATGTTATAAGTGTGGCTGAACACGGAGTCAGGGATGCGGCCACGATAGTGTTCCAGCAGGGTCAGTTCCTCCCCCTCGGGCAGGTTGGAGGAGGCGAGCTCTGAATTTGAGAAGTAACTGCTCGTGCGGGTGTACTGGCTGTTGAACAGCGTGCGATTGGACCATTCAAAGTCGAACGCATAGCCCAATGCCTGCCGTACTTTGGAGTCTTGGAACAGGGTCCGCCGGGTGTTCATCACAAAAGCCTGCATGCCCGTGGGCTGGCGGTGCGGGACCATTTCTTTGTTGAGCAGACCCTTGTCGACGACGGCCACATTGTAGTCGTCGGCCCAGGCTTTGGACTGGTTCTCGAGCCGGAAGTCGATGTCTCCGGCTTTGATTGCAAGCCGGATCGGCGTCGCATCCCGGAAGTATGCGGTACGGATGATGTCAAAGTTGTTCATGCCGCGCCGAACCGGCAGATCCGCGCCCCAGTAATCCGTCACCCGTTCCTGCACGATATAGCGGCCGGCCTCAAACTTCTGAATGCGGTAGGGGCCACTGCCCAACGGGGGGTCTAGCGTGGTGGCGGAGAAGTCTCGTGTCTCCCAGTAATGCTTGGGCAGAACCGGCAGTTGCCCGGTAATCAGCGGCAGTTCTTGGTTGCCAGACTCTTTAAAGTTAAAGCGGACCCGATGTTTGCTGAGCGCTTCAACGCTGTCGATGGCGCTGTAGTAGTAACGGTAAAAAGGCAAGCCCTTTGCCACCAGCGTTTCAAACGACCAGACCACATCATCAGCAGTGATCGGGGTGCCGTCGTGCCAGCGCGCTTCGGGACGCAGGTTGAAGATGACCCAGGCGCGGTCGGCGGGCCATTCCATGGTTTCTGCGACAAGGCCATAAGCCGTAAAGGGTTCGTCCGCACTGTTGACCAGGAGCGTTTCCACCGAGCCGGTGCTTGCCGCATTGCCTTTGGGAATAAACGGATTAAAGCTGTCATAGGTGCCGTCAACCGCGAGTCGCAGGGTGCCGCCTTTGGGTGCTGTGGGGTTGACGTAGTCGAAATGTGGGAAAGTTGCGGTGTACTTGGGGGTTTCGTTGTCGAACATAGTCATGGCATGGCCGGAGAGAGCAGAGTCTGCCATCAGCAACCGTGTGCTGCCCAAAACCAGCACCAAAACCCACACGCAAAAGCGGATATTCCTCATAAATTGATTATAGTCCATGCCTATAGGTTGCTAGGCGGTGATCACCGAGACTGTCGTGGTCAACCACTGACCGAACAGGACGCGCCGTGAATACAGAGCCGAAGTTTGCACAGACACTGCTTGAGTGGCACCGCCACCATGGTCGGCACGACTTGCCGTGGCAGGGCACGCGCGACCCCTATCCGATCTGGGTATCAGAGATTATGCTTCAGCAGACCCAGGTGACGACGGTAATCCCGTACTACCGGCGATTCATGCAGCGTTTTCCCACCGTGACGGCACTGGCTGCGGCGAGTCAGGATGAACTTCTGGACTGTTGGACGGGCCTTGGCTATTACGCTCGAGCGCGAAACCTTCATCGCTCGGCCCGCCGGGTTGTTGATGAGTGGGGTGGCCGTTTTCCCGACCAGTTTGACGAGGTGCTGGACTTGCCGGGTATTGGTCGCTCAACGGCTGGTGCGATACTTGCCTTTGCGTTTGGCCAGCGCCACGCGATACTCGATGGCAATGTGAAAAGAGTACTGGCCCGTTGTTTTGCTGTGGCAGGCTATCCGGGTGACACGGCTGTGGCGCGCCAACTATGGGCTTTATCGGAACGCTATACACCCCAGCAGGATGTCCCAAGCTACACGCAGGCGGTCATGGATCTGGGTTCAACGGTGTGCACACGGCGCAATCCGCAATGTGGGAGCTGTCCGTTGGCTTCGCACTGCCAGGCCCTCGCAAGACAAGAGATCGACCGCTATCCCGGTTCCCGGCCCAAACGAAAACGACCACTTCGTCATGTGACGATGATCCTAGTGCGCAACACCGACGGGTGTGTTCTATTGGAGCAGCGTCCCGCTGAGGGTATATGGGGTGGTCTGTGGAGTTTTCCGGAGTGCCCGGCCGAAGAAACGACAGCAGCGTTCTGCCGGCGTTATCTGGGGACTGCGGTGAAGATTGATCAGCCCTGGCCGGCCCTGCGCCATGGCTTTACGCACTTCGAGCTCAGTATTCAGCCGCAACCGGTGCGTTATGCCGGCCAGGATGACAAAGTGCTGCACGGCGCAGAACGTATCTGGTATAAACCGGGGTCTGCACCGGCGCGTGGACTGGCCGCTCCGGTACGTAAACTGCTCAACAACCTGGAGACAATCTGATGAGTCTGCGAGTGGACTGCGTGGTACTTGGCTGTGAGGGCGACGCACTGGATGCCGCACCCTGGCCCGGAGAGCTGGGTCAACGCATACTCGATAATGTTTCAAAAGCCGGATGGCAACAATGGCTGCAACGACAGACCATGTTGTTGAACGAAAAGCGTTTGAGTCCGATCAATCCGGAACATAAGGCGTACCTTGCTGCCCAGATGGAGGCATTTTTCTTTGGTGACGGTGGCGATGAACCCGAAGGCTGGGTGCCCCCGACGACACAGGCTTAAATGTATTTTGTGAACCAGATCGAGGTATTAATGTGGGCTATACTCGGCGTGTTTAAGACTTATCGCGATCTGGCACTGACCACCAATCGCTGTCATTAAATCCAGTCCAGGAGTAAATATGTCCGAGTCGTCCAGCGTAAAAAGTCACTATGGCCTGGAGAACCATGGTCTTCGAAATCTGGGAACCGTTCACTGGAACTTAAGCACACCCACACTGATTGAGCACGCCCTCAGGCGCCAGGAAGGGAAGGTGTCAAAAGACGGCGCCTTGGTGGTGTGTACGGGTCAGCACACTGGCCGATCTGCTAATGACAAGTTTGTTGTCCTGGATGAGACCACAGAAGCTGACATCTGGTGGGGTAAAGTCAATGCCCCCTATGAACCCGCTCGTTTTGATGCGTTGTTTGAGCGCATGATGGCACACCTTGAAGGCAGTGAACTCTATGTTCAAGACTGTTATGTGGGCGCAGACCTGGAGCATCGTCTGCCGGTACGCATCGTCAACGAACTCGCCTGGCACAGCATTTTTGCCCGCAACATGTTTGTTGAAGCCACTGACGAGCAGAAGGCTGCTCATGAACCCCAGTTTACCGTCATCAACGCGCCAAGCTTCGCAGCGGACCCCAAAACCGATGCCACCCGCTCAGAGACGTTTATCGTCCTGAATTTTGCACGCCGCTTGGTGATTATCGGGGGTACCAGTTACGCGGGCGAAACCAAGAAGTCGATCTTCAGTGTGATGAATTACCTGATGCCGCATAAAGATGTGCTGCCGATGCATGCCTCAGCGAACATTGGGCCCAGTGGCGACACCACCATATTTTTCGGTCTGTCGGGTACAGGCAAAACCACACTGTCGGCGGACGCCTCGCGCACACTGATTGGCGATGACGAGCACGGCTGGAGCGGTCGGGGAATTTTCAATTTTGAGGGGGGCTGTTACGCAAAGGTGATCAACCTGTCGGCCGAACAGGAACCGGAGATATACGCAACGACCCAGACGTTTGGAACGATCCTTGAGAATGTTGTGATCGACGATCAAACGCGTGAGCTTGATCTGGATGACGCCTCGCTGACAGAAAACACGCGCGGATCTTACCCGATCGCTCAGATTCCGAACGCGAGTCCGGATGGCTGCGGCAGTCATCCGGAGAATATTGTTTTTCTGACCTGCGATGCTTTTGGTGTACTGCCACCCGTGTCGAAACTGAGCAGCGCACAAGCGATGTACCACTTTATCAACGGTTATACCGCTAAGGTCGCCGGCACTGAGAAAGGGGTGACCGAACCAACGCCTACCTTCAGCCCCTGTTTTGGGGGGCCGTTTCTGCCGTTGCACCCGCGACGTTATGCAGAGCTTCTGGGTAGCAAGATCGACGAACACCAGGCCAATGTCTGGTTTATCAACACCGGGTGGACCGGCGGTCCTTACGGGGAAGGTCAGCGCATGGCGATCAATCACACCCGTGCGATTATTAACGCAGCATTAGACGGGCTGCTCAACGATGTCGCGACCCAGACAGACCCGGTGTTCAGGCTTGAAGTACCCACGAGCTGCCCGGGTGTGCCGAGCGATGTGCTCAATCCCCGCGGCACCTGGGCCGACTCGGCGGCTTACGATGCGCAGGCGCGCAAGCTCGCGGGACTGTTTCAGGAAAACTTCACGAAATATGCCGAGGATGTACCCGAGGATGTACGCAGCGCCGGTCCACTGGCCGCCTGAGTTACTTCACACGTTGACCAATACCGGCACGGCCGGGCCTTCCTGGGCTGTTTTGATGTGGTCACCACCCTATGACTGAAGCCGACGTTGCCGATATCGCCCGCCGTATTCACACCCGTGATGTGTCGTTGTGGGCGGCGGCGCCTGAAGCACAATCCATCGTCGGTAAACGTTTGGGCTGGTTGGATGCACCCGACTGGCTGAACGAAAATCGCGAGGAACTGACCACGTGGGCACGTGACATATGCCGCCAGGGATTCGCGCGTGTCGTGGTCCTCGGGATGGGGGGGTCGAGCCTTGCGGCGCAGGCCCTCGCCGGCGTGTTCGGTAAGACCGAACAGGGTTTGCCGCTGGTGGTTTTGGACACGACGCATCCGGCAGCCGTAACAGCCGCAGCAGCGTGTTTGCCAGAGACGCTCTTCGTCAGTGCGTCTAAATCTGGTACCACCGCCGAAGTGACCGCCCTGACGGCTTACTTCTACCAGCAAGTCAAAGCTGAGCGAGGCCGCGCTGCTGGTGAAAACTTTGTTGCGATTACTGATGCCGGCTCTGCTTTGCAGCGCTATGCTGAAGCACACGACTTCAGACGCTGTTTTTTGAATCCAGCCGACGTTGGCGGGCGGTTTTCAGTGCTCACAGCTTTTGGCATGGTGCCGGCTGCACTGCTCGGTTTGGACCTTGACCGGATGTTCAATTCCGCACGTACCGCCCGGGCAGCAAGCGGGGCAGATACACTTGATGCTGACCCGTCAGCTCTTCGGCTGGGTCAGGCGATGGCACGGTCTGCGCTGGCGGGACGTAACAAGCTGACCTTGCTGCTGTCACCGCAATTGGGCGCGTTCTCGGGATGGGTTGAACAGCTGGTCGCCGAAAGCATCGGAAAATCAGGCATCGGTATTATCCCGGTGATCGATGAATCCTTGCCCATTGGTGCCTATGGGATGGATCGGTTTTTTGTTGCCGTCACCCTCACCGGCGACCACACGCTGGATGAGACCCTGCAAGCACTGGAGGCAGCCGGACATGAGATTGATCACCATCAACTCGACGATCGGTACGATCTGGCTGGTGAATTTTTTCGCTGGGAGTTTGCAGTGGCAGTGACCGGGGCACTGTTGGCGGTTAATCCATTCGATGAGCCAGACATTGTCTCCAGCAAGGAGACCACCCGCCGGTTGCTTGAAGGCAAAAAAGAAGAGCAGGCAAACAGTATTGGCGAAATCCGTGATGATGCTGGCCTCACGCTGCGCATGCCGATTTCACTCGTTGACGAGGATGCTGGCCTCAGCGGGCAGCTGCTGCGATTTTTTCAGAATGCAGGTCCCACCAACTACCTGACCCTGATGCCATTTCTGTATATGACCGACGATGTTCAGAACGCATTGTCGGAACTGATTACCGCATTAAGGGCGGTCCTGCCGCTACCGGTGATCCTGAATCCCGGACCCCGCTATCTGCATTCCACCGGTCAGTTGCACAAGGGCGGTTCGAATACAGGGTTGTATCTGATCATCACCGCATCAACCGACACGATGTTGGCCATTCCGGGTGAGCCTTACTCGTTTTCAGATCTCAATAACGCTCAGGCGTCCGGTGATTTTCTAAGCCTGGCGGCACTGGATCGACAGGTGGCACACCTTGACCTTGGGTCGTCACCCCAACAGGCACTGGCAGCGGTTACGGCTGAGGTTCAGCTGCGCTGGACAGAATCGGCATGAAACATATCCGCGGTATAACGCTGGACCTTGACGATACGCTTTGGGATATCTGGTCGGTGATTCGCAGGGCGGAGGTGGAACTACACCGCCACATCGAGTTGCATTACCCTAAGGTCGCCAGCCGCTATGATGCTGATGGACTGCGCAGCCTGCGTAACCAGGTCCATGAAACCCGACCCGATCTCGCCCATGATCTCACGGAGTTGCGCCGCTACTCATTTGCCATGATTCTTGAGGAGTGTGATTACGATCCTGCGGGGTCATACGATCTGATGGATCGTTTTCTGGCACTGCGCCACGATGTTGAGCTCTACCCCGACGTACTACCAGCCCTGGAGGCACTTGAAGGGCGCTATCCCATAGTCGCTTTGTCGAATGGAAATGCCAACATAAACAGGCTTGCGATCAGCAAATTTTTCAGCGGGCAAGTCAGCGCAGCGGATGCTGGCGTGAAAAAACCCGACGCCAAGATATTTGCGCTCGGTTGTGAGGCGCTGGACCTGGAGCCCGCGTCTGTACTCCATGTGGGTGACCACCCGGTAGAAGATGTGATCGGTGCGCTGGATGCAGGGCTGACTGCTGTGTGGGTCAACCGGTCAGCAGGCGTATGGGAACAGCAGCAAAAACCAAGTGCACAGGTGACATCTATGCTGGGTCTGGTCGAGCTGCTCGCTCGGTAGTGCGGCTTACCGTGTTGTTGTCTTAGGCCCGCCTGGGCTCGACGGTATCAACAAAAGTTGCAAAGTCGCCGTGTTGCCGATCACGGAAATAGCGTTTGAGCACATTATTCACGACCGGAAAAGCAATTTCTGACCACGGAATATCGGCTTCCTCGTAAAGGGCGGTTTCAAGACTCTCTACACCCGGCGCAAATGCGCCATCCGCCAGCGGTCCCCTGAAGATCATGTACACCTGGTTCACGTGAGGAATGTTATAGATCCCATACAGGCCTGCAATATTGATCTTGGCGCATGCTTCTTCTCGAGTTTCCCGTGCTGCAGCTTGTTCCACGGTTTCACTGTTTTCCATGAAGCCGGCTGGGATCGTCCACAACCCATGGCGGGGCTGGATCGCTCGGCGGCACAGCAAAATACGGCCTTCCCATTCCGGAATGCAGCCGGCGACGATCTTGGGGTTTTGATAGTGGATCATTCCGCAGCTGTCACAGATATACCGCGGTAGGTTATCGCCCTCTGGCACCTTGAACGATAGCTGTTGAGCGCACTGACTGCAGAATTTCATGACTGGCCTATGGCCTCTTACCCAGACTAACTATAGCACTGACCTGCTCTGCGAGTGGTGGGTACAACAAAATGATCGACTTGACGAAAGCTACGGTGTGATCTTTAATGCAAAGCCTTCATGAAGTTTTGCCCAACACGGCCAGGTAGCTCAGTCGGTAGAGCAGAGGACTGAAAATCCTCGTGTCGGTGGTTCAATTCCACCCCTGGCCACCAATCAAAGCAACTCCAATTGCTGAAAGTAGTAAAACAGATTTTCAATCGCCGGACGATGCCTATGTGCTGCAAAAGCGAGCTAGCTTACATGTCGTCGGGGTCAATACCGGGGACCTCTGTCAAACCCGCTAATTGTTTCCAGTTCACCGGATAGGCAGCGTAGAAGATCGTACATTCACCGTCCGCCTCGTAAGCAATATGGTTACCCTTGGGCACAAACATCATGTCACCCGGCCCGATCTCGTACGATTCTCCGTCACACGTCAGCCGAAAGTTACCTTCGTAGCAGAAAATGAGCTCGTCGCAAGGAATGTCGAACGGTACGGACACTTTATTCAAAAAATTGATACCGCCCGCCATGGTACTTTCGCTGTTCTTGGCCGTTACCATTGGTTTGATGTACGTGCCACCCTCGGGCAGCGAATCCTTGCGGTGTTGGATGTCAGCACGTCTGTAGACGCTGGGTTTTGCCATGTTGAGTTCTCCGGAATAGGTCGTGATTAAAGTTGGCTCACCACGCGTGTTTCGAATTGTCGAACCAAACTTTGAGCGGCGGCCGCGTGGACTGATTGTTAAGCGAGCTTATGCGTTTTTGGCCGCTTTCAGACTCGGCGTAATCGATCATACTAGGAGTGAGGATATCCGATAAAGTGCGTCACCCAAAAATCGGGGTTGACCCCATCAATACTTGCACAGCCCGGACGTCACCATTCACGAATGATGATAGCAGAAATATCAATAATCAATTGGATTCATGACTATAGAAGTACCAAGCTTTCTGATTACTATCCACAACACTCACGCCTCCTTAGTTAGTGCGTATGACTTGAGCCACTTTGTATGCAACCGTTTCTGTCATTCTTATTTAGTAGCGTTTGCGGCGATCTCGTAACCAGCGAGATGGTTAATGCGCCAGTCAATCTTGTGTCACTCTATTTCCCGCGCTGCGCCCTGGAATGAGCACTTCGTGCTCGACCCTTCGAATGATCACACCGCAAAGCCAAACACCGGAGTGCAAGATCTGGGTGGACGCCGATGCCTGCCCGAAGGTGATCAAGGAGATTCTCTACCGGGTTGCTGACCGGGTACCTGTAATGGTCATCTTGGTGGCCAACCAACCGCTACAAGTACCACGATCACCCTATATCCATACCGTTCAGGTGCCACCCGGCTATGACGTCGCAGACCACCACATTGTGGAGAAATCAACCCCTGGTGACTTAGTAGTCACAGCAGACATTCCTCTAGCCGCCGAACTGATCGGTCAAGGATGCATGGCCCTGAATCCTCGGGGCGAACTCTATGACAAAGAAAACATTCGGCAACGATTAAATATGCGAGATTTCTTCGATTCGCTGCGAAGCAGTGGCATACACACGGGTGGTCCATCGTCGATCAGTCAATCTGACCGAACTGCATTTGCTAACCAGTTGGACCGGTTACTTAGCAGATTAATCCACAACAAATAGATAACCCCGTGACAATATCCAGTAAACCCTTGAGTGTTTCGGTGCTGAGCCAAATGATTGCCGCCCGAGTTCTGGCCGACAAACCGCGGGATCCCGATAATAGGCGTGTACGGTATTTGAAATACGCTCTGTCAATTTAAAAGGAAAAGTCCATGTCCGAAACGAATGTTTCCCTCTCTTACCATGCAAGCAGCGTGGAAGAACAGCAGGCAGCCTATGACCGGTGGGCGAAGGCATATGAGTCCGATCTGTGCGCCATGGGTTACCGAATACCTGCAGTGATTGCTGCCGTTTTTACTCGATTCGTCGCGTCGGGTACGGCACCGATTCTAGATGCCGGGTGTGGGGGTGGTATCCAGAGCGAAGCACTTGCCATGCTGGGCTATGGACCGATGACGGGTATCGATCTATCCGAGGGAATGCTCGACATTGCCCGCGATAAAGGGATCTATGCAGAACTGCATCAGATGGCTCTCGGTGAACAACTGAGTTTTAGTGACGATACGTTTGCCGCTGTATTGTCGAGTGGAACGATCACGCCGAGACATGCGCCGGCCCATAGTTTTGATGAACTGATTAGGGTAGCAAGGCCGGGTGCACCGATTGTTTTCAGTTTGCGTGATGATCCTGCTCAGGAGCCTGCCTACCCAGAAGCACTGTCGCGATTGACGGCATCAGGCGCCTGGCGCGAGACCTTTGTGACGGAAAGTTTTAAGAGTATGCCTTATGGGGAACCCGAGATTTCCCATCGAGTGCATGTCTACGAGGTAAGTTGAGCAGGCTTTGATCCAGCTCTGATGGATTGCGCTGTGATTTCTGAGGCCACTGTTTAATGGTGCCCGAGGCCGGCAGAAGGTCGACACAAACGCAGTCATGCAACATGATCTGCCGACTCAGCGACGATCTTCGTGACATGTCGCAGAACACAAATTTAGGCTTATCATTACAAAGATCGGACTGAAACAGTTTTAAAAACGCTTCGTTTGCCAAACCAGATAAAGCTGATGACATCTAGACCCATCAAAGAAAAAGTAGCCGTCCACATAAAAAATAATCGTGCCGGAGAATTGGTGTTCAGAACCACTGCGGATCGTTTGGCGCGTGCCCGCCAACGTCATCCCGAAGTTTCTTCCAGAATCGATGTATGCGTTGACTGGGACCTGGATAATTTTGATCGGTCAATGGAACGGGCAGAAGTCATGATGACCTGGGACCTGCCAACTGATGACCTTCAGCAGCGGGCACCTCGGCTGAAATGGATTCATGTTATCGGAGCAGGTGTGGAACACCTCGCGCCTTTTGATTGGTTACCGCCTGGGATGACAGTTACCCGTAATTCAGGCATTCATCTTGAAAAGACCCGGGAGTATGTGGGCATGGGCTTGCAGATGTTGAATAACCACGTTCCCAAGTTCGCGAGCGATCAGCGTCGCCGTGACTGGAAGCCAGTTTACAGTACGCCAATCAAAGGGAAAACCGTTACCGTTGTCGGTGTTGGGAAAATGGGTGAGGCCTCAGCACAGGTTGCGAAGTCCATGGGTTTGCGGGTACGCGGCGTTCGGAGAACTGGACGACCATCTCGGTACGTCCATGCTATGTACACGCCTGAAGATCTTGACAAGGCATTGGACGATGCTGATTTTGTCACCCTCAACATGCCCCTCACCCCTGAAACACAGAACTTGATCGGGGCAAAACAATTCGCGGCACTGCGACCCGGCGCAGGGCTGATCAATCTGGCTCGTGGCGGTGTGCTCGACCACGTAGCACTGGTGTCTGCACTCGAGCGTGGCATTCTAGGCGGGGCTATTCTGGATGTGACAACACCGGAACCACTGCCGCCAGATTCGAAACTCTGGCATACACAGAATCTCATCATTACGCCCCATGTCTCATCCGACGACGATGCGAACTATACAGATCTGACGTTGGATCTATTATTTAGGAACCTGGGTAGGTATCTCGAAGGTCGTCCACTCATTAATCGAGTGAGACCGAAACTGGGGTATTGAATACTTGTTTGTCTGCACTGTGATCGCATAATGAAAATTCCAGGTGTTCGTGTACGATTCATCCTCTGATCACCAACTTATTTTTTGACCGACCAACTCACCATGCGGGTAATGACAACAATTCCGCAGCACGATCTCCACCAGATTCCTAAGGTGGTGCGGGAGATCGAAGCGAACGGATATGACGGTGTCAGCACGCTGGAAAACCGTCATGATCCCTTTTTGCCTTTGGGCATCGCTGCAGTTAACACTCAGAAGCTGGAACTGTCGACTGGCATCGCCATTGCATTCTCACGCAGCCCCATGACTGTTGCCAATATCGGCTGGGATCTGCAAGCAGCATCGGGGGGTCGCTTTGTACTGGGGCTTGGCAGTCAGGTCAAGGGTCATAACGAGCGGCGTTTCAGCGTTCCGTGGTCGCCCCCCGCGCCTCGATTACGCGAATATGCACACGCGCTACGCGCTATCTGGAACACGTGGAAAACTGGAGAGCCACTAAATTTCGAAGGGCAGCATTATCGATTTACTTTGATGACCCCAAATTTCACGCCAGAACCGATGGATAGCCCAGCACCGCCGATTACGGTGGCGGCAGTCGGTTCTGCGATGATGAAAGTGGCTGGGCAGGCCTATGACGGCGTGCGTCTCCACCCTTTTTGTACTCGACGGTATCTGGAAGATACGGTGATACCGACTCTAGAAAACGCCCTGGTGAGCGTTGGGCGTCAGCGAAAACGTTTCGAGATTTCAGGGGGTGGTTTCATCGTCACGGGAGCAGATGATGAGGCGGTGGCCAAGATGTTTGAGTGGGTGCGTATACGGATAGGGTTTTACGGTTCGACCCGAGCGTACTGGCCAGTTCTCGAAGCGCATGATCTGGAAGAGTTGGGCTTGAAGCTGAACCAGATGTCTAGAAACAACCAATGGGATCAGATGGCCCAAGAAGTGACTGATGACATTGTGCATTTGTTTGCCGCTGTGGGACGCCACGACGAGATTGCCGAGGCGATTAAAGAACGTTTCGGTGGTATTTCGGACGCTGTTTGCGACAGTGCGTCATCGGAGTTGCGTGGTGGACTGCCTGCCAACGTCATTCAGGACATTCAACGTATTCCATCGCGCTTTGCCGGGTTCCCCGACTAGAAAAGCGTCAGTGGTGCGGTACGAACAAGCGGTTACTGAGTTTTTTGGGTACTCCAGCGATCAAGAATCGCGTGCGCATCTTCGCCTGAGCCCATGTCGTGATCATGATCTGGTCGTTTTGCGGTCAGTTCAATGACGTAGCCATTGGGATCCCGAAAATAGATCGAGTCGATGAATCCGTGATCGGAAATCCCCCGGGTCTCGATCCCGTTTGCGAGGCCTTTGTCCATCATCTCCTGCAGTCGGTTGTGTTCGACCTCAAGCGCAATGTGTAAATCAAAGTCGCGCTGGTCTTTAAAGTCAAACGGTGTCTGCGGATCGTCAAAAAAAGCAAGAAACGACCCGTCTCTCATCTGGTAGAACGTGTGCAGCACCTGGGTGCCACGGCCGGTCATGGTGGCGCCGATTTCCAGTGAATGAACCAGGGGTAGACCCAGAAAATCCTCGTAGAAACAGCGGGTTTCTTCGGAATCCCGGCAGCGATAAGCATTGTGATGAAGGCCCTTAATCATGGTGTTCGTCCTGTGGTGTTCGTGCCGTGCGTTGTGTCTGCTCAGTCCATGAGCTTGTCTGAGTGTACCCCGTTACGCTCAGCCGCGAGATGGAACTGTGTGCCTCGCCCGTACAGTTCACGGGTGCGGTGCACGCTGTCGATCATACCGGAGTTTTCTGCGAACGACATGATCTGCAGCAACCGGGAGGAAGCATTTGAGGTCGAAGGGGCTGAGAAAGTCGCGCATAACGGCACCGCCGTCAACCGCGAGTGATTCACGAACCAATGCGATGCTTCGGGTCCGGCGGGGGCGCCCAGGAGATCGATCGGGTAGACACTATGGTTAATGAGAGAGCGCAGAAACGATGGATCTGAAGCGACTCTCATGGTGTCAGTTCTGCGTTAAGTTGTAAGCACCTCAGGGGATGGCTTACCAGCAGCTATCCGGATCGTCTCCGGTCGCGCTTTGCTCGCCGAGGTGGGTCAGTGTCAGTGCGGTGCAGTCTGTGTCATCCGCCTGCTCGTTCTGTGGGGTTGCGGTCAATGTGAAGGTCGATTCAGTCAGATTGCCGCCGGATGCACTGATCCCGTAGAACCCCTGGTCGGAGGTTTCACTGACCACACCGCCATTGACCACGCTGCAGCTGTTGTCGTTGTACTTGGAAAACTGGGTGTAGCACCGTTCCAGTTCCTGGGCAACTTGCATCAGAGTTGCTTGCCCGTCGGCGCGACGGGAGCGGGTCACATAGTCTGAGTACATCGGAATCGCGATCGCCGCGAGTATGCCGATAATGGCGACTGCAATCATCAGTTCAATCAGGCTGAAGCCTTGAGATCTATTGGGGGTTTGGTGCATGAGTTGTTCGAACTGTTATGGAAATGTTGGTTTGATTTTACGCGATTGTATGCCAAACAAATGGTCCCAGGATAACCCCCCGGCCAGTCTAGAAGTGTTGATATGAGTTTCCCTTGCTGGGATTCTCATCCGTTGAGAGCATCCTGGTTTTAGCCTGTCGCGTCGTTATACAGCTTGCGATACGCCTCACCTTGCGGTGTCTGATCAATCGCCGTATCTCGCCTTGCGACTTGTCGCTTCATGATCGCGTAATAATAGGCTTTTGTTCTAGGTCTTTTTGCTGTTTCACGGTTGCTTTTTGCCCAGTTATATCGCTCTTGATGGTACACGGCCAGACTCAGGAATTTATCGTTACCGGGCCATTTTCGGTTCACAAGAAGGCCCCGTACCCGCTTACGACACGACCCCGGGGCAGAACGATCACATTTCGGTAGCTTATTCGCGCCATTTCTTTTTTTCGAAAATTTGATGTCGTTGTCGTTGAGTAAGGCATCGAGCTGTGATTTCGCCAGATCCTTTTTGGCTTTTGCCAATTTGGCAGCATTTTCAGCTGCAAGCCGTTCAGCCTCAGCAGCTGCTTCGGCTGCTTGTTTTTCCTCCGCAATTCGGAGTGCTTCCGCAAATCCGGTACCCACCGCTGCTGTGGCTAGTTTGGTGTCTTTGGTTGTGGCGGCAGCAGCGGTCGGGCTGACTGCAGTTGCGGTAACCGAGGCACAGCCGCTGGGCCGTTGTGATGTCTGAATATCACTCTCACAGCTGTAGCTGATCGCACCATCTGTGACGCTTGCCTTTAGCTGAAGGAACTTTCCATCATGATGCCCCGAATTGAAGGTTGCGGTGATGGTCCCGAGGCCATCATCGGATGCGGCTACAGTCTCGACGTAGTCGCCAAAGATATGGTCTGCTGGCTCGGCACCGATTGCGGCGTTCGAATCGCTGCCTCCGTCGCTCGGGAACGAACCACGGACGCTGTAGTACTCGGCGAGGGCCGTCTTCAATCCGCCTGCCAGCGTCAGGCCTTCAGTCGCCTGTGCTCTGGCGGTATAGTTTTGGTACTGCGGTATCCCTATAGCTGCCAGTACTCCGATGATCGCGACCACGATCATCAGTTCAATCAAAGTAAAGCCTTTGGGTATTACGGGCTTAATCGTCATGAGGCGCTGGTTAGTGCAAGCGAGAATGGGACAAATTTTACGTTATTGTGAGGGAAACAGCTGCTCCCAGGACAAACGTCCTACCGGCCCGCTGTCGGTCACCGGTGCCAGTGCCGTGTCGTTGGGTTGTTCGCCTTCTTTGCTGCCTCGCGTGAAGAGTTTGTCGCCGACAATGGCTGGTCCGCCGGGAAGGCCCTCATCATCCTCCACCTTTTTTCCACTGAGCCCGACAGCGGTTATTCCTTCATCTCCGCCCAGATCGATGTCACTGGTATCCCCGCTGTCAACGATATCGTTATTGTCTTGATCAACTACTGGGCTCATGGGGCTGCCGCCATTTTGTATCCGTACCGACATCATCCAGCCGGTGCCGCCATACTCGCAGGGGTCTTCAGTCGGTATCACGGTATTGAAGAAGATCATGTCACCTCGGACTACTGCATCAGAGACCACCCGCTCGCCGATAGGGTCGGTATCTGTCAGCAGATCGATATACCAGCCGTATTCAGGTGATGATGACTTGTAGTTGACCTCCAGCGAAGGGTTGGTGATGCGAGTATTCTCGTCTTCAAAAACAAACTCCTGGGCGACAAGGTCCAATGAGTGTGTCAGGTTGGTGTCGCCGCGATCCCATATGCCGTAAAAGGTCTGCACGGCCGTACCGGATTTATCGTCTTCAGTGTTGAGCCGACCGGTACCGAATAAGATCATCACGTTGGGCGCATTGGTGGCATCGTTGCTGACGGTTGGATGGCGAACCACCGTTGGTTTGACGGTAATCGGTTGTGGGTCGTCTCGCGTATTCTCGAAAAGAGGGTCACCGCCGTTTGCCACTTCCCAGTTGTCCGGGTCTTCGCTGCTGAGATCAAATACCCACAGATTTCCTTCGGTATCACCGGCGTAAGCACGATCCCCATCACCATCGCCGTCGGTATCGATGACGGTGGGTGATGACAGTCCACCAGAGCCGAAGTCGGTAGGGATTTCTATGTAATCAACATCACCCAAATCCCCCGACCAGTCACTGTCTTCATCTATGCCGCCTTCCAAGTAAAGAATCAGCAGTGTTGGGTCATCTAGCCCAGGCGCATCGCCGTTGCCGGTGATAGCTGCCCATCGTTCATCATTGAGCAAGGCAATAGTCGGTCGGCTGTAGGTATAACCCAGGTTTTCGTAAGTATCCTTGGTAAATTCCCACAGGACAACATCCATGGCAGTGGTGTCACTGGCGTTAAATGTTTCAGGATCCGTGATATCAAGAGCAAACAGACCTTCACCGCCACCGCCTTGGGTCCCCACCAGAACGGTGCGCCAGCGTTCCTCACCCGAAGGGGTCGTTTTGATGAAGGCGTCACTCACCACCGGTGTGCCGTCCACATAGGGCAGATGGTCATAGTCAGTGTCGGTCAGAAAATGATAGCCAACCTTATCTCCATCGTCATAAAGATTCCCGGGGAAATACCTCAGAACTTCAGTGCCGTTATCCACGCGGTAGCCGTGTAGCGCACCGTCGTTGGCACCCACGTAGACCATCGGTGTTCGGCTTTGTTTGGTCGTGGAAAAATCCGAGTACCGTGTGGCTTCCCCGTAGTCGAATGCGCCAGTGTCTGGCCAGGCTAGATTGGGTACACCCACATAGACCGGTCGTGAGCGGAAAACATCACCTAATCGGCTGCTGCGCTGCCGGAAATTCAGACCATCAGGGGCTTCATTGCTGTCATCCCCACGCAGATAATCGAGGCGTTCCGAGCCTTTGTTGTCGCTGGCGTTAAGGTCATCTTGTTGTGCCGTGTCGAGCTCAGACCACTCGAATTTTTGACCCTTGCTCGTCGCTATCGCGTGATCGTTGTAACTCGTCCAGTCAGTAGTGGCTGACAGATCCTTGCTCTCGAGCATTTCAGCTGCGCTCCACTTCTGGTCCCCTAAGGAGCCATCATCTTCGAGCTCATAGGCCACCAGATCACCGGACCAGTCGTCAAAGTCGAACTGTCCCTGGAAGACCAACGTATCGGAACCAAGAGACCTGGAGCTGAATGAAACGGCTGCAGGAACACCCACGGGCGCAGTATTTCCGCTGGGACACTCATCGTCGCAACCTTCCGGTTCTTCTAGGTCGCTGGATTCAAACGAAACAGTCGAACTTTGCTTAACCGATTCAAAGTTGTTGTAGATAATTTTGCCGCCGGTCAGAAATTCCACTGTGCCCGCTCCGGTTCCACCCGGATCAATTGTTTTCACAATGCTGTCATCAATGATTAACGTATCGTTGCCATCTGAACCGTTTACGGACGAATCATTGGTTGCTTCCCAGCCCTTGATATGAACAATGTCATCTCCAACAGACGCATTGATTTCTCCTATGTTTGAGTCGGCTGTGCCATCAACGCGGATGTAGTCGCCCCCAGTAGTACCAGTGATACCTTCATTCATCTCCAGAAATTCTTGATAAATAGGGTTGAGCGCGCTGGCGCCCTCGGGCATGCCATATTTATCTAATAGGTATTTATAGACATCATAGAATTCACAGTCATCAAGTGTGCGACTGTAAAGAACTACTTCAGCGATATAGCTAGCGTTACCTCTATTGCCTTTGCGATTCAAATTGATTTTGTATTGATCGAAGTCTCTCCCGCTTGAACTAGTCCTCGATTGGTTTTCCTTGCCATTGGTATAGGTCGTGATCGTATTATCATCTTGGTGGCTAGCAACATAGATCCTCGGTTCGAGGCTTGAACCCTCGAATTTTGTACTACTACCACTGTTTGAAATCCATACCCATACCGACCGTGCGTGTGCATTTTTCCCATGTCCTAATTGGAAATGATTTGCGCGTCGATTGCCGTTTGAAAAATAGGATTGAAAATTTCCTATGCTGCTCACAGGATCCCTTTGTTGAACAACTAAGAACAAAGTGTAGGCTCCCGACCAGCGATCAAGAGAGGCAAGTTCGTGCCAAAGGCCGTCTCTTGTGGTTTTGTTAAACTGAAGCACAGGTTGGCCGTTAATCGTGTGCGCCGCGTAGGTGGGGAGATTTCTCGAAAAATATTGTATGGTGTCAGCACCATTGCCCGATCGATCCTCCCAACAATGAACGACATCACCGGTTCCAGTAACTTCGCTCAAGCAATTCGAATCTTTATATAGATACTTCGGCTTAGCATCTAACCACAACTTGATATCGTCATTAACGCCCGCAGGACCTTCTAAAGCATACGCGGCTGAGTAGCTGCTAAAGCCGACTACTGCCAGCAGGAGGAGCACCCAGTACCTTCGGAGAGAAGACTTTCTTCGGTGTATGTGTTTGTGACGACGCTCACGGGCGGCGATTGTGACTGAGCAATACATAAGCGAAAGTGTCCCGATAAGAATATGCGCATAACAATAAAATTGGCTTCGGTGCAGCATCGCGGTTAAAACACCTTGGAATAATGACTGCGCAGCCATGTGGCCCTGTCGTTGGTACCGCCAGTGCCGCGGACTGTGACGCGAAAGACGGTGGGTCGAGGGGCGTCGCCATCGCCGTAACCAGTGATCGTCAAGTTGCTTTCACCAATCTTTTTCAGTTTTTTGATCATGTAGCGCGGGCTTA
>LWDU01033645.1_pt1 | contig 35058 bp, 41 predicted proteins | sample 727161 | NCBI WGS metagenome assembly LWDU01 (sample SAMN04566230, study PRJNA314399) | hydrothermal vent metagenome | isolation source: deep sea hydrothermal plume seawater | place: Mexico: Gulf of California, Guaymas Basin | collected 2004-07-11 | reverse complement strand
TTTTTCTCTCATCTTGTCTGCAATTCTTCTAATGGTATAGGCTCTTTGCCATGGTGGAGTTTTTTTCCAAACTTGTAATCCTTTTTCAGCTGACTTTAATGCTTTTTCCACGTCAACTGGCGTGGCTTTAGATGCGTGGCCCAAAACTTCTTCCGTCGCAGGATTTATAACTTCATAAGTTTCATTGTTCTCTGAAGATAACCATTTGCCATCAATAAATTGCCCAAATTTTTTGTACATTTTTATGATTTTAACCTGTAGTTGATTTTTTTTAATTAACTAAAATTTAGCAAATATGTTTTAATGTTTCAAATTAATAAAGGAGGAACGTATGGCTAAATTTATGATAATGGGATGTTATACAGCTAAAGGTCTTGGTGGATTTGTAAGTAACCCAGATACTGACAGAAAAGCTGCAACAACAGCCCTTTGTAAATCAGCTGGAGCAAAACTAACTGGTTATGCTGGTCTTAGAGGTAAATACGATTTTATGGTAGAAGTGGAAGGAACTTTTGATCAAGCTGCTGCATCTGGAATGGTAGCTGTATCAAGTGAAGCTGTTTCAGATTTTACTATTCTTGAAATTATAGATTTAAATAGTGTTGCAAAGATAGCAAATAAAATGGCTTCTGGATATAAAGAACCAGGTAAATAAAATAAATTTTAACTTCCAGTATATTAGCGCTGGAAGTTAACTAGCTTCAAACAAAGTCGGAAACATTTTTCCTCCCAAGCTATCACCGTTCTTATAGCCTTCGTCTTGCATGGCTTTTCTATAATTATAGCTAGTCCAATCTCCTGCATAACTGATCTTGGCATCTTCTTTAGCCACTCTTAAAGTATAACGACTTAATGTTTTTTGTGGTATTGAAGAGCTAAGTGTTCCATGGAGAGTTCTCATATCAAATATAACAGCATCTCCTAATTCACAATCCCATTGTAAAAAATCATATTTATCTTTGTTTCCTAAAATATCTGGTGGAAGTTCGTATTTTTTACCATCAACAATACATTCGTTTCCTTCAATTTTGTGACCATCTTTAAAAAGTACTCTTAAAAAAAGTTTATTCCATAAGTGAGAACCTTTAACCCATACAACACCTTCATTTTTACCCGTTGGTTGTAGTGGTAACCAAAGAACACACATAGTTCCATCCATATCAAAATAACTTATATCGTGATGAAACGGTGTAGAAGATTTAGATCCGGCTTCTCTTAAAAACCAATTATCCATTACAAGATTTATCTTTTTAGCTGACATTAATTCAGAAGCTATTTTTGCATATGGTGAGTTATAAACAAAATCTTTAAATTCAGGAACTAAGTCCCATGTCCAATAATCCTCTAAGTATTTGGGAATATCTTTTTTTACTGTATGAGATTTAAATCTAGGACTTGGATTTTTAATATCTCTTTCAATTCCCTTCTTTAGTTTTTCTATCCAATTAGTATCAAATTTTCCTTTAATAAAAATAGCTCCATCTTTTTTAAACTGATTTATTTCACTTTTAGTAAGAATTTCATTCATGATATATGCACTTTAATATGTTAGAATATATTATAAAAATTTATAGATGAAAACACTTACTGATACTTTTGGAAGAAAATTTCCTTACATAAGATTATCTATTACCGATGTTTGTAACTATAAATGTACTTACTGTTTGCCTCAGGGTTATAAAAAAAATCCAGGAGATATGAGAAGTTTTATGTCTGCTGAAGAGATATCAAGATTAACTAAAGCTTTGTCAGAACTAGGAGTTTGTAAAATTAGGTTAACCGGTGGGGAACCAACAGTTAGAAAAGATTTTTTTGATATCCTTAAAGATATGAAGCAAAATTCAAATATTCCAAAAATAACAATGACTACTAATGGCTATCGATTAGATAAAATTGCTAAACAATTGTATGAAGTAGGTTTGAATGGAATTAATATTAGTATAGATAGTTTAAATAGAGAAACTTTTAAAAAACTAACTGGACATGATAGACTCCCTGAAATTTTAGAAGGAATTAAAATTTTACAAGAACTAAATTTCAAAAATATAAAAGTTAACGCTGTTTTACTTAAAAATATCAACGATTCTTATGAAGATTTTGAGAGATTTGGAAACTTTATTAAAAATAACAAAATTGATTTTAGATTTATAGAATTGATGCAAACAGGTGATAATTTAGATTATTTTAAAAAAAATCACGTTTCTTCAAAAATATTTAAAGATTATTTGCATAAAAATAATTGGATACAACAAACTTATGGCAAGGATGCAGGCCCGTCATTAAACTTTATTCATCCTGAATTTGAAGGTAAATTTGGGTTAATAGCTCCGTACTCTAAAGATTTTTGTAAAACGTGTAATAGATTAAGAATTACTTCTAGAGGAGATTTAAGACTATGTCTTTTTGGAAATACAGGAATTAGTATCCGACATCTTTTACAAAGTGATAGTCAAAAAGAAGAGCTTGTAGACCTGGTCATAAAACAACTACACCTTAAAAAAGAGTCACATTATTTAGAACTCGGAGATACTGGTATTACTCCTAATTTATCAACAACTGGAGGATAATGAAAAATCTTAAATTAGTTAATCAAGAAGACTTGAAAGATTGGGCTAAAGAAATTTTTAAAAAAAATTCTTTTAATATGATTGATGTTTCATCTAAAAAAGAAACATTCAGAAGGGCGCTAGCGTCAGGAAAAATTTATGTTGGAAAAGAAGTTTTTCAATTAATTAAGGATAAAGAAATGCCAAAAGGTGATCCTATTGCTTTAGCTGAAGTCTCTGCTGTATTAGGCGTTAAAAAAACAAGTGAATTAATCCCGTTATGTCACCCTCTTCCAATAGATCATACTGCAACTAAAATTATTATGCATGAAGAAAATAATTCTTTAGAGGTGTTTTGTGTTGTGTCAGCTGTTGCTAAAACAGGCGTTGAGATGGAAGCAATTATGGGCGTTAATGCTGCACTCATTACAATTTATGATCTTAGTAAAATTGTAAACCCTCATCTTAGAATTGATAATGTGAGATTATTAATTAAAGAAGGTGGAAAAAGTGGATTATGGACTAATCCAGATGGTCTTCCTAAATTTTTAAAAAATATTTTTTAAATTATGAAAGTAAAACTTGAGCTATTCGGTGCAAGTAGAGACTTTAGCAATAAAGATTTTCTAGAATTTAACATTAAAGAAAAAATCTCAATTAAAGACTTTAGAAAAGAAATAATTAATTATGTAAAAGTAAATTTCAAAGAAAATGAGGGTTTTAAAAAAATTGTAGAAACCTCAGCTTTTTGCTCAGAAGATAATAATATTATTAATGACAATTATAAAATTACCAAAGATCAAAAAATTGCTATTATACCACCTATTGGAGGAGGTTAATGCTTCACACTAAAGTTGTCGATATTAAGAAAGAAAAAATCAAGATTTCTTCTGCAGAAAGTTTTATTGCTTCTTCAAAATTTGGTGCTTCTATATTTTTTACAGGCACAGTTAGAGATATTAATGAAAACAAAAAAGTTACCAGCATGACTTATGATAGTCATGACGAATTAGTTATAAAAAGTTTTGAAGAAATATATAAAGAAGTGGATGAAAAACTAAGCATAAAAGATAAAGCAGTATTTATTGAGCATATTAAAGGGCATGTTGGTTTAGGTGAAATAAGTATTATTATTGCCGTTGCTTGTAAACATAGAGACCAAGCTTTTGTATTATCTCGTTATATAATAGAGGAAATTAAAAAAAGATCTCCTATTTGGAAAAAAGAACACTATGAGAATGAAGATAGCGAGTGGTTAAAAGGTAACCCAATTCAAGCTAACTAGAAAAATCTTTTTTAAAATCCAAATCTTTAAATATCTTATTAGAACCAATTTTAATAAAATGCGTATCTTTCTTTAATCTTTTAACCATATATTTAGCACCAATATCTCCAGAAATTTTTCTAAATTTACTTATAACTGATGTTTTAAAACCGATTGGATTTCCTATTATATTTTTATATCTCATCACATGAATTAAATTATGTTTTTTTGATAATGAATTATAAATTTTATTAATATGTAAAGATTTAACAAAAGGCATGTCAGCTTGAACAATTATAAAACCTTTATTTTTTTTATGTATTTTTTTAATACCCAATTTTATTGATGAAGATATACCTTTTTTATAATTTTTATTAATAACAAAACTAATTTTTTTACTTTTTAAAGTTGCTTTTTTAACTTTATTTTTTTCATGACCTAAAATTATAATTATTTTTTTAATTTTACTTTTGATTAAAGATTTTAAAATATGATTAATTAAAGGTTTTCCTTTATAGGTTTTAACTAATTTATTTTCTTTTAAAATTCTTTTTGATTCTCCAGCTGCTAAAAGAATTGCACTTATCACTTATGATTTCTTCTTTATTTTTTTTAATTTCATAACAAGCTTTTATTGGATGAAGCCTTAATAGGCTTAAAATCTCGTCCATGTTTATATTCTGGACGAACAAATTTGGTTTGCTTATTATCACACGGGTTTAAGATAACTGAAAAAATTGCCCTATCCATTGGTGACATATTCTGTGCTGATCCATGTACTAATTTGTCTACAAAAATTACAACTGTTCCAGCTTTTCCATGGGCTGATACAATTCCATTTTTTTTTACAAGATCTTTAACGTTCTTGTGATCAACTACCCATAATGGATAATTCGTAGTCACTGTATCGAGTTTTGATGGTGCAGAACCATATTTATGAGATTTAGGAATAAAAAAAAGTGGGCCATTAAATTCAGTAACGTCATCCAGGTAAACATGTAAATTCAAAGCCAGTGGTTTAGGAACGCCGTCTTCTCCAAAATGAGTTGCAAAATCATAATGCCATTGCCAAACCTCACCTGTAAAAGCAGCTTTGATATTAATTTTTGTCTGCTGTATATAAAGATTATGACCAATTATCTGAGACGCCGGTTCAAAAAATTTAGGGTGGCGTGTGAGATTATTAAAAATCTTACTTCTAAGATGTAAGCCCATTGCAGTACGAACTACCCCTGAAGATTTTTCTATTATGTTAGCTTCACTCTTTTCTTTAAAAACTTTTTTCATTTCTTTACGAAGATTATTTACTTCTTTATTAGAAAAACATCCTGATAAAATAATATATCCATTTTCATTAATTTTTTTAAGTTGTTTATTATTAAGTTTCATTTTTTATAAGTTTCAGCAACTAATTGAGAGATGATAGATAAAGCTATTTCTGGAGCAGATTTTCCACCTAATTTAATTCCAATTGGTCCATGAATAGAATTTATTTCATTCATATTAAATCCTGCTTCTTTTAATCTCTCACATCTATTTGAGTGAGTTTTTTTACTGCCTAAAGCACCTATATAATAAAATTTTTTCTTTAAAGCATGTTGTATTGCAGGATCGTCAATTTTAGGATCGTGAGTTAAAGCAATTAAAGCTGTACTTGAATCTGTTTTAATTTTTTCAAAAGCTTCATCAGGCCATTTATTTATTATTTCCATTTCCGGAAATCTTTGTTTTGTAGCAAAGTATCCTCTTGGGTCAATAACGGTTATTTCAAAATTTAAACTCTTAGCATAATCAATAAGATACTGAGCAATATGCACTGCTCCAACAATAATGACTTTTATTGGTCTAATATAAGTCTCAACAAATATATTGCTGTCTTCAATAACTCCATTTTTTTTATTTTTATAAAAATCGTTTATTTTTTCAGAATACTTTTCAAAATCTTTACTAATAGTTTTTCCTAGTTCAAAGATTTCACTATTTCCAGATTCAAGATTCGTAATTATTGCAAACTCAGATTTATTTTTCTTTTTTTTTATAATTTCTTGTAAAATTTTTAATTGCATCAATTTACCTGTTCTAAATAAACTGCAATTTCACCGCCACAAGCAAGTCCAACTTCCCATGCGCTTTCATTTGAAACTTTAAATTCTATCTTTTTAAAAAGTTTATTTTCCTTTATAATTCCAATGCATTCTCTAACAACTGCTGACTCTACGCAGCCACCAGAAACTGATCCTGAAAAATCTCCATTTTCATTGACAATCATCCTGCTCCCAGTAGGTCTAGGAGAAGATCCCCAGGTTTGAATTACAGTTGCAAGGACTACTTTTTGATTAGCTTTTACCCAATCATTTGCCTCTTCTAAAATTTTTTCATCAAATGAATTTTTCATTCATCATTATTAAACAAATATTATTAAGTTTGGAATAGTTAACAGGCTTCTACAGCTTTTTTAGCGTATGTAACCACCAAACTCGCTCTAAAATCTCCAGAAGCATGAATATCTGAGTTCATTTCTGAACTATCCAGCTTCATTCCATCAATTGCTGAAGATGAAAAACTAGATGATAATGCTTTTGATAAATCTTTATCAATATAAACAGAAGATTTTGCACCAGTAACTGCAACGTTAACTTCCTTTTTATGTTTTGCTAAATAAACACCCACTATTGCATATCTAGATGCAGGGTTTGGATGTTTTTGGTAGTTTGATTTTACTGGTATTTGAAACTCAACAGCTTCAATTAATTCACCTTTTTTTAAAGCTGTTTCAAACATACCTTTAAAAAATTTTGATGCTTCTATTTTTCTATTGTTTGTATGAATAATTGCATTAAGTGCCATGCACGCTGATGGATAACATGCGGAAGGATCATTGTTCGCTATAGATCCACCTACTGTTCCTCTATTTCTAACTTGTGCATCACCTATTCCACCTGCTAACTTTGTTAAAGATGGTATTGCTTTTTTAACATCTCTAGAATTTGCTACTTCCGCATGTTTTGTTGTTGCACCAATTGTAACTGTTTTTCCACTAACCTTAATTCCTGACAATTTTTTGATATGTTTTATATCAATTATATCTTTATAAGTTGCTAATCCTAATTTCATTGAAGGAACACTTGTCATTCCACCAGCTAAAAAAGCTGAACTAGTTGAAGCTAACTTTGAAGCCTCTTTGACATTTTTGGGTACATGATAATTAAATGTTTTCATATTTTATCCTTATGCTGCTTTAGAGTTAGATTTTTTTAGTAACTTACAAGCTTTCCAAACTTTTTCAGCTGTAGCTGGCATTGATATTTCTTGTCCGTCTAGGGCATCAATAACAGCATTCATTATTGCTGGGGGTGAAGCAATTGCTCCTGCTTCTCCACAACCTTTAACTCCTAGCGGGTTTGTCGTTGCGTGCGTACAAGTAAAACCTAAATTAAACTCTGGAAAATTATCGGCTCTTGGCATTGTATAGTCCATATATGATGCTGTAATTAGTTGTCCAGTTTCATCGTATTCTGTATTTTCATGAAGTGCTTGTCCAATTCCTTGTGCTATACCACCGTGGACTTGACCTTCAACAACTAATGGATTCACAATTCTACCAAAATCATCAACAGCAGTATATTTCTCTACTTTAACTTCTCCTGTATCAGGATCTATTTCTACTTCAGAAATATGAGATCCTGCTGGAAAAGAAAAATTTGCCGGATCAAAAAATGATGACTCAATTAATCCTGGCTCTTCACCTTCTGGTAATGGTGATTTAAAGTCTGAATCTCTGCTACCTGGTAAATAACAAGCAAATGCAACTTCACCAATAGTTTTCTTTTTATTGGATTTTGTTACAACAAATTCTCCATCTTTAAAATTTATTTCGTCTTCGCTTACTTCTAGCATTTTTGCAGCAACCCTTTTTCCTTTAGCTACAATTTTTCTACACGCATTAACAATTGCTATTCCTCCAACTGCTAGTGATCTAGAACCATAAGTTCCCATTCCAAAAGTTCCTTTATCTGTATCTCCATGAACTACATCAACTGTTTCAAGTGTAACTCCTAATTCATCTGCAGCAATCTGAGCAAATGTTGTGTCATGACCTTGTCCATGACTATGTGCTCCTGTGAAAACTGAAACTTGCCCTGTTGGATTAAATCTAACCTCTGAAGATTCCCATAATCCTACACCACAACCTAATGACATAACAACAGCTGAAGGTGCAATTCCGCAAGCTTCAAAATAAGAAGAAACTCCTATTCCTCTTAATTTTCCATTAGCTTCTGATTTTTTTCTTCTAGCTGCAAAACCATTATAATCAGACATTTGTTTAGCTTTTTCTAAGCCAGCAACGTAATCTCCTGAGTCAACTGTATGAATTAATGTTTGTTTAAATGGAAATTCAGTTGGAAAATTTTTCATTCTTATTTCGGTTCTATCAATACCAAGTTCCATAGCAGCTTTTTCAACTAATCTTTCAATTGTGTAGGTTGCTTCTGGTCTACCTGCACCTCTATAGGCGTCTACAGGAGCAGTATTAGTATATACAGCTTTAACATTAGAATATGCTGCTGGGATTATATAAACACCAGTTGCACAAGGACCAAATAAGTAGGTTGGTGTAACGGTACCAAATACTCTTGCATAAGCTCCAAGATTTGCAATTGTTTCATTCTTAAATCCTAAAAATTTACCATCATTACTAACTGCAAGTTCTGCATGGGTAACATGATCTCTACCATGAGTATCTGTTAAAAAAGATTCCGTTCTTTCAGCCACCCATTTAATTGGTCTTTCAATTTTTTTTGAAGCCCAACTACAAACAATCTCTTCATTATAAACATTTATTTTTGAACCAAAACCTCCCCCAACATCAGGCGCAACTACTCTTAATTTATTTTCAGGAGCCACACCACCAAATGCAGACATTATCAATCTTGAAAGATGGGGATTTTGACTTGTTGTATATAAAGTTATTTCTTCAGATGCTGTATTATAATCTACTACACATGCTCTTGGTTCCATTGCATTAGGAACACACCTGTTGTTAATTAAATCTACTTTTATAATTTTGTCAGCTTTTGAAAAAGCTTCATCAACAGCTTTTCTGTCACCTAACAACCAATCGTAACAAAGATTCTTATCTATTCCATCATGAATAGCTTCACCTTTCATTGCATCAGCTGTATTGATTACACCTTTTAAAACTTTATAATCAACTTTAACTATATCTGCTGCATTTTTAGCTTCATCAAGAGATTCTGCAAAAACAACAGCGATTGGTTCACCTACAAAATTTGCACTATCTTTGGCTAGAGGAGGATTCGCTGGTACTTTCATTTCAGAACCGTCTTCGCTTCTAATTGCCCATCCAGCTATTAAGCCACCTATTTTATCAGCGGCAATTTCTTCACCAGTCAATATTCCTACAACACCTGATGCCTTTAAAGCTTTAGATGTATCTACTTTTTTAATTTTTGCTCTTGCATGTGGGGATCTTACAAATACAGCGTAGGTTTGGTTCGCGATATTGATATCAGCAGTATATCTTCCTTTACCTGTTAATAATCTTTTATCTTCTTTTCTCTCTACTCTTGAACCTACTAAACTAGCCATATTTTTTTTCCTTCCTTAATTACACTTTTGAAGCAGCTTCTTTAACTGCAGCAACAATATTCTGATAACCAGTGCATCTGCAGATGTTTCCTTCTAACCATTTTCTAATTTCTGCATCGCTTGGATTTTTTTTATTTTGTAATAGGTCAATTGCACTCATAACCATACCAGGTGTACAAAAACCACATTGCAACCCATGCATTTTTTTAAATGCTTCTTGCATTGGATGCATCTTCCCGTCCTTAACTAAACCCTCTATCGTTGTCACTTTTGAACCATCAACATCAGCAGCTAAAGTTGAACAACTTTTTATTGATTTTCCATCTACATGTACAACGCAAGCTCCACATTGACTGGTATCACAGCCAACATGTGTTCCTGTTAAATTTAGATTGTCTCTTAAAAAATCTGATAAAATTGTATGATTAGGTACGTCTTTACTAACTTTTTTACCATTAACCTCTAAAGTTACTTTTGACATCAAACTCTCTCCTCCTCGATTAGAAACAAATTACATCACAACAGAGAGTTTAGTACAAGTTTAAAAATTATTACTTTTCTACTTACACTAGAAAATAATATGCAATGATTGATAATATAATAATTAAAGAAGTATAAGTTAAAATTTTCTTAAATGATTTTTCTGTAATTTTATTATTATCTTTAATTGATATTTCTATTTTCTTATCTTCAGATGTGTTGGATTGGGGTACAATTAATTCTGAAAACTTGCCAAAAAAAATATCTGCCATTTTTTTTGCAGTCATGTCTATTAATCTAGATCCAACTTGAGCAATTTTACCGCCAACATTTGCTTCAACACCATAAATAAGTTTTGTCCCCCCCATATAATCTTCAAGTGTAACAATTGCTTCACCTGAAGCAAAACCAACAGGGGAATTACCCGATCCTACAATTTTATAACTGTTTGGGGGATTAAGATCTTTTAATTCTACATCCCCTGTAAAGCTCGCATTAAATGGTCCAATTTTATTAGTAACAGTAGCTGTAAACTCTGTATCAGAATTTTTTTTAAAATCTTCACAGCCAGGTATTGCTTGCTTTAATATTTCAGGATCATTTAAACTTTCCCATACTTTTTGTTTTTCTAGATTAATTTGATATGATCCGGTAAGTTTCATTAAATATTTTATATACTAATTATTTATGGATAATAATACAAAAAAAGAACTACAATCTGCTACATTCGAAAAACTAATAAGTCATTTGCGTGAAAGAAAAGATGTACAAAATATAGACCTAATGGATCTAGCTGGTTTTTGCAGAAATTGTTTATCTAAGTGGTACCGAGAAGAAGCGGAAAAAAAAGGTATTACAATTACCGATCCTGAAGCTCGAGAACATGTTTATGGAATGCCTTATTCTGAATGGAAAGAAAAATACCAAAAATAATTACTTCTCTTTAAGTCTCGGAAATAATTCTACAAAATTGCAAGGTTTGTGATTGATATCTAATTGATCTTTTAAAATTCCATCCCATGCATCAGTAACACCGCCTGAAGAACCTGGTAACGCAAATACATATTTTCCTTTAGCTAGTACAGCGCATGCTCTCGATTGTATAGCTGAAGTGCCAACCGTTTTAAGACTGATAGTTCTAAAAACTTCACCAAATCCTGGGATATGTTTATCAGCAATTTCATTTACAGCTTCAGGGGTAATATCTCTACCAGTTAAACCTGTTCCTCCAGTTGTAATAATAACATCTATATTTTTTTGATTTACCCATTCTTTTAAGATTATAATGATATCTTCTTTATTATCTTTACAAATTTTTCTATCTATTAATTTATGTTTTGCTTCTTCAATCTTATTTGCCAATATGAAGCCTGATTTATCATTCTCTAAAGTTCTGGTGTCTGTAACAGTTAAAAGTGCTATGTTTACAATCATAAATTTAAATTAGTTATTATGATTATATTATCAATTTTATTTTTTGTAACAGCAATATTATATTCAAGTGTTGGATTTGGTGGAGGGTCTACCTATTTGGCTCTTTTATTGATATGGCAAATTCCATATTACATATTTCCCGTAATTGCTCTTTGCTGCAATATAATTGTCGTTTCTGGAAATTGCTTTAATTACACAAAAGCTGGTAATCTTAATTTTAAATTATTATTACCTTACTTGATCGGCTCAATTCCCTTATCTTTTATAGGTGGATCTCTTACAGTAGAAAAAAAGGTTTTTGAAATTTTACTTTTTTTAGTTTTAACGATAGCTGGATTTTTATTACTTTTAAAATTTAAATCATATGATGACGAAGAAGAAACTTACAAAAATATTCCTAAATTCATTTCTATCGTAATTGGTGCAATTTTAGGGTTTGTTTCTGGTATTGTAGGTATTGGTGGTGGCATTTTTTTAAGTCCAATACTTTTTTTAATAAAGGCAGGCAAACCCAAACATATAGTTACAACTGCATCACTATTTATATTAATAAACTCCATTTTTGGAATTAGCGGTCAATTAACAAAAAGTTTAATTTTTGTTGAAATTCAAAATTACTGGTTTCTTTTTTTAGCAGTTTTAATTGGTGGACAAATAGGTAATTTTCTAAATTTAAAAATATTTCCATCACGCATATTAGCCCTAGTAACAGCTGTGCTTGTGATATTTGTAGCTGCAAGAATAGGGTTTAAATTATTCATATAACATCTGAACAAAATCATTATAATAAAATAAATATCATGAAAAGTTTTAGACCATTTGGACCAATTTTAGGAAAAGGTAAATTATCAAAAAAGATTATCAAAATAATAAATAATCAAATTGATAAATCTATAATCAATAAAAAAAATGATTATAGCTCTAAACTTGTTAGTCAAATTAAAAATGAAATTAAATTCTCTAGTACTTTTGTAAAAAAAAACTTATCAAAAGAATTAAATAAAAATATTAAGAAATATTTAACAAATTCAGGTCTTAATAAAATCAAAGAAATAAAAATTATAAATGTATGGGTAGTTAGACAATTTAAAAATGAATATAATCCTATACATTATCACGAAGAACAGCTCTCAGGTGTTGGCTACCTAAGAATACCAAAAAAGATGACCCAAAATAATATGGTTAAAAATAAAAAGATTAAAACAAATGGAACAATTGATTTTATAAATGGTCAAAAAAATTTTTTAAGCAAAAGTATTTATAATCTAAATCCAAAAGTTGGTGATCTTATAATATTTCCTAATTATCTAATGCATGCAGCCTACCCATTTAATGTAGAAGGGGAAAGAAGATCCTTCTCTTTTAACGCTAAAGTTATCTTTAAGAAATAATTTACAAATCTGCTTACTTTGATATATAAAGACTTTGCTGATTTAATCCTTATTGCAGGCTTTAACTGCTAAAATGGAAATCATTAATATAATTAGTAAAAGCAGTTGAACTATAATGTGTATCTTACATGAAGTTAAAACACTAAAAAAGTGAGCAATAAAATGAATAAAGATTTTTTTAAAGAAACAAGAATTTTAGATGGCGGAATGGGTCAAGAATTATTGGCTAGAGGAATGGAGCCTAATGGAACTCTTTGGAGTGCAAATGCTCTAATACAAGAAAAATATCATCCCCTTTTATTAGATACACATTTAGATTTTATAAAATCTGGTGCAGAAGTTATTGTAACAAACACTTTTACATTAAGAAGAAAAAGATTACGCGATAATAACATTGAAGATAGATTTGAATATTTAAATAAAAAAGCTGGTGAAATAGCTATGAAGGCTAAAAAATTAAACCCTCAAGTTTTAATTGCAGGAGGTCTACCTCCTCAAAACGTTACATACGAGGCTGACACAAGAGACAATAATATAATTAAAAATGACTTCTATGATCAAGCTAAAATTTTAAATCCTTTTGTTGATTTTTTTTATTTTGATGTACTTAGCAGTGTAAAAGAATTCAGCTTAGGGATTGAAGCTATAAAAGATTTTAATAAACCATACTTAATTGGTGCTCATATTTCTAAAGGAACTAAATTGCCAAGTAACGAAAGTATCTCTGATATTATTAATAAAATTGAACATAAAAACTTACTCGGATTGATGCTTTCTTGCGTCTCACCAGAAAACTTTGAAAAAAATTTAGATGAAATTAAGAATTTAGGTATTCCTTTTGGCTTTAAACTTAATGCATTTATAACAACAACTCCAAAAGATGGGTATCTTGCTAATTATTTAAAAAGCAATGGAAATCCAAATGAATTTTTAGGTCAAAGAAAAGATTTAACTCCTGAAAAAATATCAGAATTCGCTAAAAAATTTAAGGATGCTGGTGCCACAATTCTAGGGGGATGTTGTGAAACCAGACCTGTACATATTAAAGAAATTTCTTTGCTTAAATAGTTATAATTATTTAGTCGTTATCTGTTAACCCTGCTCCAGCTCCGTCTTGTTTTAAACTGTCACTTTCTTCAACAAAGGTGTTTTCAGATAGTTTGTAAAGCTCTCTCCATTCATTTTCTTCAAAAGAGTCTTTGTTTTCTTGGAATTTAATTAAAACGTTATTTCCAACCTCTACAATACCTTCATTTAAAGAATTTGAATATATGCTGTTATTATAGTTTAGTAAAAAAACTCTATTATCTATTTTTAATTGTATTTTCTTTCCAATAACTTCCGAAGCCCTACTTACAAATGGTAAAAAAAGTAATGGATAGGCTATTTTTTCAAATATAATTTCATTTAAAATTTCTAAAGATCTAACTTGATCTAAAAAATTTAATCCAGCAATTATAGGACAAAATTCTAGTTTTGCTGTTTTATTTTCATTGCTAACTAGATGTAGTTTTTCAAAATTTCTCTTATTTCTAACTCTGAAATAATAATTTAAGTTTTTTATTCCTCCTAATCCAAACAGTTCTAATATTCTAATATTTTTTCCAACTTCTTCAGCAATACCCCAGGAAAAGCCAGCAGCTTTACTTGATCTTTTTGATACCGTTTCGATTTCACTTAAAGATTTCATTTAATTTAATGAGTTATAGACCCAATGATCATCGTAATTTTTTAATTGTTCAGGTAATGGTGCGCCTTGAAACATGCATATTCTCAGCCACTTATCAGATCTAGGATCAAATTTTAATGCACCAAAAAAAGACAATTTTAACCTTAACATGTCAATAGGTATAATAGATTGCCCTATTGTATTATCTTGTATTTCTGAATATGGAAATTTTTCAATTACAAATGCTCTCCTAACAACATGTCTCAAATCTGAATTTTTTACTAAAAATTTATCAATTGTTGAGCTGTTTTTAAATACAGATAATGCATCGTAAAGCTTTTTTATGTCTCTTGCTATAGCAAGTGGTTGCTCTAGCTCAGATCCACTTTCCATAAATCTATCTGCTAATCTTGGTTCTTCTTTATTTTTAGAAATAAACCAAAAGTTTTGATTATTTTCTTTTTTTGAAAAATCTATTTTTAATATCTTAGAATATTTGTTTTCTAATATAGTTCTTAATTCAAAAACAGTTCTATCTGTTGGTATATTAAAATATTTTTCTTCCTCCGAACTCATTGTATTAATTAGTGGATTTACAATATCATCATATGGTTCCATCATCATCGAAACAACATACTCTATACACTCTTCTTCAGAATTTTTTTCTAGCCACAAATAAATTTCGTTAAATGCAAATTCTTTTGAAAAATCAAAATTTTTTTCAAGAAAATTAATAAAAATATTTAAATCTCTTAATAATGATTTAATTTTTTTTTTTTGATACTCGCTTTCTGTATTCCAAGATGTTATATTTTTAATAGATTTTTTCAAACAATTCTTAAATAGATCACTGTTTTCAGTTTTTACATTTTTTATTTCTCTTATCTTTTTTAATGCCACTTCTCTTGCATATATCCAATTATTTAAAAGCGTAGGATGATTAACTATAAATGGCGCCATTCCTAATCCTGTAGAATTACCTATTCCAAGGTTTCTACATATTTCTGGGTCTAAATTAACTGCTTTTTTTGGATTTTTATTTTTTGCTACATGATTAACTTGATCAAAAGTAAATTGTCTAACAAAATATACCAACATCATTTCAAGACGAAAAGGTCCATAAATCTCCTCTCTATTCTTAATTCTAAATCTATCTGCTAAACCAAATTTTCCAGAACCATAGACGGCTGTTGTTCGATAAAGGTAACCTACTTTAGATAGCAAATTTATATCTGGTTGAATTCCACTGCTCAAACTTTCAACTACATGGTCAAATATACGTACTGACTTATTTGCTCTAGATAAAGTTAATTCTTTATACGAAAGTCTTCCCACTTCTTGTTTGGGTACTTCATTTTTTAATCTTTCAATATCTTTTTTTGTAGGAACACCATCATGAAGTGTAAATGCAGCATCCCATTTTGTTGCAATAACCCTATCTGATCTTTCGTTTTCACTTAGTTCATTAGCAAAACAAATTAAAGAATAAACTCTATTATTTTTTTTAAATGAATAAACAGCAACACCATAACCAAATTCATCTAAATCAAATAAATCTCTTTTATATTCCCAGTCTTTGAATTCTTTTAAAAAGCTTCTTAAAAAAGATAATTTTGATTGATGAAAAGATCCCAACCTAGATAATTTCATTATGACATTGGGATTTCTTAACTCTACTTGCACTAATTTATTCCTTTATAAAAATTATACCAATTATTACCCAAAACACCATTCACCTCATCATTATTAAAACCAACTTTTTTTAATCCTACTTCTAAATTTTTGAATCCTCTCGCATCTATGAACCAGTTTGGTTGTTCCGGAAAGCCAGGTTTATTTTTTGATCCTTCGCCATAATTTTTAGCTTTAGTCCATGTTCCATTTCTCATCCACTCAACTATGCTATCTGGTTGATTAAGACATAAATCAGATCCAATACCAATATTTTTTACACCCATGATTTCTGCAGTTTTTGCGACCATTTCACAAAAACTTTCAAGTGTACATTTGCTGCTATCTTTTAAATGGTGTGCGTATAAAGAAAGGCCAAGCATTCCTCCACTATCTGCTAAAGTTTTTAATAAATCACTTGATTTATTTCTTTTAGCTGAATACCAAAAGGTTGGATTTGCATGGGTAATTGCAATTGGTTTTTCACTAATATCTATCGCATCTAGTGTGCTTTGTTCTGCTGAATGAGACATGTCAATTACTATACCAACTCTGTTCATTTCTTTAATTGCTTCTCTTCCAAAATTTGTGACTCCACTATCATTTTTTTCATAACAGCCAGTAGCAAGTAATGATTGATTGTTATAGGTAAGCTGCATAAACTTACATCCTTGTTCATGAATTTTTTCTATTAAACCAATATCATCTTCTATAGGTGAGCAGTTCTGAAAACCAAAAAAAATTGCTGTTTTGTTCTCAATTTTTGCTTTTTCAATATCTTTAAAATCTTTACCTAAAAAAATTAAATCTGAATTTTCTTTAAAATGTTTATTCCAAGAGTTAATAACATTTTGAAGCTCATCAAAGTCTTCATGGTAAACAATGGTCACATGAACGGCATCTAGTCCAGCCTCTCTATTAATTTGAAAGATTTTTCTAGACCAATTGCAATACTGTAAATTATCAATCTTAAAATTCATTTATTTTTGTTAAGTTTAAAGAATATCAATAAGAAACATAAATTCTATTAATTTTATTGAAATATAAGCTTTAATTTGAAATAACTGTTTAGGTGATAAAAGAATTAACACCTAATGCCTAAAATTAAATCTAATAAAGTTTCTATTGTAATGGGAAGTCAATCTGACTTTAAAACCATGAAATTATGTCAAAAAGTTCTTAAATTACTAAATATTAAATTTGAAACTAAAGTTATTTCAGCACATAGAACTCCAGAAAGAATGTACGAATATGCAAAAAATGCTGAAAAAAATAGTATTGCAGTTATTATTGCTGCAGCTGGGGGTTCTGCACACTTACCTGGAATGATTTCAGCGCTAACATCTCTGCCGGTTTTAGGTGTGCCGATTGAAAGTAAAAAACTTAAAGGCTTAGACAGTCTTTTATCAATTGTACAAATGCCGAAAGGTATACCTGTTGGAACCTTGGCGATTGGAGAAGACGGTGCAATTAATTCAGCATTATTAGCTGCATCTATAATCGCTATCAGTGACAATAAAACCAAAAAAAATCTAAGACAATGGCGGATAAGTCAAAGTAGATCTGTTAAAAAAATACCCAAATAATTTTAAAATATGTCAAAACCAACTTTAGGAATCATAGGTGGCGGCCAATTAGGTAGCATGTTAGCTACAGCAGCTAAAAAACTGAAAATTAAAACGGTAGTTTTTTCTGATGATATAGATGCACCTGCTCAAAAATTTTCTGATGAATTTATTTTTGGAAAATATGATGATCTAAATAAAATTAATGAATTTACAAGTAAGACTGATATAATAACTTACGAATTTGAAAATATTCCTTATGAAACTCTTAATCAAATTAATAAAATAAGACCAGTTCTCCCCAAACCATCAATAAATAGAGTTATACAACATCGACTAGCCGAAAAAGATTTTATCAACAAATTAAATATTAGAACAACACAATATGTTGCAATTACCAATAAATCTGAACTAGATACTGAACAAAATTTATTACCTGGCTTACTTAAAACTACCACTCTCGGTTATGACGGTAAAGGACAACACGTTATAAATTCATTTGAAGATTTAAATGAATTAAATATTGATTTTTCAAAAGGTTATATTCTAGAAAAATTAGTTAAACTAAAAAAAGAAATTTCTATAATAATTACCAGATTTAGTGACAAAAAATATGAAGTTTATGAACCAATTGAAAATATTCACGAAGATCAAATATTAAAACAATCAACTATACCTGCGGATATTAGTGATAAAATATTAGAACAATCTAAACAATGGGCAATGATGCTTGCTGAAGAATTAAAATATGTCGGTACATTGTGTGTAGAATTTTTTATTGATAGAAACGAAAATCTTTATGTAAATGAAATAGCACCAAGAGTTCATAATTCGGGTCACTTAACGATAAATGCTTATAATGTCAGTCAATTTGAAAACCATGTAAGAGCTGTATGTAATTTAGAACAAATTACACTTAATAAGATTTCAAATGCAAAAATGATAAATTTGATTGGAAGCCAAATAACTATTTATCGAAATAAGCAGCTTGCCCCTAATGAATTTTTCTTTGATTATTTAAAAAAAGAAATTAAGCACAAAAGAAAAATGGGGCATCTAACAACTCTAATTTAATTAAATAATACACCAAACGCATGTTAAAATTTATAGGTTTTATAATTATAATTATTACATATAACTCTTTAATAATAGCTATGGAAAAAAAACCTTATCATCATTTACCAGATGGAACTTTTAGAAATCCTGAAGGATCACCTGTAAGATCTGGAACTATAAAATGGTCTTATGCAATATTCAATAAAGAGAGAAAAAAACTAGACATGACCATTCCAAAAGAACATGTCATAGATAAACAAATAGTTTTATCTGATTTAGAAAATTATAAAAATAAAGATTATATTGGTTGGATTGGACATGCTACTTATTTAATTAAATTGGGTAATACAACAATTATAACTGATCCTGTATTTTCTAAAAATGCTGGACCTTTAATTTTTGGTCCTGATAGATTTACCGAACCTGCACTAAAATTAAATGAAATTCCCAAGACTGATTTATTTTTATTAACTCACAATCATTATGACCATCAAGATATGGCTACCATAAGAAAATATCCATATAAAGATTCTAAGGTTTTACTTCCATTAAAACTAGGTAAATATTTTACAAGACATAGATTTAAAGATGTAAAAGAAATGGATTGGTATGAAGAAGTAAAAATTAATGAAGATTTAAAGATAACATTCTTGCCTGCTGTTCATTGGTCTAAAAGAAGTTTAACAGATAACAACAAAACATTATGGGGAAGTTTTTTAATTGAATATAAAGATAAAAAAATATTTTTTGCTTGTGATACTGGATACGGAAATATTTATAAAGAACTAGGTAAGAAATATGGTCCAATGGATATAACTATGATTAATATAGGTGCTTATGATTTTAAACCCATGTTTGATAAATCAATTTATCACACTACACCCGAAGAGGCTCTAAATATTGCCCAAGATTTAAAAAGTAAAAAAGTTATTGGAACGCATTGGGGAACTTTTGTTTTATCATTGGAACCTATTATGGAACCACCAATAAGATTTAAAGAAAATGCTGAAAAATATGGATTTAAAAAAGAGGATGCAATTAATTTTAAAATTGGTCAGATTACTAAATTAGAAGATATAATTGATTAGAATATGAAATCAATTGAAGGAAATTTTGATAATCCAGAAGTGCATGAACTGCTAGTAAAACATTTTATCGAATTAAAATCAGTATCTCCAGAAGGAAGTACTCATGTCTTGGATATAGCTGGCCTTAAAGATCCCACTATTAAATTTTGGAGTTTATGGGAAGATGATCAATTAATGGGCACTGGAGCTATAAAATTTTTAAATAAAGATCACGGAGAATTTAAATCTATAAGAATTAATGATAGATTTAGAAACAAAAGAAATGGAAAAAAAGTCGTTAATCATTTAATAAGTGAGGCAAAAAAATTAAATATCAAAAAATTAAGCCTGGAAACCGGTGGTCTACAAGGAAAAGTAAAATGGTTCAATCCAACTAAAGGTTTTGGTTTTATTGAAAGAGAAGATAAAGAAAAAGATGTATTCGTTCACGTATCAGCAGTAAGAGATGCTGGCATGAATGGTTTAGATGAGGGTCAAGCTTTGACTTTCGAAGTTGAAGATGGTCCTAAAGGCCCTTCTGCAGTAAATTTAAAAACTGCATAATTTTCACACTTTCTATCTATTGGCTGCAATTTTTTAATTAAATTAATTTTTTAATTATTTAGCTAAATATTTCAGCCAATACCAATTAAGTTTTTTTAAGAAAATCACTTACACAATTATTAAATTCATCAGGTTTTTCTAAATGGACGTTATGTGAACAACCATTTATTATTTTTAAGCTGCTATTTGAAATATTGTTTTTTAAAGTTTCAACTTGACTATAATTATAAGCTCTATCTTGATCTCCCCAAATAATTAAGGTTTCATTTTTTATGTCTTTTAAATTATTTATTCCACTCCAATTTTTCATTGCAATAAGTCCATTGTCAGCAGCTTCAAGAGAAGTTTGTTTTCCAGCATTCTCACATAAATAAAAATACTTTGCTTTATCTTTGTTTATAAACCAAGTTTTAGCTATTCGATTAGCTGTAGCCTCTAACCCATTCATCTTTAATTTTTCTCTTGATTCATCTATTGTTTCAAATCTACCTGGTATATTTCCTCTTGAACTTGTTCCATAACAAATCAACTTCAATATTTTATCACTTGCCAGTCTTGTCATTTCTTGAACAATCATGCCTCCCATTGAATGGCCTAATAAGTTAAATTTTTCTACCTGTCTTATTTTTAAAGAATTTAGTATTGCTTTAGCCATACATTCAATTGAGTCACATGATTTTACTTTATTGCTTTTTCCAAAACCGGGTAAAGCTGGAGTAAGAATTCTAAAATTTTTCTTAAAATGTTCTATTTGTGGTTTCCACATGTCTGTAGAACCCAAAAAACCATGCACCAAAACTAAAGGAGTTCCACTTCCATAGTCATCTACGAATATATCTTGCATATTTATAATTAATTAATAATTATCGAATATATCAATTATGACTAAAAGAAAAATAACTAATCTCTACAATATTAAATTTGAACCTTTTGATAATTATGGCCATCCAATATCAGGAATGAGTTGGCATAAAATTAGCTACGATAGAGAAAATGGAGGTCAAGGCTCTTATCTTTTAAAAATGGATCCTGAAGCTAAAAGTCTACATCACATGCACACAGGTTATGAAGAGTTTTTAATGTTGGAAGGTGAGCTTATAGATTCTGATGGTAAAATTTTTAAAAAAGGAGATTTTGTTACTTTTGAACCTGGGTCTACACACTCATCTTACACTAAAGATGGTTGCTTAATTTTAGTTTTTATGAGAGGTATAAATAAACCTCTGTAAGAAAAATATTATATAAATTTATAAATAATTAAATATTAATGATTGGAATTTTAGGTGGAATGGGAACACAAGCTGGGCTTGATTTTTGCAACAAGTTAGCGATGCTTAATAGAGGAAAAATTGATCAAGAATATCCACTTTTTATACTTTATAACAAATCAAACATTCCTGGAAGACCAGAATCAATTGGCCTTCACGCAAAAGTACTTTCAACCATTCCTGAAAAACCAAAAAACATAATTAAATATAATAAAGTTTTAAAAAGTCTTCTAAACGGTTGTCGCTCACTTGAGAAAAGTGGGTGCAAGTTTATTGTTATTCCATGTAACACAGCCCATTATTGGTATGAAGATTTACAAAGTAAAATTAAAATTCCAATTATAAATATGCCTAAAGAAGTTTTTATACATACAAAAAAAAATTGTAAAAAAAATTCAAAAATAGGCCTTCTTGCTACAGAGGGTACATTAAAAACTCAAATTTATAACAAATTATTTGAAAAATTTTTTACAATAATTAAGCCTACTGAAAGCTTACAAGTAAAATCTGTTAACCAAACAATTAAATATGTAAAAATGGGTAATATAAAATTAGCAGAAAAAGCAATAAGACCTGCTATCAATTATCTATTAAAAATGAAATGTAAAAAAATAATACTTGGTTGTACTGAATTACCTATAGCTATTTTTGCATTTAAATCTTTCAAAAAAATTAAACTATCAAAAATATTCTTAGATCCTAATTTAATACTGGCTGTTTCCTCGATGGCTAAATACAAATAAAATAATGAATATAACTACTAAAAAACCATACGTCATATATGTGGCTGAAATTATTTATTTATATATTTCCATTATTAAAAAAAAATACCCTAATATCAATACTAAGGAAGCTATTAATAAATTTATTGAAACAGATGAATTCAATAAATTAAGTAGTGGCGCACTTCACAACGAATGGTTTAATGAACTTAAAAAAAATAATTATCTAGATCAAGAAACTGGAAAAAAAATACCAGATGAAACAATTAAACTTTTAGAAATTCAAAGAGATGCAACCATAAAACAATTAATTAAAATACCTGAACTATATGAAACAAAAAACAATATCTTAATTGAAGCATCCAATAGAGCACACCAATTTTTATGGCGTATGTGTGAAAGCTATGAGCTTTGGTGTAAAGAAACAAAGCAACTTAATGCTTTATCTTTGAATATTACTGATTAGTAAAGTGTAGTTTTTTTCTAGTATCTTCTATTTCTCTTTTAACTAATTTTTGAAAATTTGTATCGCTTTTTTTGGGTTGTAATATTTCTTTAATATTTTGTCCTGTTGATTTTCCCGTAAGGCTTGTAATAATTCGATCAGAACCATAACTTAATCCAGCCTGATATACGCTCCCTGTATTTGCTAATGTAACAGCGGGGCCCAAAAATGCAAAATTTTGTGCACAACCATTAAGAAACACTAAACAAAATATTCCTATAATTAATTTATTTATAAACATTTATTTCCCTTACACCCTTGTACTTATTTTAATCACTAACTCAATGGTGATTGCTCTTATGTATTTATAATATTTATTAACGTCTTATATCTTTTGGATTTTTCTAGTGTGGGTTTTATTTAATGAGATTTAATTTTTTTCTAGTTTCTACAATTTGCTTTTTAACTAGTTTTCTTAAATCAGAATCTTGTTTTTTTACTTTTAATAAATTATCCACATTTTCCACTGTAGATCTTCCCGTAAGACTTGTAACTATCTTATCAGAACCATAGCTAAAACTAGCGTGATATACATTGCCAGTTGTTCCATAAGCATAGATTGGTCCTAAAAGAGCTGTACTTTGCATACAACCATTTAAAAGGCATAAAAAAAATATTCCTGAAATTATTTTTTTAATAATCATAAATCCCTACACCTTTTCTACACGTTTTAAAATACAACTCAAGGTGGTATGAGGTTACTATCGGTATAATCAGTAGAAAATGACTGATATTACTTAAGAATTTAACTTATAAAATAATGATGATTAGAGTTTTTCCATTTATTTTCATTATTCTGTGGTCTTCTGCCTTTGTTACTACAAAACCCATAACAGATAACAGCGATCCTTTTGCAGCATTAGCTTTTAGGTTTTTTTTTGTAGCTCTAGGTTTTTTAATATTTGTGATCTATACAAAGCAGAAAATTGTAGCTAGCCGTAAAAATTTACTTCAATCTATTTTTAGTGGAGTTCTATTTCATGGAGTTTATCTTGGTGGTGTTTTTTATTCAGTTTCCATTGGGATGCCAACTGGTATCACAGCATTAATTGTCACATTACAACCAATCTTAACAAATGCTTTAGCTGAAAAGTTTTTAAATGAAAAAGTTTCTTTTAAACAGTGGATTGGTATTGCTCTTGGATTTGTAGGTGCCACATTAGTTTTAGGATTTGATATTGGCTCAAAACTTCCTGTAATCGGTGTTGTATCATCTTTCATAGCATTATTAGCAATTACAAGCTCTACACTCTGGCAAAAAAAAATAAGTAATAACTTACCTTTATCCGTAAGCAACATGTATCAAGCTATAGGTGGATGTCTTTTTCATATAATTATTATTTTTGTTTTTACTGACCCTTATATTAATTTTACTCCTACTTTTTTAATTGCCATGAGTCATCAAATACTTTTGGTTTCATTTAGTGCTTTCACGATCTTAATGTTTTTAATTAAAAAAAATTCAGCAAGCAAGACTGTTTCCCTTTTTTTTTTAATACCCCCTACTACAGCTATAATTGCGTGGTTATTTCTAGGTGAGATATTAAATAATTTAGACATTATTGGTTTTGCTATAGCTACTCTTGGTGTTTTTATTGCTACAAGAAAAAACGAAGTTTAAATGCTTTTGTAACCAAACTCTAAACAAGCATCTGTAATAGAATGATATAAAGACTCACCAAAACTTCTTAAAGTAAATATTCTTATTTTATTAGGGTTGTCATCCAAAACATCTATTGTAACTGACATTCCATTAAATGTTGAATTTAGACAATTATTCTTTTTTAACGCATTAAAATTGTAAGGACATCCTTTTTTTAATACTTCTTTTGCGTTCTCTCCTTCTAATTCAATTATAGCTCTTGAGTGAGATAAATTGGTAACAGCAAAATTAGTTTCATCAAATTTTTCTATTATTTCTTTTAGGAGTTCTTTCTTAGTTGATACTAAAAGCCAGTTATTAGGTCCGTTCCATAGAATTCGTGTATCATTATTGCTGCTTATATTAAGTGTTTCATTTTTTAAATTTAAATTGTCAATTTTTATGTCATTAATTGAAGTTGAAGAGTTTTTGTATTTTACTATTTGAATGATTAATAAATTTTTATTTTCAGATAAATTTAATAAATCTTTTTCATTTTTACCTTCATGATCTCCAAAAAGACCTTTAAAATGAACATTTGTTAATACTGAAATTGATGTCATGATCTAACCCTTTCGCCCTTTGGGTCGACATAATGTGAAGAAACTATTTCAACAGGTATTGTTTTATTTTTCAATGGAGACATTGCAATTAATTTTTGACCAATCATATTTTTTCCATCTTTTATTATAGCTAAAGAAAATGGATTGTCATATTCGACACTCCAGCAAGAAGCAGAAATATAACCTAATTTTGGATTTGGAAGTTTAGCGTCTGCATCTTTAACCAAGTGAGATCCTTCTGGAATACTTGTTTTTTTATCTAATGGAACAACGCCTACAACTTTTTGTCTATCTTCTGCCATAAATGCTTTTCTGTTTAAAGATCTCTTACCAATAAAATCTTTCTTTTTACTTACCATTCCCTCTAAAGAATTGTCATAAGGAATGGTTCTTCCATCTAATTCGGACCCTGCTACATGTCCCATTTCAATTCTTAAAGTTGATAATGCCTCTGTACCATATGGTTGAATTCTAAATTCCTTACCTATTTCGATTATTTTTTCCCACATATAGTTTCCATTATCAGACTCAACATTAACTTCATATGCTAGCTCACCGGAAAATGAAATTCTAAAAATCCTTGCGTGGATACCAAATAGTTCTCCCTCTACATAGCCCATAAATGGTAAACCTTCGTTTGAAACATCAATTTTTGGAAATAATTTTTGCACTAAGTCTCTAGATTTGGGTCCTGCGATAGCTGCCCCTGCCCATTGTTCTGTAGTAGATACTACATTTACATTTAATTCTGGCCATACAATTTGCAGATAGTATTCAAGGTGAGATAAAATATTTGCAGCTTGAGCAGTTGTTGTTGTCATATGATAATGATTTTCTGAAATTCTAGTAGTCGTACCATCATCCATTACAATTCCGTCTTCTCTCAGCATTACTCCATACCTAGCTTTTCCGACTGGTAATTTTAACCATGCATTCGTATAAACTCTATTTAATAATTCAGCTGCATCTGGTCCTTTAATATCTATTTTACCTAAAGTAGTTACGTCGCAAACACCTACATTTGCTCTAACATTTTTTGCTTCTCTTTTTGATCCTTCAAATAATGTTTCGTCTCCTTGTTTGTAATATCTTGGTCTCAACCACACTCCTGCATCAACAAATACAGCATTATTTTTTTCATGCCATAAATGCATTGGTGATTTCCTTGTTGGTCTTGAATGTTTACCTACTTCCCTACCCACAATTGTTCCAATAGTAACGGGTGTGTATGGGGGTCTAAAAGTTGTGTGACCAACCTCCGGCACTATTTTGTTTTCTATATTAGATACCAGCTGTAAACCATTAAGATTACTTGTTTTTCCCTGGTCAGTTGCCATCCCTAGAGTTGTGTATCTCTTTACATGCTCAATAGATCTATAACCTTCTTTTAGAGCAATTTCGACGTCTGAAACAGCTACATCATTTTGAAAGTCTAAAAATCTTTTATAAGTTTTTCCTTTTGGAAGAGGCACACACCAAAATTTATCATGTTCTGTTGATTTTTTTTCAACAACTATTGGAAATGAAATCTTATTATCATTATTGGTTATTTTTTTTGATAATTCATAACCACTATCAAATGAATTTTTTAAAGTTTCTTCTAAAGTAAATGTTCCATTTGCCGCTCCTAAAGTTGTTTCATTCTGTTTTGATATCCCTGGTACAAATGCATCTATATCTTTATTATACTTAGTTTTATTTCCTGATTGAGATGCCAAATGTATTGTTGGTGTCCAAAAACCTGAAACACATATACAATCACAATTAACATTTTCTATTGTACCTAATTCTTTTTTATCTTCTGAAATTTTTGCAATATCTGCTGATTTTACTTTTTTATAACCTTTAGCTACAACCACTACATACGAAAATTTAATATTGATATTTAAATTTTTTGCTTCATCTATTATTTCTGATTTGGGATCTTTTCGTGTATCTAATATAACTGGATCTATACCATTTTTTTTAAATTCTATTGCTGTTTCATAGCCACTATCATTATTAGTAAATATTAAAGGTTTTTTTCCAACTAAAACTCCATAGACTTTTAAATATTCTTTTGCTGCAGAAGACAGCATTACTCCTGGTGTATCATTATTTCCAAATACCAAAGGTCTTTCTATTGATCCAGATGAAATAACAACTTCTTTTGCTCTAATATACCAAAGTCTTTCTTTTGGACTGTATTTTTTTGTTTTAGGTAAATGATCGCTTATTTTTTCTGACATCACTAACATATTGTGATCGTAGTAACCAAAAACTTGTGATCTATTTTTTACTATCACGTTAGGCATCTCTTTTAGTTCAGTTATAATATTTTCTGCCCATTCTCTTCCGGTTTGATTTCCAATATTTACCTCACTGGTTAATAAACTTCCTCCAAACCTTGGGTTGTTTTCAGCTAGTATTACCCTGGCTCCGTTTTTTGCTGCAGAATATGCACTTGCTAAACCTGATGGACCTGATCCGGTAATTAATAAATCACAATATTCATATTTATGTTCATATCTCTCTTGATCGTGCTTGATTGATGCAACTCCAAATCCAGCTGCTTTTCTAATAAAAGGTTCATAAACTTTGTGCCAAAAACTTTTTGGCCACATAAATGTTTTGTAATAAAATCCAGCAGGAAGAAATATTTTTAAAAAATTATTAATCGCTCCAATATCAAAATTAACACTAGGCCAACAATTCACGCTTGTTGCTTCTAATCCTTCAAAAAGCTCTTGTTCTGTAGTTTTTATATTTGGTATACTCTCGCCGTTCCTGTATAATTGAACTATAGCATATGGTTCATCAACACCTGATCCAAAAAAACCTCTTGGTCTATGATATTTAAAGCTTCTTCCAATAAGATGAACTCCATTAGCAAGTAAAGCAGATGCTATTGTATCTCCTTCATAACCAAAATAATTTTTTCCATTAAATTTAAATGAGATTTTTTTATCTCTATTAATTAACCCAATATTTTCTAATCTAAAATTTTGTGACATAATTAGATATCTTCGTTAGCCTTTAATGTTTTAAATATTTCGTGGGTTGCTGTATCTCTTTGAACTTTAAACCACTGCCTACACCCTGAAATATGCTGCCATAACTCTAAATGTTTTCCTCTTAAACTTTTTCTAAGATATACAAAATTATCCCACTCTAAATCTGAAATTTCTTTATTTAATTCTGGTCTTTTGACACTCGCATCGCCACCATATGCAAATTCATTTTGCGATCTCATACCACAATGTGGACATTTAATATGTAACATTTATGAAACCCATGTTTTAGTTCCAAGTCCCTTTTCATCAAGTAAGTGACCTGTGTTAAATCTATTTAAACTATATCCTGCATTTAATTTATGAACTCTATCTTGTGCGATTGTATAAGCAAAAGTCCATCCTGATGCTGGAGTTGCTTTAAAGCCACCATAACACCATCCACAATTTAAATATAATCCTTCAATATGCGTTTTGTCTATAATTGGTGAGCCATCCATAGACATATCCATTATACCACCCCAAGTTCTTAGCATTTTTAATTTGCTAAGAAATGGCATCATAGCAATTCCTTCTGTTAAAACATGTTGAAGTGTTGGTAAATTTCCTCTTTGAGCATAACTATTATACCCATCCAAATCTCCACCCATCACCATTTCACCTTTGTCTGATTGGCTAATATAAAAATGACCTGCTCCAAAAGTAACTACTCTATCTAAAACAGGTTTTACCGGCTCTGAAACACATGCTTGTAAAAGATGAGTTTCTACTGGTATTGTCATATTCAGCTTTTCAGCTAAAATGTTTGTACTTCCTGCAACGCATAAACCAATTTTTTTAACTTTAATATCTCCTCTTGAAGTTCTAACTCCTTTGATTTTTCCACTCGAAATATCAAATCCAGTTACTTCGCAATTTTGTATAATATCAACTCCCATTGAATCTGCCTGACGTGCATAACCCCAAGCAACAGCGTCGTGCCTTGCTGTTCCTGCGCTTGGTTGCATCAATCCACCAAAAATAGGAAATCTTACATTGTCCGAAAAGTCTGCCATTGGAATAATTTCTTTTACCTCTTCTCTATTTAAAAGAACTGCATCAATACCATTTAAACGCATAGAATTTCCTCTTCTTGTAAAAATATTCATTTGAGCATCTGAATGAGCGAGATTAATAATTCCTCTTGGAGAAAACATTACGTTATAATTTAAATCTTGGCTCATCTTTCTCCATAAATCCATTCCAAGCTCACTAAACAAAGCATTGTCGTCGTACATATAGTTAGATCTAATAATAGTTGTATTTCTTCCTACATTTCCTCCGCCAATCCACCCCTTTTCAATAATTGCAACATTTGTAATATTGTGCTCTTTGGCAAGGTAATACGCTGTTGCCAGCCCATGTCCTCCACCTCCAATAATTACAACGTCATATTCTTTTTTTGGAGTAGGATCCTTCCAGGCTAAATCCCAATTTTGATGATTTAAGAAAGCATTTTTTATTAGATTAAATATGGAGTATTTTTGCATTTTTTAATTTTATATAAAACAATATAAATAGATCTTATTTTTTTTATATATATTTTTTAGAAGTTTCAAAAATTACAAAAAGAAGATACTAATCCTGTTTAAATAAACATAAATTTATAGAAGTTTTATATGAGTGAAGTTAAATCAGATATTCAAATAGCTAGAGAAGCTAAAATGCAACCTATAAATGATATCTTGGCAAAGATAAATGTGCCAGATGAAAGTAAAGCCTATAGTCCAATGGGCAGACATATTGCAAAAATTAACTTAGAATATTTAGACACTTTAAAAGACAAGCCTGATGGAAAACTTGTTTTGATAACTGCCATCACACCTACTCCTGCAGGTGAAGGTAAAACTACTACTTCAGTTGGTTTGAGCGATGGATTAAATAAAATTGGAAAAAAATCTATTGTTTGTTTAAGGGAACCAAGTCTTGGACCTTCTTTTGGAATGAAAGGTGGTGCTGCTGGTGGTGGATATGCTCAAGTAGTTCCTATGGAACAAATTAATTTACATTTTACTGGAGATTTTCACGCAATAACATCTGCTCACAATTTATTATCTGCTTTAATTGATAATCATATCTATTGGGGAAACAAATTAGATATAGATGTTAGAAGAATTGTTTGGAAAAGAGTTATGGATATGAATGATCGTTCTCTAAGATCAATCAATATAAATTTAGGTGGAATTGCAAATGGTTTTCCTAGAGAAGATGGTTTTGATATTACTGTTGCTTCAGAGATTATGGCAATTTTCTGCTTATCAAATGATTTAAAAGATTTAGAAAATAGAATTGGAAATATAACAATCGCATATACTAGAGATAAAAAGCCTGTTTATGCAAAAGATTTAAAAGCACATGGTCCAATGACTGTATTGCTAAAAGAAGCAATCAGACCAAATATAACTCAAACTTTAGAAAATAATCCTGCGATTATTCATGGTGGTCCATTTGCAAATATTGCACATGGTTGTAATTCTGTAATCGCCACAAAAACTGGATTAAAACTTGCTGATTATGTAATTACAGAAGCAGGTTTTGGTGCTGACCTGGGTGCTGAAAAATTCTTAGATATTAAATGTAGAAAATCAAATTTAAAGCCAAGCTGCGTTGTAATCGTTGCAACTATTAGGGCACTAAAAATGCATGGAGGTATAGCTAAAGATAATCTTAAAACTGAAAATGTAGATGCTTTAAAAAAAGGCTTAATTAACCTTCAAAGACATATTGAAAATGTTAAAAAATTTGGCTTACCTGTTGCCGTAGCAGTTAATCATTTTATTAAAGATACAGATAATGAAGTAAAAGCTTTAATTGAATTTTGTGATGGAATTGGAGTTAAAGCAAGTCTTTGCACTCACTGGGCAAATGGAGGTGATGGCACAAAAGAACTAGCAAATCATGTAGCTGAGTTATGTGAAAAAAATGATGCTAAATTCAAATTCTTATATGAAAGCAAAACTCCACTATTTAAAAAAATAGAAACAATTGCAAAAGAAATTTATAGAGCAAATGAGGTTATTGCTGATACTAAAATCAGAGACCAATTAAAAAGCTTTGAAAAAGAGGGTTATGGTGATTTTCCTATTTGTATAGCTAAAACTCAATACAGTTTTTCAACAGATCCAAGCTTAAAAGGTGCACCTACGGGACATGTTTTACCAATAAGAGAAATTAGACTTTCTTCAGGTGCAGAATTTATCGTTGTTGTCTGTGGGGCAGTCATGACTATGCCAGGACTACCGAGAGTTCCAGCAGCTGACTCGATCAAGTTAAATAAAAGTGGTGAAATAGAAGGTTTATTTTAAAATTAGCTAATTAGATTTAACCAATTTCTTAATTCTAGCATTCTAGAATTTTTTTCTGAGATTTTAATCTCTTCTTCAATAAAATTGATATGATTGTTAACTTCTTCTTCATTTTTAAATCTGTTTCTTTGATTAATTAATCTATCTTTTCTAAATTTGATAATACTTATCATTTTTTCATAAGTAATTTCTGGGTGATATTGTATACCCCAAATTTCACTAATACCTGAATTAAAGTGAAGTCCTTGAATTTTATTAATTTTATTAGAAGCTAAGTGAGTTGCTCCATTTGGTAGTGCTACTACTTCATCAAAGTTAAATGCAGGTGTATTAAATTTATTATTTTTGTCTTTATAAAACAAATTATTTAAACCTGCTTGTGTTAATTCAATATCATTTGCTATTCCTATATGAGAGCCATTTACTCCCTTTCTTACCTCGCCTCCTGCTGCTGTAACAGCAACTTGCATACCCCAACAAATAGCTAATATTTTTTTTACATTTCTAAAACATTCTTTCATAAATGAAATTTGTCTTTTCACTTCAATAGTATTGTTATAAATATTCAGACTACTACCTCCCCAAATTAGTCCATCATATTTTTTTAGATTTGTTGTAATTTCATTTAAATTTAGCTCTAGGCAAGGATTTAATACATCTATATTTAAGTTTTTATTAAAATATGAAAGACTTTCTTTTAGACTTTTTGTATGAGTGGGTATACCTACATCTTGAAAATTTTTTCCTTCTTCAGGAGTATTTCCTTCACAAATTAAAATATTTAAACTTTTCATTTACCAGTTAATTTCTAATTTTTTATTATTACAGATAGTATTGAGCATACTAAACATTAGTGGGAAATTTTTTGAGTCAAGTTCATTTAAAATTTTTGGACCAATTTCTAAAGCAAGTTGGGCTCCTTCAACAGTAATATTTTTCATGAACTTTTCTTTTGCATTTTTGTATAAGTATCCTTGCCCTAAGTATCTACCCATTAAACTATTTCTTCCTCCTATTGCACTAACATATAAATCTCCTAGTCCCGCTAAACCATAAACAGTGTCTGGGTTGCCCCCATAATGAGAAACAAAATCTACCATTTCAGAAATTGATCTATGAATTAATGAAGCTGAAGTATTTAAATAGTATTTTGATTGAGTCTCTATTGATACCTTAGAATTACTTAATCCCTCTGACGCACCTATCAACATTGAATAAATATTTTTAATTGCTCCAGATAACTCAACTCCCTCCAGATCATTTGATATCTCAGTGGAATAATAATCTGTTGATATTATTTTTTTTAAAAATTCAGCTTCTTTAATATTAGGATTTGCAATAACTGTTCCTGTTCTCATTTTATATGCTAAACCTGCAGCCAAACAAGGTCCTTTAATTGCAGAAATATTTATTTCTTTATGTCCTTTTTCTTTTAATAATTTTTTAATTTTATCTGAAAGTGTTGTTAATTCATCGTCTACTATTGCAAGTCCTTTAGTTAATAAAATGATTGGTAAATTTTTTTTATAATTTTTTGATATTTGATCAACAAACCATTCAATTCCAACCGAACTTATTCCTGCAACAATAATGTCAACTCCCTTTTTAAGAATCAAATTCAATTTTTCAAATTTTTCTATTTTTAAATTTTCTGGTAGTTTGACTTTTAATATTGGGTGAATATTTTTATTGGATTTAATTTGTTTTATTAAATCATCTTCAAGATGAGTTCCAATAAGAGTAACATTGTTATTGTTGTCTATGCAAGGAACAGTAAAAGCAGAACCCATCGCACCTGCTCCTATAATAATAATTTTTTTCATAACTATACTTTAGACCAAAGTTCTCTTAATTGCTTGTTGCCAGCCTTTCAACAGTTCAATTCTTTGTTTTTTCTTAATTTTAGGGGTAAATTTTCTGTCAATTTTCCACTTTTTTGAAATTGAATGAAATGAATTATATAATCCAATTTGATAACCAGCCATTAATGCGGCACCTAAAGCTGTAGTCTCAGAAATTGTTGGTCTTATTACTTTTATATCTAATATGTCAGAAAGAAATTGTGCAAACCAATTATTTGAAACCATACCTCCGTCTATTTTTACTATTTTAGGTTTTAATCCATCGTTATTCATGGCTCTAAATAAATCATAACTTTGATATGCTACAGATTCTATAACTGCTCTTACAATGTTTTTCCAATCAGTATTTCTTGTTATGCCACTGATTGTTCCTCTTGCATTAGCATTCCAGTAAGGAGCACCCAACCCAGTAAATGCAGGAACTATATAAACATTATTATTATCAATATTTGATCTCGCAATTTTTTCAGTATCATAAGCACTATCAATTAATTTTACCTTATCTCTTAACCACTGAACACCAGCACCAGCAGTAAAAATAGAACCTTCTAAAGCATATGTAGTTTTATTATCTATACGATAACAAATTGTAGTTAATAATTTATTTTTTGATAAAATTTTTTTATTTCCAGTATTCATTATTGCAAAAGCTCCCGTTCCATAAGTACTTTTAACTGAACCTTTTTCAAAACAAGCCTGACCTACTGCTGCAGCTTGCTGATCACCTAAAACTGCACTAATTGGAATTTCTTCACCAATAATTTTTTTAGATGTAACTCCAAAATTATCAGCAGAATTTTTTACTTCTGGCAAAATTGATTTTGGAATTTTTAATTTTTTTAAAATTTCATCATCCCATTCATTTGTGCTTATATTAAACATTAAAGTTCTACTTGCGTTTGTTGCATCTGTTAAATGTTTTTTTTTATTTGTTAATCTCCAAATTAAAAAAGTGTCTATTGTTCCAAACATTAATCGTTTTTCACTAAGTAATTTTTTTGTTTTAGAAATGTTTTCAAGTATCCATTTTATTTTTGTTGCCGAAAAATAAGGATCAATAAAAAGTCCAGTTTTTTTTCTAAATAAATTTTCTAGTTTCCTTTTTTTTAAATTTTGACAAATATTTTGAGTTCTTCTATCTTGCCAAACAATTGCATTATAAACTGGTTTGCCTGTATTTTTGTCCCAGAGGATAGTAGTTTCTCTTTGATTTGCAATTCCTATTGATACAATCTTGGATTTTAATGATTTACTTTTTTTAATTGATTCTTTGATTGTTTTTAAAGTAACTTTCCAAATTTCTTCTGGATTATGTTCAACCCATCCATCATTTGGAAACAGTTGTTTAAATTCGTATTGAGAGGAAAAAATTTTTTTTCCTTTAAGGTTAAATAAAATTGATCTAGATGATGTGGTTCCCTGATCAATAGAAAGAATTAATTTTTTCATGGACTTTTAATCTAGTCCTAATAATTTTTTTTGTTTATCTGCCCATATAGAAGTAAGGTAATTCCAGTTTATTTTCATAATAAAGTATTATTTATTTTAATTTTTAGCATTTTGTTAGTAAAGTAAATTTATAAATTTATTTTAATGGAGATAATTCGATGACTAAAGTAGCAATTATTGGAGCTGGTCCATGTGGCTTATCCATGTTGAGATCTTTTCAACAAGCTGAAAAAAAAGGTGAAAAAATACCTGAAATAGTTTGTTTTGATAAGCAAGAGAATTGGGGAGGATTATGGAATTACAGTTGGAGAACAGGATCTGATCAATACGGCGACCCGGTTCCTAATAGTATGTATAGATATCTTTGGTCAAATGGCCCTAAGGAATGTTTAGAAT
>LWDU01032041.1_pt1 | contig 35072 bp, 37 predicted proteins | sample 727161 | NCBI WGS metagenome assembly LWDU01 (sample SAMN04566230, study PRJNA314399) | hydrothermal vent metagenome | isolation source: deep sea hydrothermal plume seawater | place: Mexico: Gulf of California, Guaymas Basin | collected 2004-07-11 | reverse complement strand
CACCAAGTCCACAGCGTTTACACCTAGGACTACCCGGGTATCTAATCCGGTTCGTGCCCCTAGGCTTCGTCCCTGACCGTCGGATCCGTTCCAGTGTAGCGCCTTCGCAACAGGTGGTCCTCATGGGATGACAGGATTTTACCCCTACCCCATGAGTACCCTACACCTCTCCCGGTCCCTAGTCTGGCAGTCTCCGCAGAAGTCAATGAGTTAAGCTCGTTGATTTACCCACGGGTTTACCAAACAGGCTACGGACGTTTTAGGCCCAATAAAAGCGACGACCACTTGAGGCGCCGGTATTACCGCGGCGGCTGGCACCGGTCTTTCCCGCCCCTTATTCCAAGACCTATTAAAAGTCAAGAAAAGATAGCACATTGTGCTAACACTTGGAGTTCCCTCATCACGGTTTCCCGCAGTGTGAAGTTTTCGCGCCTGCTGCACCCCGTAGGGTCTGGATTCGTGTCTCAGAATCCATCTCCGGGCTATTGCTCCCACAACCCGTACGCGTCAATGGCTAGGAGGTCCTTTACACCCCCTACAACCTGATACGCCGCAGACCCATCCTGTACCGCCGGAGCTTTGAACCACAAACCGTTCCAGGCATTGTGGTCTATGGAGTATTATTCTCAGTTTCCCGAGGTTCTGAGCAGTATGCCGAGTCCCTAAGACTCTCGACTCGCATGGCTTAATCGAACTCCAATAGCGGTCGCCTCTGGCAGGATCAACCAGATTTGTTCGAAGAATAAATTCTTCTCTGCACTGATCCTTGAAGACGACATCACAAGTTGTCACTTATTGGTTAATTTTTGGTTGGAACACTCTTTTTCTAGAGTTGCTCTTTATCTTACACACATTTCTGTGTAACCTGATCACCTTCTCAGCCCCGAGCTGGCGTCCCCTAATGGAGATCGGTTTCTCGGAACCGCATTGCTTCGGCATCACGCCCGTCAGATGCCGGTTTTCATCATCTCCGAAGAGACTCCATCGGCAACGCCTTGACAGACGCAAGCAACCTTGCGACCTACCTACCCTATATGAAGGTGATGGGAGGGGCTGAACCACAAAACCGGACCACTGCTAAGCCAAATACGAAGTTCCACTTGAAGTCACCCTATGTAGGAGTTTACCAACCTAATTTCTCAACAATAATATCAATAAAATCAATCGTATTCTCTACCTTAAATTCAACCGTTTTCTCTACCTGGTACATAGCAAAATCAGAGGTCTTGATACTTGTAGAAAACTCCTTTCCGCCCCAAAAACTATAATTTTTATCCTCCGATTTGAGGTTGAATATGAGTATTTCATACTCCAATGGGCTTTTATGCAACATGTATCTAGCCCTAAAATTCTCATTTTCAGGGCTAAAGCGGGGTTGGAGGATGTTCTTACAGGAGCGCTGTTGCGCAAAAATTGCTTAGTGAAATCATTCAGCACCGAAGAACTGTCTCAGCATCGGATGCATTTCCATCGCCTGTTCCTTCTGGATTTGCTCATATGTTCTCAGAATAATTCCTACCGCCAGCAACAAACCCGTTCCACTGGCGTTACCGATGGTACCGAGTAAATCCGCTCCAGATGCTAGCAATCCGACGAAAGCGCCGGAGAACAGCGTGACTGGTGGGATGTACCTCTGCAAGATTTTCTCAAGCACGGCTGGATTCTTACGGAATCCAGGGATTTGCATCCCCGTCCGTTCAATTTGTTTAGCCACATCCTTTGCGCCCATATTTGTGGTCTCGATCCAAAACTTAGCGAAGACCATTGAACCCAAGGTCATGACACCGACATAGACTACTACGTGTAGCATCATCTCACCAAGTGAGTGACCGAATACATCGCCTCGTTGGTCGAGTAATGGCAGTAGCCAATCACCGACTCCATTAACCATCGAAGCATACCATGCAAACCCGTCCGAAGCAGTGCTTTGACCGGGCTCGTAAGCCCCGAACAATTCGGCTTGAGACCACCACCCTTCACGCCCCAGTATCGGAACCGTAGATAAGGTCGGATGACTCCAGAAGAGCAACGTGAACATGTTGATGTTAGCGAGCAGTGCCGCCATTAGAATGACCGGAATATTACTTGCATATACCAAGCGTATTGGGTACTTACCCTTGTGTCCACGAACTTTTCCATGGGTTAGTGGTAATTCTAATTTGCTGGATTCTGCGAATGCTACCACCATGAACACGATGATAGATGATGCTAATGCAATGATTGGATTGACGTGCGTCAGCAACATTGATTCGAATCCATTTTGTGATACTAATTGTGAATTGGATGCAGTTCTAAACATGTAAAATATCATCGGCAGTACACCCGCAGGTGGATTCTGAACACTGTATTCAACACCCTTAGTGATCGGCAGAGGAGATAGGGTTCCAACGAAAGTGGACTGGGCAACTCCTGCTGCAATGAATAGAGAGATACCGGAGCCAATTCCCCACTTAGAAACTAATTCATCGAGAAGGAATACCAAATATGAACCAATGAATAGTTGAGCCACGATAATCATGTTAGCCCAACCAGAACCAAGGTTGATGATCAAATCTGGGTTAGGATCTAAGAAACCATAAGTTTGTGGAATCGATTCTACTGGGATCATGATTAGAACCAATAACTTCTGAACACCTTGGTAAAGTGCCTTATCATCTGTATCTTGTAGATCCAATTTGATAATCTTAGCACCAGCGAATAGCTGCATTATAATTGAACCAGTGACAATTGGACCAATTCCCAAGTGCATGATGGTACCGCTGGCACCAGCCATGATGGCACGGAATCCAGAGAAAATATCTAATGCAGTTCCAGATAATCCCCATATCATGACATTAGTCATACCGAAGTAAAGAATCAGAACGAAGGTTGTAGTCCATAGTTTGGACATGAAACGAACGTGGCCATCAGGCTTAGTAATAGTTGGATAGACATCGACGAATCTACGTAATGCATAGAGACGGCTTGACTCGGTTCCTGTATAGAAAAGACATGTCAAAGAAGCAGCAGCACCGAATCCCATCAACAGTACACCAACAAACAGGAAACCAACGGCTTCTTTGTCGACAAACCAAGAATAATAGGAAACAAATCCAACAAATCCTAACCAAATTCCCAACTTTAGGAATTTTCCAATAAAGGGTATGTCCTTGATTTTTTCTGGTAAATCGTTCATGAAACACCACATTAGGTATCCCACATAGAGGATGGCGAGGACGATTCCAAGGATTGCTCTATCGCGTAATACTTGGTCAACTGAGTCTCCTAATAGGTTCTCTTTTTGCCAGTAAAATAGCGTACCGTAGTACATTGCAGCGATTAGTCCAATCGCCCAAGTAACTCTTCTGCGGTTAACCATCTTCTCTCCTCCTTTTCTCTTGCCACTTTGTTGCTGTCAAGTAGTTTGGGTTTATTCCTTCAGTGTTAACAGCAATCACTTGCTGTCTTCCTCAACGTCATCAAGTGAAACACTTCCACCTGCGGCTTCGATTTTCTGGACTGCTCTTGGACTGGCTGCTCCAACAGTGATGTTGAGAGCAGTTTTGATTTGTCCACTGCCGAGTAGTTTATCGATTCCCATTTCGGTCAAATTGATTGAGCCTCCATCTGCTTCCATCTTTTCAAGGTCGCTGACGTTGCAACAGACGTTGACAGTACGCAGGCTTGGCTTGCGGTTGAATCCGTGCATTCCCCAGTGGTTGGGCATGTACTTAATTCGAGTCATTACCTTGTGCTTGTTTAGTCCTGCGTTTCCACGGCCACCGCGCTTTCCTGCACCACGGCCAGCCTTGTGACCACGGCCATGAGTTCTGCAACGTCCACGGAATTTATTGGTTCTGCTTACCATCTCAAATCATCCTCACATCATTCTGACCACTAGGGCCTCGATTTCATCGCCTCGTGCTCCTAAAGCACCGCCAACACGGAAGGAACGCTTGATGCCTCCCCAGCCTTTTGCCCCACGAGGTGGGTGAAGGCGGAAGACTCGCTTCATTCCTGCAACATCCTTGACAGTAGCATCTCCGGCTGCAATAGCCTTTGATAGTCCTGCAATGTTCTTGAAATCGCTATTATCTTTGACCACTTCATCGTCGACACGCTTGTCTCCTGCTAGGCGTCCACGCTCTGAAATTAGATTGTTGATGGTTGCTTCTGAGATTTCTCCCCAAGTGATGTAATCCTTGGCTTTCTGTAGCATTCCCTTGTATTGGTCATTCTCTGGAACTAGGACTGCGTGATTAACACGAGTCAGATTCAACATGTGCATTGTTTCCTTGATAGTGCGCTCGACACCAACATCGGATCTTACTCTAACAACTAACCAAGTCATTCTAACAACCTCCCCTGAACCATGAACAATCTTTGACGTTGGTCAGCACTGACCTTTGTCTTGTTCATTTCGATTAGAGCATTATATGTTGCTAGTGCATAATTGATGGTAGTACGAGTTTGCCCTTTGGAGCGGCTTAGAACATCGGTTACGCCTGCTAATTCCAAGACCTTCTTTCCTGTACCACCAACAACCAATCCCTTTCCTGCTGGAGCCGGCATTAGTGTGACACGAGTAGAACCGGCACGACCAGTGACCTTGAATGGAACACTTGTTCCTGGCCCAGCGCTAGACTCCCAAGAGCCGTTTCCGCGCTGTACTGAGATTACATTGAGTTTTGCGGCATCGATTGCCTTGCTGATTGTTCCTGCTACTTCCTTTCCCTTGGCGATTGCCAAACCGACATATCCATCGCGGTTTCCAACACAAGCCATGACATTGAATCTTACACGGCGTCCACTATCAGTCATTCTCTGAACCATGTTTACCTTGATGATTTCTTCTTCGAGGTTTGGAAGTAGAGCATTGACGACCTGAACTTCACGTATGGGCATACCACTGCGAAGGGCTTGTTCCATAGAGAATATTTCGCCAGAATGAACTGCTCTTCCTAAGCGAGTTAGAGGTTGCCAGTTTCGCAATGCTTCCATTGGGTCAACTCCAACTCCACGACGGCGCCGTGGTGCATCTTCACTAACCTCTGGTGGATTGAAAGCAAGGGCGATACCTGGTGCCATATTTTCGATCTTGGCTGGTGCGGAGGGCTGTACCTCTACTGGCATCTCTGGAACTGTATTTTCTTCTTCTACTGGTGCTTCGTCACTCATCAGAATGCCCCCTCTATGTTGCCACGAGTTGTTTCAACTTGTGATGCGAGTTCTTCGTTGATATGAGCCCCACCTAGGCGCTCATCATCTGGGATTGCGGATTCACCATGTGGTAAATCAAGTCCTGCATCTAACATACCTTTGAGGGCTGCATAAACTCGTGAACCTCTGGATGCTGCAAGGCCGATATCAAGGATTGCTTCCTCATGTCCTGCAGCTACTGCCGCTTTACCCATTGCCAATCCTACCAAGTAAGATGCCGGTAAAGATTTGCGTGAATTGGATTCTGGCCATCCATACTTGGAAACTAGGCTTGAACCGTTGACGTTAATGACCACTTCGTCGCCAGTGGCTATGTAATTGACCAATTGGCAAGTAATCTGAGTGTTGGAGATTCTAACTACTGCTCGTGGCTTGCGTGCTCTAAGCAACTTGCTGCGACGCCGGTAATCCGTTTCGCCACTGCGTCGGCGCCTGTACGGGAGTCTTTTTCTTGCACCTTTAGCCATCATTCATCACCTCCAAATGAAACCCCGTCCACGGCCATTTGCTGGCGCATGTGGGCGAGAGAGCGGTATGAACCACCCTTTGCCTTACGGTAGTAATACCTGTATTGGCTAGATTCCAAAGTTCCATCTTCACGCATCTCTGCAAGAGTACCGCGTTGACTACGGATGGTTCTCATCCAAGATTGTTTGCGGGGGGTTCGGCTATTTGCACTACCCTTACGCTTTCCATGGCCCTTACGGCGACCCTTTGCTTTCTGTAATGCGATGTGGCGGGCACGAACACGGCTTGTTCCCTTGATTGGCTTGGCTTTAATCCAGCCTTCTTCAATGAACTCGCGGATGTCGTCCTTTTGGACAGCAGTGCAAATTTGGTCAACAAATGCTGGGTGAACCCAGATTCTGTTAACACCGCACTTTAACAGTTGAGCTGCCATCTTCTTTTGATTAGTAATCTGCATCAGAGTCCCCTCCTGCGGTTTAAAATACGTATCCCTAATTCATCAGCACGGTCGTGGATGCGCTCTCGCTTACGACCACCAACAGTGCGGCCAACACGGGCTGCTTCTGTCTCTGGGTCGATAGCCTCGAGATCGTTCGGATTCTGCACCATAACTTCGCGGAATCCACTTGAGTGAAGACCGCGGGCTGCGGCTACCTTTCCATGGCCAACACGGACCATTGCACCGCGATATTTGTAATTGCGGCGTTGTTTGTTATCCATTCCCTTGGGTCTTCTCCAACCACTGCGTGATAGGCGCTTGTAGCGGAACCATTCGGTTCTAAGGAAGTTTGGTGTCAGTTTCTTTTGTTCTGCGCGTAGGAGCAAAGCAGCCTTTGTGGCATCATCAAGTACTGGCTTTTGTTTTGCAACGTGTAATTCCGATTCTTCGTCATCCCAGTCCTCATCATCATCATCAAAGTCCTCGAGGTCATCTTCGGAATCTTCTTCGGCTTCTTCGGCTTCTTCGGAATCTTCTTCAGAATCTTCAGAATCTTGGCTTTCTTCTGCGGCCTCTTCAACCACAGTCTCTTCAACCACAGTCTCTTCAACCGAATCATCTTCAGCATTATCAGATAGGCGGGCAACTAACACAGACTTATTTCCAGATACTGGTAGACCTGCTTCCTTCAGTAGAACCTTTAATTCTGCAACAGTCATGTCTTGGTATTCTTCAGACATTTGAATCACTCCTTATTGACCAGGTATATTCCGTCCTGGAAGACACGGCGGTCACGCTTTTTGACCGTAGTACAGCGCTCGATATTGGCAGCAGTCTGACCGACTTTCTCCTTATCGGCGCCTGAAACTGTAATCTCTACTTTGTTCTTGACTTCTACTTTGACTTCACTAGCCCAAGGTAAGGCAGCGTTTCTTGGAACTTTCTCTCCGAAGTAATTGTTGACTACGAAGACATTACCCTTGACTGCGAGAGTCATTGGAAAGTGGCTGTAAAGTGCCTTTAGGTGGTAAGTGAAACCATCTGTCACTCCTACTACCATGTTGCGCAAGTGGGCTGCCCATGCTCCTGCCAAGGCTTTCTCCTTTCGGCGAGGAATATCGACTCTTACGATGAGTGCATCTCCTTCACGGAAGAGAGACACTCTACCGCTGATGAATTCTCTGCTGATTGAGCCATTTGGTCCACTTACCGTGGCCATGCCATCATTAAGAGTGGCAGTAACGCCCTCTGGGATTTTTATTGTGTGGTCTATTCTATCTAATAATGCCATCAAAATCACCTCAGAATACATAGGCCAGTAAGCGACCACCAATTCTTGACGACTTAGCGTCATAATGGTGCATGACTCCCTGGTTGGTGGTCAAAATCAGTAAACCGAAATCCTGAGCAGGGAGGTATCTGGACTCCCACTGCTCGAACTCTTGTCTACCTACGGAATGGCGTGGCTTTACTACTCCACATTGGTTGATAGCGCCACGAAGTTCGACACGGTATGAACCGCCGCGTCCATCTTCATCACGCTCAAAGGCGCCGATGTAGCCGGCTTGTTGCATGATATCAAGAACCGAAGCAAGCAACTTGCTTGCTGGTCTAACATCAACGTTGTACTTACCTGCTTGCTCTGCGTTGAAAATCTTGCCAAGGGCATCATTCAAAGGATCGAATTGCATCTCATCACCACCTCAACTATACTTTTTGAACCCAATTTCTGGGCCTATATCTCTAAAACACTGACGGCATAATCTTAGCCCGTGTCTGCGAATCATTCCACGCTTGCGGCCACAACGGCGGCAACCGATTGTTCTTCCAATTGCTTCTCCATGATCTCTTGCCATGCTTCACTCCTCCTGAATTGTTATACCGAATTTCTCGGTAAACCATGTTCGTGATTCATCTGGGGAAACCGAGTGGCTCCGGCCAACCTTGCGACTACGTCGTCGTCGGCGCTTGACACGGTGTCCTGGTCTCTCAAGAACTACGCTGATATCCATTCCATAAATCCCAATGTCTGGGTCGTACTTCTGGTCTGGGAATTCAGTATAATCGCTGATTCCGAAAGTTAAGTTGCCTTGTGCATCAAAATTCCATGACGGAATGCTGTTTTCACGAACCCAAAATGCATCGGTCAAGAATTTCTCAACTTTCTCGCTGTCTCTCATGGTGACTTTGCAGCCGATTGGGAAACCTTTGCGGACTTTCAGGTCGCGGTTTTGGATGCGGCCCATTGTACGTAGAGGAGAAAGGCCAGTTAGTAATTCTAGAACTTTTTCAGCTGTTTGAAGGCGCTCTCCACCTTCACCAACACCGATATTGATGGTGACTTTGGTAATTCTCGGAGTTAGCATTGGATTTGCTGTTTCACTCATACCTTCACCTCCACGCCGGGTAGTGGTGTTGCGTCACTGACCACGAATACGTGGCGAGCAATGGTTCCAAAATTTTCGAAATTGACTTCGTTTGACATACTTGAACGCTTGACGAGGTATTCCTTTACATGAGCGATATTGCCTACGTGTGATCCACCGATTAGGTATGATGCACAGCCATCTGTGAATGATAAGTGCTCAATAATCTCCTGCTCTGGTAGTGAAATCTTCAAGGAATCACCGCTGTTGTAAGCGTTAGCATCATCGACGATAATACAGCGTCCATCGTGCAAGTTCAACTGGGTCTTTCCACCTTTGATAGTTGTCTTGCCTTCGATACGGCAAACCTTCCAACCTGCATCGCTTTCTGCGATTTGGCGGTAGCGGAGTTTTCCATTCTGGTCAAGGACGCAGCGGAAGTGTTGCTCCCCAAGAGTGAGGACATCCATCAATCCTACGCCAATTCGTGGGTCTTTGACGATGCGACCATCGATTCGGGCAAGTTTGTTGTGTAGTATAGTGCGGACTTCACGAACGCTCTTAGCAAGGCCGAGAACATCACGGACAATCATCACCAATGGCATGCACATTTCCAGGCTGTGAGAACCAGGAGTTGGGCGAGTTACCCAGACGCTAGTCTTTCGAGGTAGAGCCCATGAACGGGGCATATTGAGTCTCTTTAGGTGGTGGCTTGATCCCATCTGATTCAGCTCCTATCGGTGATGCTCTTCATTCGCATCGGGTCGGTTTCATCCAACTTTGTTATGACCACGTTAGAGGAATGGATTGGTACACCTTCCTCCTTATTGTCGGCCTTGGAATGGGTTGCTCCCTCAATCATCAATTGCGACTTGGCTGCATTGATTGAGATGACTTTGCCTTCAACGCCGCTAACTCCACGAGGGCCTCCATGGCGCTTACCCTTGCTTGGGTTACCAAAATCTCCACGAAGAACTTTGACTTCATCACCAACACGAACGGTGACTGAGCGGATTCCCGCCAAGCGGGAGTCTGTAGTTTGAAGGCGGGCTTTCACTCGCTTTCGCTGGCTGTGGGTTGGAGCATTGTACATGCTCTTCCTTTGCTTGTTTGGCTTGCTACTCTTGACCATATTCAGCACCTCAGATTATCTGCTTGGCAGTTGCCGCAATTCTGGGCCAGCGCTCTGCGCTCTCCCTTGATACAGGTCCCTTGATATCGGAACCTTGGACTTCTCCACGCTCATTGGTAATGACTACGGCATTGTCCTCGAATTGAACCCAAGTTCCGTCGACTCTGCGGAATGGACGGCGCTGGCGGATGACTACTGCGCGGAACATTTGTCTGCGAGTTTCTGGAGTACCCTTCTTGACACTGACCTTGATCATGTCGCCGACTCCGGCTGCTGGGTATCTGCGCATGGTTGAACCAATTTTGTAAACTGAAATCAATTGTACGATTTTAGCACCTGTGTTATCTGCGCACTGCATTCGAGCAGCGGTTGGAAGACCACGGGTTTGCTTACCTGCAATTCCCTTCATGCAGATCCCTCCTTGTCCATCTCGATAACGCAGTATGAAACTGTCTTGGAAAGTGGCTTACACTCCATAACCTTGACGCGGGCGCCAATTTCAGGTTCTCCGATACAAGCTGGTAAATGGGCAGCCATTCTACTGGTGCGCTTCTCATATCTTTGGTATTTTGCCATTTTGCGAACATTGTGGCGCTCAAGAATAATTGTTTTTGTCATTCCAATGCGGGCAACTGTACCTTCATGGATTTGTCCTCTTAGCCTTAAGGTGCCATAGAACGGGCAATTCTCATCGCCGTCCCACTCACTACTGGGTCTGCTCACGTCAACTCCGATGTCACGCATTGGTTTCACTTCCTGTACCTTCGATGAATTCGGTCACCGAGCCGTTGTCCTACTATGCTGCCGTCGATAATTTGCTCGGCATCATCTAATGTGAATTTGATTACGTCTTTGGCAAAAGTGAGTTCTGACTCACCTTCCAAGACCTTGATGGTTCGCTTTGTCTCATCGATGATAAGACCGGTGCGGCCGACCAGTGTGGAATCAGTTGAGGAGCAAATGCTCACAGTGCGTCCTATCCAAGGCATATTTCTTGCATCCATTCATCTCACCTCCACTTGATATCCATTTTTCTTCAGTACTTCTGCAGCCTTCTTCTTGTGCTCGCCTTGTAGTTCGATGACTCGTCCTTTGACGGTGCCACCGGCTGCGCAGCGTGCTTTGAGTGTCTTTGCTAACTGGTCGATGTCGATTGCTGAATCAGTGATTCCTTCGACGATTGTTACCAGTTTTCCATACCTCCTTCTAACGATTGAAATTATTGCTTTTTGCTGTTCCTTTGCTATTTCTTGACATATACAGAGTTCATCAGGTAGTCCACAGACATTGCAAATTGCAGCCACTTTGTTTCACTCCTTCCTGTCCTGGTGCATCTTTGTTAACAAGCGTGCAATACTGCGGCGGGTTGCTCGGTAAGCACCCATGTTTGAGGCAGTTCCACCCATGCTCTTCTCAGAATTAAGTTGAAGCATCTCTTCTCTTAGTTCCTTTAATCGCGACTTACGAGCATCCTGGCCCATGTTATCGATTTCTCGGTTTGGTAGGTGACTCATGCGTCCACCGCCATGTGAATAACTTCGATTTCGCCTTCATCATTGACCGAAACTTGGTCCTTTCCATAAACGGTGATCTCGTGAGGGAGTTTAGTTCCTGGGCGCATAATTGCTACGGTACATCCGATGGTTCCCAACTTCTTGATGGCAGTGGAGAATCCCCGGTCCATGTGAATTAGAGCGGTTTCACCACAGTACTTGACGTGGCCAGCGATGAACTTCTGAGTGCGGTGTCGAGCACCGGTAATCTTTCCGTTTAGAATAACGATAACACCCTTTGCGCCTGCTTCCATGATGTTGAGCGCAGTTGAGTGTCCTGCACGGCGGAAGTACCAGCCGCGCTCCAAAGCACTTGCTAACTTTTCTGCCATGATTTGGGCGTTAAGAGCGGGCTTCTCTACTTCATCTACCTTCAAACGAGGGTTCTGAAGTTTGAACTCGACTTCGAGTCTGCGCTGTAGTTCGTTAATGATGCGTCCCTTGCGGCCGATGACCATTCCGGGGCGCTCTGCCTTTAGGGTGACTTCTGTTCCTTGAGGAGTTCTACGAATGACAAGTCCACCAAAACCAGCTCTCTTTGTGTTGTTCATCAAGAATTCCTTGACTAAGTGGCGCTCGACATTGCGGTCGATGATGCGTCGAATAACGTTATTTTGTCTTACCATCTTTCAACACCTCAGAATTCGTCCTCGTCCTCTATTTCGCTGGAGAGGTCTTCCAAAAATAATTCCAGATTGGTCTGGTAGTGATTGCTAGGGGTTGCACGTCCACGGGCACGTGGAATCCATCCCTTCTTGATTTGGCCGCGGTGAGCGGCGACGTGAGTAATTACCATGTCTTCTGGTTCGATATCGTCATGCTCATGGCGAGCATTATCCATGGCACTGTTGATGAGTTTGATGAATTCACGGCTGGCCTTGGCTGGGAACCGGCCTGGGCCGATCTTTCCTTTTCGGTGTCCAAGTGAACGTGGACCTGCGCGGTTTCGGTGGCGCATGTTATTTCCACGAACGAATGGTATTGCACGGGCCTTGCGGCGAATATCCGGGCGGTCTGAATCTATTTTGATAACTGATTCAAGAATTGTTATGGCTGCTGATGCAGTCTTGTTTCGAACTGCACGAGCGATTTCGTAACAGTGTTTTACGTGACAGTCAACATTCACTGAGCGAGCAGTGGAAAGGCGGGTGCCTTGCATAAGTTGGGTGTATCCTTTTTGAGGTTTTGAACGGTCTCTACTCATCATTTTCACCTCACTTCAGTGCTACGTGCTTCGACGACTTGGTCGCACCGACACCGGGGCCACTGTGGGCAACGTTGCGGCGAGTGAGGCCGAACTCACCCAGATAATGCCCGATCATTTCAGGCCTGATTTCAATGTCAGAGAAGCCACGTCCATTGTGGACTCCGATTGTTTGTCCTACGAATTCTGGCAGAATTACCATATCTCTGCGGTGAGTGCGGATTACCTTGCCATCTGCATGCTTGACTCGAAGGCGGAAGTGCTCGTTTTCTCCAGAGATTCCTCGTGAGAATGAACGGCGAGCGCGGGCTGATAATAGACCGACCACTGAAATTACATCTGCATCATCTTCAGTTGGATAAAGAGGTAGAGCCTGCAACTGTTCAACCGTGTAACCACGGTAGAGGAATTCTTTCTTGCGGCGCTCGCTGACTCTTCCGCGTAGTTTGCGGACTCGACGACGGGCTGCCTTAGGGGTCATGTAGCGACGCTTTCTCTTTGCCATCTCAAATCACCTCATTTCTTCTTGCCTCGGCCACGACCTGTGCGGCTTGGTGCGATATGTCCGACCTTAGCGCCGGGTGGTGTGCCGCGAGCGACACTGTTTGGACCGTGAACTGCTTGGTGATTTCCTCCACCGTGTGGGTGGTCAACAGGGTTCATTGCAACACCGCTAACAGTTGGGTATGCCTTTCCACGGGCCTTTGCCTTGTAGTGGGCTGTACCAGCCTTCATCAGTGGCATCTCTGAGCGGCCATGGCCAGCCAGAATACCGATTGTAGCACGGCACTTTTGAGGTAGGTCTCGAGTTTTTCCACTTGGTAAGCGGACTCGAACTCTACCGCTGTCCAACTGGCTCTCGACAATACACGAAGAGCCACCAGAGCGAGCGATTTTACCACCGTCTCCAGGGCGAAGTTCTAGATTGTTAATCGGGGTACCTTCTGGAATCTGTCCAAGTGAGGTGACATTGCCGGGTCGTAAGGAGACATTATCTCCAAATGCAATTGTTTGACCAACTGCAAGGCCTTCTGTTGCAACTACCATGAACTCATCATAGCCGTGCTTAACACGGGCCAGTGGTGCTGTGTGTACTGGACTATGAATTAGTTCAGCAACCTCTGCAACCTCATCCTTGATGTTTGGCATTCGGTTCTTACCGGGGAAACGGTGGGAACTAACCTGATATTTTGGGCTACTGCCCTTTCTCTGTGCACGAATTCGCTTACCCATTCAAACCACCTCAGAGTGCTCCTAGTTTCAGTGCTGCTTCCTCAGCATCATAACCCTCAGCGAGTTTGACACTTGCATGCTTTCCGTATTTTGTGATACGAGTATTGACCTTAGCGACCTTAACGTCGAAGAGCCTCTCTACGGCACTTGCGACATCAGCCTTGGTTGCCTTACGGTTGATAATGAATTCCAACCTGTTACGGTTGTCGTCCTCTGTGTTGATACGGGCCGCTAATGACTTCTCAGTCAGCCACGGTGCTATGATTACCTTGTATGGATCCATGATATCACCTCAAGCGAGTTCCTCTACTGCCTTCTTTGTGAAGACTGTCAAGCGTCCAACATCGCCACCGGGTGCAAGGTCCTCTGCTGCGAGGTCCCTAACCGAGACGACATCCACACCTGGGATGTTGCGTCCAGCCATTGCAAGGCCGGACTTTTGTGAAACTACCATCAAGACACTCTTTGGGGTGCGGTGGCGACGGCCACGCATGGTTCCCTTTCCTGCTCTAACTTTGCGTCCATCTCTTGCACGCTGTAAGTCATCTCCTAGACCAAGGCTCTCAAGAATTGCAATCAACTTGCGGGTTGGGTGCTCAAGGCTGAAGGACTCTATGTCCATGCTTTCTTCACCTTCATCACGAACTTCTTTGTAGTCGCCGATGATTAATGGTAAAGTGTCGATTTCATCGTGGAATCTGTGGCCACGTGTGGATACTATGTCTTTGTCTGCGGTTGCAGCCAAAGCAGAATCTCTTGCCAAGCGGCGTTCAGTAGTGTTCATTGCCATACTCCAGTCTTTCTCGACCTTTGGTCCATGAGCTCTACGTCCACCACGAGTGTGTGGGTTTTCTGCACCAGTCTTAGCACCGGTTTTTCTCATAATTCTAGACACACCACGGCCCTTACCCCACCATTCAACAGAGTGGCGCATACCGGGCATTGGTCGCTTCTTGCCCTTTTGCTGCTTGGAACCATAGGCTTGGCGGCGGTTAGCACGAGAAACTCGTACTGCCTTGCGAACTACGTCTGTGCGAACATCGGTTTCGAAAGCACTTGGTAAGTTGATATTCTTTCCAGATTCGACACTGATGTCGTAGACTTCCTGAAGACGGCCTGCTTCGACCTGATCCTGAGTGATATCGTTGGTGATGTGGAATACACTTGCCTTCATCTTCAGACCCCCTGCTTGGATGCTGTACTCACATATGTGATGTCGATTGGATAGTCTGCCTTTGCACCAGCACGGGTTGCATCTCGTAAACAGACTAGACGCTTTGCTGGACCTGGTAGGCTGCCCTTGATGAGCATGTAATGGTTCGAAATTTCGCCATAGTTGAGGAAACCACCAGCTGGTGTTATCTCGTGCTCTTCAGGGTTGGAGATTCTCAAGACGTTCTTGTTGAATTCAGTACGCTGGTGGTAACCTTTCTGTCCGGCTTGGCGCAGAGTCTTCCTCACGTATCCTGTACCCTTATCTCCAAGGTTTCCGTGTTGTCGGCGACGCTTGGAGTTCTTGTGAGAAAGTAGTTTTCCACCAAATCTGCGGATAACACCTTGGAAACCGGATCCCTTTGTGATACCCACAACATCGATGTATACGCCTTCGTCAAAGACTGAATCAATTGAAATTTGTTGGCCTAGTTGTTCACTGGACCAATTCAACTGCTCTTCTGGAGTGCCTCCGCACAATCCAAGTTCCATAACTTCTGGAGTCTTAGAAGGTGAGCCTGAAACTTTCCCAGGTTGTGTTGCAACGATTAGTCGAACTTCACATAGGTCCTCTTCCTTGAGGGCTTCAAAGTGCTTTTCTGATTCGTGAGCCTTTGGCTCTGGGAGTCTACGTCCGATTTCAGGGAATGCTTCAACTAACTCGCCGCTTTCTAGCCATGCTTCACCAGCGGTTTGCTTTCCGTAAGGAGTCATTTTGTAGCCACGAACTCCAAGCACAATCATCTCTGGAACTTCTACTACGGTTACCGGCACACGGATTTCTTGTCCAGCGCTAGTGGAACGTGGATTCATATCTCTCATCATAACGTGAGTCATACCTGCCTTCCAGCCGGCGAATCCTTGCACTCTAATCTCTTTACTGTCAACCTGTGGCCATGACTTCACGCGTCCAAAGTGACGCTGTGCCCTCTTGCGAGGGCTGAATGCCATGCTTCCACGCCGTGGATGGTGTCTCTTGGCCATTTTTTTCTGCCTCCAGTTTTACAGTCCGAATGCCTGTAAAAACAGGGCTCAGACCGGCTAAAAGAGCGAAGGAACAGCCGTGTCGCCGGCCCAACCCCACGAATGGGAGTCGGGTTTCGGGGTCCATTGGATTGCCCGCTGCGACTGGCTGCTCACCCTTTGAGCGACCTGCCGACTTTTATTCCCTTTATGAGCACTTTGGTTTGGACCTAGCCCGAAAACGGCTCATAGCATGGTAGTATTGCCAATTTACTTCCCCTTTATCAGAATTATCATAGGCTCATCATTGACATACCTTGAATGAACGCATCAGGTCAGTGGGGGACAGAATGACAGCGAGAATCGGGCACCCATGTTTAATCGCTGGCACAGTAGAAGCCAGAGGTCATCAATTGGATGCACTGCGTAAATGCTTGGCACAACCTACGCTTGTGGTCCTGCCTACCGGCCAAGGGAAAACCGCGATAGCATGGATGGCGATAGCCCAAACTCTCCATGAAGGTGGAAAAGCAATCATGGTAGCACCTACTAACCCGCTGATAGAACAACATTTTCAAGACCTAAAGGAAGTACTTTCGATTGACGAATCAGAAATAATCAAAGTTAGCGGCAACCAAAATTGGCAGAAAAGAGAAGGGATGATGCAAGATGCAAGAGTGGTCGTGGCAACCCCTCAAGTCATCCGTAATGATGCCCAAAGAGGCAGCCTATCCTTAGATGATTATGCGCTAATCGTATTTGACGAGGCCCACCATGCGACGGGGAATCAGGCAATGGCTCAAGTGGGAGACTTATTCTTAGATTCAACAGGGCCAACGAGAATTCTTGCCTGTACTGCAAGCCCTGGCTGGAGAATACAAGCAATTGATGAAGTAATCAAAAGATTGGGGATTGAAAGAATCCACAATCTTCGCTCAAATGACCCTCTACTTCTGCCCTATGTGCAAGGATTGGAAATAACAGAGTTTAGAATCGAGGTGCCTGATGAGACTAGAGCACTGGCAAAACCACTTGAGGAATTATTGCTACAATATCTCGAAAGGCTAGGTCGCCTCGGGTTCATTCCTGTCAAAGGATTAGTTGGAATAAGGATACTGATGGAAAGTCAAAACAGAATTAGTTTGGCAATAAAACGCGGTAATCCACAAGCCTATAATGCTGCCAAAATCAATTCTGATGCGATTAGGCTTCACAACTTGCTTTCCCTATTACTATCCCAAGGCCCATTGACTGCGATGAAATCACTGACAAGAATGGAAGAAGAAAGTAGGAAGGGCTCAAGAACCCAAGCCCGATTAATAGCAAATCCACTGATTCAAACCCTAATGTCACAGTTACATACTCTTCAATTACCAAACCCCAAACTGAAAGAAGTGAAACAATTGGTTAGTCAGGCCTTCAAAACTAATCCACAAGCACGTTTGATTATTTTCACCAACTACAGAGATACCATGGAAGTCATTCATGATGGTCTCTTAGAAATTGAAAACTCAAGGCCAACTAAATTCTTCGGCCAAGCCAAGAAAAAGGGCAGCGGCATGAGTCAAAAAGAGCAACTTGCTCGACTGCAATCATTCAGGGATGGTGAATTCAATATTCTCATCGCCACTTCGGTTGGTGAAGAAGGATTGGATGTTCCAAGTGCGGACTTGGTTATTTTCCACGAACCGGTAGCCAGTGAAATCAGAACTATCCAGCGCAGAGGCCGAACAGCACGCCACCGTGAAGGTAGAGTTGTGGTCCTTGTAGCAGAAGGTACGAGGGATGAGGGAGTTCGCCATTCTGCTCAAGCGAGGGAAGAAAAGATGCACAAATCATTGGCGAGAGCAGCCCGTAGTCTAAGGAGCAAGCATGTTTTGGAAACTCTCGAAGAAAGGTTGCAACATTTTTCTGTTGAAAACGGAGAATATAATTTGAAGGCTGCTACTTGGATGATGAATGAAGTTGAAAGATTAGCACCCCAACTAAAGGAAATTGAAGAAATCGAAGCACCTGCAAATCAAACAACGGCAGCAGCGAAGCCGATGAAAGTTGATGTCAAGCCACAACAATTGCGGCCCCGTGCTCAAACCAGTATCGATTCCTTCTTGCCCCCACCTGTAGAACAAACTCCGACTACATCCCTTGAAGGAGATTGGTCCCAACCAATACTAGATGGAAATAGAGGCGAGGAGTAATGCTTGGCGTGGTCCGAATCGACCATCGTGAGATGCAGACTCACCTTTCACGCCATCTTAAATCGGTAGATTTTGAATTAGAAATAATCCATCTGAAAAATGGAGATATTGAGATTGGAGATGCCGTTTTAATCGAAAGGAAATGCTATTCAGACCTCTGTTCATCGATAGTTGATGGCAGATTGTTCAGGCAAATGCACCGACTTCGGGCTGCATCTCCTCGCCCAATATTACTGATTGAAGAGGATGAGGGAGGGATGCATGCAATACATCGGAATGCAATATTAGGTGCATTATCATCGATAGCGATCGACCTTGGAATTCCGATTTTGCAAACTTCTGGGGCAGCAGAGAGTGTTGCTTTGATTGAAATTATTGCCAATCGTGAACAAAATCGTAGCAGACGACAATATGAATTATTGAAGAAGCGGCTAGGGAAAATGGAAGAGGAATATTGCACAGGGAATGTATCTCGATACTCTGCATTCCAAAAATCCGGATGTGGAAGTTACTTGAGGGAAAAAGAGGAAAATTGTTTGAGAGCAGTAGAGGATTTTATTTTCAATCCACAATCTTCAGGCATTGTTGAAATGGAAATTAGAAAAATCTCCCAAGTTGAATTATCAATTCTTCAGTCCTATCCCAATATCGGGCCAAAGCGAGCCAAAAGATTACTCTCGGCTTTTGGCAGTCTAAGCAAAGTCATCAAGGCTAATCAATCGACCTTAGTGGATGCTGGCCTACCGCCTGCAGTCGCCGGTAAAATGGCTTTGCTCAATCACCAATAACAAGGATGCGAGTGCGCAGTTGTGCATATCTGTCAACATTATATCCCAATGCATAAGCGACCAATTCTGGCAGATGAATTACTGGCATACTGGTATCTTTTCCTGTGGTTTTTCCAGCCTTTACTTGATAGACATCGAGATTGAAATGAGCCAGAGGACAGGCAGTTGCCATAATTCGAGCCCCTTCTTGCTTGGCTTCTGATAATACCGAAGCAGTCATCTTCATAGCAGTTTTTTCTTGTGAAAGTAAACCCGGGAATCCAACGCTTGCAGTACGTCCATCATAATCTACCGCATCTCCTCCCAATGCACGAATTAGGTCTTCAAAATAAACTGGATTATGTGGGTCGTCATCTCCATTTGCCGAAGCACGGAGCATCGGTGAGCCATAATATCCAGCGATTGGGAAATCCACTGGGTTAACCACCTTGCTTGCAACAACATCGAGGCCGATATCTTCGACTAATACATCGAGTAAGTGGCGCATTCGCAAGTTGCCTTCGAACCTCATTCCACAGGTTCGCTCTAAGACTTCATTAATTTCTGAACGCAGGGGTTCATCTTCCAAAAGTAAGGTTAGGTCTTCATACATATTTCCTTGACAAGTTGCACAAGGAGTTAGGACGTCCATTCCTTGTTCTTCTGCCATGGCAAAAGTGCGGGCATTGATTGCTAATTGCAAGCGATGATTGCCTTGCTTCATGACACCAGCCCCACAACATGCCGCTCCAGGCATGTCGATAAGGTCGATTCCAACCGCCTTGACAACGCAACGCATGGCATCTTCAACTTCTCTTGAACTGCCTTTTGCGACACAGCCGGGGAAATATGCGAACTTCATTTTTTCACCTCAGAACCTCTTGTCAAACTCATTGAACAAGGCTACGACTTCATGATGGTCATGAACGCTCTTGTTGATTATTGGAGGCATCTTCCCAGGTGCTATCCAGCCCTGAAGGTCGCGAACCATTGGTCCACCCGTACGAGTGAATCCTAATGCCATGCGGAGAGTTGCAGGCAAGTTGGCTATGGCTCCAATTGGACCCATTGTTTGAGCTGCAAGAATAGTTTCGTTGAGGGTGCCAGAAGACTTGACGGTCTTGCAGAACCACTTGACATGGCGTCCTGATTTACCGGCGAAACGATGGGCTCGCAATAATTCACTGCGGCAATCATTGTAATTCTGAGAGGCTCGCTGACCCATACGTCCGAATCTTGCCATGACGCCAAGGTCGCTTTCGGCCCATACTCCATCTGTACCTTGCAAAATTTCTCTCATCTCTTCTTTGCAGTCTTTTGAGATACGAGGGTCGTTCACCTTCACCCAAAGCCTGTTCAGAACTGCTGGCCCTAAGTAAGATGGATTGTGTGGCACAGTCTCAGATAATGAATGTAGAAGATGGTCGCTAACAAGGTCATTCATGGCGTGTAAAGCAGTTGCCTTGGTACTCGACATGACACCAATAACGGTGCCCTGAGGGGTATTTGCTCCAACCCGATCTATAGTTCTCAACCATGGCTTTGCTCGCTCTCTGGATACATCTAGTGCCTTGGTGCTGACATAGAGATCCTTCAGGATTTGGTGACCTGGCAATGGTTCAATACGTATTTTGGCTGGCTCCCCTGCTCCTGCCATCAAGTCAATCATTCTAACACAATCTGCTAATACGAGATTTCCGTTGACCGATAATCCGCACAGTGGGTTGCTTCCTGCTCCACTGCTGGTGCGGAAGGTCAGGCTTCCATCTTGAGTTTCCTTGAGCATAACAAGTACATCTTGCAGACTAGCATGACCTGGGACGGTGACATCATAGGTATCACGGCCACTTTCTGCCATCAATGGGTTATACCTGAAGATACTCAGGCTAACTTCGATATCGGGTTGCTCGATACCACTGGCTGCGACAGCACCGGCTGACTTCTTCTTTGGTGAGAGAATCTCGATGAATGCACTGACATATTCCTGCTGCATTGTGCCGGAGGAATCTATGCTCGCCAATGCACCAAGGGCTTCAGGGAGCCAAAGTTTCCAAGCCGGTTCATAATCGACATCGCAGTCCACACGTGTTGCAACTCTGCTTGCCCCCATCGCCTCAAATTGATCATCCCAATTTTTTCCGGATTCACAGTATTGGTCGTAAGACGTATCACCCAAGGCACAGACATTGAAATTGACTCCTGAAAAAGAGGGCGCCCCTGCTCCAATGGCTGCATCCCATAATGCCTGAGCATTATCGGGCATCTCTCCTTCACCCCATGTTGAACAAATAATCATTACACGCTTTTGGGAAGCAATCGTTGCTAGGTCAGCTTCCGCCATGTCAACGACAGTTGCATTCAGGGACACCTGTTCTGCAATCTTGGCAGTGGTTGCTGCCAAGTCTTCACAATTACCACTCTGTGAGCCGAATAGAATCATCAAATCGCGGTTGCCCTCCAGCAAGGATGCGGGGATTTCAATCGCTGAATCATCTTTTTCTTCGACTTCTTCTGCGACAACTTCCACTGCGGGGGCTGCTTCTTCAACTGGAGCATCGGTTGATTCTCCAGTGGTAAATTTGATGACTTCAACAGGACAACCTTCTGCGGCATCTACGATATCGTCGGCTAATTCAGTGCCGATTTCTACCTTGATAGTAGCCTGACCCTCGTTCTGATCAAACTTTCCGTCAGTGCGCACATCTGCGATAATGAAGCAGGTATCGTCGGTGACACTGAACACTTCAGGACAAGTTTCCTGACAAGCATCACAGGTGATACAACCCTCCTCAATCCAGACGGATAAGATTTGAGACATTGGAAACACCTACGATACCTACGGTATCGACAAAGTGTGGGGGATGGATGAAGTCTTTAACTTTTGATAACATATCATCACTGAACGTTTGACAACATAATAGAACATCAAGTGCAAATGCGCATGATTCAAAGTTTGATTTTCACATTTGCGGTAGATTGAGGTTTAATTCGTCAAATGTTCGCACTTCGCGTGCGCGGCCGTATTACTTTCTAGTGTTCAGCGCACGCTTGTGTTCGCATCAAAATTTGCCGATTTTTTNNAATGTTCGCACTTCGCGTGCGCGGCCGTATTACTTTCTAGTGTTCAGCGCACGCTTGTGTTCGCATCAAAATTTGCCGATTTTTTATTGCTGTTTGACAAATATTAATGCTCACATATCAAACCCATGATCCATCTCACCCATCGAGACAGACTTGCTTGAAATTACATCGTCAATTCTTAAAATCATGACCGCAGTTTCGGTGGCGCTTTGGATGGCTTGTTCGACTACGCGAACTGGCTCTAAGACATTTGCTTCGAGCATATTTTTGACCCCTCCCTCATCGACGTTAATTCCAGCATGAGAGTGTCCTTCAGCATGGGCTTTGCGCAATTCTATAATGGTGTTTACTGGGTCTAGTCCTGCGTTTTCTGCTAAAGTTCTTGGAACTACTTCGAGGGCAGTAGCAAAGGCTTCGATAGCCATTTGTTCACGTCCTCCTATACCCTCTGCATAGGAACGAAGTTCACGAGATAAGGCAGCCATGACGCTACCTCCGCCTGTCAGGACCATTCCATCTTCCCAAGCAACGCTAACCACGCCGATTGCATCATCGAAAGCACGGCGTATTTCATCGACTACGTGATCGGTTCCACCGCGTAATAAGACTGAGACACTCTTGGCCTCAGGGCATCCAGTGATGAAGGTCATATCGGAATCTCCGATTTTCCTTTCCTCTACTTTACTTGCAGTTCCGAGGTCTGAATTGGATAGGTCGTCAAGGTTGGTGACGATTTTACCACCGGTGGCTTTTGCTAATGCTTCCATATCGCTCTTTTTGGCTCGACGGATGGCGAATAAGCCAGCCTTTGCCATGTAGTGTTGAGCGAGGTCATCGATTCCCTTTTGGCAGATAACAACATTTGCTCCGGCGGCCTGGATTTTCTCGACTAGGCTCTTCAAGAAATTCTCTTCTTCTTCGAGGAAACTTGCTAATTGGCTCGGGTCAGTTATCTGAATCTTGGCGTCAACCTCGGTCTTCTTGACCTCGATTGCGGAGTTAATGAGTGCTATCTTTGCATTATCCATACCACGAGGCATGCCAGAGTGAACTCGTTCTTTATCGAGGATGATTCCGTCCACCAAACTACTATCCTTGATTGAACCTCCTTGCTTCTTTTCTACTTTAACATCACCAAGGTCGACTAAGCGTTTATCGCCGTCAATGACGCCAACTGCCTGAACTGCGTTAACACATATTTCTGAAAGGAACGATTTGACTGCCCCAGCACTCTTGCCGGTCAAAGCGGTCTTAGCGACTTCATGTAGCATTTGCAAATCATCAGAGGTTGAGATTCCATGTGAATCCAATAAGCCGATGGCTTTCTCTGCAGCCAATCTGAATCCTTCGCAGATAACGGTTGGATGGACGTTTTGCTCGATTAGGTCTTCACTGCGCTTGAGTAATTCTCCAGCGATGACAACCGCTGTTGTGGTGCCATCAAAGCAGTGTTGCTCTTGAGTTTTAGCAACCTCGATAATCATCTTGGCAGCAGGATGCTCGATATCCATCTCCTTGAGAATAGTTGCACCATCGTTGGTAATAACCACATCACCCATGCTATCGACTAACATCTTGTCCATGCCCTTTGGACCCAAAGTACTGCGAACAGCATCAGCAACCGCCTTGGCTGCTGCGATGTTATTGCTCTGAGCACCGCGACCACGGCTTTGGCTTGTTCCTTCTTTTAGAATGAAGATTGGTTGTTGTCCACCTGCGTACATTGAGACTACCTGCGCCCCAGCGGTTATGGCGGCCGACTTGAACCCATCGTTGAGATATTATGACAGATGAGTGAGCAAAATGCACATTCATGCATTCTTCTTCAGCCATTCAGCCCCGTAATGGGTCCACTGTTCCATGCTCCAGCCTTCAGGTAATCCTGCTGCTGGTACGGGAGGCACGCCTGAATCCGAGACTTCCATAACTGGAGCCGCTTCTACGATTGGAGCGGCTTGGACAACAGGTGCGGTTTCTACAGATGGCGGAGCAAATTGACTCATGTCCGGTGCTGGTTGAACATCAGGAGCGGCTGGTACGGCTCCATATTGAGCCGAAAGACTACTTTCATATTCTTCATTGGCCCAAGGAGTTTCATCTTCTTCATCAGTGGCGGTAATTACCTTGAATAACATTCCAAGCAAAGCCAGCACGATTATTGGGCCTATTACCCAGACAGCATAATCAGCAACTTTAGAGCCACTGTTAACAGAATCTGTATCAGAGTCGCTGTCCTTAGTATTGATTTTCATCAGGGTTACTCTGATAGTTGCATTGGTAGCATCTTCAACGGTATTTGAAATCGCCCAAACTTCAAAGGTTGTTAGCATTTCATCTTCTTGGAGGTTTAGCAAGGAAGTCTCACTGATTACAATTTCAACTGTGATGAAGCGTTCCTTTTGTTCCAATATACGCAAAGGTGCAGCCTCACTGCTTGAACTTGCACGATACCACATGCTTGAAGAGGATTCTTGGCGCACATCAATGGACACTGTTTGTTCACCTGTAAATTGGTTCCTCAAGGTCAGAACGACCTCATATGTCCCAGCCTCATCGATAACCAAATCATCTACAGCGATTAGTCTCAACCAATCTTGTGAACCAACTGAAAACAGAATCGTTCCTGTGGTAGATATGTCAGAGTCTAGAACACTTGTTGCAGATACTTCCAATCCGACTTGCCCTTCCGCACTCTCATCAAAGGAGAATCTGACGGTTATATTGTAAGATGCGCCTGGGGCAATGGTTGGGGTCCGCAAAGTGGAGAGGCCCTCTATCTCAGCGCTCATTCCGGTGCCGCCCTCTGTCGAGAGGTCGAAACTATCAGGAGCATTTCCCTCATTCCTGATTTCAAAGCGAATTGTATCGGAATCACCGCCTGGAATGTATGATTGTTCAGGGTCATCAGCACTTACACCGACTGCTGCGGTATCGAGTACAGTTACCGATATGGTGACACTATCAAAAACTGAGGGATCAGCTTGGTTAACGATACGAATAGTGGCACTGTATAATCCGGAGTCTAAGTATAGCGGCATCGGCAGGTCGAGGTGGATTTCAGTAAAACCATCCCAAGCATCAAGAGTTCCTGTAGAATCAGCAGATAAATCTGCAAGGAGGTGAGCATTTGACTGAGTCAAAACCAAATCATAGACCTCATCATCATTTCCAAGATTATTAATTTCTAAGGCGATTCTTTGTAGGATGCCATTTGCTGGGGCAGAAATTTCCAAACTTTCTGCGATTAATTCAACTTCTCTGAATGGTAGAACTTCGAGGGTTCTAATCAGAACATCATTTCCTGAAACAGCGACCCCTCCGCAGGTGGTGCATAATGCTCTAACTGAGAATGAATAGTTATCTGGTGCTGCATCAGCCGCAGAAGTGATAGAGATATTGAAATCAAATATTTGCCCTCTATCTAAGGTGACTGGCAAGAAGAAGTCTCCATCAATATCTGTGAATGCGGATGTCCATCCTTCTACACTGAAAGATGCGAACATGTTGAATGTCGCCAAACGGTTTCCGGTATTTTGAAGGCGCATCGGAATAATTTCCGTCTCTCCAGGGCCGAGGTTGCCAGCAAGTAATGGTGTTGAAGAGGATAATACAACGCTGTATTGCTCGGTTACTCCAACAGTCGCTTGAAGGCTTGCCAAGACTCCTAAGCCTTGTGAACTGCCATCCGACCACGTAACATTCCATGTCTGTTGTTGAATATCTGCACCGGCAGGAATTGACAAGTTTATCCACATTTCAGTAGTTGCACCTGCTGCAGTTGCTGGTAATTGCACTTCTACTCCGTGTTGAGTAGGGTGAGAAGAATCAATTCTGATTTTAGGATTAGTTGGCTCCATCCAAGTCTCGTTTGAAATATTGCTCTTGACTCTAATTATCGCCGGCTTGTAGCCATTATTGGTCACTTCACAATATAGACTAATTACTTCGTTTGGCACCGCAGTATAGCCTGCTACTGGGTTATCGCAAGTTACATCTAAAGTGAATTGGTCTATCTTTTCTACTGCAAAAACTCTCCAGTCATCAACGTGATACCCTTCTTCTGCGATACTGTTGTCACTGGTAAAAAGCATTCCTGCAAACCAAGAATGCCCGCCTAATAGGTCTGTTGGGTCCCATGATAGATTGGTCCATTGGCCTTGGCCAGATGCCACCATTGGCAAGGCTGTTGATAAATTGTGGCGTAGAGAGACTCCTCCGCTTCTCCATAACTCAAGTGCTACATCATCTCCATTGCCAATAACTCCCCAAGCCGTTGCGTGCATTTGCACCGAAACTAAGTCAAGGCTAGGAATCAATAACCTACAATAGAACATCCCATAGATGGCACCAGCGCCACCTTCATGGATTGCACTGCCACAGTCGTTGGATGCAGGAGCATATCCCCAGACTAGGCGGTCCCAAGCATTTCCTCCATAATTTGAGCCAGGATTTGAGTGTCTCCAATGGGCTGAACCAACATATGCGCTTGTGTCATCATCTTGCCATGAACCAACTGCAACAGCATCCCCTGCTCCACCTTGCTCATAGCGGAATGGCACCATTGTATGCCTTTGTCCTGAAAGTAAGGAGCCGTCCATGATATCAGAAGAAAAGGCAACTGGAATAGTTTGGTTCAATACATCATTTTCATTCTTGGTATCTGCGAAATAATTGACTGTTGCCCTTAGGATATAGCCACCCAGCAATTCGCTTCCATTGAGAATGCTATGGGCAGTATCTGCAGTCCACACTGCTTCGTGACTATCTTCGCCACCACCGTAAACATCTCCAGTTGACCAATTACTTGACCAAGCGACGAAGCCAATTGGGTGGACTGCCTCAAGTAAGACATCCGCAGATGCACCACTTAGAGCACCACCATTTCGCATGACGGTGACTCCGATTGGCACAAGATCCCCCTTCATCACGTACTCAACAACGCTACCGTCTGACTGTACCCACATTTCAGGAGAATAGCCAAGATTTCCGATAGTTATCGACTTGATGTGGAAATCATCATTCGTCCCACCTCTTGCTGAATCGGAGGCATCTACATCGATTGTCATGATGGGCAGGAAAAACTGCAACATCATTGCAGTGAGGATGAAAAAGACGGGATAGTTACGCTGACGCATCGCAATCAACCCTCCCACTCAAGAACTCCCCTTAAGCATACGCGGTCAATGTATGGTGGAAATAAACCTCAATCGGCATTAGGAAAAGCATCGTGAATGCTCCTCGCCAAAGGTATTCCAAGGGCAAGTCATTTGGTTGGTGGACTTACCAAGCGGCTTTCATGAGTGAGGCCCGAAGTCCGATAATCGCTCGTCTTTGGCTAACTGGTGTAGCAATTGGTCAAGTCATCATAACGCCTATCGCAGCTTTTTCGATAACCTATCTCTTCTCATTTCAATCGGGTCCTGATGGCTTTTCAATAAAGTTTGAATCTCAAATGATTCCTTGGATTCTTTCTGCCTCTATTGCTTATGGAATGATCGCATTGGCCTTGGCTTTAGTTGTTGGAGGGTTTAGTCCACTGTGGATAGTCAACCGCGGAGGCTGGCTTCGGGGACTCGGGTTAGTTCGAGGTGGGCGCTCTTCGCTATTGACCGAACAAACTAGAATTAGACATCGAAAATCTCCACATGGCAAAATGATGCGCTTAGTACATGACCGCTATGAAGAGGGGCATGGTCTACTCGCCATCCATGGAGGATTAGTTTTGCTGGCAATTCCATTCCAACTCACCCTTGTAGTCGTTCCACTCCTGATGATGCTTATCTTGCCAACTGAATGGATGTATAATAATCGCTTACTTGAATGGGCATTGGTCTGTTATCTTCTTGTTCTTACCATCGCAATGCGCGTTTTTCCTGCCTATGCACGGCGCTTCGTCGCCATTGCTGCCTTCACCCGACGCTGGCTGATTTCGATGACTCGGCTTTCATGGATGGCGCCAATTCTGGTTCTTTGGTTACTCGGCCGCTTGGCCAGCATTGTAGTAGTTACATGGATTGGACCTGACCTAGCAGTCAGCATCGCCGCTGAAAAAGCAATATTCGAGGACTGGTTGGGAATTGGCTCGATTCCAGAAAATTCATTCCTTGACTTGTTAACTGCGCTTGCAGTCATGCCATTGGCTGCATTCACGACATTTGGCGTTTTGGCTGGAGGCTCTGGCTCCTTGCCTCAGTGGATGAAACTAGACAAGCATGATGATTGGGAAAATCCAGAGGGCGAAGAAGAAGTCATTGAAGAGGTGGAACCGGTTGTCGAAAAACCTCTAACTGAAGATGACGGCAAAGGAATAATCAGCGGCTTACTAGAAGATGTCATACCGGTAGGTGCAGCAGCAATAATGCCAATGGTGGGAGGCATTACGCTTAGTGATTCAATCGATGGCGTTGAAGAAGAGGATAGCCCGATGGGCATCTTCGATAAATTATGATTTATTCTTCTTCGTTTGAAGGATTACTGTTTAATTCCACATAGCCCAAAGGCGACTTTCCATCAAGCATCCAAACTCGGAGTGCCCCCATAAACCATCCATCACTGCGCTTTCTTCCAAGGTCTGGACGAGGTCGGTTATCTATGACTTTGAGACAGGCAGCACATCTGATGCATGCAACTTCCCAAAACAACTCTGGGGAATCACAACATCGGCTATTCTCATCCCTTGATTGGTTTCTAAATCGCTGTAAATCCTCAGCCAATGAACGGCTCCAAGGCCAAGAAGGCGAGCCCAACTTTTCTGGTATGGACCACGAAAGTAAAGTCCAAACTGCACCTAATACCAATCCAACTCCAAATGGGGAATCAGCCCCAATAATGGCTAACCAACCCAAAATTAACGGAATCAAAGCAAAAAATAATCCTAATGAACGGAGGTTTCTCATCAACAAAACTCTTGCCAATAAATATCCGTCAACTGGCACAGGTGCTGGATGAGGAGGTAGTTGGGGATTGAAAAATGAAAATCTCGACATGATAATAGTCGGAAGGCGTGGAATCAAGTGACCAAGGATGATTCCTGATAGCAACCATAAAATCGGCGCCAATAAGTCCGATGTTGCCATCTAATTTCCACCTCAAATAACCGTTGATGCTGCTTCCTGAAGCCCAACTAATACAGATTCAACCTTATCCATACCTCGGGAAATATCTTCTCTGCTGACAGTATAAGCGAACCGAAGATGACCTTCTCCAGATTTCCCAAAGGCGGTACCTGGAGAACATAATACTCCACCCTTTAGTAATTCAATTGCTAAATCTTCAGAACTGAGCCCTAGTACTTCGACCTTAGGAAAGACGTAGAAAGCGCCATTGGGAAGGTGGCAAGAAACTCCTGGCATTGCATTCAATCTTTGACAAATTAAATCCCGCCTAGCCTTGAATTCCTTGGTCATTTGAGCCGGATAATCTGCTGCTTCATCAAAGGCGGTTAAAACTGCATATTGCATTGCATCATTAGAACAGGCGGTAATGTAATATTGTAATTTGATAATTTGTTTCATCGCCTCAAGATTGTTAGACATGATGTATCCTATTCTCCAGCCAGTCATGGCAAATGTCTTGGAAAATGAATTGATGAGTAAGATATTATCGTAATCACAGCCCATGAAAGAAACGTGCTCTCCATCGTAGACCATTTGATCGTAGACTTCGTCCGTAATCAGCCAAAGGTCATGCTTCTTTGCAAATTCAAGTAATGCATCTCGTTGTTGAATATTCAAGGTAGCACCGGTTGGATTGGAAGGGAAATTGTAAAGAATTGCTTTGGTATTTTCATCGACCAGTGATTCTAGTTCTTCGATTTGTGGAATGAATTCGTGTTCGAATAGGCACTCATAGTATCGCGGTTCACCACTACATAGAGTTACATCGGGGCCATAAAGTGGAAAATACGGTTCAGGAAGTAATACGTTATCACCATCATTAACTAAGGTCATGAAACAATTGAGTAAGGCATTTGTTCCACTCATCGTCATACAGACATTATCCTCATCCATTCCTGCCTGATAAGAGGACCATGATTCTGCTATTTTCTTTCTCAATGCAGGAAGCCCTGCTGTAGTTGTATACTTGTTATGCCCATCTTGCATTGCCTTGCTCATTGCATCGATGGCGGCCTGAGGAGGTTGGAAGTCCGGCTCTCCTAAGCCAAAGGAAATTATATCATCTCCAGCCATGTCAAACATTCTGCGAACGCCAGTCGGTTGTATGGCCATCGCCCTATCCGAAAAGCCGCGCATGAGCCAAGGCAATTCGTTCCAACATATCAAAGGAGCGCGAAGGTAAAGGTCAACCAGAGGTGGATTCTTCAGACACTAGTTCTGCATCTAATGTAGGCTCTTCCTGAGCCTGTTGGCCGATTTCCCCCGTTATTGTAGAACTAGATGACTCAGCATTTTCCTTGATTTGCTTAAGGCTCGCCATTGCTCCTGCAGCCAAAACTAATACGGATAATCCGACGAGGAAAAGGATTCGACCAAATGATGAACTTGAATCACTCGTACTCATTCCTGTTCCTATAACTGTATATGTCAGCGGTAAAGATTCACCTTCTGGCCCTACAGCCCGAACCTCGATACTATGATTCCCCTTACTCAACTTATCAACATCGAGAGCGACTGACCAGTTGAATGGCACAAGAGCAGTTGAACCCCCTTCTCCAATTTCATAACTTGCCTCAATCCAATCATCGCCATCAATTCGGTATTGCACTACTGAAACTGAATTTGTCCTAGCCCAAGCGATACCATCGATGCGGTACACCGAGCCATTCACCTCATCAAATGTACCTCTTAATTGCATGTCAAGGTCCAAGTTGTCTAAATCAACCTCTGACATGTTCAATTGAATGGCCATCTCAACAGCAGCAAGCGCATCGACCATTCCCCAACCAAAATCTCGATTCCAAATCGGGTCGATTTCAGGATAAGTTGCACCGCCTCGAGGCTCAGCAGTTACTCGGAGGATTTCCTTAATCTGTAAAGGTTCCAACTCAGGATTGGCCTCGATCATCAAAGCCATCACTCCACTAACTGCTGGAGTAGCATAGGATGTCCCAGAACCACGTCCTGTGTAGGAATTATCCGATGCATCTTGACCTGGCACATTATTATTGCAAAAACCACTAGTTACACAGGCTTCAGACTGAATGATGTTAGTACCTGGTGCAGACACATCTGGCTTTAGTTCATCGATTGGATTGCCATCACTATTATTTTTCCGAGGTCCACGTGAAGAATAATCTGCAATTGTATCATCACTGCGATTGATAGTGTTTTTATCATCAGTCGCTCCAACGGTTACGGATAGAGAAGAGGAGCCCATTCCTGAAAGGCCATCATTGCTTGGACCATCGTTACCTGCAGCAACGCTAACGATTACTCCCGCCTCCATCGCCTCATCCAACAAGCGACTATGCATTTCATCGCCATCAGAGCCACCACTCTCATGGCTTGTTATTCCCCAAGATAATGACAAAATATCGATTCCGTAGTCCTCAGCCTCAACACCTGCCCACTCGGTATTTGCATTATCTATAATCCACTGGATTCCGTTCATCGCAGATTCATAGGCTTCTTGTTCAGCCAAATAATTTTCAAATGGTCCTGCTCCAACATCGGTCCCAATTCTCACATCGACTAATCCAGCATCAGGGGCTGAGCCAGTGAAATTGGATTGTGTACCATCGGCCTCAAGACCAGTAGCACTAGCCATCCCAATACAGGCAGTTCCATGCTGGTTACCATCATCAGGGTCAAAACTGCCATCATCCTCTCTAGCACCAAGTCCAGCAGCGATGCAACGGGGTACATCAGAATGAAGATAACAAACGGCATCAAAACCAGCCTTGAACTTGCCAACTAATCCAGGATGTTCATTGTCAACACCGGTATCAGTCATGGCAATGTTCACTCCTTTACCACTCACTCCTAAGTCCCAAGCACCAACAGGGTACTCTGTTGAATTTCGAGATTTTATCGAAGTTGTCTGCACATCGCCAAAGAACACAACCGAACCATAGCGTTCTACCATGACAACACCATCTAATTCAGCCAAGGCAAAAACTTGCGAAGCATCAACCCCCCCAAGTAACAAAGCATCAACTGAAAGCAATTCCAATTGTACCTCATAACCCAGAGAATTCAAAGTAGCAATATCAGATTCAGCCGGCCTATGGTCATAAGAAAGCCCCACATTAACCTCTCCAGAAACAGTCTGTAAACTGTCAAATATTCCATTTCGGTCTAGGTCAGAAGAAGTTGTTTTCCACCAAGGTTGCTCGACAATAAAGGTGAACGGGGAAGGTGTTCGCAATGGAATGTCGTTTGAATAACCTGAGGGAAGTAACTGTGAATCGTCGAGCCGTGAATACCCCTGAGGGGTATCAATTCCCAAGCCGATTGCGCCAGCAAGGGGCGCTGCAAAAAGGGCGACGATGATGAATGCAAAAGTAGAGCGCATGGCTATTCCCAATAATTGGCGGCCCTGCGCGATTCTTCAACCCATCCCTAAATATCAAAGCGGATACCTCGCGTCGTATGGGTCATGTCGGACGGACAAGCATACTATGATGGACTGATTGGACAGGGCTATACACCTGAACAAGCAACACAATACACACAACAATACTACGCTGGTTTTGAGCCCGCAGTGGCACAGGTAGCACCTGTTGCAGACTTCCAATTTGAGCAAACGCATGTAGCAGAAGTTTCTCAAGAACATGGGGTTAATCCAACCCAACTCGTAGACACAGCCCGCCACTTCGACGCCAACGCCGATGGAATTCTACAACAAAGCGAATTAGAAACAACTGCAATGCAAATGACCAGCACAGTTGCACCAACCGCTCCAGCTCCAATGGATGCACCTATGGCTGCTGCTCCAATGGCTGCTGCTCCAATGGCTGCTGCTCCAATGGCTGCTGCTCCAATGGCTGCACCTCCTGGTATGGCTGCACCACCTGGTATGGCTGCTCCAATGATGGCAGGCGCCCCAGCAATGGGAATGCCTGCACCAATGGGCGGAATGATGCCAGCACCCGCAGCCGCAGCAAGTGGAGGAGGTCCTCTAGGATTTGTTGCAGTTGCATGTATTGTCCTTACATTAGTATTCTCAGTTATGGGATTATTCATGGATTCGTGGCTTGTCGAAAGCGATGATGAAATGGGAGATATGTCAATGGGGCTGACAAGCATGACCATAGATTGTGATGAATTAAATGAGACTAGCAAGGAAGGTTGTGCAACCTTCGGTTACTTACTCCTTCAAGAGGACATGGAAACTGCAGAGGAATTAGACAAAATCCCCACCCGTAATTCCGGTTCAATAGATGATTTCTGCTCAAACACTGAAACATTCGCGACTGCATTCATTGAAGGCTTTGGAGGAACTATTGATGATGATGACAAGGAAAAATTCCAGACTTGCTATGATACAGCTTCAGCAGGAAGCACAGGTGGATACATCCTTTGGGGAGCAACAATTGCAGCCCTTGCAGGTGTTGTGCTAATCGCCTTCAACATCTTCGGCATCGGAGCCCTACCAGTCGACACCCAGAAATTCGGCTTCATCGCGGGGGTTGCAGCCGGCGCCCTTGCAGGAATTGCAGTCCTAATCTGGTATCTGATGCTACCATCCGAAGGCGACATGAGTGCTGGAATGAATGTCTGGTTAACTATCACTGGTGCAGTGTCAGGAATAGCCGCTGGAGTCCTTACTAAACTCAAAGGAAATCCATCTGCTTAATTCTGAGCAATGGCGCAACTCGGACTACAATATGCCGAGTTAGTAAAAAACATGTTGAATGTTACGGCCACGCCTAAAAGCAATACCAAGTAAAGTGGGCATAACAGGATTCGATGCTCAAACTGGACATTACTCAACGTGTTGTTTGAGCGCGAGCGTGGACTGAACATTACTCAGCATCACCGCCGTTCACGCGATGACTTGAAACTTATATCACAATAAGTAATGATTAAGTTTCAAGTGAGAATTCTGTTACAGCCACGCCTAAAAACAATACCATACAAAGTGGGCATAACAGGATTCGAACCCGTGTCGTCGGATTAGAAATCCGACATGATATCCAACTACACCATACGCCCGCAAACCACGGCCGGCGCCTCCCCTCCATGAATACTGCGGCTGGAGAATCAGTTGAAATGTCGGCAATGGCATCCCGATGTCCTCATATAGTGAGGGTCAGTCGGCGCCTTGTTCACCATGAAGCGAGGTTCCCGAGCGTGGAAAAAAGCTGGTAATCAGCGTTGGAAGTGGCGTAAGAAGAAACTACGCCGACGAAAGCGTGCGCGACGCCAGGCCAAGCTCTGATGGTGTATACTTGGGAGTATAGTATAACTTGGTAGTATCGTGGGCTCCAATTGCACGGGAATGACAAAAACGGGTTTGCTGAAAGTTGATGAACAACTGGAACGCCAACCCATGTCAAACCTGAAAATTAAGCCAAAAACGGCGGAATAAATCAGAAGATACCCGCTGGTCGGGGTTCAAATCCCTGTGCTCCCATCCTTCTGTTATGTGTTGATGTGAATCGTGATGAGTGCACGGGCGCTCGTTCTTCCTTCGATGTGTAATGTTCTGTTTCAGTCCAGAACTCTCATCCCTGTGCTCCCATCCTTCTGTTATGTGTTGATGTGAATCGTGATGGGCGCACGGGCGCTCGTTCTTCCTTCGATGTGTGATGTTCAATTTCAGTCCAGAACTCGCATCCCTGTGCTCCCATCCTTCTGTTATGTGTTGATGTGTATCGTGATGGATACGTTGTGGATTCAATTCCCATAGCCGCATGTCGCCAGTCAAATATCTAGAGGCTCGATGCACATTTTGGGCATCGATGTGGTTTACGAAGTGTCTTTCTATTCCACTGAAAACCACAAGCATCACACAACCATTCAACAAGTTCGCGTTTGTCAAGAACATTCTCTCTCAATTTCTGCAATAGCGGTGAATTAGCAAGACTTGGAGCAGGTGCGATTTTCTCGACTAATTCATGATGGTTGTCATCATGCTTTGCTAAGCCTGCTGCGTGTAGTAATTCATGAACCAGAGTATGTTTGTAGAGGCTATCATCCTCACTCAACATCGGATGCAGGAGGATGGTGATTTCACCAGGGGGTAGTTTGAGACGCTTCTTGCGGAATACATCGTTGTGATTTCCTGCGAATCTGGTGACTCCTAGTCTATCGTCGTCCTCATCAAGCCATTCCATCTTCAGTGATTCCCTAA
>LWDU01040373.1_pt1 | contig 35073 bp, 21 predicted proteins | sample 727161 | NCBI WGS metagenome assembly LWDU01 (sample SAMN04566230, study PRJNA314399) | hydrothermal vent metagenome | isolation source: deep sea hydrothermal plume seawater | place: Mexico: Gulf of California, Guaymas Basin | collected 2004-07-11 | reverse complement strand
CTTGTTTTGTCAAATCTTCGGTAGCGCTATTAATACCGCGGCGAGCTACGAAACATTAAGTTTTTAACCTTTCAAGAGTGGCCATTGAGGGAGGCAGTTCTACCCCCCCCCCGATTTACGGCTAACTTTTTCGCTATAAGTTCAAGGGGACACTCGACGACTGGCCGTTCATGGCGAAGAAATGGGCCCGTTAGCACCGCGTTCTTCACGACAATAATCTGTCACCAGACCAACGGATTGGTGGCGGTTAAGATACTAATCTTTCTTGACCAACAGAATTCTGCCCGGTTTTGACCGGGACGACATCATTATGACCCGCCAAACCAACAGTTAATAACTTAACTTAAGCACCAACTCAATAGTGAACCAATGGGCTTCACATTTAAGCGATTTTGACGATGTGACTCAACGGCTTTGCACCAAACGCTCGTACGCCGTTCGCGGGTCGTCGCGGGTCGAGTTGGAATAAGCATGTTGCCACTGTGCAATCGCCGAGTCGATCCGTTCATCATCGGCATCGAGAAACAACAGCGCCAGGGCGTAGTTGTAAAACAACTGCTCCGTTTGGCTGCCGGCGGCGAGATCTTTTTCGAAGTGGCGGCGCGCTGCAGCGAATTCCAATTTCCTAAACGCGCGCAGCCCGGCGAGATAGTCGGCCGTATCGACCGGATTCTTCGCGGTACGGGGATCGGGACGTCGCGAAGTTGGATAGTACCAACGCCAGTTCTTAATCGCTTGATTCACCTTTTGGGGATCCGCGTCCTGCAAGACCAAATTGACCGAGTAGTCGTACAACACGTTTTCCCCATGGTCGTTCAATGCAAGCGCCCGCTCGAAATGATCGAGTGCCAATTTCCGGTCGTCTCTCCTAAAAGCGATCGCTCCACGCATGTAATGTGACGTGCCGCGTTGGGGATACAGGTCGTGATTCGTTTCCGCAAGACGTTCCATCACTTCCAGCCTGTTAACATTCTCTTCGACGCGGCGATGTAGTCCACCGCGTATAAAGGTAATCTCGACGACAGCGAATAAGGCTGCCGCCGTATAGATTACGAGTAGTGTGCGAAGCGACGAAAAGTACTTCATGGAAACATCACAGTCCGGTTTGAATTTTTGCGTCGCGCACTTTCCAAATGAAAGAATCAAAATAGTAGTGAACCACAGCAACCGCATTGATCATTGTGGCGGCAAACAATTGATAGCTAGACATATCGATGACGCTACCAAGGCCCAGTTCCTGGAGTGAGTCGAAGGGGATGTTGAAACGGATCAAACCGAAGCCGAACTCCTGCAGTTCTTTTCCCACGAGCAGGGAAAAAACCACGGCGTAGATCAAACCGAACAAGATGAAGACCTTCACATTGCCCGGCTTGGCAATTCTCGCCATCAGTTTTCGCACATCTCCCTTGCGAGACACTTTACGCCGAATGTACGAGTAGACAATCACGTCGTATTGTACGCCGTGCATGATTCGGTGAGCGATCATATACAACAACAAAGATGTCGCACGCCAGGCGATAAAATACCACAAGAAGTAACTCGCTCCGAGGAAGAGGAATTTCATCGGATTCAGTCGGTATCCTTTTCTCACCGACCAAACAAGATGACCGATGAACAGAATCAGAAACACGATGGTGACGGTCCAACTGACCGTATGAACGAGACGCACTGCATCGGCCGTAATCGGCACGCTCCATTGAAAAAGTTGGTGAACCCATATCTGAGTCCAGTAGGGTGAAGTCAGAAACATGTTCGCATAGAGAATCCAGTTAAAGGCCAAGTCGAAGCGACCCGCCGACGGTGCGCCCGTTCCAGCCTTGAAATCGTAGATTCTGGCAAATCCGTATTGTTGCATCAGGCTGTGTTGATGATCCCACAGAGTCACCAGCATGAAGACCGTTAGCGGCGACCACATCAATCCCAAAATTGTAAGACCAAAGATGATCACCGGCGCAATCAACAGCCGGTCTTTCCACCGCTGCCACTCATCAGAAAACCCGTAGGTCCTCAGCCAGGTGGCAAAATGGTGCGGAATCGTGATCCATAAACCAACCGCCGCCGCTGCGGTGGCCGGCAGCCATTGTTGCCCCGCCAATCCGATGGCAATTGCCAAGAAAGGTAGACTGATGAACCAAATCGCATCTGAGCGTCGGCTGAGGATGTATCCCGTCTGAAACATATCTTCATTGTAAACTGAGGTGAAAACAACAACGGCACAAACCCATCTTACTCGCGAAGTGTCCGAGCCCACACCCAGTACAACGAAATCCAAAACTACGGACTCGGGTCGCGTTTTCTCTGCAATTCGGAAACCAACACTGGCAAAGCCAGTGGTTTCGGACGCATCACACGAGTCAGTGGGGTACTCGCCAGGACTCGTCGAAAAAACCAGCATCGACGATGCGTCCCGGGGCCGAATCGCTGGGCGGGATGCTGATGTCGATCACGGCCCAATCTGGCAGCTTGGGGTTTTGTAGTGAATTTGTTCGATCGTGTGCCTCGCGGAATGTGGGACCGCTATTGATCAGGATATAGCGATTGGATGCCCAGGGGCTCGGGTAGACCATGGCTGGTACGAGCTGCCGGCCCTCGTGCACCTTGCCATCGATCTCAACACGACCGCTCTTCCACTTCAACGGGACGGTGTGCGCACCGTCGCCCATGACCGCCTGCCTCAACAGACTGTTGGTCTCGGGCGTTCCCCATACCAAAATGCTCTTCGTCTTCAAATCCTCCTCGGTCACATCGACGTCACGAACGATGGGCAACTCGCCGCGGAAGAGTGCCGGCCAACGTTCCTTCAAATGCTGGATCTCAAATTCCAACCACTTTTGAACGGCCGCATCACCCGACTCGTCCGATGGGATGACGACCAAGAAGGGTGTCAGGAACAGATCATCCATCGGGCCCTGTAGCCCCGGTCGCTTGCTCAGCCCTTTGGTTGTAGCAGCTCCGAGCATCCATTCACCTCGGTAGACGAGGGCTACGTCGGCTGCACCTTGAATGGACGCTAACGAAATGGTCTTCCCGTCGATACGCACTTCACCGCCAGGCGGCACTTTGTCCCAGTAGGAAAGCGACAGGGCCGCCACATTCTCTGTCGTCAGACGTATGGTCGTATCGTCGATCACATGGGCGTCGACTCGACTCTCGTCCCAGTGTTTCGTGAGTCGTGTCAACGTCACCCAAAATTGGCTCGCATACCGCAGCGTCCTCGTCTGTAAAAAGACGCTCTTCGGACTTGGATTTCGGCCGGCGTCCGCTGCTGAACGCATCCGCATCTTAATGTCGGCCAGCACATCCGCATGGTATCGGTGCCCCATCCCGGGTCCGATCAAATGGGTCAACTCCCGACCGTGTTGTCGAAATGCCTCCTCCATGACTTGGGCAGCCTGAATCTGTTTGTCCACTTCACCGCTGTAAGCAACCACCGGCAGATTGAACAAGTTGCGGGCATAGTTCGGCACGTCATACAAGGACCACAATCGCTGCTCGTACCATGGCGGGTAATCAGCCTCTACGAGCCGGTTATACTGCGCCGTTTCGGCAAATCCGGCCCCGGGACTCAGCGCGACCCAGCGGTCCGCATAGTGCGCACCTAGATGCCAGGCGCCGGCACCTCCCATCGAAAAACCCATCAACACGATCCGCTCGTCGTCGATGCCGTATTGTTTAGAAACGTGTTCGATCGCCTCTAGCACATCGATCTCACCTGCCGACTTGAAGCCGATGCATTGCCGTCCGAACGGATGCAAAACGATCGCGTCAATTGGAGTCACTTGCCCGGCAGATTTCAATCGCTGATCGATAAAATGCAAGTCGGTCGTCTTGTCACCGCGGCCGTGAAGCCAGACGTACAGTCGATTTTTTTGAGATAGGTCAAGTTCTTGAGGTATGACCAAACCGTAGGGTTGCGGAGAACCGTCGATTTTCGAGACAAATCCTCTGACGATCAGCCCACGTTTCGTCGGCCACGTCGGCTTGCCCGCTACGATTTGCTTGAGCCGTTTGGCAGCCAGATCTAAGACGGCTGCTGCCTTCTTGACGTCGGTTGGTTTGTAGAATTCGTTGTGCCGCAAAGCGAGATCAACCGCCTTCAAAAGGCACGTTACATCGGCAATGTACTCGTCCGCCGCGACAAGCCGCGCTGATTGCTGTAAGTCCGTCAAACGCGTTCGAAGCGGATCGAGTTCTGCTGCCGGCAACTCGATCCCCGCCGGCGGAACCCTCCGCTGAATTCGTTGACCGCAGAGGATGCTTGGCGTACAAACGGCCATCACGGCAATCAAACAGAGAGTCAACGCCCCGCAAGGCTCGCGCCGTCGTGCGGAAACAGATACTTCCATCAACTCAATCCCCAGTCTTCGGTTTGGGCCAGTTGAGATGCTTGTGCAAGAAGTCAAACGTGCCTTGGCCGTTAATTGTGTGTGGGCCGACGAACCATTCGATTTCTGTCCGCTCACCGATACCGAGTTTGGCCTGGTATAGATGTCGCACCTTCGCGAATTCGTGCGCCACCCACTCGTCTTCGCCGACGCCGTCGAAATGACCCCGCTCGACCATGAACGGGCGTGGGCAGACCAGCGCCGCCATCTCGGCGTAGTTGAAGGTACTACCCAGATCGAATTCGAAGATCTCGTACTCACCTGTCCACATGTAGCTGAAGTTGTGGCGAGTGCTGGCGTTCTTGAGCACCCATTCGTTGAAGTCCGCCGAACAGATGGAGAGCTTATAATCGGTGACTAATGGCGGGATGCGCATCGCGCTCTTGCCACCATAAGACAACCCATAAAACCCGATCTCGTCGTCGTTTACGTAGGGAAGCGTCTTGAGCCAATCGACGATTTGTTGGTGTTGAGGAACGATAACAGAGAACAAGGTCTTCTTCAGAGGATTCGCTTTGCGTTGTAAGGTGCGAAACCGATCTCGAAAAATGTAGAGGTTCTGCGGAGCGAATACGACGAACCCTCGTTCGGCTAATACGGCAGCGAAGTCGTGATACGCTCGATGATCGCCCTCCACAATGTCTCGAGGACGTCCTTCGAGTCCATGTTGACAGACAACCACCGGCCTCTGATCGTCGGCACCTGCAATGTCCGTGGGAACCAAGAGAATCCCAAAAGCGACGACGTCTTCGAACACATCGAGCACTACCTCGTAGCCGGTCCACTTCTCCTTCTTATAGGCAACGCGAGCCCGCGCGTTAAACGGCAGACGTTCGTGGCCGAAGCTGCCGATCACTTCGTGGCGGAAGTAGTGACGATACCACTGCACCGATTCGTTGTATTTTTCGATGGACGATGTATCGAGTTTCCTCATGAACTGTTTTCGCACGAAGGGACTCTCACGCAGCACCCACTGGCTGTGTCGGTCCATTGTGTGCAGCAGACTGCGACGCCGCGCTTCGACGTCTGGGAGGCGATCGACGTTTAGCTTGCCGGGATCAGCCAACTTTTGTTTCTCTGCCAATCGACTCAGGAACGCTTGCAGTGTGCGACGTCCAAATGGCGGGCCCTGGCCGTCCTCGCCACTGACGACCAAACTCACTTCTGTCTTGGTGTCCAGATGTTTTGCCAGAACCTGTCCTCGAGCTACCTGTCGAACAACATCCTTGTGCTGCGGTGACTTGAGTTCGGCCGGAGCGCCGCCCTCACTGGGCAGCGTGACTTCGGGGCCTGCCGCCGCTTCTACGACGATGTGCTGCGGACCCATCGCCAGCAGTTCGCCATCGCCAAATCGTTCCAACAAACCAAAGACGTTGCGGTCCAGAGGCTGTTCCCAGATCCGGTGCCGATCATCCACATAACCACTTACGGCGATCGCCGAAATCCGCCTGTCAATCGCGCCCGCATAGAGTGCCAACATTCCGCCTTCACCCCAACCGATCACTCCGATCGGCAATTTCTGCACAGTGGCCTTTGATTCCGATTCGAACCAATCGATCCCAGCCAAGACCATTTGAAGCTCGTAGCCAATCAAGTGCCGTCCCAACTCGAACGCACTGCGGTAGATGTACTCTCGGTCTGTCAGATTGCCCCGCCCATTTCTCTTTTCCAGCCGACGGCTCATCAGAGTCGGTACCAGGACACGACAACCGCTGGCCGCCAACACCTGGGCGTACGGTTGGGCCCCATCTTCAACCAATCCGGCAATCTGTTCCGGCGTCGAATCGGCATCCGGAATCGCAATAACATTGGCGATCACCGGACCCTTGGGCATCAGGAGCAGACCCATCGCCTCAACATCGCCGAAAGCTGTCCAGCGAACTTGATGCACTTCCAGCTGAGCGTTGCTGGCGATCAACGAGGAATCTCGCGTCGTGACGACAAGCGAAAGGACAACAGGCGCTTTCCTGGCGTCCCTTAGGCCGAGGATGTGGCGCAGACGGTCACGATTGCGAGTCAACACGGCGGCCGAATCATCTGCCGCCCAAAACTCAGCCCGAAGTTTGCCCGATTCACTCAATTCACGAAGTAAGAACCGGTCGACGCCGTCGACCAAATCGGAGGTGATGTCGGCTGTCGTCTCGAGAAGCGACGATTCCGGTAACGGCCCGTCTTCGGCAGACAGCGCTGCCGCCGCACAAAACGAAAAACCGACTACAAACCCAAGTGATCGCCAGCAATTCATCGTAAATCCCTTTCGCCTATGTAGGCTGGAACGCCGCCCGACAAAGTGACACATGACGAAGTAGCAAACTCTGCGAACAACAAGTCGAACGACGGCAAAATCGTCCGCCGTTCGACACTCAGATTCGTCGACAGGAAAATCCGCACGGAGCTCTGACCGTCAAGAGATGATCCGAACGACGTGCGGTCGACCTATTTTTTGACAACCCAGATATTCTGGAACACGACTGGATTGCCGTGACCTTGCAAGTAGACCGGCGCGTCATCCGGGCCCTCGCCAATCTTACCTGGCGTGTGGTGGGGAAGTTCTATGTTCTCGTGAATGACAAAACCGTTGTGCTTGATGGTCACACGAGCGTTTTCCACTTTCTTGCCGTCCTTGTACCGCGCTGCGCGAAAGTCCATATCGTATGTCTGCCACGTCAATGGCGGAAAACACATGTTCACGTCCGGCTTTGATATCTGATAAATCCCGCCACATTCATTGTCTTTTCCATCTAAGCCGAACGAATCAAGAACCTGACATTCGTATCGACTTTGAATGTAGACACCGCTGTTGCCACGTCCCTGCCCTCTTGCTTTCGGCTTGAACGGAGTGCGGAACTCGATATGCAGTCGGTGATCACCAAGTTTCAACTTGGACTCGCAATTAGCGGCCAACAGTTTCTCCTCGGTGATCGCGCCACGTACAAAGTTGTCAGCGGTCTTTCCGTCAAAGAGAATTGTTGCGCCCGATGGTGGTTTAATTCCCAATGTGGGACTCTCGCGGGTGACTTTCTTCATTGCACCAACGTCTTGCCCTTCGTGCGTAACATAAATGGCCCCATCGCGAAGAACGCTGACTGCATCGTCCGTTTTGAATTCCACTTCGCCGTTGACTAGTTTTCCATCGGCCGTTTTCTGCTCGTCGCCACGACTCCAACCGTCACCTGGCAATCCGCCCTCAAGTGCAACCATACGAAACGTGCCGTCACCTAGGGCGATTACCTGCGCGCCCCAACGCTGGTCATTTTCTGGACCAAGTTTACCGAGGTACTCACCTTGAATTTGGTAGTCGTCTCCAGCTTTCGCTGGATCTAGAAACGTGTCGTCCGCTGCCAACGCGACCGACACCATCAGTCCCATCGCAGCAATGAACCCAAATGCCAGTTTCATGGTCGTTCTCCAAATATCGAGTGGCTGTTGTAGGTCGAATATCAATCCGACATCGTAATCGATGTCAGCCAGCGGTGAAAGCAAATCCGCGCCGCGCTGGATCTGAATTAGAGCGAAACGGCCGGCACGTTCCATTCGTCCTGTCGTTGTCCTTCCTGTTGTCTATTGCGGCCGCAAGATGACTCCGTGCAAGTCCATCAGATAAGACTGCAGTGGGCCATCTGAACGCAGCGTCACTTCAAACTCACCCGCGGGAAGATCGAATACCCCGATGGTGCTCGTCCGGTAATTGTCCCACGTGCCGGTTCCCTGGATCTTGCCAGTCAGCACTTGCCCGTTAGCCTCGAGTCGAAACCGGTTTCCGGCCGTGTCCGCAGCACAGGCGTAATCCAAAACGACACGGTATTTACCGGCATGCTGCAAACGGACTGTCCAAATGGCCGTGTCTTGTTCGCTCCCCCAGAATCCGAGGTTGCGATACTGAGATTCAAATACCAAGGTCGGTCCATAAATACGGCAATCGGTCGCCAAAAGACGCGCCGAACCATCGTCGCGTAGTATTGGGATCTTCGGCTTGTTGCCCTCAAATGATTTAGGAGCGGAGCGAGTGCGTTGCAGATAAGTGATTAGATCGGCGAGTTGCTGTTGATCCACCTGACGCTCGAATCCATCCGGCATCAAAGAACGGCCACTGGACACCAACTCCTCAATGTCGCTGCGCGGTATCGTGAACTGCTTATTATCACCTGCATGAAGGACAACATGCGTGTCTGTTTCCAACCCCATCATCCCACGGAAGGTCCGGCCGTCATTCGTGACGACGATATAATCGACGTATTTGTCTTCGACGGCCTGGTTCGGGTCCATTATCGCGATCAACAACGCTTTCGCCGATCGATCGGTCAACGCGGCCAGGTTTGGCGCCACATCGTGGCCAACACCTTGCAGCCGATGACAAGCGGCGCAGTGTTTGCTAAACAACTCCTTGCCGCGATCGATATTTCCTGGAATCTCTGTCGCAGCCGCGTACTTCTCGATAACGACTTTTCTTGTCGACTCACCTGTCCACAGCTTCGCGATCCGTCGACGCGTTCCCTCGTCGCGGGATTCACGAAGCAACTGTTGAATTCGAGTCCCTAATTCACTTCGTCGTACAGTGCCGTCTTCGATCCGGTCAACCAAAATGGTCGTAGTTTGATCATCTCGCAATAACTCTTCGACAAAAGCATCACGAACACGTGGCGTCAGTGATCTCCACCGTGACAACACTACGTCAGTTCCATCTTTGCGAGATACTCGAAGCAAGAGACGCACGCCGGCGATCTGAATTGAGGGTGGTTCCCCGGGACTCAATAGCGATTGCGCGAGTGCGGCGTCACCCGTGTGGTCCGATGCAAAAAATCCCAAGACCTCCAACGCATCGCGTCGCAAGTCGCCGCTGGACTTTGGGTCGGCGGCGATTCGCCGAGCGACCTGCAGGCCAACCGCCAAACGGTCTTCATCCAAGTCCTTGCCTCGGGTGGCTTGCAGCACTCTCGCCAAATTCTGCAACAAAAACCGCCGCTCGTCATCGCTCCCTGGGGATGTCGGCAACCACTTGCTGATTGTTCCCCAGCCTCGTGAGGCAATGGACATCCGCAGGATGGTCGATCGCAGAACGAGCGGCGCGTTCACACCCATCCTCCCGTGTAACTCGTCCGAAAACGCCGACAATGTGTCCGGGCGTATCGAACTCGCAACAGCAGCCAGTAACCAGCGGTCATTGCCAATGCGGTTGGCCAACACGGCAAGCTGCCTTGCGGCGCGGATTTCTTTCGGTTGCCCCAACCAATAGGCAATTTGAAGTTGCACACGTGGATCAGATTCTGATCCGGCGAGATCGTAAACGGCCTCAGCAAATGGACCGTCGGTCACCTCGCGGACCATCCTCAACGAGTGGGCGCGAACGTGGGGATCGCTGTCGCGAATCCCAACCAATAGGTCCTTGGGTTGTAGACGGCCGAGTCCATGGAGAACGCTAATGGCGTGCACGCGTCCCCATGCGACGGACGAGTCTTGTAACAAGTCACGGATCTCCACCACACTGCTCTGCTCTCCCTGGCGCCAAAGAATCATTTGTTGAGCCATATCGCGGACCCAACCGTTGGGATGTTCCAATGCGCCGATCAACTTACTCAACGACATGTCAGCCAAGTTGGGAGCCGACGTGTGGCTAACACCACCCTCTTTCTCTGGCGGTACGATTCGATAAATCCGACCAGCATTTTCACCGTCACGCAAGTTCAGCCGCTGCTGCCAACTCTTGGGAATCCACTCGGGATGCTCGATGACCAGCCGGTACATGTCAGCCACCCAAACGCCGCCGTCGGGTCCCGTTCGAACCATGACCGGACGAAACCAATTATCCGTCGACGTAAGCAATTCGCGATCCGTCTCGCTGGGATGACGGCTTCCAGAAAATGTCGCACCATCACTCGTCAGCTTATGTCGATGGACCAAATTGTGTACTGGTTCGCAGATTAACAAGTCGCCACGCATGTCGGGCCATGCTTGGTCACGGTAGATCTCATGACTGCAGGCCGAAGTAAATCGGTCAGCTCGGCTAAAGTCGTTAAAACGTGTCAGCGTGCGACTTCGGGGGAAAACGGGCGCCGCGCCAGGGGGCGAAGTAACATTCTGTCGCATCGACTGAGGAGGAGCATGAGGATTGCGGCGGATCATCTCCGCGTCCAGAACGTAATGCCAACCCGGGTTGCTGTTGTTGCCTCCGAACCAGCTCCCCCAATCATCGCGGTTGCGACCAAATTGTGTTTGGCCAGCGACAGTGTCCATCGCACCACCGTCGGGACGAATTCGTAAATCTCGCCCGGAGATGTTGATGGACTTGCCCGTCTTGGACGAGACAATTTCACCACCGCTATCGCCATTGGCCAAGTAGAGCCAATTGTCCAGCCCCCATCGCAACCCGTTCACGCGATGTTGCTGGTTTCCTTCGCGGAATCCACTGAACAGGGTCTCCCGATGGTCAGCTCGATCATCACCGTCCAAGTCGACCGCATAGAACACGTCCGGCGCCGTCGACACCAGGACGCCGCGGCGCCAAACTTTGATCCCCGTCGGGTAGGGAAGGTCATCTAGGAAGACGACCGACGTGTCATACTGGCCATCCCCATCGCGATCGGAAAGCACTCGAACGCGTCCACCTACCTTCCCGTTGCCGTCGACACCCAGTGGATAATCTGCCATTTCAGCAACCCATAGTCGACCGTCCGGTCCCCAATCAAACGCTATCGGATCGGCGATCAGTGGTTCGGCCGCCACAAGTTCGATTCGACCTGGAATCGACAATTCAAATGATCGAAGTGCTTTGTCGGGCGATCGCGGTGGCGGAATGTCTGCCAACTCGCCAAGTAGTTCGCGGTACGAGCGACGGTCAACACCGTCGGGTAACTTGTCCGTCTGTTCATTTTGAAGCCACAAGTGCTGCGAATGAAACCAGACTCCATTGTTTTCACCATTTCGACTGACGACCGGAATACCCTGTCCAGCCGGGCGTTCCCCATGACTGGCGTTAACGTTCCAGCCAACGAGGTCCCCTTTGGCATCTCGACGCAACAGGTCAAGACGATAGCCGCCGAGGTCGGAAAACAACGAGTCCAACATGCCATCGCCGTCGATGTCCACCAGCCGCAAACCGGCGTCGCGACCGTCCTCCCCAACAATGCGGACTCCTTCAGGTAAAGAAAAACCAGCTGGTACCCATCCGCTACTGCCCTGTCGATAAACTTCGACGCCCCCTTCGACACTCGCCAACAACTCGCTTGTGCCATCTCCATCTAGGTCACGGAGCCGCAGTCCGCGATCCAGTCCGTTTTCGTGGACCGTGCCTACAACCTTCGCCAAACCGCTTTGCCGTGTCACATCGAGCCAGCCGCCTCGCCGAAAAACCGACTGCCTCAAGCGGCCATTGCCAAGCGGTTTCCAAACAGCAAGAACATTCCCTTGCGGATCACGTCCAAACCGGGCGGCGGTCACCCGTTCTCTTCCGTCAATGACCGTCGTTGGAAAACCGGTCGGTACAACTCGCCACTCTCCGGCTGAATCGTTCCAAACTCGTGTGCCATCGGTATGGACGACATCCATGAATCCATCGCCATTGACATCGATCAATCGGATTCCATGATCCTGGCCGGAACGATCTCGTAGTCGCTTACCATCCAGCAAGTGTTTATTGATCCGCTGATTTGCCTCGTTAAACGTCAAGAATTTGACACGTTTTCCGTAGGTGGTATGCGCATAGTTGATGAACTCGACAACTTGATCATTGCGAATCCACCCGTGCGGATGAAAAACTAAGTTAAAAGTCCCTTTCTTAATGACTGTCGCATCGAGTGCCCGTTTCCAATCGCGCAACGTCTCGGGGTTATTCGGCTGTTGAACGTGTTGCGCGGACCAATCACTGGGGACGATACATGGAAACTGCCAACATAAACCGCCAATGATATACGGATAGGGATAGTTTTCGATGGTGTTGACGAACGAGGGGAACGGTATGTAGTGGCGAAATCGCGACTTGCCATCGGACCGGGTCACCAACTCGACAGGCAACGCGGGATCGTCCGCGGTAAATATCTGAAACACCGAAGTGTCGATGGTCAAGAAATTGCCTTTGGCCGTCGTGCTGTTAAAAATCTCGGACCAGAAACGTGGGCTTGGCGTGTTGCGAGAATCACAACACGGCATTCGAAACGCAACCGGATAAGAGTTTGGGATTTCGGCAAGTAAGTCGACGCAACGTTCATAGGTGAGTCGCGCCTTAGCGAAATCGCCGCCCTGTAGGCATGGACAGGGGTGGTCGTAGGTGTGTACTTCAATGCTCAACCCTTCATCCAACCACTGTTTCAATTGTGGATCTTCGGGGTCGACTCGGACTGTCATGATACTGAGAGCCGCCCGGCCATCGATTTGTTTGAGTCGATTGAGAATCGGACGCAGATACTGCTCGTACCTAGTCGTGTCGCGCATATCGTCAATCGCCAACACCACGACCGCCTCGACATCTTCCTCACCAATCCACTGTGGCGTCGTCAATTTGGGAAAACCGAGACCCACATGGTACGGCGAGGCAAACTCATCGAGATAACCGAGATCAACCGATTCGACTTGCCCGGATGCGAATTGGGAACCGACGCAAGCGATCGCAAACATCGTGGCCCGCACAGTTGTTTTCATCGTCCATTCTCATTCGGTTATTTTAAAAACGACGATCCGTGTCACACGCCGAAAAACGATGGGCCTCCAACCGCAACGTTGTCCGATTACCTGGGCCACCTTTTGGATCGTGTCGCCTTTGACCCGTCCTACAGTGCAGGCCAACAGTGTACGACAATTTGATTCGATGTGCCGAACGAGTGTCAGAGTCGATGGTCAAATTCTCGCGGGCAAAGGGCGTGGTGCATACGATTCCAGCCGATTGCCCCGTTTGCGCGACCGACTCGGCCTGGACTCGGAAGTCCATGTTTTGATTGGCCAATGATCATTTTCCAGGAATGGAGACCCGGATGATTCACGACATCACCAGCCAGTTAGCCTATGGAGAACTCGTCAACTCCCAACGGAACTCAACCTACGGATGGCTGAGGATGAGTGGTGGCCACACTTCGGTGGTGATTCAATTAACCGGTAATTGTGCCAGTTCCCTCTACGGGCATCACATCGAATTCGAAAGTCAATTGGAGCAGCGTTACCGAACGAGTTGTCGCCAGCATGTTCGCAACTATCAGGTCGGTCCCATCGGACACAGTTCGCTGCAGGTCTCAAATCGCAACGAAGATGGTTCGGTCCAGGGAGAATTGTGCCTGGAATGGTTCGGACAGGATGGACACATTCGAGTGGATCATCTGCCGGTCAAAGTTCAATTTGTTCGGGACAGGCCGTTATTAGCAGCCCCTCTGGACGATGACCTCGCCCTTATCGAAAACTCGCCATGGCATACCTTGTCGGGTCTGCCCGCTCTGAAACCTGTCGAGATGGGATCACCGAAATTCACCGCGCTGCTCGATGAAATGTGCGGTGGGCACAATGACATGCGGATTGCGGATGTGGTGCAACCTGTGATGCAACTCTGGAAACCGGAAGAGTTGAACGATCAACGAATCTCGTACGAGTTGAAAGCCGTGCTGGCAAATCTGGCGCGGCATGGAATTACATTGGACATGTGTGAACACTTCAGCGACCGGGATGCCTACGCCCTGTTAGTTGAACATGTCCTGCAGTCGGAACTTACCTATCCCGACTTGCCATCGGTGGGCTACGTTCAACATTTGTTGACGCATGAATATTGTGAACAATGTGCCCGCGATTTGGACGACATGTTGGATGAACTTTAAAAACACCCTTCCATTTCCTGCTCCTGCTCCTGCTCCAAGAAACGCATAACGCCAAATATCAACGGTCGAACTCGATTCCTGCTCTTACAGCAGAACGCAAAACACCAAATTGCTAGCGAGCGTTCACTAGCCGGACGGATCTCCCCGTTCCAACGGCGTGACCTTTGCCCCCTGACTGTGCTACTCTTAACATGGAAGTAGTCCCGACGGCTGAAGCCGTTGCTCACGGCCCTTCAGGTGGCAAAATCGTTATGACACGTCCGGTACGATGGAGATGGCTCCTCGTCATTTGGCTACTGCTCGCCGGCCGAGTCTGGGCTCACGTAGATTTTTCCACCGATGTCTTGCCGATTTTCGCGGAGCATTGCCTAAAATGTCACGGACCGGATGCCGCCGCGCGGCAGGCAGAAATGCGGTTGGACCGCGGACAGACAGACCACCCACTGTTGCCCGATCCCGAGGAACTACTTCGACGTATCAACAGCACGGAGAACGACGTACGGATGCCACCGCCTGGCGCGGGAGCCCGTCTCTCTGCCGATGATATCGCCACACTTGGCAGTTGGGTTGCGGACGGGGCGAACTGGAACGAACATTGGTCTCGGCGGCCCATCCGACGCCCCTCGCTACCGAACCATCCTTCCTTGCGCCATCCAGTCGACCGGTTCATCTTCGAAGCCAGCAACAAACACAATCTCACGATGAGCGGTGAAGCATCTCGCGGGGACTTAGTGCGGCGTGTCAGTTATTCACTGACCGGGCTCCCGCCCACCAAAATAGAAATCGATCGTTTCCTCGAGGACCAGCGATCAGATGCCTATTCAAGAATGGTGCAACGGTATCTTTCGTCGTCTCGGTACGGTGAGCACATGGCGACGTTTTGGTTGGACTTGGCTCGGTATGCCGACACGAACGGATACCATGTTGACAATCATCGCGTCATGTGGCGTTGGCGCGATTGGGTCGTGGAATCATGGAATCGCAACCAGCCTTTTGACGAATTCACGGTACATCAACTGGCAGGCGATCTGCTGCCCAACGCAGACGACGACACACGACTCGCAACTGGCTTTCATCGCAACACGATGACCATGTTCGAAAACGGTGCCTTGGCGGAGGAGTTCCTCCCGGAATATGTGGCCGACCGCGTCAATACGACGTCTGCGGTTTGGCTCGGTCAGACCTTCAAGTGTGCGCGTTGCCACGACCATAAGTTCGACCCGATATCACAACGCGACTACTACCGATTGTTCGCCTACTTCAACAACATCGACGAACTCGGCTTGTCCGGACAATATGAGCCGCCAAAACCGATCATGGATGCGCCAACTCGGTTGCAGAGAGCCACACTGGTCGAGTTGGATTCGGCAATCGCCCTCCAGCGGAATCGACAGGACGAGCGACGACAATGGGCCGCTAATTCCGTTGAAGAGTGGGAGGCGGACATAGCCGACTTGGCGTGTCCAGCGCCACCGAAGGATTCGGCCATTTACGTAGCGTTCGACGAAACGCATGGGGCCGACCTCGGCTTCCCACCGAACAAAATTGGCTCGATTCTGGGAGATGTGCTCCGCTTGCCACAGGGGCGCAGCGGCGGTGCCCTGTTACTGACCGATTCGAGTCGCGTCGAACTCAACGCGACGCCGCTCGTTCCAACCGATAAATCGTGGACACTAGCCGTCTGGCTTTACATAACCACGAATGACACGATGGTTTTGTTCCGTCACCGTGCGACCGATGAATCGAAGGAAGACAGATTGGGTGCCGGTCTGGAAATTCAGTTAGTCGAACGGAAACCCCTACTGCAATTCACGTCCAAAGGTCGGGCACCTTGGATTGCCAAGAGCGTTTCAGCGTTATCGGGGAACGCCTGGCATCACCTGGCGTTAAGTTACGATGCCAAAGTTACTCGCGTTTCGATGCGAATTGACCACGATCCCGTTGTCGTCAATCAACCGGAAAAGCCTCCAGCAAACTATCAGTCGGTCGACGCGATTGTGGCTCTCAGCGACAAAGAAAAACCGCTGCGAGGCATGTTGGACGAGCTGCGTTTTTTTCATCGGGTGCTGACCGTTGAAGAGATCAATTTACTCATGGGAGCCGATCTGCTGGCAGAGGTATTGGCGATCGATCGGGACGAGAGAAACGATCGCCAACGGGCCCTCCTTGTGGACCATTACCTAAGACGTATCGACGGACCCTACCGTGCAGCAAGCAAGACCGTAGCGGTCTTGGATGAGCGTCGGAGCGAATTGGTCCGACGAATCCCAACGTCGTTGATCATGCGTGAAAGAGCACAACGACGCCCGACGTTCATTCTGCACCGCGGTGATTACCGTCAACCGGGCGAAGAAGTCTTACCTGGTACACCAGAATACTTGCCAAGTAATGGTAACTTTCAACAGAGTCGGCTCGGATTGGCTCGGTGGATCGTCTCGCCCGAAAACCCGCTCACAGCTCGCGTCTTTGTCAACTATATTTGGCGACTCCATTTTGGCCGCGGCCTGGTCGCGACGCCTGAAGACTTCGGCGTGCGGGGTGAACCTCCGACACATCGCCTTCTTCTCGATTGGCTGGCGTCCGAATTCATTGAATCCGGCTGGAACGTCAAACGACTTCACCTCTTGATCTTGACCTCGTCAACGTTTCGACAGACAAGCCGTGTAGCTCTGGAGCATCGCAGTTTGGATCCGGAAAACCTCTGGTATTGCCGAGGCCCGCGTTACCGACTGTCCGCCGAGCAAATTCGTGACACTGCTTTGGCAGTGTCCGGACTGTTGGACCACCGCATCCTGGGACCATCCGTTTATCCGTATCAGCCGCCTGGCCTCTGGATAGAGCTCTCGTACAATCCCAATAGTTTCACTGCTCAAGTGTTTCGTCAAAGCCACGGTGCTGACCTCTATCGTCGCAGTCTTTACACTTTTTGGAAACGTTCCTCCCCGCCACCGAACATGGCGGTCTTCGGTGCGCCCACTCGGGAAACCTGTCTTCTTCAACGAGCTCGTACGAACACACCTCTACAGGCCTTAGTCTTGATGAACGACCCGACGTTCGTTGAAGCCGCCCGTCTTCTCGCCACCGGACTGCTTGCGAGGCAAACAACCGACGCCGAGCGGTTAAAAATACTATGGATGAAGACCATGTCTCGTCAACCAACTCGCGAAGAAATAGCTGTGACCCTGCGAAGCTTGCAAAAATTGAAAACTCACTATGAAGACCATGCAGACCGTGCGGATCAGTTGCTTACCGTCGGCGAATATCGATCGGTGAGTGCCCAGTCGGTTGCAGAGGTCGCGGCCTGGACCTGCCTTTGCAGTGTCGTCTTGCAACAGGACGAAGTTCTTACCCAACATTGAAACGCGGACGCGAACAAATCCATGCACGCCAATCGCCATCCATCTTACGCAGCCCTGCAATGGGAACAATCATTGACAAGGCGTCAATTACTGGGCCGCTCGGCCACCGGCCTGGGAGTCATGGCGCTGGGTAGCTTGCTCGGCTCGAAATCGGCCGACGCTTCTGCTCAGCCTGGATGGGGAAAGGCGAAACGAGTCATTTACCTTGTGCAGGCCGGTGCGCCTTCGCAGATGGACCTCTTTGACTACAAACCTGCTCTTCGACAACAAAGCGGTATGGAGCTGCCGAAGTCTGTGCGGATGGGACAGCGTCTGACCAGCATGACGGCTGACCAAGAGAAAAAACCTCTGACTCCATCCCACTTCAAGTTTGCTCAGCACGGCAACTCCGGCCGGTGGGTCAGTGAGTTGTTACCTCACACAGCGAACGTTGTTGATGAACTTTGCTTTGTCTACTCATTGCACACCCATGCCATCAACCATGATCCAGGGATAACCTTCCTGCAAACCGGCAATGAGAAACCTGGACATCCCAGCTTGGGCGCTTGGCTAAGCTACGGCCTAGGTAGTGAGAATCAACAGCTACCGGCCTACGCAACGTTCATTTCCGGTGGCAAGCCCGGCGATCAACCGCTGTTCGATCGTCTGTGGGGTGCCGGTTTTCTTCCTACGCAACATCAGGGCGTCCGGTTTCGGCGCGGATGTGAACCGATCCTCTATTTGAACAATCCCTCTGGCATCGGCCGCGATACCCGACGGATAATGCTCGACCTAAGTAGTGAACTCCACCGCTTTCAAGACGAGTCATTTGCGGACCCGGAAATATCCGCCCGAGTCTCGCAGTTCGAGCTCGCCTATCAGATGCAAATGGCGGCGCCCGAATTGACCGATCTGTCCGACGATCCTGGACACGTGCTCCGCCAATATGGACCGCACGTCGATCAACCGGGAACGTATGCCTACAACTGCTTAATGGCACGTCGCCTGGCAGAACGAGGCGTGCGTTTCGTGCAACTCTTCCATCGCGGATGGGATCACCACACCGACCTGCCAACAAGGATCGCAGAGAACTGCGAGCAGACGGATCAGCCCTCTGCCGCATTAGTACGCGACTTGCGTCAACGAGGATTACTAGAAGATACGCTCGTTGTGTGGGCCGGAGAGTTCGGGCGAACGTCCTATTGTCAAGGGAAGCTAACCGCCAACAACTACGGCCGAGACCACCATCCCCGTTGCTTTACTATCTGGATGGCCGGTGGTGGGATCCGCCGTGGGATTGGATATGGGGCTACGGATGATTGGTCCTACAATATCTCACGGGACCCTGTCCACGTCCACGATTTGAACGCTACCATTTTGCACGCGCTCGGAATCAATCACACGCAACTGACCTACCGTTATCAAGGTCGCGATCACCGGCTGACCGACGTACATGGTGAGGTAGTGCAGCCCTTGTTCGCCTAGCTCCGCTTTCCTGTTCGCCGAACCATGCTGGCATGGATTTTTGTATGAGCATGAATCACATTCTCACACTAAGGCACAAAGCCACTAAGGCGCGGCAGATCGGACATTCTGCACTTAGTCAATGTAGAGCAGCATGGACCCAGGCAAGGGAGTGAACCAACCGGTTCGAATTCCCGCGGACTGCATCGATTTACCCACCCAACAATTGCACGTATTGAAGCCATGATAGGTGCCGTGAGTTTCGAAAAAGGCGTCACTGTAGCCTTATGCCGCCTTACGGATCGGTATCTTCCAACCGTCGGAATCGTGGCGGAAACTTGCATTGATAAACTTGACCAAACGTTCGTATTCGGCGACAGAGAGTTTCACGGACTTGACACTGGACGGCAGGCGTTCGATACGAGCCATCGTGACATGCATGCAAGAATCGGATGAAAAAAACAACGCGTTGACAACCGTCCCCGCCCGCAGGTGACTCCAGGCCGGTGTGTCGATAAAGAACCCCTTATCGCCCCATCCGATTGCAACATGCGTCGCGGTGATCGTGTCGCCAGAGAAGGAGTCGGCAAGAAAGTGCTCGCGCCAATCGATCGCATCCGTATCGATGGGGAGAATGATGTCCGCGTGAACTGCAGTTGAGGTGAGGAAAACCTCAATTCCATCTGGAGGTGACTTGAAGTTGTTGTTGACCGGTATCAGGCCGGCCAAAACGCAGAGAATATAGAAGGCGGTGAAGGCGAGGCAGTTGCGTAAGCACCGTCTGAAAACTCGGTAGCATCTCTTTCGAAATGCGGGGCGTTCGTGAAGATCTTGCGGCTGTTCATTCATGCAATCGCCGGCGAATTTAATTTCATGACCCGCCATGTTTCGACCGTTGTTAAAGGCCACGTTATCAGATTGCCCTGAGCCAATCAATTGTGATTGCGTAACAGGACGGACAGCGAAACGTCGATTGTGTTCACCCTCGGCTAACGTATCAAGTACGGCGCCGCTAAGAACCTTTAGGGATGAGGTAGACCGACTTGAGCTTCATCAAACGGGGACCTTTGAGGTGCTTTGCGCGAAGGATTAGCCGATGTTCGCCCGGTGCGTTGATCGCCATGATGAGCTCGTCTGTAATGAAGATGTCCTCTCCATTACTGCCGCGGATTGTCCACGGTTTCTTTTCGTCGCCAATTTCCACCATTATCGAACTACCCGCCGCGCTCGCCGTTGCCGCGTAGGTCAGTTGAACGGTAAACAGACCCGTTTGGGTAATCGTGAACTTCCATTCGACCCATTGATCCGTCGTACTCCAATTTGTCACGATGGTATTCAGACCATCCGGTTGGCCTACTAGGTTGTCGCCGTGCAGTTTCGCCGTTACAGGCGTCAAATTCACGCGACCGTTCGCCTCTTGCATCACCATCGTGGCCGAGTCGCTAGTGGAAATAGACGGGGTGTCAGCCGTGTCACCCTTGTCATCTTTCGGTTGATCTTCACCGTCAACTTTCTGCTCACCCCTGTTCATCGCTTGACCAATGGCCCAAACAGCGCCGGCCACACCGCCAATTGCTAAGACAAACATCAGCAAAGTGCCGAGGAGCGACTTCTTGCGGCGACGGCTGGACCGAACGGTGGGTGTGATGATCCGGCCGATAGCTACATCGCCAGGCACCGGTGGTGGCGTGGCCGTCTGAGGCGAAGCGGATACCCCGGCCGGCGGATTCATCGCACCTTGCGTAGGACCTGCCGGCGCCATCGGGTCGGCCACCGCTGTTCCCAAAGGAGCCATCGGGCTCGCCATGGTCGTCGGCACGGCTATTTGCACATCAACTTCGACGGGCTCTCCTCGCAATTGTCGGTCGTAGTTGGCCCGAGTTTCGTCGTCCGTGAGGCAGATTCGCGCCGCCGAAATCTCGTTGAGAAGCTGCTGTGTTAACGCTCCACGAGGACCTGTCTGGAACGTTCGAATATGCGTCATCCGACTATCGGCTGCCTCGTCGATCCGCTCGACGTCCGAAATGAACATCTCCACTCCCAACAACTGATAGTGGTGGGGCGGCTGGTCCTCTGGCGGTATACTCAGCCACTTTTCATACGCATCAAATGATTCGCTATCGCTCATGGCAGACTGGCAAGTTCATTCCCGTCGTGCGGGCTCTACAATCTCATGTCCTCGTAAACGGCGCCACTACCACTATCGGCTCCCTGACCGACCACTGCAACCCACCTGTTGTCGTGGCGTTGCATTCACGAGTCGAAGGCCCAGCGATATGCCCAGCCCAGCCAGTTCATGCTACCACGCTGGGTCCCTAACACGAAAATCTAGCCGTCGTTGGCCATATGTGCTGAATACTGTCGAGCCCACCGGCCCCGTCTCACTGTACGGCCCAACGTCTGATTAAAAAACCTGGTTGTTTAGGTCCGTAACTTCTTTCAGTTGTCGGACAGATGGCATGCGTAAGGTCGACGTTCGATTTGTCATTAGTTGTTTGTCAACGGTCGTTTGTCATTTCATTTTCGCAGTTTTAATGGACGCGATTAGAATGCGATATGGCTGTTTGAGCCGAGCCTCCCAACGCACATTGCGTTAGCCCACTACTGGCTGGTGCAACGGCTTGTGCCAGGCTGAACTGACTTGTGTGGTACAGTGAGCGGGCCCTGTGCCGGTGGATTCGGGTTTGGCAACTACCTGGGCCAACAACGCAACCACAGTTCATTACGTTCGGGCCGTCGTTGGCGGCTCAACGAGAATGAGCTTATAGTCTTGAGATGCGAAGTTCGCACGGCACATAGATCGGCACTCACCATTTTCCCAATTTCATTGCCCAATGTCAGACAAGCAAACAGAGATTCTGCGGATTACCGGGTCGGTCACCACGCCGAGTCACTGGAGCTATTCCGATTTGCGACAAATTCTGTCGCAGGAGTTGGACCTTTCAACGCTCGGTGCACGGTGGCCGTACGGAGGATTACCTCTGATCGCTGTTGGGGAAATCGTTAAGCCACATGCGAGTGTGAACCGAATTCGACTCTGCAGCTCGGCCGACAATTTCGAGCGAACCGTACCGTGGCAGGCGGTACGCGACGTGGGTTGGGTCGTCTATCGCCACGGTGAGCAACCACTAGACCGAGACCAAGGCGGGCCGGTGCGACTCTGGATCAGCGGTCACACTCCGTGCGGCATCACGGAGTTGGACGCCTGCGTCAATATCAAGTTCCTCGATACACTCGAATTCCTTACGGGAGCATCGCATGGAGAGGCCTGATGCAACCAAGGTGTCGACTGAAAAACGACGCCGACGCTGGTCTGCCAAGTTTGCTGACTCACTTCGCGGATTTCGCTTCGCCATTGAAGAGAGGAGTTTTCGAGTCCACCTCACCGTGTCGGTGGTCGTCGTTGGCGTTGGAGTCGTCGTCCGTCCATCGGTCATCGAGTGGATGTTTCTGCTGTCCGTTGTCGGCCTAGTGCTGGTGACCGAAATCGTGAATACGGCACTGGAACGAATGGCGCGAGCGATAGCGGTTGAACAGCATCCTCTCGTCGGTCAAGCGCTGGATTTGGCATCCGCAGCCGTGCTCACAGCATCGGCATTAGCGGTCATCGTCGGCGCGGCCATCTTCGGCCCCAAGTGCCTCGCCTGGCTGCAAAGTTTCTGGAGCTGAATGCGCAACTTGCCGTGTGGAAGGCGGCGAGCGACTACTCCAATCGATGCGCACCGGCCGGCGGTATCCGCAATCCAGCTACTTCGCCCATGCGATTGCTGGGAAGGAACCTCGGTTCAATGTTAAATCGAACGCCAAAGCTGTTTCGGCTCTCGTCGATATTAAAGCCAAACCGAGCGAGAGTTGATTCGCCGATTCGAGTCAGGCCAAATGATTGGCCGATGTTGCCGGTGGGACCCAGGTCATACGACGCACCGCCAGTGAAGATCCACTTTTCGCTCATTCGGTAGCTCAAAGAGCCGTTAATGACGTTGCTGGTAATCGGCCCATCGATCGAACGAAAACCCAAATACAACCGGCCTTTTCCGGGTTGGCTGATAAGACCGCCCGCAGAAACGGTCCTCAGGCCATCGATGAACAAGTCCGCGTAGCCGTCGGACAACAACGCCAGCCGATCGCCAATGTGCCAGCGGAAATCGTAATTTAACATTCCCAAGTTCTGACCAAAATTGTCGCGACCGGGTTTCGGAAAGAATGACCCTTCGACATCGAACGTGATCCAATCGACCGTCCGCTCGCGACCTGGCATTCCGCGTTTGGTCTGCCACCTCTGTCGAATTGCCATACGGGCCATCATGAGGTCCTCGGCAATCTCGGTTGAAGGTGCGGAGACCCAACTTTGCATGCCAGAGCGATGCGCATAGTAACGCTCGTCGAATTGAAGCGGCACATTCGCTCCAGGCAACAGTCCAAACGTGTCAATTAGGAACCGCCGCCGAGCGAATTCGATCGCATCGTCGTCCAATGGATCATAGAGCGTAAGTCGCGACAGGTCTTGGTCGACATCGGAATAGAGGATCTCCGCTTCCCATGTCACTTTGTGCGCCAAGCCCTTGAGGTTGAATAACGTGTTCCTGACCGTCGGATCAACCGTCCACATCGGCAAGCTCGCTCGTACACCGGTCTGACCGTAGAGGCGAGTGACGTCGTCCCCGGCGATGTCTTCATGCCAATAGGCTGCCTCGCCCAGCAAGTAGGGGACCAAACGGATGGGACCAAAGTCCAACGGTAAATTGAATTCATGCCGAGTGGCGGCGCGAACTCCTTCACGGTCGTCCTGTCCGGCGGGAGTATTGAATTCCTCCCAAGCCAACCAGTCAAATTTCATGAGATTTGCCGGATCCTGCGGTACGGTAGCATTGCTGATTCGACCATAACCAACCTGGGAATGAGCGTTCCACGTGAGTCGGTTAGCAAGGAAAGAGTGCCCCAGGATGTGGTGATCCAATCGTGGCATCCACTCGGTCTGAGTAAAAAAATCGTTCACGTGTGCCGAGGCGGCGAGATCGATGGTCTGGTGATTCAGGTATTTCTTCAACTCAATGCCGGTAGTTTGGTCCTTCTCCTGATCCCATTCATTTTCAAGATACTGTTCGAGGAAATCGCGATCACTGATGTAACCCAACTCGCTGCTCAGCTGGATATCAAAAGGCAATTCGTGCCGATGCCTGGCGAGAATGCGGCCGCGAAAGTCCTTCTCTGGCTGCAGTGCACGCCGATCCCAACCCAGATTGTCAACACCGTGGTCGTCGATTCCCCATGCATCGAATAATCCGCGGTTGGCGCCAAAAAACGCGACACTTTCCGGGCGGTTGTACTCAACATGAGTGCCGCCAGCGAATCCTCGGTCACTCAGATAGTCCGTGGAAAACGTCCAATCAACGCCCTCCGGTGGCTTTGAAATCCCGAAGACTTGGAACGTGTCCCAATCAGCGAAGAACTGCGTGCCAAACACGTTGTCGTTCTTGATCCTCATATTGTCTAAGTAGTACGTTGGTTTTCGCAGGTCCGTTGCCAGCGTCGGCCAGTAGAAGATTGGCCAGCCACCGACATAGACAAAGTTGTTTCGGCTGCTGGCCAGCAGATTGTGGTCAACGTCAAGTCGACCGCTGATCGGGTCGATCGCCGGCACACCGGTCTGCGGGTCGGTACGAACGACCTGTTCGTCTTCAATTGTGATCTGCCCCGACTGCAACCAGTAGCGGGGATGACCGATCAAGCTGGATGTTATCGCCGCCCCGTACGCTTCAAAATGTTGCTGGTCGACCATCTGCAGAACGTCGGCCTTGAGGCGTAACAACCCTTCGTAATCTTTTACCGGCGCCAACATCTCGGTGTCACGAATTACACCTCGTTTTCTTTGGACATCGTAGTACATCCGCTCGGCGTAAATGGCGCGCCGGCCCTGTAGGAAAACGATGTTCCCTTCAAGATAGATCTCCCACGGCGCCTGCCGCGGGTTGAATTTTTGGCCGGATTCCGAATCGCCCGAATCCGATCCTCCCAGACCGCGAGTCCAAAGCACTGCACTATCCGCTTCAATCTCGATCGTGCCAAGACTCTGCAGATCGGGCGCAGCGCCGTCGATTGTCACGTCGCGGATCTCAAGGCGAATTCCACCAGTTGCAATCGCAACCGTCTCGTCGATGCCCGGTTGCTGATCCAGCATGCGGTAGTCTAAGCCAGTGCCGTTGCGAGGAGTAATCACGACCGAGCTGGCGCTGATGTCGTCCGACGAAATGCCTCCTGCAAATTGTGCTTGCCGGACAGCTCCATCTCCAACAGGCAGAGCAAGTTGCGGGGACCTTCGCACCAGTCCGCGATCGTAAACGGCGGGCGGACGCTGGCGGGCCATCATCCCAGGTGCCACATCGCGGATAGAAGTGATCCGCAAGTCGACTCGACTTCGTGTCAGGTAACGGTAGAGGTAATTCGCATCCACGAGCTTTTGTAGATGTCCGTCGGCTGAAACGTCGGTGACGGTCACATCGCCATCGAAGTAAGCGATCACCTTTGTTGGTCGGTCGGACGTCGGCTCCGACCGGTCAATCCAAAAAACGGCTTCCTTGGACGTCGCCGATTGGTCGCCCTGAGTCAGCTGGACATTACCTTGCGCCACCAGGATCTCGTAGATTCCCTGCCTCCAACGCTGCGCTTTTTGGGCCACGATGCGAATCGGCGTCGCCGATTCGGGACGGGGCATCGTCACGTCGTCTGCCGACAACTTCGAATGGTGACCGGCGACCAACAGACCGACAACGGCGCAGACCCAGAGCCTCGCTGACATAGAGGCTTTTTGCATTTCTTCGGGAAATCGTTGATCGATTCGTGGCATCCGTGCCGACCTATAGAAGTTGCGCCATCTGGGGAGGAGGAGTATAGGGAGGGTGTACCACCATCGCAAGGCGGTTTTCTTAACCTCGAACTTTTCCTAAATATTGGATTTAAAACGACTTACGACAAGCCCTGGCCGTCGTCTTTCCACGGACAAACGGCAATTGCCTGGAACCCAGCCGCGATTCGTCCCTGACGGTGCACGCCGGCAGTCACTCGGCTACGCCGAGTTGCTGGTGAAATTCTCGGACGCCAGGTAAGCTTACGCCATCTCGCCCCCTCCCCATCTTTGTACCACGCCGCTCTTTACGGACTGCTATGACGGCGACAAGCTGCTGTATTTGCTCGTCACTGGATTGGTAACAGCGAATGGGCGTGGCTGTTGGTTGAGGTACGAATAATGCGCGGGGCCGGAGAGTGACGTTGTAGAATTGTCATTAGCCATGTGGCAATAGTCATGAGTCATTGAAGAAGCACCAGACGAAGATGGTTGAACCAACCGGTCCGATGCAGCGGTTCATTAGCGGTTGGTTTTCTCGACGAATCGCCGTGGCGATCATTGGTTCTGTGGCGTTGTTTCTTCTCGGTGTTTGCGCCCCGAAACCTGTCTACCGAATCAGTCTTGAAGGTCTGTTCCCGGCTCACAACCCACTGATTCAGTCACAAGAGAGAGCTCGTTCCGCATTTGGGGACAACCGTTTCGTCTTGCTTGCCTACCAGGACCCAGAAGTTCTGACCGCCGAGGGAATCAAGCGAACAGCAGAAGTTGAAGGTCTGTTGCGAGAGATCTCTGCCGTTCGGGACGTGCTCTGTCTGGCAACATTGGACAAACAGCTGCAACTGCTGGGATCATCGATCACGGCGAAACGAGGAATGGCCGAGCGTTATCGCCAGATGTTCACTGGATTCACGCATGATTCTCAACACAGCGTTGCCGGGTTCATCTGTCTACTTGCACCGTTAGACGACCTGGAAGAAGAGGTGCAGTTGGTCGCTCAGCTTCGCAATACGATCAGCCGTCCCCCAACCGGTCTCGGCAGTGGAATTGTCGTTGGCGAGCCGGTATTGGTCGCCGATGCATATTCGAGCATCCGACGAGACTCTGTTCGATTGCAGTTTGCCGCGACACTCCTATTGGCACTTGTGCTCGCCTTTTGCCTGCGCAGTCTGGGATGGGTAATTGTCGTATTTTCCATTGTGCAATTATCGATTTGGGCGGCGACTGGTGCCGCAGGAATACTGAATCTGCATTGGTCGCTTCTCAGTTCGATGTTTCCGGCAATCATTGTTGTCATTGGTGCCGGTGCATTAACACACTTGGCCGTATGGAGTCGGCGCCTGTTAAGTGAACAGGGTTCAGCGGAAGCCGCGGTGATGGCCGCTGTCGATCGATTAGCATGGCCGATCTTGGCGACGTGCGTCACCGATGCAATGGGATTTCTAGCGTTATTGGTGTCGCCGGTTGTCCCGCTTCGTGAGTTCGCATTGATGGTCACACTGGGCATCTTCTTCTTGCTTGTAAGCTCATGTTGTCTCTTCCCGCTATTCGGTTGTTGGGCACTTCGAAATGGTGCCCTGTTAAAAGAGGATTATCGTCGGAACACACCGCAGAACACCGCGGCGTTCTTCGTCCGCTCACGTCGAGGCCTATTGGTTTACGTCGGCATCGTACTGATCGCCTCAACGGGCGTGACACGATTGCAACTGGAAACCGACATTACCAAGAGCTTTCGAGATGATTCGAAATTGGCAGGTTCATTTAGGTTTGTTGAACAGCGAATGGGTGGTGCCGGGATCTGGGAAGTCCATATTCCGGTCGAAGGTACTTTATCGCGATCTTTAATGATTCGAATAGGAAAACTATCGAGTGACCTGCGAGAACTGCAGATCCCCATCGACGCAGCGCAACCCAACGAAATGGAACGCCCTATCACCAACGTGGTCAGTTTGGCCGATGTGCTAACCGCGGCGGACGGCACGAACTTCCTATTGGCCGCCGCACCGATGCCCCTTCGTGTTCAGGGTATCAAGACAGCGATGCCTGTTTTTTACAGCACAATGTTCGGTCAGACCGATGACGGTCGCAGATATTTGCGAATCCTGGTTCGTTCACCCGATGCGCGGGATGTGCAATGGAAACGGGAACTGATCGACACAGTCGACAATATGGCTCGTGTTCAGTTTCCGATTGCGGCGGACGAAAACGATATCCGCCGCAACGAGGAGTTACGTGTCGCCGGAACATTTGTCGTGATCGCCAGAATGGTCGAAAGCCTGCTGGTCGATCAATGGCGAACACTGGGTGTAGCACTGGTTTGTGTGCTACTGACGTTGGTCGTATTCCAAAGGCGACTATTCGTTGCCGTGATCGCTTTGCTACCCAGCTTGATGGCGATCATCGCAGTTTTGGGATTGATCGGTTGGTGTCGAATCCACGTCGACTTGGGTGTCGTCATGATTGCGGCTGTTTCACTAGGGCTAGCCGTCGATGGCGCAATCCACATGCTGAATAGTATCGAACGGGAACTTGCTCGTGGCTGTCCGTATCGAGAAGCCATTCAGTTGGGTGTGCGCGCGACAGGAGGACCACTAACCTATGCTACGATAGCTGTCGTGGTTGGGTTTAGCACTTTGGCGGCCAGTGACTTCATGCCTTCGGTGACGTTCGGACTGTTGGTCGGCGTCGCCACGACGGTCGGGTTGATCGGCAATCTGACCGTGGTGCCTACGTGCCTATGTTGGTTGGGACGACGTCATTTCAGTCTTCTACGGCCGTCCACGTCGAATGAGGTGCAAGCATCACAAACGACGGAGAACGTTGAATGAACGGTAAACACCCGGCATACACTCGACTTGCCATCGTCGTTTGTTTGGCGGTCGCGGTCCGATGGGGCGCCAGCACGGCATTGCCACCAGAGCGTTTTGACGCCGATCAATACCAGGCCATCGCCACCACACTTGTGTCGCACCATGTCTTTGCCACTTTCCCCGAGCACCCAACGGCATTTCGGCCACCATTATATCCGTTCACCCTGGCACTGCTGGGGCCGACGGGCGCTTGGGCCAAAATGAGAATCGTGACGTTTCACATTGTGCTGACCGTGCTCACCGTCGTGATCACCTTTCGCCTGGCACACCGACTCGGGGCTCCTCCTACGATCGCTGCAACGATCGTCGCCCTCGACCCTATCCTGATCCGGCAATCTACCTTCGCCATGACCGAGACCCTGGCAGCCCTGTTGGCCATCGCCGGAGTTTGGGCATTGATTCAACTCACGGAGCAGCCTCGTTGGTCGCGAGGACTGGCGAGCGGAATCTTGATCGGATTGGCTTGCCTCTGTCGACCCACGTTCCTGATCTGGGGTGGTCTTGTTGCCGGTGTACTGTCAGTACAGTGCATCCGTCGAAGCTCGTTGAGGCCGACCACCTTGATGTTGGTGTTGGGAATCGGCGCGATGATCGGACCTTGGGTGGTAAGAAACGCGATCGTCATGGGGCACCCGATCATCGCCACCACGCACGGCGGGTATACACTGTGGCTGGGCAATAACGCGGATTTTTACGAACATCTCCGAACCGAGGGCCCGGCTGTTCCATGGGATTCAGCGGAATTGGATGCTCGTTTTGCGACGCTCAACAAGCAGAACGAGCACGACGAACGAGGCATCGACAGGGAGTGTTATTCTCGAGCAAAATCCGCCATTCGTGCGGATCCGAGCGGTTTCGTCATCGCGGTTGGAGTGCGCGTCGCTCGCCTCTTCCAACCGATCCCCAACCAAGTCTCGAGCGAGGGTCTGGCCATGCGCACGATTCGCTACGGCATCGGCATCTGGTACCTTTTGATCGGTGGCAGCGTTCTCGCTGGTCTGTGGAAGACTCGCCGTGATCTGTTCACTTCACGATACCTTCCTGGACTCTTGCTGGTCGTCGCGTTTATTGGGCTGCACGCGTTTTATTGGTGCAATATGAGAATGCGAGCTCCGCTCATGCCCTGGCTGGCAATCGTCGCAGCGGCTGGCTGGACTCGGCAAACGTTGGGAGATGATTGAGTCTTGGACTCTTGGTGTCGACTCTATCAAAGACGCAGCTGGAAGCGATGCAGTATGCGTTCGTGATCATGTTGCCGTCGGTGTTGCTCTCCGGATTCATGTTCCCGCGCACAGAGATGCCTCTACCGATTTATCTGGTGACCTTCGTGATACCGGTCACGTACTTCATCGAAATCTTTCGCGGTGTGATTCTGCGAGGGGCCGAACTCGAGATCTGATCGGCCCAACGATCGGCCTGTTGGTCTGCAGTGCGGCGATCAACGGTGTGTCCGTCATAGAAGTCACAAAGGCACAAAAATATCTGAGGCAGTCCGCCAAGGGTGGTTGTGGATTTTTCTCTCAAATGACTATTGCCCCAACCCGTAGAGGATGATGTTGATCGCAATTCGGGCCGCATCTCGCTGAATATAGCCCTTACATTGAGGCGACGATTGATTTTCGAGGCCACAGCTAATGTCGTAGGGCGAGAGGACCACAGCAATGCGATCGTCGATCTTGAGCACCTCCAACTGCGGCGAAGTCCGCCGCAGACTAGCTTCCAATGGCTGATCATCACGACGAGACTGTGGATCGCGTAGCGTCACTTGTCGGACGGACGCTCCGGAGAACGTGTCGCCGAACAAATCATGGTCTGCGGGTAAGATGTCGAACGTGGCCTCCGGCACAATCGCCTGGAACTCGCGACGAAAACTGTTGCTAAACCCTTGGCTTGCACAGATCGCATCCGCGAACAGGAACCCACCGCGATCGAGATACGCCCGCAGAGCCTTGCGGTCTCGCTGGCTAAAGCGAAATTCTCGCCGTCCATGCATGAAAACGATCGGGTATTTGACCAGGTTTGGGTCCGTGGGCGAAAGCAGGAGTCGCTCGCCGCTCACACGCATGTCAACATCTTGGGTAAGTGCGCCGAGAATTCGTTGAACGGCATTCACGGCATCATCCGCACCACCACTATGTGACAGCTTAGGTAGCCGGAAGACACCTCTGGCTCCCGGCTGTTCGACAACATCGAGTGTCACGGCCACGAGATCCAATTTGTCTCGCAGTTCGCGATTGGTCGCGTATGCCAGCACGTTGATACCGACCTCGGTGCAAGCCAACACCTGCGGCTTGATACTCTCGGGGAGATGCGCCCGGGCCAAGGGAGAGTCCAAGTCCCAATAACACGAAAGTGGCTTGGGACAGTAGACGATGCTTGTTCGGCAGCACGCGTCCACTCCGTAGAGCCAAAGATCGTCGGGCAAGTCAGTCGCTCGTATGCGATGTTCGGCGTACCATACGGGGTGATCCGGGGGGAGGGATCTCAACGGCGAATCGGGAAACTGTCGCGCAACGAAGTCGCGAAATGACCGATCGAACGCCTCACCGTCACACCCTTGGCCGTCGCATGCCTCGACAAAAAGGAATCCACCTTGTTCGACATACTCCTTCAACATCCGCTCTTCTTCTACAGAGAAGCGAATAGCCTGTTGTCCGCTCAGAAACAACACGGGTGATTGGAGCAAGTCGGAGACGGCTGCATTGCGCATGCGGATGGTCTGCCAAGAGAGCGTTTTCTTCCAACTCTTTTCCACATGATGTGTCAGATTCCTCAGCGAGCGTCGATGCAGATTCCAGTCGTTCGAGTCGCCACCTGACGCGTGATTCAGCCGAGACAATAACACCGGCCGTCGACCTTTGGCTAGGAAGAGAATCGCAAACGATGACGCGACCAGCAGGTCTTGTTCAACGGGTCCATCGCCACGCCAGAAGCCCTTGAGTGAGTCTTGACGACGCAACAGAAATTTCGCACCTTCGCGATACCAATCGTGGTCGCCCAAAAAACGCTGGCCCGTTAATCGTCCAGTGCGTTCGATACCGTAAAGGAAATACATGACATAGGAGCCGCTTCCAGGGTTGCCTGTCAGGGGAAATCGGCCCAACCATCTCAGGCCCTGTCCGATTGCCGCATCTTCCTCACTGTCGCCGCAACAAACGACTTTGGTCTGATCTTTGACACCTGAATACCGCAGAGCCTCATTGCAAATAACGAGCGAACAGACAGCGGCACAGGTCATGCTACCCGTACCCGGTATCGGCGCAGCTGGGTGGTTGAAGTATGCCCAGGATCCATTGTCGCGTTGAGACAATCGAAAGTGTCTTTGCGACCGTTCCCATATCGCCGGTTCAACGTCGATGCCGATTCTCTGTGCTTCATACAAAGCGAGTAGCGCGAATTGAGTGTTAGAATTGTCTTCACGCGTATTTCGTCCATAGGACCAGGCGCCCGAGTAGGTTCCTGATTTGGTCTGGATTGCCTCTAACCACCGCACGTTTTCTTCAATGGCCAAACGGTCTTTTTCCGGTTCTGCCATGCAGAGTACCATCGTGCGGAGTGCTGTCGAATAGACCTGAACGGGTCGGCCGACAGCGCGAACTTGAGCCAATGCACGTTGGATGTGAGGAGAACGAACGTCCTCGCCGGCGGAGAGTAGGGCCAACGTTACGAGCGACGTCAGCCCTTCTGGATAGTCTTCGTAGCCGTTCCAGGAACCGGTTCGGTCATTCTGCTTGGACTTGAGGAAGGCGACACCTCGGGTAATGGACCGCAGCACGGAGTCCGCCGTAACAGCCTGGCCCCGCACAGGAGTCCCAATCCCGACGATCAGGACGATCGTCAACCACCGCCTCAGTATTCTCATCTCCATCCATCGTTCTCCGCGGACATTGTGTTCCGTTCATACAAATATCATACGATTCACAGGCGGCAGTTGTCGCCCAAGGACCCGTCGTTTTTTTTGGATGCGGCTACCCCTCCTAGGCAGGTAACCTAAAATTCCGCCAAACTGTACGTTGTCTACCCTTATTGGGTCCAAACCAGCGGCCGCTGTTCCTATAGATTCAGTCCTCCCATCCTTTTTTCTTTTGCATTGGAAACTCCTGGTGTCGTCGAAACCCAAAAGTCTCGGTGATTTTCTGCAAGAATTTGCCCAGCATCGCCATGTGATGCAGCAGGAACTTCAGAAAGTGATCATTGGCCAGGACGCCGTGATCGAACAGCTGTTCGCCGCAATCTTCACTCGAGGGCATTGTCTGCTCGAGGGCGTTCCGGGACTGGCAAAAACACTGATGGTCAGCACATTGGCTCGGATCATGGACGTCTCGTTCAAGCGTATTCAATTCACTCCGGATTTGATGCCTTCGGACATTACCGGTACGAACGTGTTGGACGAGGATGAGCATGGCCGACGTGATTTTCGCTTCGTCGAGGGCCCGATCTTCACCAACATTCTCCTAGCGGATGAAATCAACCGAACGCCTCCGAAGACGCAGGCGGCCCTGTTGCAGGCGATGCAGGAGCGTGAGGTGACCGTCGGAACGACAACCTACGACATTGCAGAACCGTTTTTCACGATCGCCACACAGAATCCGATCGAACAGGAGGGAACCTACCCACTTCCCGAAGCACAATTGGACCGCTTTATGTTCAACATCAAGGTCGACTACCCATCGGCCGACGAAGAAGAACGTATTCTGACGCTGACCACACGCAACGAAAAATCAGAAGTGCGCAAGGTGCTTTCGGCCAAGGCAATCGTCAACGTCCAGCGGTTGGTCCAATCCGTGGCAGTTAGCGAGTTCGTCGTCAAGTATGTGGCGAAGTTGGTACGGTCCACTCGCCCCGCCGATGAATCGGCTCCAGAATACGTTCAGGAAATGGTGGACTGGGGAGCTGGTCCCCGGGCTGGGCAGTTCCTCATCCAAGGCGGCAAAGCACTTGCCGCGATGGATGGGAGATTCTCTGTCGCGATCGACGACGTTCGACGGATCGCGATCCCCGTATTGCGTCATCGAATTAGTACCAACTTCCAGGCCCAGGCCGAAGGACTCAGTAACGAAGATGTGATTACTCGTCTCCTCGACGACCTGCCAGAACCCGAGGTAGCCAAGTACGAAAAGTAGTTTCCGCTGTCACAAAAAATGTGCAAACACTTGTCGCCGCACTCAATAACACCAAAATCCAATGCCATCGGTTGAACAATATCTCAAGCCGGAAGTAATCAATCAGATCAAGCGACTTGATTTGAGGGCCAAGTTCGTCGTAAAAAGTTTTCTGCAGGGACTACACGCCAGCCCGTTTCACGGTTTTTCGGTCGAATTTAGCGAACACCGACGATACGCACACGGCGACGACCCGGCTCATATCGACTGGTTGGTCTACGCGAAGACCGACAAGTACTACATCAAGAAGTTCGAGGCGGAAACGAACATCACCGGCTACCTGGCAATGGACCTCAGCAAGTCGATGGCGTACACCTATCGCCAACAGCTTAGCAAATTCGATTATTCCATTTGCCTCGCCGCCGCACTCTGTTACCTGATGGTCCACCAGCAGGACCCTGTGGGCTTGATCACCTTCGATGATAAGGTCCGACAGAACCTCCGTCCGAGTGCTCGGCGAACCCAGATCGCCAACATTCTCGCCCATCTTTCAAAATTACAACCAACCGGTCAGACAGATTTGGCGTATAGCCTGACACAAATTGGAGCTTTGCTCTCCCATCGAACCCTCGTGATGGTCTTCTCGGATTGCCTTGGTAACATCGAAAACACCATCAAATCACTGGGTCGGTTGCGCCATGCGGGTCACGACGTCATCCTCTTCCACGTACTCGACGAAGCGGAGGTCAGTTTTCCATTTCACGGAGTTGTCGAATTGGAAGATCCCGAGTCGTCGCAAATACTGCAAGTTGACGCAGATGAATTTCGTGAAGAGTATCTACGCGAAGTGACGGAGTTTCGCGACGACCTTCGCCGTGAATCAACTCAGTTGGGTGTCGACTACGTCGCGTTGGACACCAGTATGCAGTTTGACCGAGCATTGATGGAGTACCTCTTGAGTCGTCGGTCTCGTTTTTGAGCCTCAATCCTTGGGTCACACGCCCGTAATCGTGCCATGGCGATCGTCCACCTAAGTCTACTGGCCGGCGTACTGTTGATCGGAATCCCGATCGCAGTTCACTTGGCGATGCGCCCACAACCAGTACGACATCTGTTTCCAGCTCTGCAATTCGTTCGAGAGCGCCAACAAACAAGTCAACGTCGACTACGACTAAAACGGTTCCTCTTGTTACTGTTGCGCTGTCTGGCCATCGTCGTCGCGGCCATCGCACTGGCCCGCCCTGCCGTAACGCAACAACAATGGAGTGTCTGGGGGGCTATCGGA
>LWDU01037615.1_pt1 | contig 35094 bp, 24 predicted proteins | sample 727161 | NCBI WGS metagenome assembly LWDU01 (sample SAMN04566230, study PRJNA314399) | hydrothermal vent metagenome | isolation source: deep sea hydrothermal plume seawater | place: Mexico: Gulf of California, Guaymas Basin | collected 2004-07-11 | reverse complement strand
TCGCGCTCCAGGCCTATTGAGAAGGAAGCAAAGGCACCCTCTTCTTCATCATCTTCAAGAACCCAGGTCGCACGCAGGATCGCATCCGCCGCGGGCTGCAACTCTGTCGCTCGATCAGATAATCCAAGGACATCCAAGACACGAACAGCGCAGAACACATCCTCCGCGTGCGCATACTTGTGGTCAGGGTCCACAGCCGCAATCACTCTGCTAGCTATCGCTTCCCTTTGTTCCATCGAAACTGAGCCCAGATGCAACTCTGCCATGAGCACAGGCAGAAGATGGCGCGCGTTATTTGCCATGGGCACGGCGGACCTGGTATATCGCTCAATTGCCTCCGGATTCACAAGGGCCCGATAGTGCTCTTCCTCAAAGCAGCCCAACTCCATGAGCGCCGCCGCATAGAGAAGGTTGAAGGACCTGCCTGGAATCTCTTCGTCCAGGCGCCGCTTCGCAGCGGATCTCAGTGCTTTTGGATCAAAGGAAAGCTCACCCGCTGCCTCCATATTGCTCGCAATCAACTCAACCTGATTGATCTGGGATGTGTCATCCAACGACGACAACCACTGGTTGACATCTTCCGGGCTGGTGGGACTCTTCCCTGTAGGACCAAAGTGGAGCGCCAGGACAACAGCCACAAAACAGACAACCATGACCGCCCGGCTTCGACCAGCGACAGGATCTCTCCCTCGACGACCGAGCTTGCCCAACCGCCAACAAACCACTCCTCCAAACACGAGGACCAAGGGAACAAGCCACGCGCCGATCAAACCGTGCCCTCCAAATGTATCTGGCACACTCAACTGCAGCGAGATCCCCATCAGCCAGTACATGGCTACCGTTGCCCGCTTAGACACTTCTTGGCGCGAGGCCAAACCGGCACGGGTCAAGGAAGCATAGACCCCCAAGAAGACCAGAGTCGAAAAACTGACCAGCAGGGTCAGCGCATCTGCCGGGGCATGAAACAGCATCCACACAACGCCGATCATCATGACCAGGCTCGGCAGCCAGTAGCGACGCCACCAGGCCTTGGAGTCATCCCGCGCAGCGACCTCGTTCTGGCGCTGTCCCAGCTTCTCGCCTCCAAGCACAGCCCGCAGTCCGAGCGCCAAGGTGAGTAGCACCATCGCTGCCGAGATCGCTGGAAGCAGCAGTACGCCCGGGAGGAGCTTTGTGCTCAGCTTGCCGCCCACAGGAAGTCCAATCTTGATCATTCCCTGCGGCAGCAATATGGGGGGAAAGAACGCTGCAGCTCGTTGAACAAACACCGGCAACTTCAATATCGCCTGAGGTTTGCTCTCATCTGACTCCATAGGCTCAGAGGTCTCTGCCTCCTCGCCAATCCGTTGCTTGACCCCCCGCAGAAACTCATCGTGACCTGCGCGCAATTCACCCAGTCCATCGAAGAGGTCCTGGCTCAGTTGATCGCCCTCGCCTTCGATAAGGTCTTCAATAACAAGGGGCTTCTTCATGATCTTTCCTCCAACAGCATGTTCTTCTCCAGTTGTTCCTTGAGGGCGGCACGGGCACGGCGCAAGCGGCCTTCCACGGCACGCTCTCCAAGTCCAAGCAACGAGCCAATCACCGCCAGCGAACTGCCTTCGGTGTAACGCATGAGGAGCACGGTTCGCTCTGTGGCCTTGAGCTGGAGCAAGGCCTGCTGCACTCCACGCACACGCTCTTCCCGCTCCTGCGCTTCGGTATCCTCCGGACGGTCTGCCACAGGCACCTCTGGCATGGATATCAGCCGCCCACCTCCCGAACCCGCACGTTGTCCTGCATGAAACAAGTTGTTCGCAATCCCAAGCAACCAGGCGCCCAGCGCTTTCAAATCGTCCCACTCCCCCTTGTAACGATCCCGAGAAAGATACGCCTCAGAGAAAGTATCCTGAGCCAACTCCACAGCATCCCTCGGACTCGCCCCCCAGGTTGAGATCAACGCAATTAGGGAGCCCCGGTGAGAGGAGATGAGAGATTCCAGATCCATGTCAGATACAATTGTCACGGAACTTCTCAATCCCACGGAGAACTTGCAGAAAATCTCCTAAGAACCGCTCTGATCGGGCTTGGGGAGCACTGGACGCGGTGACGGCCTTGCTCTGTCTCCCCCGGACCAACAGCCGACCGGAGCGTTGCTCTGTCAGGATCCAGCAGAGAGAACACTGTCGAACCGTATGATCAAGCTGCTCAGTGCTTGAGCTTCTTCTTCACGGTGAGTGACATGCAGGATTGTGGACGAGTTCAGTGAATAGACTTCAGCCAACACAACCTGCATCGCCTCGCGGGTCTCGTCGTCCAGGGAGGACAGGGGCTCATCCAACAGCAAGAGCGGAGGCTTGCTTGCCAGTGCCCGACCCAAGGCAACCCGTTGGCGTTCACCTCCGGAGAGTTCATGGGGGCGTCTGTCGAGCAAAGACCTGAGAGCGAGCTGACTGGCAAGTTCCTCAAGGCGTTGCTCCTGTTCCGCGATGGTGCGGCGGCGAATCCGAAGAGCAAAAACCAATTGCTGCCGAACGGTCATGGTGGGAAACAAGGCGCCGTCCTGGGGCACATAGCCAATACCACGGTCAGCGGGATCCCGGGCCTGCATGTCCTGACCATTGATCTCAAGACTGCCCGCATGCAAGGGGCGCAAGCCGCATAGGGTTTCCAGGAGCGTCGTCTTTCCACAGCCGGTGGATCCGAGCAGCACCGCATAGGATCCCGTTGGCACTTGCAAAGAGATCCTGGGCAGGCGCGTCGAGCCCGCTCCAAGGGTGGCATCCAAGAGATCGATCATGGGCCGCCCACTCATAACAACCCTCCACGCATGCCAAAGACCCGAGCCAGAATCAGAACGCTGATTGCGGCCAGGACCATCAACAGGGATACCGCCAGGGCAGCTTGGAGATTACCGATGGAGAGCTCCAAGAAAACCGTTGTAGGCAGTACCTCGGTCTTCATGCGCGTTGCTCCGGAAAAGACCAGGATCGGGCCGAATTCCCCAAGGGCCCGTGCGAAGGCCAGAGATCCAGCAGCAATGACCCCTCCTCTCGCCTCGGGCAGAGTGACGCGAAAGAAGGCCTGAGCACGTGTACAACCAAGCGTACGCGCCACCTGTTCAGGACGCGGGTCGATGCCGTCGAAACACAAGCGCATGGTGCGTACGGCAAAGGCGCAGGCCACCACGAACTGGGCCAGCACCACGCCGGGCAACTCGTAGGTCATCTCCATGACGTGCCCTTCGAACCACTGGCCAACCGCAGTTTGGAACAGAATCAAGAGGCTCAAGCCCACGACAAGGGGAGGGAGCACGATTGGAATATCGAAGAGCGAATCCAACAAGCGACTGCCCCGGAAGCGGAAGCGAGAAAGCAAATAGCCCGCAGGGACTGCCACGATCAAGCTCAAGAGTGCCGCCAGAGTGCAGCTGACAAATGACAGGACAATGGAATGCCGAATAGCCTCGGACTGCAGAGCGGCACGGCACTCGCCCCAAGAGGTGAAGCCCACATCCGCCACCAAGAGCCCAACAATCAGCAAAGCGTAGAAACCAGCGAGGAAACCGAGGCCCCCGAGAAACCAGCGACCGCGCACCCGGGAGTTCATTGGGAGTCCTCCCCAAAGCGCCAGTCAAATCCCAGTTCAGCGAAGCGGTCTTGGGAACCACTGCTGGTCACGGCGTCGAACAGACGCTGCAAGAGGTAGCGCTGGTCACTTTGGCGCGCCATGGCGAAGGGTTGTTCGGCGAGGGCCGTGGGGGCGAGGGGCACCCTGTCGATCTTGGCCCCAGCCAAGGCCGCGTTGCTGATGTAGACCACAGTCGCGTCGAGGGCACCGGTCAAGAGAGCGTTGACCAAGAAATCTCCCTGGGGCGCGTCCTGTTTCAGATTACCGCTCGACGCAAAGTCAGCGGCGAGGTTCTCCTGTTCCATCTGCTGGCGAGTCAAGCGACCCAGGGCGGAATGCTCTGGATGCGCGAGACCCACGCGCAGACCCGGGCGCGCAAGATCACCCAGACCCTTGAGTTGCAGTGGGTTGCCTGGGGCGGTGATCATGACCAGCGGATTGTTGGAAAGAAGCACGCGCGAATCAAAGCGCTGCTGCACATCATCCATGAAACTGCTGTCGCAGGCAAAGAAGGCATCTGGCTCGCCGCCGGCACGCATCTGGGCCACCAGAATTCCACAACCGTTGTAGACGCGGATGAGTTCCACTCCCTCACGCCGGGCCCAGGTAGTCAAAGTCTCCTCCAAGGCTGAGTGAAACATGGATCCCGCGTAGACCAGAACCTCCGGCCGCGCAGCCCAGGTGTCGCCTTCCACGGGGGTCAAACCAGCGGCCAAGAAGTGTGCTTGACCACGGTCATGAGCTTGCAGGTAGCGAGCCAGTTGCAAGGCACTGGCGGCACGCGGACTCATGGTCAATACGCCCACCGCCACGCGCACGGGCACAGCTTCCAGCTCGGGCAAGCGCACCAAATCAAGGCCATCGAACTGAGTCACCGTTGCGTCCCAGACAATCGCAGCGTCCACCTGCCCGATAGCAAGACTCGTGGCGAGTTCGGTGACCGTGGGTTGAAAGACCTTTGCCTTGCCCTCGATCTCCTGCCATTGACCGCGTTCACTGTAGACCTTGCGGACCACGCGACCGACGGCCGCGGCGGCAGGACTTCCCAGAGCGAAGGGCAAGTCTTTCTCCAGGACTTCTTCCATGGAATCAATCTGATGTGGATTCCCGTGTGCAACGGCAAGCACAGGGCGCATGCTGGCCAAGGGCAGGATCTCGGCGATCAGGCCCTGATCTCGCGCCGCATCCAGATAGCCCTCATCTCCGGGGAGATAGAGATCCGCTGCATCCCCGTCCACCTGCAACTGACCCAGCAGGCTGCCGGATCCGCCATATTGGATGTGTACGATGGCTCCTGTTTCCTGCTCGAAGGCACGCACTGCGGGCTCCACAGCAAGCCGAATACCGGCAGCACAGTAGAGGGTCAGGGGTTCCCCATCCCCAGGGGATGAAGGACTCCCAAGTCGAACCAGCGCCAGGCAGAGAAGCGAAACGACCGCAACGAACGCGAAGAGAGTCTTCATTGTGCGTCGATTGGGTGCAGCCCGTCCGGGCCCAGATGCAGGATCCGGCTTACGGGCAGAGACTGCTGGGAATGGGTGGCCATCACGAGACATCCGCCGCCGGTGCAGAAACTCTCAAAAGCGCTCTGAACCAGTCGCGCACTCTCGGGATCCAGATTCCCGGTGGGTTCATCTGCCAGGACAATCTCTGGACCATGGACCAAGGCACGGGCGACTGCACCGCGCTGGCGTTCCCCTGCGGAAAGTTGAGCAGGCCTGTGATGCAACCGAGAACCGAGGCCCAACTGCCCCAACAAGAGCCTTGCGTGCTGTTCCGTGCCTCCAGCCAATCGAGTGTTCTCGAGCAAATCGAGATAGGGCAAGAGGTGCATGCCCTGAAACACAAAACCAATCGAGGTCTGCCGTACTCGCGCACGCCCGGCGGGATTCAATCCGGTCAGTTCCACATCCCCCAGACGCACCGTGCCCTGAGTTGGGCGCAACATGCCCCCAAGAATCGAGAGCAAAGTGGTCTTGCCTGCACCACTGACGCCGCGGACCACAATGAACTCCTCTTGCTCCACGCACAAACTCGATTGCGCGAGGGCGATGATTTGCTGGCCCCGAAGGTCATAACGCATCTCCCCCTGATGAAGTTCCAGGACACTCATGACGCTTCTCCCAACACGCGAACCGGGTCCTGGACCACGGCCAAGGCCATCGGCACCAAGCTGGCCAGAGCAGCAAAGAGGGGCGTGATGAACAGCGCAGTCAGCACCAAGTCTAGATCAAACGCCACGGCTCCGGCACGAGTGTGAAAAAGCAACGTCCCCAGGTCCGAAGCCAAAAACCCACCCCCGATGATTCCCAGGGCGCCACCTATCAGCCCCAAGAAAACTGCGCGTCCGAGAAACAAGCCCGCGACTTGAACAGAGGGCTTGCCCAACGCCCGCAGCACGCCTATCTCCGCCCGCCGGTCGCGCACATTCAGCATGCTGAGCACACCCACCAAGAGAGCGCAAAACAGTGCGATCACGGGGAATCCAGACTGCAAGAAACGTTCGGCCAATTGGCGTTGATCCCGGCGTGCATCAGCCAGAGCATCTCGGCGGATAATGACGGCCCCGGGCAAAAGAGGTTCGAGCTCCGCACGCAATGCAACAAGGGGATCGCTGACCTCTTCAGAACAGTGACACTCAAGAGCTTCAATCTCAGTGATTCGCCCTTCCAGATCCAGCAGGGTCTGGGCATCGGCAAGATCCAAGAACACCTGTACATCCTGCTCGTCCCCCACCGGTTGCAGGACTTGCGCGATGAGGAAGACCTGGCCCAGCAGTTCGGCACTCTGACCCGCTTCCAACTTCAACATGCCAGCGATCTCACTGCCAAGCACGAGGGTGCCCGGCTTTATCACACGGCCAAAGACCGGCTTCATGGCCTTGCCCTGCTTGAAAATCTCGCCACTGATACCGGTCAACAGTACCTCGCGACCCTGCCAGGTGCGACGGCGTTTGATCATGGGCACCAGGCGGTTGGCAACAACCTGATCTTCCAGCTTCGTCAAGAACTCCACTGGCATGGAACCAGTTGAAAGGCCCTTTGCCCAGTATGCATCGAGGGAGGTATCCGGGGGCAAGATCAGCAGGTTCAAGCCCATGTCCCGCTGCAGAATACGCGTCTCGCCTTCATTGGACCGAGCGAGCAGGAAGAAGAAGAGGGCAGCCGCCACAGTTGCCCCCAGAGCGCTGACAGCAAGCAGAGCGCTCCACTTGCGTAGCAACAACTCTCGCCACACGAGGGAACAAGTACTCACGACTTGCGCCCCAGGATCAAGATCACCGCAGCAACAACGCCACAAACAGCGAAGAAGATCGAGAAGATGAAAAAGGACAGGGTGAGACCAAGACCATCGGCTTCCTGCTCTGGCGCGTCTGGAATCTCCTGTTCATCGGCAAAGCCCCAGTCTCCTTCACCACCGGAAGTACTGCTGATCGCGCGGGCGCCCTCCTGGGTCTCACCGGGGACCGGTGGGGACTCGATGCCGGCCACCTCGCCCTCGCGATAACCAAAAAGCACCGTACCCAGATCCGCAGTGCGCCGCGTTCCCGTACGCTCGGCGGAGCCCCGCGCAAGGATGCGAGTCACCTCTGCCAGCACATAGGGGCTGGCCGGATCAAACCCCAGGGCCATGGCAGTCAGGTTGTGTTGTTCAGTGTCAAACCGATGGGGCAGCCGCGGCTCGGCGGCCCAGTCGCGATCCGTGTCACACTCGCAGGACTCTCCTATCAAAGCGAGGGAGCTCAGGATTTCGGCCGTGATCAGACGCTCGCCAATCAATGGCGCACCCGCTCGTTTCATGCGCCCATAGATCAACACAACGGCGGAGTCGGTTGGGTCAAGATCATTCAAACCAAGAGCCCAGAGCACCACGCGCTCGGTGCCTCGCTCATCGGCAGCAAGAACTTCAACAACCACATCTCCCGCCAGTGGCCGCGGCAGCTGTGGCTCGATCTGGCGCAAGAGCTCGATGGACGAATCGATTTCTGCCCGGGCCTCAGCTACGCGTTCTCGGTCTGTGCCCGCCACAAACAACACCGTGGCAAACACATCCTGCATTGTGTCACTGAGCCTTACGCGCAGGGGCGAATCAAGCACTTCGGAGAGACTACGATTCCTGGCCGCGCCCAAATCTTCCTGTGCGCTGGTGGGTTGTCCGAGCCCAAGTCGTTGACCATCCGTGGAAACGAGGGCCCAACGCACGACCAGATCGCTCGTGGACTGCACACGGGCAGTTACATTCGCATCGAGAAGCAGAGCCTCAAGAGCGCGCAGTTCCGCTTGATCATCAAGAGGCCCAGTGGCCTCCAGCACCCACTCAGCCTCAACCAAACTGACAAAACCAATGTCGCGCACAGTGTAGCGACAGAGCGTAAGCACAGGCAGAGTCACCAGCCCGGCGAAGAACAACCCGCTCTTCACCGCTCGTCCTTAGGCATGAAACCTATTGAAGTCTGAATCCAGGTACCGCAACTGCAACCACCGCCGCCCTCTGGCGAGAGCAACATGCCCTCAGCGGGAATTGTGCTGATCCAACAATCAGGGCGTAATCTCTGCCAGCGAGTAGCACGGCCTTCGAGCACATCCCAGGCAGCGAGCTCTCCCGCTCGCAAGAACAACGCGTTGCGCGAGGCCACGTAGGTGCCGCATTGGTGTCCTTCAGGAAAGGGCTGGGCCAGCGGCTCGCCGTTCTCCAAATCCATCACCGCCGGTCGCAGGTACACCTTGCCATTTACGATCAAGGGGCGGGAAAGGGACTTGCCATGATGATCAACCTCCCAGGTGAACTTGCGCCGCCAGAGGCTGCCGCCCGTGCTCGCGTCAAAAGCATAGACTGCAAACTCGCCGCCTGCAGAGCTGACCATCACCAACTTGCCGTCGCTTTGGGCCAGATAGATCGCGACGCGACCGGGAACGGGGGTGGCCTCCCGTTCCCAGAGCACTGCGCCAGTTTGCAAATCCAGCGAAACCAGCCACAGGTTCTGCCAGAGCTTTTGTGATCCTATGCGCCGCTGCTTGGCTGCGAGCAGCTCAGAATTGCGGCATTCAAGGAAGGTCACCGCCTGATCGGCGATGGTGATAGTGGGATGCAGAACAAGACTTCCGCTTCGTTGCCAGGCGAGATCTCCGCTCTCGCGATCCAGGGCAAAAATCCCATCTCCACAGACTTTCTTGGCGGCTTCGCCCTCGCGCGCGTCGTACCAAGCATCACCGCCCCACCAGGCGGTGAAGGGCGCACCCGCTTTGACAGGCGTGCCCACCAGACGACCATGAGTCGCGGCCACGAAGCCCCAGTCCCATTCAAAATCATCTCTTCCGCCAGGGCGCACGGGATGCTGACGTTTGATGTGCCCATCCTCCCCATTGAATTCAAAAAGGAAACCCTGCATGGCCAGGAAATACTCCTCTCCCTCGGCGCAGGAGTTCGCGCAGTCGCGGGGCACATTGAAGCGCGCCATGCTGGGCAACTCGATGTTCCAAAGGGCCTGGCCACTGAAGGCATCAAGGGCAATGATCCGGTGCAGACCCTGTAGGAACAAACGGCCATTGGAAGTGAGTGGCGCAGCCTTGCGATTTTGACGGTCGGATTGGTAACGAGCTCCCGGCCTACCAAGCCAGTGCACCTCCAGATGATCCACCGAACGCACACCCCCGAGTTCTTCCCCGTTGTAGGCGCTGTTGTCCGCGCTGCCGTACATGTGTCCCCAGCTCTTTGCGCCTGCGAGTGGGCCGCGGATGGAACTGTGATCGCCCCACTGGATCAACCCTCCCGGTGCTTGAACGCGCTGGGCTTCCGCCAGTTGGGAGCGGGAAGGTTTGGGGTGCCGCGCATCGCCGGTAATGAAGGCCGCGTAGGCCGTGGGCAGGGGCAGATGATCGAGATCTTCCACTTGCAAGACTGCAATGCGCGAACCGTAGGCCGAGTGGGCCTGAAGTTCCCGACGCAGGTGGACAACTCGCTCCTGGCTCTCTTCCACCACCAGGATTCGATAACGGCTGGAGCGCGCTAGTTCGAGCAGGTTGATTGGACTGTCATCGGCTCCGAACACCAATGCCAGACCCGCCTTGCCCTCTGCCGAGGAACCTGACTGATCGCGATCCACCGAGGGCAGCGTCAAGTCGAAGTGCGTGTCCAATTCGTAGATGTCTGTGGCGGGAGCGTCATCAGCGGTGCCCGCCCGTAGGCGATAGCTCAATACAGTGTTGCGCGGTAGATCCGCGATCAGAGCCTCATGTTCGGTTCCCTCCGCGCCCACCAGACGCTCCCAGGGCCCGGGAGTCGCCGCATCCCCAGCGCGCCATTCGATCACACCGCGCTGGGTGCTCGTGGTCTGCCAACGAACAAGGGCGGTCCCATGCCGCGAGAATCGCAGGATCGGACCCACAGCTAGTTTGAGAATCGGCTTCTTGGGTTCGCCGGGGGCTTCCTTGATCTCCACCGGCTCGGGAAAGTCCCGAGCGCGCTGTTCATAGAGCTTCTCAATCTCCTTGTCCCCCAGGGCACGACTCCAAATGGCAATCTCGTGCAACATGCCCGGATGACGGAAGTATTCATCGTTGTCCCGATAGGCTCCGATGTGATACCAGGCCGCAGCGGGCGCAAGGATCGGGCCTTTCTCCTGGGTGCTCTCAGCCACCATCTTGCCATTGACCCACAGACGCTGTACACGGCCGTCATAGGTGCCCAGCACGTGATACCAGGTTCCCACCTGAAGAGCCTTTGAGTCAGAAACACGAGTCAAGCGCGTATCACCCTTGCTGCCTGTAACTACAAAGCAGAAGCGCGTGCCATGAAACCCGAGCAACCAGCCCTTCTCATCTTCCCCATTGTCTTGGGCTGCGCTGATGATCCCACCCCATTGAATTGCCTGGTCCACCCGCACCCAGGCCGCAGCAGTGATCGCCTTTGTGGGCAGATCTGCTTCGGCGAGATCGGAAGTGATAGCCAGGTCTGTAGTGACTCCGTCCAAGACCACAGCCTGCAGGTCGCCCACCTGCTTCAGGTTTAGGGGGCCGAGGGGATGGGCCGAGAGCCGACGCTTGACTTGATTGACAAACACGGTCTGGGTACGCGGATCGTCTTTGGAAAGTGCCTGTTCCTGACGCGTGTTGGTCTGAAAAACCCAACGGTCCACCAAACCGCGCTTGGGAATCTTGGCGATGGCAGGAGAGGAGCCCAGAGCCTGCGCGCTGTCGATTCGAGCGTACTTGGACGCCAATGCAATTTCCTGACCCCCTTCTTCAAACACATGCAGCACGCCTTGATCCGTAGAAACCAGCAGCCGTCCCTGGGCAACTGCCAGTCCATGGGCGCGGCCTTCCACCTCCGCGACCCAAAGCACATGCCCGTCCTCTGCTTCTCGGGCCACCACCTTGTTTTCGCCGCCCAGGAAAAGGGTCCCTCCAGCTTTGATGATCTCAAAGGGAGCGTCTGCCCAGAGGGTCCAAAGGGCGGTTCCGCTTTGGCGATCCACGGCCGCCAAGGCCCCATCCGAGAGCAGCCAGGCGGTCTGGCCCTCCACTACCATGGCGTTGCCCTTGGCATAGCTCGCCACCTTCTGCCGTGACTTGCTGGCCGACCCTGTGATCCAACCGTCCTTGTTGCCCGGTCCATGGAGAACTTCATCGTCCTCTGTCAAGAGCACAAAACAACCGCCGCCGCCTTCCAGGGTTCCCTCCGGTGCGCCACTCTCACGGTTGAACAACAAGGGTGGAATGCGCCCCTGAGGCGCGATCAGATTGTCCTCCGACGCAAGCAACGCACCTTCAAGAGTCAGACCTGAACCCAGGTCCTTCTTCCAGGTCCCACTGCCCTTCAATTTCCCCGTGCTCGCATCAAGCGAACACAGAAACGAATTCTTCCAAGGCAACAGCGATGCGCCAAAATAGGCCCGCCCCTCATAGACCACAACCCCAGTGCGAACGGGCCAAAAAGAAATCAGCCGCCCATCCTGAATCACCATGCGCTCACCCTCGGTTGGATGAAAACGCCAGACGAGTTCGCCAGTCTTGGCATTGACGCAATATGCCGCCCCGTCATCGCTGCCAAAATACAGCCGTCCCTTGTACAGACTCGGAGCGATGCGAACGGGGCCTCCAGTCAAGAAAGTCCAACGAAGCGAACCATCTTCAGCGGCAAAGCAACGCACACTGTCGTCCACATTCGAAGCCAACACGATGCTGTCCCCAAAGGCAATCGGGTGAAAGACCGGGTCATAGTTCCGCATGGAACGTAGACCCTTGAGCGCCGCATAGGCATCCCAACGAGCCGGTCCTGGCCAGGCTGGCGCAGGCAGCTCCGGCGAACGCCAGGTCCAAGCTGGGATCAGGCGGGTCGCCTCGATGCTCGACTCCACCGCCCCACTGCGCCGCAAGTTTCCCCTGAATGCGGGCCAGTCCTGACTCCTCGCAGATCCAGCAAGGGGCAGGACAAGACCAAGGCTCAGATACAGGAAAGAGAGACGCATGGAATGCGCCATTCTAACGAACTGTGAATCCGAGAATACGGTGCCTGGAACCGTATTCTCGGATTCACAGGGTCTATTGGTCCACCCAGACCCCACCAGTCACAAGTGAGGGGTAGGCAACCGCTTCAAATTCCAGTGCAGCCGCGCGAGGAGTCACTGCCACCTTCGGGACCGCCAATGGCCCCACGCCGTGGTCGTTGACCTGCCAGACTGCGGATTCACTGGGGTAGATCATATCGCTCCTGAACTGAAGGATGCCCAAGCCACCAGTCGGAGTACCCGTGTCCACGATGCAATTCGCGCTAAAGTGCATTATATCGCCACGCAGAATCAGGTCAGCGGGGGACAGCACTTTGGCGTGGAAGCCGCGGCCCATCCAGAGGAAATCATTGACTTCAATGAAGGAGTCCTTGATCGAACCGTTGAAGACCGATCCCCAGTAAGCGGTCAGACGGTAGGAGTGATCCTGCGGGTCAGGAAGGCCAGTCAAACAGGTGAACGCAACGAGGCCCTTGTCGCAAGCCAGGACGGGATTGCGGTGACTGGTGGTTTGTCCAGATTGAACACCCGTCCTGTACCTCGTCTTGAAGGAAACGCCCTTCTGCAGGTGAGCGGCAATACCTACGGACCCCACCGTGATCTGGCTTACAGGGCCTCGACGGTACTCAGTACTGTGGAAAGCAACGATCATCGTCTCGTTTTGACGGTCAGCGATCAGGCTCGGATGACCTGCGCCCTGGTGCTCATGAATCCAATCTTCCAATTGTCCCTGGGGACCAGCCAGCGTGGGTTCCACCCCTAAGGGGAAACCGTTGTTCATTACGAACGAGAGTCGAATCATGCGACTATCGAGTCCCATGGCTATACCGTTCCGAGGCAGAAAGGGCGGATATGTGCGGGCCACACCAACCGCATAATCGCTGCCTCCCCCGAAAGGAAGAACTGCGACACTTGTGTGCATGGGTTCGAAAGCCGGAGCCTGCATCAGGCAGCCATCAAGGGGCTCGCACTTCGCTTTGCTCCAGGGCTGATCCATTGAGCCGCTCAGCAGGCCATGAAAGGCCAGACCAGGACCACCGGGGCTGCCTGGCCAGGTCGCGGCAATTGCGATGAAGACCTTGCGATCGATGTTGGGATCTGCATACCCATGGGCAAGGTCCAGGGAGAGGTGATGAATGTCAGTCAGATTGCCGAGCTTGCCTTCATAGAGAGGGATCCAGCTCTGGCCTCGATCCGAGGATCGCTGAACGACGATTCGGTCCTGGGGCGAATCATGAATCACAGAGGCCATGACCAACACCCCCATGGAATCGCTGGCCCAATCACTGATAGCTCCGGCGCCCGCAGCACGATCAACATCGTCCTGAGCAAATGCCAACGAATTCAGGGACAAGCCCAGGACAGATTGGCACAACACCAGCGCAGCACAACTCTTGAGGTATTTGTTTTTCATGGTCTATTTCTTCCTTGGAGAGAGCGTTCTTTGGACCCCTGGACTCTCCATTTCACGGGTCAACACCACAAACGGACCAGGAGCACAGAGGCAACTGGGTTTCTTGGAGGTTCTCCGACTTACCCGTTCATCCACCCCGCAGTCTCAATCCCTCTCGCTTTTCGAGGAGTTCCCCGTTGCCATTTGAAGCCTGCTCCGTTTGGTCGGGAAAGGAGAAATCACCATGAAAACAACAGCCATAGCCCTGACCCTGATCCTGGCCTCATGCGCCAGCACCTCAAACCAGACCCTCAACCCGAACCTGCCTACCAGAGGAATCGAAGTGTCCCTTGGAGAGCGCCAACTGAACAATATCTGGCAGCCTCTTGAGGAACATCAGATTGTGGGCCTGACCTACAAGGACGCTGCCCCCCAGACCATTGGCTGGGAAGTGGGGCTGACGACCTCAGAAGACACGCACCCTGCCCTGCCTGGAGTCAAATTCAGCACCGAAGAGCTCTTCGGAGGCGCACGCTACGAATTCAAGCCCATGGGAAAATTCACTCCCTATGGGGGCGCCGGAATCTCCATGATTTCGGGCAAGATTGAAACGCCTTCCGGCAATGCAGAAGAATCAACCACGGCTTTGTACATGCACGCGGGAGTGAAAATGGACCTGTCCAGCAACGTGTCCCTGGGTCTCGACTTGCGCCTCCTACGGGGAGCAGACGTTGCTTTCGGCGGAGCGGAGGTCGATCTGAATCACGAGCAGCTGACTCTCGTGCTGAGCTTTGGGTTCTAGGGCAGCCCTTCGGTGCCCGCATGGAGAAGACACGGACCCGGGTCCGGGGTCAAGATGCAATGGCCGAGGATCAACCACTTCAACCCTTGATGATCTCGCGGACCATCTCGGCCCCGTAGAGTTGCATGCGGGGGAGGTGGAAAGGGCCCTTCCAGAGATCGCCCTTGATTGAACTGGCGGGGGCACCGTTCCCCTGCAGGTAGCCGAACCACTCGCCCGCTTCGGAATCTGGAAAGTACCTGTGGGCCCAATCATGAACCTGGCGGTGCATCGAGAGGTACACCTCCTTGCCAGTGGCACGATACGCATAGAGGGTCGCGAGCACGGCCTCGTTATGGGGCCACCAAAGTTTCATTTGGTGCCACCAGGTCTGGGGTGGGCCGCCATTCAGATCGACAAATGAACTCAATCCTCCGTGCTCAGGATCCCAGCCCAGCTCCCAGGTCCAGTCGAGCATATTGCAGCCCAGCTCGACCCAATCCTCGCGACCTCGGTGCATTGCTTCGCGCAGGATGAACCAGGCCCCTTCGATGGCGTGCCCGGGATTGAGGGTGCGCCCATCGAAGTGGTCGCTCACTTCGCCTCCGGGCCCCACCGTCTCCAACACACAACGCAAGTCCGGCTTGCAGTGATCTCGTTGTATCTCATCAATGCTGCGTTCGATCCACTCATCAGCCTGCTCAAAACCAATGGAAGCTCGGAGTTCCTGAGCGCTGGCGATGATGATCATGGGCTGGCCCAGGCTCTTGGTGGGACGCGTACTCTCATACTTGGGCACGGGGATGTGCTCGGCAAAACGTAGGAAACACTCTTTGGCTTTTTGCTCATGGACTGCGCTGCCAGTGATGGCGGCGTACTCCCCATAGGCGATAGCCGCAAAGGACTCAGTGAAGGCATAGCGCCGCTTGCGCAAGGGCGCGCCCTCACGCGTGACGGTGAACCACATACGACCATCGCTTGAATCGAAACCAAAGCGATCCAGGAACTCGACCCCGTGACGGCAGAGATCAAGCCACTCCGGACGCGCCTCCAGGTCCCGGTGCAACTTGCCCAGCAACCAGGTGAAACGCGCCTGGGTCCAAAGCCCCTTGTCCGTGTCGATCACCCGGCCAACGCGATCCAAGGCAGTAAGAAAACCCCCGCACTCCCGGTCGATGGCGTGGTCGACCCAGAAAGGCAACACATCCTGAAGCAGGCTGCGCTGATAGCCCTCCCCCACAGCCTCAAGCTGTTTGGCCGCTTGTCCCTTTAGGCCTGCCAATTTCATTGAGCTTCCTCCCTTGGCAGCAAAGTGTGCACGGTCAGGCCGGTCAAGTCACGCGCGGGTAGACGAGACAGCAAACTGGCACCATAACCAATCAGCAGACAAGTAATAATTCCAATCGACGCATAGAGGTAGCCATTGATCGAAGAAACCAAAGGCATGGCAAACAGCAGTGCTGCTCCCGAGGTCACGCCGAGCATGGCCCCCAGTCCTGTACAGCGCCGGGTCAACATCCCTAGGGCGAAAAGACCGCCGAGGACTCCCATGTCAAAGAGGCTCTTGATGTCGGGGCTGACAAACAGGAGCCCCAACAGAGTCCCGAGGATCCCAAGCAGCAAGGTCATGCCCCGCGCCACCCGTAAATATCCCTCTTCGGACTTGCAGGCGCTCATGGGTCGCAGGAAATCTGTGACCACCGCGGTGGCGGTAGAATTCATGCTGGTGGAAACCGTGGACTGGGCAGCCGCAAAAATGCCCGCCACAATCAAACCAGCCAACCCCACGGGAACCTCTTCAACGATGAAGAGTGGGAAGATCTGGTCGGTCATAAATCCCGGATCAATACGGTCGGGATGGGCTTGATAGAAGACAAACAGCCCAGTTCCCAGAGCAAAGAACAAGAGCGATGCGGGAATCGCCAATGCAGTAGCCAGCCAAATCGACTGGGCTGCATGTTTCGTACTGGGGGTGGTCATGTACCTCTGCACCACAGCTTGATCTGCAGTGTAACTGGAGATGTTCTGACCCAGCGCGCCAATCACCACCACCCAAAGAGCGAGGTTCGCACTGGTCGCATCCCAGTGAAAGTTCACTGCGTGCAACTTGTCATGCGAGAGGGCAGTTTCGACTGCCTGACCAAGTCCCCCATCCAGTTGTGCAATCATCAGCAGAAGGCACAGCAAGGCTCCCCCGAGCAGCACCACGGTCTGAATGGTGTCAGTCCAGATCACCGCCTCAATACCACCGAGGGTGCAATAGACAATGCTGAGAACGCCCATCACCAGCACGCATTGGGGCCCGCTCAAGGGGGTCGCTGCGGCCAAAGCCAGACCCGCCAGGGACATGACAATGCCCATGCGGAAGAGATGAAACAGAATGAAGAGCGCGCTGGCGAACTGGCGCACCGCACGGTTGAAGCGCAATTCCAGGTACTCGTAGGCGCTGGTTGCGTCGATGCGACGGAAAAACGGCAGCACCAGGAAAACCACCAGAGGCGCCACCGCCAGAATCATGAAGCTGCCCAGCAGATAGACCCAATCCTGCGCATAGGCCTTGGCAGGAATTGCCATGAAGGTGATCGAGCTGAGCATGGTCGCAAAAATGCTGCAACCGGCCGCCCACCAGACAATGCGCTTGCCCCCACGAAAGTAATCGTCGGTAGTCTTGTTGCGCCGCATGAAGTAGACGCCCACTCCGAGCATCGCCAAGAGATAGGCACCCAGTACCAAGAGGTTCAGGGTCCCAAAACCACGCTCCGATCTGCTCAAAGTCACCTGCCACACATCGCGGGTGCGCACGCGAGGACGCACCTCTCCACTGGGGATCACAAAAGTTCCCTGCCACTCCACTGCCTGGGTGGTGACCTGATTGATCGGTGTCGGTCCGGCGTCGATCCAGGTGTCAGTGATGGTGTGGTAGGCAAAAGCCCGACATTCGAACCCTGGATGGCGTTTGATGAATTCTGGTTCTGCTGCCTGCTGTGCGAACAGCGCGCCACTGTCGCCGCCCAAGACAAACAAGTGGGACTGCCCCACCGCAATGGCAGTGCCCGCCATGGTCGGCTGGGGAGCAGACGCCCTCTGACGCCAGGCGGGAGCGGAGGCCTGCTGGGCTTCATGGCGCTTGGGACTGAACTCGAAGAGATCTCCTGAGGGCCGGATACCCAGGAGACCTGCGACCTCTGGGTCCTGACTACGCCCACCCAACAGATAGAGACAATCCTCGAATCCGTTGTGCTGGGCCACCAACAGATGAAACGCACGAGCGGGTGTGGGCAGGTCGGGCAGTTGCTCCCAGGCTTTGGGATTGGAGAGGTCGAGGCGCCAGAAGTCACGACCGGCAGAGTCCAAACCAAGAGCATCCTGGCCGCCAGTCACATAGATCCAGTCCTCAATGCGAGCCGCCGCCCCGTGAACCATGGGCCGGGGCAGGTTCGGCAGTTCCAGCTGAATCAGGGTCTTCTCCCCTGGATCCCATTCCAACAGAAACGCATCCGAGTAGGCGCGCTCTTCATCACTGCCACCGACGCACACCACCCCCAGACGAGTGGAGACCGACGCACCGTAGGCACGGGGGTTCTTCAAGGACGGGGCTGTTCGCCATTCTGGATCGCCTGCAGAATCTCGCAGCAGGATCCAGGATTCCGAGTGCCAGACCTTGGGAACGCTCCAAAGATCCTCTCCCTCCTCCAAGGGAAAGTTTGCGCCCCCTGCTACGATCAAGACACCCTGATGAACCCCCACAAAGGGACCGGCCACACCGATCTCGGCTGGCAAAGGAGGCAGTGCGCTCCAGCTCAGCAGCGAGGCTGTGGTGTCAATCGGATCAGGCGTCTCTTGCCCGGTCCCTGTTCCTGCAAGCAGGAGGCCTCCCAACAAGAGAGTCGCTGAGAACTTGATCCTAGAACTGATCACCTCAAGACCCTGCCTGGGTCAAGGGTTCCCTCGCCCAACCATAGAAACCGATTTGCTCCAGCTCGCGTAAGAGAGCCTGCACCTGCTGATCGCTGAGCTGTGCCTGGGGCATGCGGCAGGCACCGCACTCGATTCCAATTGACCGCATCACGTGCTTCATGGCGGGATGGAAGGGGTACTTGCTGATGGTGCGGATCATCTGGATCGACAGCATCTGCAGGCGCTGGGCCTCGTGCAGATCTCCTTGCTCAGCAGCCTGCAACAAACGGCGATAGAGTGGTGCGGCGATGTTGTAGGTGCTGCCCACTGCGCCGTGAAAACCCATGGACCAGGCGGGCAGCAGCATCTCGTCTGTGCCCCAGAGCATTTCATAGCGGCCGCCTTCCAGATCGCAGCAGGCCTTGAACTCATCGAGTCGTGGGGTGGTGTACTTGACCCCAGCAAAATTCGGAATGCTCTCGCCCGCGCAACGAAGAAATTCCACAAGGTCCACATCCACACCCGTGAAGAGCGGAATGTGGTAGTAGTAAAAAGGCAACTTAGGGGCTGCGCCGGCTATCTGCCCCATGCAAGCCAGCAACATGCCCGTCGAGTTGATCTTGAAGTAAGAAGGCGCCGCAGCAGAGACTGCTGATGCTCCTACCTGCTGGGCGTGGCGAGCCAGGTCGCAAGCTTCGACCAAACTGTTGTGTCCCACCTGCACTACCACTGGCCCGCGCCCCGCGACCGCCTCCACAAACGCTCCCGCCACGGACTTGCGTTCGGAGGTACTCAGGGACACTCCCTCGCCAGTGCTACCACACACATAGAAACCCGCGACCCCCTCACCCAGCAGTTGATCGGTCATGGCAGCAACCCCATCGAGCATCAGCGACCCATCCTCGGCCATGGGCGTGTACGTCGCGGCGATCAGCCCTCGGAGCAGGGGTTGAGGCATGGATAAATGTTCGGGTTTGGGGTCAGATTCACCAAGAGGGGCTCAGTGTACAAGACTCAGCCGCTAACCCCCGTGGCCTTGTCCCGGTCAGCGTGGGACTGCTTTTCTGCGGGGGGGGCTACTTGGGACAGATGAGTAGAAGGTAGACGGTCTCGCCAGAATCTGATTTGACGGGAAACCTCGACTCCCGGCCGTCTTCCAACGGATTCTGAGTGCGAGTGCACAGTCTCTGCACGGCCAGGGAAGCCGCCGAGGCCAACCAGAGCCAATTAATCATCCCATACACCCCGGGGTTAGACTCTTCCCATGACCCCCTTCATCCTGGCTCTCTGCATTACCTATACCCCCGTCCCCACGCAGAGCCCCAACGTGGTCCTGATCTACGGGGATGATGTGGGCTATGCGGATGTGGGCGTGTATGGATCAAGACTGATCCCGACCCCCAACATTGATCGCCTGGCCGCCGAAGGACTGCGTTTCACGGACGGGCACTGCTCGGCTTCCACTTGTACGCCCTCGCGTTTTTCGCTCCTGACCGGAATCCATGGCTTTCGCCATGGCATTCGCGTGCTGCCGCCAAATGCTCCCCTGACGATCAAGCCCGACATGTTCACCCTGCCCGAGTTGTTCCAAGATGCGGGCTATGCCACAGGAATCGTGGGCAAGTGGCACCTGGGAATTGGCGATGGGCAGAACCCCGTGGATTGGAACGGCAAGGTCGCGCCAGGCCCCCTGGAAGTGGGCTTTGATTACTCGTTCCTGCTGCCTTCAACCAACGACCGGGTGCCTTGTGTCTATGTGGAGAACCATGGGGTGGTGAACCTCGATCCCGAAGATCCCCTCTATGTGGGCAAGAAGCCCAATGACTTTGCAGGCACGGTCTACCCCAACGGAAAAAAGAACCCCGAGACCATGACCTACTACGGCACCACCCATGGTCACGACAATTCAGTGATCAATGGTATCGGACGTATTGGTGCCCAGTGGGGCGGCAAAGCAGCTCTATGGAATGACGAGACCATGGCGGATGAATTCGTCAAGCAGGCCGATGCGTTCCTGGAACGGCAATCCAAGGACAAGCCCTTCTTCCTGTTCTTCTCCTCCCAGGACATCCATGTTCCCCGGGCTCCCCATCCCCGTTATCGCGGCAAGTCCCAACTGAGCTACCGCGGGGATGCCATGGTGCAGTTGGATGCGGCCGTGGGTTCTATTCTCGCCTCGCTGAACAGACATGGGTTGGAGGAGAACACAATCGTGATCTTCACAAGCGACAATGGTCCGGTCTATGACGATGGGTATCAGGACGGGACCACCGTACGAACCTCGACCAAAGAGGTGGACCGGGGCCACGATGCATCGGGACCCTATCGCGGAGGCAAGTACCAGATCTATGAGGGCGGGACCCGGGTGCCCCTGATCCTGCGCTGGCCCGGAAGGGTCGAGCCGGGGACCTCGCCTGCGATGATCAACCAGATCGACTTTCTGGCGAGCTTTGCGGCACTTGTAGAGATCGATCTGCTTGCAAGTCAGGGAATTGACAGCCGCAACGCCCTGCCTGCATTGCTCGGTCAGGACATGCTGGGCACCAAGATTCTGATCGAGGAATCCAGGGGCCAGGCCCTACGGGACGGCAACTGGAAGTACATCCCGCCCCGTGGAAAGAAGGGCGAGGCGCAGTTGTACGACCTGAGCGAGGATCCCGGGGAGCAGGTCAATGTTGCCGCTGCCCATCCCGAGCGTGTAACGCGCATGGCCGCACTCCTGAAGCGCCTGATGCAGGACCCAGGGGGCGTGCGTCAACATCAATAAGAAGGAACCTGGCTCCAGGCCACTGTATTTGGGCAGAACACTCCATGCCCTCGAACCCTAGGGAGTCCCCGACGAATGAGGAGGTCCTGCGCCTGGCATGGTGTTGCTGTCTTCCGCACTGGTCAAGAGCGCATGCCGCGTGAAAGCCGTAGCGACCAGGGTACGGATGAAACCCACATGGCCAGCCGGATCCAGAGACAGACAGATGTCGGCTGTGCCGGGATCGGTCGGGGGATAGAAGACTCCACAGTTGGGGTTGATCTCCAAAATAAAGGGTGTGCCGCTTTCATCCACTCGAATATCACAGCGCCCGAAACTGGCACCACCGATGGCCACAAAGAAATTCGCCGAGGCCTCGCGCAAACGCGCATCAAGTAGAGGGTCTTCAACGGGAAAGGACTCGAGCCCATCGTAATCCTCCCACTTGAGCTTTTCGTGTTTGAAGCTCTCGCCTGGAGGGAAGCGGTATTGCACCGGGGTGTAGGTAATTGGACGCGCAGGGTCGTCAGGGTTCTCGGCCACAAGAACGGCGCATTCAATGCCAGCGATGTATTCCTCGATCAGCGCAGCCCCATGTCGACTCATGATCTTGCGCGCCTGCTTCCTCAGACCTGAAGGAGTCTGCACCCGTGAATTGCGACTCAAATCCACGCTTGCGTAGCTGTTATAGTGTTTTACGAAGAGCGGAAAGGTCAACTCCTCCGCCGCACGCTCCACATCAAGGGGAGTGTGCGCCAAGACGTAAGCGGGGGTCGCCACGCCAACATGAGCACAGGCCTCTTTCATTGCCATCCGTGTGGGCTCGTAGTAGTCCGAGGTCGCGCCGGTAAAAGGCACGCGGTGACGCTCCAATGTCTGCACGACCTCGATACCTGGAATCTCCTGGCCCTCCGCCCCATCACAAAGGTTGAAGTACAAATCAAAGCCCTGCTCAATCAGCCCCTCAACCTGCCCTACCGAGGTGCGTTTGTTCTTCAGCGTCCCCACGGTCCATTCGGCCTCGGGTAAGAACGGTCGGGGGTCACAAGGCCAGTCATCCGCCGGGAACGGGTCCGCGTGCAGATCCTGATTAGTCAAGAGGCAGACTCTCACGCCTCAGATGATAGCAGCTTGACCGAAGAAGCCGCCACCTGAGGAGAGGCCTCACTGAAAAGCGATCCGTATCCCGTCGCTGAAATTCGACGTGGGAATGCCGAGGACTGAGTCGCGGTACCAGGTCTGGTAGTACCAGGTCTCTCCAGCAACAACCGCGTGCACGGGGGTCGAAGGGATCGAAGTCAGGTCAACCACAACGCTGAACGATCCACTGCCGCCGGAATTCTGTACTTGGCTGACAAACCGCGCAATCGGATTGCCCAAGCAGAGGTTGCCCGCACTGCCCCCCGGGTTGGGAATGAAGGCTCCCGATTGGGAGGCCAGGCAGTAGCCAAATTGATTGGTTGCCATGCCAAGGGTCAACAGAGTCAGATCGTTGTCGCTGGCAAGGGGACTTCCAAGAGCAAAGATCGCGGCACTCTGGCCCACGGAGTTCGCGGCCGCCGGAGAACAGATACGCTCACCGAAGCCAGCGACTCCGGGAACCACCGCACCGATGGCAAGTGAGTCTTCGGCTCCAGGCACGAACAATCCCAGCTCAATCATCCCATCCACGGGAGCCACATCAACAGTCAGGGTGAAGTTGTAGAGGGTCCCCCAGCGAATCGCATTGGCCAGGGGCGAAACGCTGTGATCCAGGGTGTTCCACTGTACGCTCTCAAAGGATGCGGAGTAGGACCAATCAGTTCCATCCCAGACCTCGCCCGAGTGATGTTCCACATCCTTGAAACCCGCCGCGGTCACAGCTGCACCGGGTTGAATCGGAACCGCAAAGGAGCCCGCGGCGCGGGCAGAAATCTGGTTGTAGACCGCGTACTCATATCGCCAGGTCCCGTTTCCATTGTCATAGGCCCGCGAAGCCACAAGAAACATGCCGTCCCCGGCTGGCGCTGCGGACTCAATGCGCACGAGAGGATCGACCTCTTGCCAGGCGAAGACAGCGGGCTGCACCTGACGGGTCTCCCCTACAACAGCCAAGTCAAAGGAACCATTCGAAAACCCTCCCACGCTGGCGTGGGTCCAGGAAACATTGTTGTGCTGATTGCCCGCGATAGAATCATCAGGGGTCACATACTGACCCTCCAGAACATAAGCCGCATCAGCATGGCTGCTGGGATCGAGGTCGCTGTTGGGCACCTGCAAGCGCTTGAACAGAACGTCTCCGCTCTGGCCCTGACTGGTGAAGGGATAGGGGAACACACCGGTCCAGGGATCGATCTCCGAGCGGGGACCGAGACTGGGCTGGGCACCGTTGGTAGTAGCTCCATAGGGATCCGAGCAGCCAATGCCCATGATCTGACTCGATCCGGGATTGATGCATGTGCAGCAATAGGTCCCCGTGGCGGAAGCAAAGCCGTGCTTGAGCCATGACAAACCAAGCTGCTCAATACGACCTCCCTCCACTCGGTATAGGTTGGCCCCAATCACCGGGTGCAGTGCATTGCTGCCACTCCAGTTCATGGTGGAATCGCCTACGTTGCAGGCGGTCGTTGCAAGGGAGTAGGCACCAATGCCACCGAGGCCGCCGTAGTTGTGTACTGAGGGCAAATCACCGATGATCACGTCTGGCCCAACGGGAGGCGTCGAACAGCCGACATTGCTGCTCGTGTCCAAGGTGAAGTCCAAGATGCCACTGGCCGAACTGTTCCAGCCTCCGATGCGAAGCAGATAAGCGTTGCCGGCCACGGCGGGAAAGGCGACACGGGTCTGGATCGAGCAACTGTCGTCGTTGCAGGCCAATGGCGCGCCCACGGGGCAAGCAAGGCCATCGTAGATTGCCACGGTCGTGTCCCAGCTGGCTCCACAGGTGCTCAGCTCGGCGTCCTCGGTCAAGGGCGCGGTCCAAGCAAACCACAGGTCATTGTGAATCTGACCGCCTTGACCGCAACCATTGCTTGGGCCCTCGGTCGAAGCCATGCTGGTGTCGGTGTTGAAAATCCCGTAGCCAGACAACGCAATCGGAGCACTGCAATCATCATTGGGCAAAGTTACGATTGCCTCTACTTCCATGGTAGCCATGCCGCTATTCGCAGGAGACCAACCGCCGACCCGCACGAGGTAGTCAGTCCCCGCAACCGCAGATATCATGACCTGAGACTGCAAGCCGCAACTGTCATCGTTGCATACAATCAAGCCAGCCGCCGGGCAGCCGCCCCCGTCATAGATTGCAATAACCGTGTCGAAATCAGCTCCAGGGCAAGTGGAAATCAGATGATCCTCGGTGGCATTGGCAGTCCAACGGAACCAGACATCATTGTGAATGTCACTGCTCTGGCCACAGGCGTCCGCGGGGCCATCGGTGACGGCGCTGGTGGTATCCACCGACCAGGTGCCTTCACCCACGATGGATTGAGCATTGATGCAGTCATCAACCCCCTGAGCGAAAGCAGGCGAGAAGCCCAGGGCAAAAACACAGAAGCAAACTTGGAGAGGGAGAATTGCTGAAATGGATCTCATGAGAACAGGGGCTGGAGTTGAGAGGGCGCTGGACCTGCCAGTTCAGTATATGGTTCTATGCGATTCTGTGAGGGTCATGGAGATTCCATGTCTCATGCTCTCACTGTCAGCCATGGACCGCCCCCTGGATGCCCCCAGTCGGCAGATGTCACAAGAGAAACGCCTCGTCGGAATCCCCGCACCCCATGAAACTGAACCGCTCCCCAGCCATCTTCTTTGGTGCCTACCTAGTTCTCTTCGCCATCTGCGCAGTTGAGCCCTTTGAGCGCACTGTCTGGTGGGCAGAGAACCTTCCCATCATCTTGCTTGTAGGGATCGTCGCCTTCATCCGCCGACACCATGAGTTCAGCTCCATGAGCTACGTCCTGATGTTCTTTCTCGTGGGCCTGCACACAATCGGAGGGCACTTCACCTTTGAACGCGTGCCCTTCGACTGGGTGACCAACGCCTTTGACTTCGAGCGCAACCACTACGATCGCATGGCGCATTTTTGCGTTGGATTCTACGCCTTTCCAATTGCAGAGATCCTGAGAAAGCACTCGCTGGTAAATAGCCGCTGGCTCTTGTACCTCTTTCCGATCTTTTCAATTGTGACCCTTGCCGCTGCCTACGAGTTGTTCGAGTGGCAGTATGCGCTGCTCGGCGATCCGGAAGCCGGCGCTGCGGTACTTGGCTCTCAGGGAGATGTCTGGGATGCGCAGAAGGACATTCTTGCGGATACGCTTGGCGCCCTGTTTGGCATGGGACTTTTTGCTCTCACCGTTGACAAGCAAAAGAGGTAACGCCCCCCTGCCTACGAGAAACAGGGGGGCGTCGGTTTTGAGGTTGCGAGCCTCAGACGGCTATGAGAGTAAGCCGTCTTTGCGATCAATGTCAGCACTGCTGCTGTCCGTCTCCTGAACATGACTCGGGGTCACAAGGGCGCGTGATCTTCATGTTCAATCAGGTGTTGTTGTTTAGGAGGTAAGCTCAACCAGCGAAAAGTGCTGGTGAACACCTCCTCCTGCGCGAGAAGGTCGCGAACGGACAGGAAACTGCGAATTTCTGACAACACCGCGCCCCAGGGCCCTTAAACGGGGGCGCTACTCCGAATGAGAATGGCCCGGTGCCTTGCTACCGGTTGGGGCTTGGCATCTTGGCGTCGGTCGACTTACGCCAGGAGTGGAGCATTCCGCGCAGACGAGCGACTTGTTTGGGTTCGGTGGCGGCCAGATCCTCTTGTTCCCCTGGATCCCGCGCCAGATCGAACAACTCAACAGAATCATCTTCAAACCACTCGATCAGCTTCCAGTTTCCATCGCGCACCGAACCGGATGGGGCAGCCCCCTGATTGCCGTAGTGGGGATAATGCCAAAAGAGAGCGCGTTGGGATTGCTCCCCCCCTGCCAGCAGTTTCTTGAGCGAACGGCCGTCCACATGCTGCTCCGGCTGCAAAGGAAGTCTCGCTGCCTGCAAGGCCGTGGGGTAGAAGTCGGCGCTCCAAATGGGTGTGGAGCACTCGCTGCCGGGCTCGGTCACCCCTGGCCAGCGCACGATGGCGGGCACCCGCACGCCACCCTCGTAGAGCCAGCCCTTGCCCCCGCGCAGGGGAAGATTTGATGTGGGGTGGCCCTCAGAAGTGGACAGCCCACCATTATCGCTGGTGAACATCACCACGGTGTTCTCGGCCAACCCTCTCTCAGCGAGCCCCTCCAGCACCCGCCCCACGCTCTCATCCAGACTCTGCACCATGCCCGCGTAGACCGCGTGGTTCTGCACGATTCGCACCCGGCGTTCACGCTCTCGCCCCGCCAGGGGATCCTTGACCTCAGGCAGGGTCGCGCGTTTCTGGCGGTAGTGCTCACGATACTCAGGTTTCGTCTGCAGGGGCGTGTGTACCGCGTAATAGGAAAGCACGAGCAAGAAGGGTCCGTCCTCCAGAGAGTCCATCCACGACAGGGCCTCGGTAGTCAAGCGCTCGGTCAACTGCTCACCCTCGGGACCATCGGTCAGCTTCGGATTGCGATAGGGACTGAAGTACCCACCCGGAGGCGAGCCACGCTCATGACCTCCCCGGTTGTGATCAAATCCGTGGTCCTCCGGATAAGAGCCCTTGCCCCCCATGTGCCATTTGCCAAAGAACCCTGTGGAATAGCCCGCCGCGCCCAAGGCCTCCGCCAGGGTGAATTCCTCAGCGGGCAGACGATCCACATAGGGCGCTGGCAAGAGCAACCCCTTGCGACGCCCGCCAAACCAGTCGGTGGTATCCAAACGCGCCGGCGCCTTGCCGGTCATCAGCGCCACGCGGGTGGGCGAGCACACGGGGCAGGCTGCATAGGCCGCGCTGAAGAGCATGCCTTCCCCGGCGAGTCGGTCAATGTTGGGTGTCTCATAGAAAGTGCTGCCGCTGCAACCCAAATCACGCCAGCCAAGATCATCGGCCACCAGCAATACGATATTGGGGGGAGCCGCCAAGGATGCGTCCGCCTGGGGAGTGGCCCCAATGGGAGTTGCCAAGACCAGGGACAACAAGAAGAAGGGGTGCATGCCTCCTGTGATAGCAGATCGGAGCACCCGAACCAGATACATTCTGATCAGCTTCGTCCACCCCGCATGAGTTTGCTTGAAGAGCCGACTCCATCCAAGCCCGCGTTGGGCCGAACAGACCGTAGCGGGGCGCAATCATGCTCCCAATGGAAGCGGCGTTGATGACTCCCGTGACGGCTTGCTCTTGGGTCAACCGCCAGGCCAGGAACCCAATGCCTCCTGCACGCTGCTTACCTGGGTTTGGGATCGAATTATGGTGAAGACCCTGACCGCAGAGAGAGTCTCGGTCTGGAGAATCCGTATTCGAGAGAGTCAAGTGACTAGAGGAACTCGCACTGCGGCCTTGCAAACCGCAGAGCAACCCTCAAGGTGGCGAGTGAATTCCTTCTGGGGCGGGGCTGCTGGATCCCCTTCCCAGCACCTCGCGGCGGGTCAAACAACGCCCCTCTTGGGGCCCCCACGCTAGAGATATGGCCCCCACAGCCCTCCAAGGTCGGTCTCGTTGCCAGAAATCCGCTTCGGGTTTAGAGTCTGAGACGAGGTTCCCCTCCCTCCTGCTCACCAAGCCCCTGGCGAGCCGCCCATCCCAAAGAAAAAATCATGCTCAACATCCAATGTTCACGCGTCCTGCGGACCCTTCTCACGAGTACTGGACTCATATGCCTTGCCGGTCCCGGTATGGCCCACATCGACGTTCTTGCGCCAAACGGCGGAGAGGTCCTTACGGTTGGCGACCCGGTCAGCATTGAGTGGACGATCGCAATCGCGCACGGACAATTAGATTGGGATGTGTGGTACTCAACCACCGGCCCCGCCGGTCCTTGGATTCAGATTGCCATGGACTTGCCGCCGGGCAGCACTGCGGCGGGCTCTGTGCACAATCACATGTGGACTGTTCCCAATGCACCCTCCACGATGGTGCGCGTGCGCGTGCGCATGGACAATACGGGGGCAGACTATGAAGACATCTCGGATGCGAACTTCACCATCCAATCCTCTTGCTGCGGCACGGCTTATTGTGATCCCAACTCACTGAACTCTACGGGTCTTCCGGGTCTGCTCGAAGCGCAGGGCTCAAATCTGGCCACAGACAACAATTTCACCCTGCACGCGCTACAAATGCCGTCGAATCAGTTTGGATATCCCTTGATCTCCAGCTCGCAGGCCGCGGTGCCTGTCGCTGGTGGCACTCTTTGCCTGGGTGGCCAGATCGGTCGTTTCACATCGAATCTGTTCAACTCCGGCTCCTCTGGGGATTCAGGCCCGATCTCCCTGGATCTGGCCAACTTGCCATCGCCTCCTGGTGGAGCAGTCATGGCGGGGGAAACCTGGAACTTCCAAGTTTGGTACCGAGACAGCGGCACTTCGAACTTTACGAATGGAGTGAGCGTCGTATTTCAGTAACGGCCTGCCGGTCAATACCGCAAATTGCGGTGTTGACCGCATCACCGCCCTCCACAGGAAGCCTCAGGGCTCTCAGGGCAGCATGATCTGACTCATAACAAGGGCACTGATACCAGGCCCTGCACTTGTGCAGAGCTGCGCCAACGAGTGCAAGGCATAGCTGATCAAAGGCCTCAATGTCACTCATTCGCATGGCAACCGGCGCTGACCGAGATCAACTGGAAGCGCTGCACCAGACCTACCTTGAGGTCCTGTCCCAATACACGGACCAGGTTGAACCCCATGCCCTCGATGACGGCTGGTTCACAGATCAAGGGCGTCTCTCGCCCTATGTAATCAACGATGGGCGCGATCTGCAGGGCTATCTGCTGGTGCTGGGCCCTGAGGCTGCGCGAGGGTTTGGATTCGAAGTGGACAACTATGTGCATGAACTCTTCGTGCATAGCAAGCAGCGCGGTCGTGGCCTGGCTCAAGCGTTGCTCAACCACATTCTGAACGAACGAGCGGGAAGCTGGGTCGTGGAGGTGGTTGAGGCCAACGGACCCGCATCCCGATACTGGGCCCACGCCCTGGCTAATCGCCCGGGACTACGGGAAGAACTGCGCGGCAAATTCCGTGTCTACTGGTTCCAGTCGTGATTCCGGTGCATCCACCTCGCGGACCTCTTCATGCCAGGGCATAATCCGTTACGCTGACCCAAGCAGCGAGCTAGAGTGCGCCTGATTCAGTCTTTCCTCGAACGCCCCCTCGACCCCATGATCTCGGCCCAGAGACATCCCCTCCAGCGAACATCCGTCGATTCCAAGGGTGCCCTGTTACGCCTGGGGTCCTATCGCCTGAGCCTGACAGTCCACCTGCTCGGGGTCTACAGCGGCGTGCGCGCGCTGGTCAATCGACTCAACTGCCTGCTCCTGCCGCGCCCCTGCTTGTCAGCCGCCCTGAACAGGTGCACGCTTGAATCCCCCAGCGGAATCAAGTGGGACCTGCGGGTTCACGCCCGACGCAATGGACCGCGGGGCCTGACCGGCATCATCTCGGCCCGGCTCCGAAACGCTGCGATTCAGCCCCTGCTATACCGCTACCTATGTCTTTGCAGCCACTTCGGCTGTGGGCATGTGGAAGTTGCTTTTCTTGAACGGGAAGGAGAGATCTCGATCTACGCGGTGCGCAACACTGCCCTGTCAAATGTCGAGCGATTTGGCTTCAAACGCCTCGCGCAAGCACTTGGCCCTCGCCGAGAGAAACAGCTACTTGATCTGGCACAGACCATGGTTTCGCTCCTACGCGAGCGAGGCCTCAAGGTCAGGGTCCTCGCACCAGCCGAATGCGTAAGGCTAAGCGTCAATCCCTTCCTGCTGCATCCAGGCCGTGAACACCAGAACCGACGCATTCTGTTGCAGCGAGCGCGACGGTTGGGAATACGGATCACCGTTGGAAGCGGATCACACGAGCCTCTCCCCCTGACTTGAGGTCCGGTTCTGGATCAGTCGCAGGCGGAGGCCTCAGGAGTTGTCCCGCTCTCATGAGCGCTCATCAGGCGATCCCCCGGGCACAGGCGAAGCCTGGAGAAGAGACCCTGAGAGGCGGGTAGACCATCAAGGACAAGGCTCTCAGCCCACTTGAGGCGTGGTTCCTTGGTGTTTGGTCAACTTCCCTGTCCGCTCAGAGAGCTTTCTCTCAGAGACCAGACATGAAGAACTCCAAGCTGCTCACCGCTGCGACCATTCTCTTGACCATGAGCGCCTGTGGCGGCGGGGGCTCCCCAACGACCACCGGTCCGCCAGTAGTTGTTTCCGAGCCGGCTGCCGAAATCCTCTTTCCCCCTGCCCAGTGCCACACGGACGGCTATGCCGTCTTCCTGCGGGGAACGGTTCGGGATCTTACCGATCTGGAGGGAGTCCTGGTCAATGGAGATGACGCCGGCCTTCCGGACCCGGAGACCGGGGTATGGACATACGATCTTTCCTTGGACCTGGGCATGAATTCGGCCAGCGTTGACATCGTACGGTCCACCGGAATGGTCGAAGAGGATGTGGCTCAATGCACGGTCGTGCGAAAGGAAGTCATCTTGGAATCCTGCCAGGATCTGGTCTGGGGACTCGAGCCGGACTCTCCAATCATCTGGCTGGATGGAGAGCGCTCGATAGATCGCAAACTGGTTGCCATTCCGGCGGATGGAGGAGCGCTAGTTCGCATTCCTACGGATGCGGAACACCTGGAAGGAGATGATCCGCACATCACCCGCGATCCAGCAAACGGCCTGGTGTATCTGGCTACGAGCAACCCCGGACGCATCGTGGAAATCAATCCTGCCAACGGGGACGTCCAGGAATATTCCGGACCAGACACCGGTCTAGGTATAGCCCTCGACGAGATCCGCGACATCGCCTTCAGCGGCACAGGATTGCTCTGGGTGCTTGAAGACGGAGGCCGCCTCAGTTCCGTAGACAAGTTTGGAGACCGTGTGGATCTGGAGATCGCAGACCTCCCCCATTACCTGCACCTGAGCCTGGATGACCTGCGCAACCGCGCCTACCTGGGCACCGAAGATGAAATCCACGAGGTAGACCTTGTCACAGGGCTCGTCCATCTTGTGTCAGGCGGTGACCTGGGCGTCGGACCAGACTTCGAAGAAATCAAGGATCTGCATTACGATTCTCTCGCAGACGCGATCCTGGTGGCCGATAACCACCTGACCATAGTGAAGGTCGACCCGATCAGCGGCAACCGAGAGACCCCTTCCCTGCCTGAAGCGTTGGAGCTAGGCCGGCCGGTCTATTCTCCGAATCGAATCGCGGGCAACAGTTTGCGGCAAGAAGTAGTTGTCTCCTGCCAGGTGACCGGAGGACTGACCAAAATCGGTGTGCACAACGGACTGCGCACACAAATGGCTGAAACTCAAATCGGCCAGGGGTTCAACTTGGACCTGTTGGTGCTTGAGGACCGGGTTCTGAGGCTCCTATACGGTTATACCTCCGAGCTCGACCCGGAACAGTTGATCTCCAGCATCATAAGCACCCCCCGCATGGGTGGAGAATCCAGCGTGATCTGGTCACTGCCCGAGGCAATTGGAGTCATCGCCGAGGGGCGTACGCCCGGAGAAGTGATGACCCTTGTGGACCACAATCTGGTAGCAATCGACATGGCCACGGGCCTGCATGAAGTTCTTCCTGAGGCGGCCGGCCTGGCCGAATTCACCCTGATCACAGAAATGATTCGAGAAGATGACGGGATGTATCGAGTTCTTGGAGCAACGCCCATGCACGACCACATGCGCTCCGTGCTCCTCGACCCGGACACAGGCCAATCATGTTGCGTTCTGGAAAGCACCTTTGAAGGCGAGGTAATCGACTTCACGAACCAGGGTCACTACGACCCAACCGTCGGCCTGCTGCTCTTCAACGGCCGGACGCCCGATATTGGCTGGGCGCTCTTCCTCCATGATCCCGAACTGCCCGAGGCAGAGATTTTCACGAGTGAACTCACCCATATTGGCCCTGAGTTCGGCCGCCCTTCAGCGTTGTTCCGCAACGGAGACGCAACCGTCTGTTTCGTGGGTCAGAAGGATGCCGTCTTGATCGAGGCGAGCGCCCTGACTGGGGAGCGCTCGACGCTCTCTGAGCCGCATGGGGGCTACGGGCCCATGCCCGAAACCAATCTATACGACTTCAGCCTGGTAGCCAAATGGGATGACCCAACGAGTGCGATGTTCTGCCTGGGCGGTATGAGCGACCGCGTCTTCGTGATCGACTCCGTGAATTTCGGCGACCGGGTGATTCTCGGGTTGGGAGATTGAGGCCGACGGCACAGATCCTGACGCGATGCCTGATCCAAGAGCCCCACTTTCACCCTCGTTCTTCCAGGCCCAGCGGGCCTGGAAGAACGAGGGTGATTCGATTTGGTTGTTGAACTCTGCCTGCGCATCAGCACCAGTGATCGAGCCCTGAAGGGCGCTAGGTTCTCGGCTGAAACCTGAACCCAGATCCGACCGAGAAATACCTCAAGAAGGCGATTCTCTCTTCTCATGTCCGCTCAGCTGGATGAGAGCCAGAGGGAGGTATGAAGATCTCAAACCCATTGACAATCCCGACAGTCCTGCTGTGCCTCACCGCATGCGGTGGTGGAGGATCCAGTCGGACAGGCCCCCCCGCTGTTGTTTCCGAGCCTGCGGCCAAGATCCTGTTTCCTCCCGCGCTCTGCCATACAGATGCCAATGTCATCAGCGTCCGAGGCGTCGTTCAGGATGTGACCGATCTGGAAAGAGTGATAACCGACGGTAGTTTCCCGAATCAACTCGACCTGGCGACAGGTGAATGGAGCGCGGATGTGTTCCTTCACATGGGTCTCAACGAAATCAGCATCGACATTGAACGCACCACTGGGGTGCTTGAATCGGGTGTGGCCCAATGCACTGTGATGCGCAAGACCGCCATCCTTGAGTCCTGCCAGGATCTGGCGTGGAGCTTCAATGCTGAGGACCCAATCATCTGGCTCGATGGAGATCGGTCGCCGGACCGGAAGCTATTCACCATCGAGCAAGATGCCGTCATCGGGCCAGATGAAACCGGGTTCACCCGATTACCAGTGGATGCTCTGGACCTTTCCGGTGACGCTCCCCGCATAGCCTACGACCCAGATCTTGGTCGCCTGTTCTTGGCCACAAGCAACCCTGGACGCATCAGAGAAATACACCTCTTCACGGGAGACACACTCGAATACTCCGGACCAACGAGGGGTGATGGTGAGCAACTGAGCCAAATCCGGGACATCGCGTACAGCCGCAGCGGGCTGCTCTGGGTGCTCGAAGGCGGCAACCGAATCACCTCGGTGAATGCTGCAGGAGATCGGGAGAACCAGGACCTAGGTGGCCCCCCTCTCTACAACCTGACCATCGATGACCTCCATGGCCAGGCATACATGAACAGTCTTGCCTGGGTTCACACAATGAATCTCATGACAGGCGACTCCGCCGTCCTCTCCGCACATGAACAAGGGTCAGGACCAGACTTCACAAATATCAAAGATCTGCACTATGACGAGATCGCCAACTCGATTCTGGTAGCCGACCGTGATCTTGGCCTGATGCGCGTCGACACAGCTACTGGCAACCGACAAGAAACGTCCCCCGCCGGACTCCATGAACTAGGAGCACCAGTCCATTATTCGGTACGCATAGCGGGGTGTGGGGCCCGGAACCAGGCCGTGATCTCCTCCAGTGAAACGGGAGGCCTCACCCTGATCAACGTCCACAGTGGCGTGCGGACCCCCTTGCTTGCAACCAACATCGGTCAAGGTACAAATCTTGAGCTGTTGGTGCTAGAGGACCGAGCCCTGCGAGTAATGCGCCATCGAGCTCCGTTGGCCGCCCCTGTGCCGTACAGTTTCAGTATCGAAAGCACGCCGCGGTCGGGAGGAGAGCCCTCTGTGATCTGGTCCCAACCCGAACGCATTCGAGGAATCGCAGAAGGACGCATGAAAGGAGAGGTCCTGGCTCTGACAGATGAAGATCAACTCCTGGCCATTGACCTGGAAACCGGGCTCAGCCAGATCCTCCCCGATGCCCCGGGTCTCGACGAGTTCGCCCTTGTCTACGGCATCGTCCGAGAACCAGATGGAATGTACCGGGTCCATGGACTATCGATAGCAACCGGTAACCTACACACGACACTCCTCGATGTGGAAACTGGCTTCATGTGCTGCACAGAAGCGATCGACCTATCCGGCTGGACAGTCACTCAACTCCACAACGACCCAACCCTTGGCCTGTTCTTCTTCGGTAGAATCGCACCGGGTATCGGCGGCGCGCTATGCACCTACGACCCGGACAGCAACGAGCTCTTGACCCTGAGCGGCGATGCAACCCATTGGGGACCCCTCTTCGGCCGGTGCATTGCAGGATTCCGCTCTGGGCCTGGTACGGCCATCGCCGCGGGCACAGAAGATGCTCTTCTCATAGGGGTGGATTCATTCAACGGCGTGCGCCACGAAATCTCCGGTACTGGAAGAGGGCTCGGCCCAATGCCCGAAACCAACCGGACTTTCCTCAATTCCCTGCTGAATGTCGCATGGGACGAGGACACGAAAGTAATGTATTGCCTCGGACGGTCCAGTGACCGGATCTTCGCTGTGGACTCAAGAGGCTTCGGCGACCGGGTGATTCTCGGATTTGGGGATGCGTCGGGCGGTCGCCCTTGACCACAGCTCAGAACATCTCTGCTGCCACGCGTACCCCCAGGTCCTTTGGGCTTGGGGGTACGCGTCAAAGCAAAGCTCTCCCGAAACACCAACAGCCAGCCCCGAGCGAAACGACTTTGCCTCGCAGCTAACGGAACATGACCTCGATTCCGTCACTGCTGTTGGAGGTGGTGCTATCTTGATACCAAAGCTGAAAGTACCAAACTTCACCGGGGGTCAGCATGACTCCTTGTGGAAGGGCCCCGAGATCTGGGCTGAAGGTCATCTGGCCGCCAGCATCCGCAGTCAGAATCGCGCCCCCGTCTGAAGCCTGGTTCAGGCATACGACTGGGCTCCCGAGGCGGAGAAATTCAACACCTGCGCCGGATGATGTCACCGAATCTGATGACTAGCTCATGGCAAACCAACCTAGCTCGCCGGGGGGATGTTGGAGGTAACAAGAATGAATGCGGCATTAGAATTCC
>LWDU01037360.1_pt1 | contig 35146 bp, 34 predicted proteins | sample 727161 | NCBI WGS metagenome assembly LWDU01 (sample SAMN04566230, study PRJNA314399) | hydrothermal vent metagenome | isolation source: deep sea hydrothermal plume seawater | place: Mexico: Gulf of California, Guaymas Basin | collected 2004-07-11 | reverse complement strand
TGGCGGGCAAGCAGGGCGCCGACCCCGCGCGCAATTACCCCGGCGACCGCCCCAGCGCGACGATCCTGTGCGACGACCTCGACGCCGCCGCACTGGGCGCGCTGATCGCCTTCCACGAACACCGCGTCTTCGCCAGCGCGGTGCTGATGGGCATCAATCCCTTCGACCAGTTCGGCGTGGAGCTCGGCAAACAGATGGCCAAGGCAATCGAGCAGGGCGGCGAGGAATTCGACGCGAGTACGGAGGCGCTGCTGGCAGCGGCCGGGTTGGGGTGAGCAGCCTCAAACCAACACGAAATACATCACCGCCAGCGCGCCCATCACGACCACGCCGGTGAGGCTCAGCGCCTTGATCGCGGCGCTCGGCCTCGCGTCGGTGGGCATCTCGCAGCGCGTCACCACGAGATAGTTCAGCAGCGCCAGCAACGGGGCGACCACGAAGGTCGCGCTGGTGACGAAATCGAGAAAGGTGGTGAAGGCGCCCATCGCGGTGAACAGCACCACGATCGACAGTCCGGCGAGCGCCAGCGTGCTCAGCGCGTATTGCCTGCGCGTGCCGCTCTCCTGTTCTGCCCCGCGCAGCACCTGGATCGCCGCGGGCAGCGTGCGGGCATAGGCGTCGATCGCGGCGATCACCGTGGTCAGCATGACCGACAGCGCGGCCATGGCGGCGAGCGTGGCGGCACTCGGCCCCAGCGCCTCGCGGTAGAGGTCGACCAGCTGGCCCGCGAACCCCGGCGCATCGGACAGCGGGGTGATATCCTGTGCATGCATCACGCCCGCGCCCATGATGCAGAAGCACAGCGCCATCAGCGTGGTCATGACATAGGGCCACAGGAAGCTGCTGCGCGCCTCGTTCAGCGTCGGGTGCGCGCCTTCCGGCAGGGTGCGGTCCGCCTCCACCTTCCACAGCGACAGCGCGACCGAGACGTCGAGCGGGTTGGGCATGAAGCCCGCCAGCGCGACGATGAACAGCAGCGCGGTGGCCTGCCGCGTCCACCCGAAATCGGTCAGCGTCGCCCATTCGACGCGCGGCAGGACCATGACGGTGGTCGCCACCGTAGCGATGACCAGAAAGGCGAGCAGCACGCCGTTGACCCGGTCGAGCAGTCGGTACCCGCCCGCGAACAGCAGCGCGGCGGCGAGCGCGATCACCAGCGATGCCATCACCGGCAGCGGCAGCAGCGGCCCGAAGATCGCCGCGAAGATCCCCGCGGTCGCCGCGCCCAGCGCCGCATAGACGATCGGCACCAGCGGGATCACCGCGAGGAGGAACAGCCATACCGCCCAGCGGCCCAGTTCGCGATAGCCGGACAGCAGCGACCGCCCGCGCGCATGCGCGTAATCGACGCCGAAGCGGTAGGCGGGGTATTTGAGCAGGGTCGACAGCACGATCACGCCCAGCAGCGCGACGCCGAACATCGCGCCCGCACGGGTGGACTGGACGAGGTGCGAGGTGCCGATCGCGGCGCCGGTGAAAATCAGCCCGGGACCCGCCAGGCGGCGCAGGATTGCGTTTCTCATCGTAGTTCCCCCAAGGCGCCCCCAGGCCAACGATGCTTCCGAAATTGCCCCGCGCGCAAGCGAAATGATCGTTCGCACTTGCGAAACAAATTGACTTTTGCGGGCAATGCGCCCATTTGACGGGCCATCGAAGCGCGCTAGCCAGCGTGAAGCGGCGATGACGATACATCCATCGCCCCGGCCGCGCCTCGGTCCATTTTTCCAGACTTCCCTTTTCACGCGGGTGGTTACAACCTCCGCGAACGCGCCCGGAATCCGCCATGGATTGTCGTGCGCGCCGCATTACGAATGCGAGTTTTCATGACGCAATCCAACGACGATCTTCGTTTCGAAGACCTCGGGCTGTCGCAGCCCGTCCTCCAGGCCCTCGACCTCAAGGGCTACAACAACCCCACGCCGATCCAGGCGCAGGCGATCCCGCCCGTGCTCGAGGGGCGCGACCTGATGGGTATCGCGCAGACCGGCACCGGCAAGACCGCGGCCTTCATGCTGCCCAGCATCGACCGACTGCGCGAGGCCGACAAGCAGACGCCGTTCAAGTCGTGCCGCATGCTGGTGCTTGCGCCGACACGCGAACTGGCCGGCCAGATCGCGCAGAACGCCAAGGATTACGGCGCGCTCGCCGGGCTCAAGGTGCACTCCATCGTCGGCGGCACCTCGGTCAACAAGGACCGCAACAAGCTGCATCGCGGCACCGACATCCTCGTCGCGAGATCGACCAGAAGGCCTTCACGCTCGACAAGGTCGAAGTGCTGGTGCTCGACGAGGCCGACCAGATGCTCGACCTCGGCTTCATCCACGCGTTGCGGCGGATCAGCCAGTTGGTCCCCGAAGACCGCCAGACGTTGTTCTTCAGCGCCACCATGCCCAAGCAAATCCAGGAACTTGTGGGCAAATACTGCCGCAACCCGGTCAAGGTCTCGGTGACGCCCGAAAGCACCACTGCCGAACGGATCGACCAGTTCCTCTTCATGGTCCAGCAGGACGAGAAGCAGACGCTGCTCGAGATGATCCTGTCCGAACGCCACCCGGTGCCGGGTAAGTTCGAGCGCGTGCTGATCTTCGCGCGCACCAAGCATGGCTGCGACCGGATCGTGAAGAAGCTGTCGCAGAGCGGCATTCCCGCCAATGCGATCCACGGCAACAAGAGCCAGCCGCAGCGCGAACGCGCGCTGGGCGAGTTCCGCAGCGCGAAGACGCCGATCCTCGTCGCGACCGATGTCGCCGCGCGCGGGATCGACATCCCGGGTGTCAGCCACGTCCTCAATTACGAGCTGCCCAACGTGCCTGAACAATATGTCCACCGCATCGGCCGCACCGCGCGCGCCGGGCGCGATGGCATCGCGATCGCCTTCTGTGCCGAGGACGAGCGCGATTACCTCAAGGACATCCGCAAGAAGACCGACGCCGAGTTCGAGCGACTGGCGCTGCCCGACAATTTCCGCGCAGTGGTCGAGGGCGTCGGCCCCACCAAGCGTGAACAGAAACCGCGCCTCGCACGGCCCAAGGTTCGCCCCGCGGGCGATGCCGCACGCAAACCGAAGCCCAAGCAAAAGCACACTGCGCGCAAGGGCAAGCCCGCGGGCGCGGGTGCGGGCGGCGCCGGCGCGGGTGCGGGTCGTCCTGGCGGCAATCGCAACCGCAGCCGCAACCGGCGGCGCAGCGGTGGCGGCGCGCCGCGCGGCTGATCCCTGACCTATGCGGGCCCTGCTGCGGCGGGGCCTGCATCCGCTTCCAGCAACCTTAGGCGAGCGAATGCTTCGGGCTGGTGATCCGCCAGCCATTCGAGCATGCCTTCGCGGATATCGCAGCGCAGATCGAACAGCGTGGGCGAATCCTTTGCGCTCATCAGCAGTCGGACCTCGATCGCGTCGCGCGTGGTCTCGGTCACCTGCACCACCTGCACACGGCGGTCCCAGCGCGGATTGTCGGCGATCTGGCGCTCGAACTCGGCGCGGATCGGCCCGATCCGGGTGGCCGGGTCGAGATAGAGCATGACCGAGCCGAGCAATTGCGCGGTCTTCTTGGTCCAGTTCTGGAACGCGCCTTCGAGGAATTGCGAGGTCGGCACGATCAGCCGCCGCTCGTCCCATATCTTGACCACCACATAGGTCGTGCGGATGTCCTCGATCCGGCCCCATTCGCCCTCGATAATGACGACATCGTCGATGTTGATCGGCTCGGTCAGCGCCATCTGCACGCCCGCGATCAGCGATTTGAGCGCGGGCTGCGCGGCGGCCCCCACTGCAAGGCCCGCGAGGCCCGCCGAGGCGACCAGCGTCACTCCGATGTCGCGCACGCCGGGGATCGACAGCAGCACCAGCCCCACGGTCACGAAGATGATGATGAAGGTGGCGATCCGGCTGAGCATGGTTAGCTTGGTGCGCTGCCGCCGCGCGGCGAGATTGTCCTCCACCGAGATATCCGCGCGCAGCTTCATCGCCTCGATCAGCGCCTGCAATATGGCCAGCGCGATCCACCCGATCACCGCGGGCATGACGAAGCCGGCGACGCGCTCCCACACCGTCTCGAAAGCGGGAATTTCGCGCGCGGTCAGCACCAGCGCCAGCGCGACCAGTGCGAAGCGCGTGGGCATGGCGAGCCGCCGCACCAGCATTTCGTCGGCCTCGCTCCGTGTGCGGCCAACCACGCGCCGCAGCAGGCGGAACACCACATGGTGCAGCAGCAGCGCGGCCAGCGTGGCGATAACGGCCAGCGCCAGCAAGTTCCATGGATGCGGCAGGATCGCCGTCCCTTCGGCGGCGTAATCGGCAAGCGTATCGGTCATGCGGTCTCCCGTTGGATGGCTGCGGCAGGCACAGCATCCCCTCCCAGGGACTGCCGGATCAATGGGCCGACACGCCGCGCGGTTCCCGCTTGCCCCTTGTGCCGCGCCGGGGCAGGCCCCAAGTGCGGGCGCGCAACAGACGGAGACAGGTTTTGGCGGCAGGCACCAGCGGCGAGTATGATTTCGACCTTTTCACCATCGGCGCGGGCTCGGGGGGCGTGCGCGCCAGCCGCGTGGCGGCGGCGCATGGCGCCAAGGTCGCCGTGGCCGAGGAACACCGCGTCGGCGGAACCTGCGTCATCCGCGGCTGCGTGCCCAAGAAGATGCTCGTTTACGGCGCGCATTTCGCCGAGGACCTGAAGGACGCGCGCAATTTCGGCTGGTCGACCGAGAACGCGACCTTCGACTGGATCACGCTGCGTGACAATGTGCTGAAGGACGTCGAGCGGATCGAGGGCGCCTATACCAACACGCTCGAAAGCCACGAGGTGACGATCTTCAAGGAGCGTGCCGAGATCACCGGCCCGCATGAAATCACGCTGGCCAGCGGCAAGGTCGTGACCGCGAAAACCATCCTGATCGCCACCGGCGCACGCCCGCGCATGCCCGAATGCCAGGGCGCCGAACATGCGATCAGCTCGAACGAAGCGTTCCATCTCGACGAATTGCCGAAGAAGATCATCATCGCGGGCGGCGGCTATATCGCCAATGAATTCGCCGGTATCTTCAACGAGTTCGGCAGCGAAGTTCACATCGTCAATCGCGGCGACCGATTGCTGCGCAGCTATGACGAGGCGGTGCGCGACCGGCTGCTGCAGATCTCGACGATGAAGGGGATTAAGTTCCGCTTCAACACGACGTTCGAATACATCAAGCCGTGTTCGGAAGGCGGCTATTTCGTGAAGATGTCCGATTGCGACGAGGAAAAGGCCGATCTGGTGCTATTCGCGGTCGGGCGCATTCCCAACACCGAAGGGCTGGGCCTCGAGAATGCCGGCGTCGAACTGGGCGAGGGCGGCGAGGTCAAGGTCGACCGCTTCAGCAAGACCAATGTCGATCACATCTATGCCGTCGGCGACGTGACAGACCGCGTGCAGCTGACCCCGGTGGCGATCCGCGAGGGCCAGGCCTTTGCCGACAGCGTGTTCGGCGAAGGGGATCCGGTCGCGGTCGATCACAGTTGCATCCCCAGCGCGGTGTTCAGCCATCCGCCGATCGCCGCGGTCGGCCTGACCGAGGGCGAGGCGAAGAACCAGCTCGGCAGCGTCAAGGTCTACCTGTCGGACTTCCGCCCGATGAAGAATGTGCTCGCCGGGCGCAACGAACGCAGCCTGATCAAGATGATCTGCGATGGCGACAGCGGGCGCATCGTCGGCATCCACATGATCGCCCCAGAAGCGCCCGAGATGATGCAGGCCGCCGCGATCGCGGTGAAGGCGGGGCTGACCAAGGAAGACTTCGACGCCACCACCGCGATCCACCCGACCATGGCGGAGGAACTGGTGCTGATGCGCTAGGGCGCGGTTGCGGACGGTGGCGCTGCCAACGCCCCTTTGCCTCGCCGACTAGCTTGCTATGACAGCGGTATGAAACCTTCGCTCCATCCGCAGGAAGAAGCGCGGCTGCGCGAATTGCACCGCTACGGTATCCTCGATACCGAGCGCGAGCGCGATTTCGACGAACTGGTCGAGATCGCCTCGGCGATTTGCGAAGCGCCCGTATCGGTTGTCAATTTCATCGATGAGGGGCGGCAATGGTTCAAGGCCGAGGTCGGGCTCGGGGTGCGCTCTACCCCGATCGACACCAGCCTGTGCGGCCATGTCATCCTCGAAGGCGATTTCGTCGAGATCCCCGATACGCTGCAGGACGAACGCATGGCGGACAACCCGCTGTGCATGGGGGACGAAGGCTTCCGTTTCTACGCCGGCGCGGTGCTGCGCGCCGCCAATGGCCTGCCGATCGGGACGCTGTGCGTACTCGATTACAAGCCGCGCACGCTGACCGAGCACCAGCGGCGCGTGCTCACCGTCCTTTCCAAGCACGTCATGCGCGAACTCAACCTGCGGCTGGCGCTGGCGCAGGAGCAGACCCTGCGGCGCGAGGTCGACCACCGGGTCAAGAACTCGCTTGCCTCGATCGGGGCGCTGCTGTCGATGAAGGCGCGGCGCGCGGCGGACGAAGCGGTGCAGCATGCGCTGGAAGATGCCAGCATTCGCGTGCGTTCACTGTCTTCGCTGCATGCCGAATTGCACGAGCTGGAGAAGGACGAACTGGTCGACCTGCATTCGCTGTTCGGTCGGATCGAAAGCGATCTGCGCCAGTTGCTGCCCGATGACCTAGCACTGAAGATCGCGGTGGTCGGTGATCGTGCGTCACCCGAACTCGCCAACGGCCTGCTGCTGATCGTCAACGAATTCGTCTCGAACAGCGTCAAGCACGGGCAGTGGGAGCAGGGCGGGGCGATCGACATCGCCATCACCACGCAGGAGCGTGCCTGGTCGATCCGGTGCCGCGACGACGGCGGTGCCAGCGCCGAAGATGCCGCGCGCGCGGCCGAGGCGCGGGGCCTTGGGACGAGGGTTATTTCCTCGCTCGCCTCCTCGCTTGACGCGCAGATCGACTGGCGTGCGCAAGACGACGGAATGGTGCTCGAGGTCGCTGCGCTTTCCCCCGCCGCCTAGGCCGCGCGCAGCCGCTCGACCGCCAGCATCGCGGGCGTGACGCCCACGCTGCGCAATTCCTCGGGCCAGGGCCCGTCCGTCGCCAGCGCTTCGACCGCCAGTGCCATGGCGGGCGAGGTCTGCAGGCCGAAGCCGCCCTGTCCGACCAGCCAGAAGAAACCCGGAGCGTTCGGCTCGAAACCCGCCACGGGCAGCCGGTCCGGCGCGAAGCTCCTCAGGCCCGCCCACTTGCTTGCGAGGCGGCGGATTGCGAGCGTGGTCGCCTGTTCGACGTTCCACGCCGCCAGCGCGATGTCTTCCTCTTCGGGCTGCGCATCGCAGGGCGCGCTTGCGCCTTCGTCCATCGGGCTGGCGAGCAACCGGCCATCGCCTTCGGGCTCGAGATAGAAGCCGGGGCCCACGGTCTTGGTGAAGGGCCACTCGCGCACCGCGTGCTCGGTGTCGAAAGTGATCACCGTGCGGCGCAGCGGGGTGATCACCAGCGGTTCGAGCCCCCCCAGCACGGCGAGCGGATCGGCCCAGGCGCCCGCGGCATTGACCACCACGCGCGCGCTGTAGCTGGCCCCCGGCGTATCGACGGTCCAGCGTTCGCCCTCGCGCGCCAACCGCCCGACCGGGACGCCGTTTGCAAGTTCGCCGCCTTCTGAGAGGAGCGTCTTGCGATGCGTCTCAAGCATGGCATGCGCATCGAGCTTGCGCGCATTGCGGTCGAGCAGCGCACCGGTGATGCCGCCGTCGCCCTCGCGCAGCACCGGGGTGAAGGCGCGCGCCTCCGCTGGCGCCAGCCGTTCGACGCGCGGTTCCCATTCGCGGTAATTGGTCTCTAGCCGATCGAGCGCCGCCTCCTGTCCCGGCAGCGCGATGAACAACGCGGGATGCGGCGTGGCGCCCGGCTCGGCGAACAGCGGCAGGCTTGCCGCGGTCAGCGCGCGGACCAGCCAGGCATCCATGTCGAAATGCGCGAAGGCGGCACTGCGACCCGAGGAATGCACCCCCGGCGCGGCTTCCGCCTCCACCACCAGCGTGCTGCCGTGCCGCGCCAGCCGCGCGGCGGCGGAAAGCCCCGCGATCCCGGCCCCGACGACGAGAAAATCGACCTGCTTCATTGCGACTCCGTTGCCTGTTGCAACCATTCTGCCTAGTCTCGCGCCTAGCAAATCGGCGGGGGCGCAGACAAATGGCAATGAAGATCCTGGTTACCGGGGGAACCGGTTACATCGGTGGCGAGGTGATCGACCTTCTGCTGGCCAGGGGACACAGCGTGCACACCACGGTGCGCGATGCCCCGAAGAGCGAGCCCCGGCTGCGCGCGCGCTGGCCCGAGGCGGGCGAGCGGCTCAAGGTTTTCCAGGCCGATCTGATGGACGATGCGGGCTGGGCCGAAGCCAATTCCGGTTGCGACGCGGTGGCGCATGTCGCTTCGCCGTTCCCGCTCGCCGTGCCCAAGGACAAGGACGAGCTGGTGGTGCCTGCGCGCGAGGGCACGCTGCGCGCGCTCGAATTCGCGCACCGCGCGGGCATTTCGCGCTTCGTGCAAACCAGCAGCGCGGCGGCGATCGCCTATGGCCAGCCGCACAAGGACCAGTTCACCCATCTCGACTGGACCGATCTGACCGCGGGCGTGCCGCCCTATATCGAAAGCAAGACCGTGGCCGAGCGGGCGGCGCGCGACTGGGTTGCGCTGCATGCGCCCGAGATGATTTTCTGTTCGGTCAATCCGGTCGCGGTCTTCGGACCCGTCCATGACGACGATATGTCGACCAGCGTCGAACTGGTGAAGAAGATCATCGACGGGTCGATCCCGCTGATCCCCGACATGGGCATTTGCGTCACCGATGTGCGCGATGTCGCCGAAGCGCATGTTCGCGCGATCGAGGCACCGGCCGAGACAGTGCGGGGCGAGCGCTTCCCGACCAGCGAGAAGTTTCTCTGGCTGCGCGAAATGGCCGATGTCATCCGCCAACGCGCGCCCGAACATGCGGGCCGGGTGCCGCGCCGCGCCATGCCCGACTGGCTGGTCCGGCTGCTCGCGCTGTTCCTCGACGAGATGAGGCAGATCAAGGGCGAGCTGGGCAATGTCCGCGACGTCTCGGGCAAGCATACCGAAGAGGTGCTCGGCTTCACCTTCATTCCCGCCGAACAGACGCTCGAGGATACGGTGCGCAGCCTCGTGGCTAAGGGGATCGTCAAGGGGTGAGGGGCACGCCCCGGGCAGGTGCATTGCCAGCCCGTGCCCCGCTCGGCAAAAGACGCATGAAACGAATCGCATACGGGAAATCCACATGAACATGTTGGCGTCGCGCGGGCAGCTGCGCGCAAGTTTCATTCGTTGGGCGTTGTTTACCGTCCCGCTGTGCGTGCTGCTCGGCTTCTTGGCCGGCCAGACGGGCAGCCCCGACACCGCGTGGTTCCAGTCGCTCGCCAAGCCCGACATCTATCCGGAGCCCAAGTGGTTCGGCATCGTGTGGACGATTCTCTACGTCATGATCGGCTTTGCGCTGGCGCTGGTCGCATCCGCCTGGGGCGCGCGTGGGCGCACCGCCGCGCTGTGGGTCTTCGCGGTGCATTTCGCGCTCAATCTCGCGTGGAGCTACGTTTTCTTCGGCGCGCAGCAGATCACCGGCGCGCTGGTGCTGCTGGTTGCGATCGTGCTGACGCTGCTGGTGGTGATCGCGCTGTTCTGGCGCGTCCGCCGGCTCGCGGGCCTGCTGCTGCTGCCTTATCTCGCCTGGGTCTGCTTCGCGACCGCGCTCAACTACCAGTTCCTCCAGCTCAATCCCGATGCCGATGGCGGGTATCCCGAGGGTGCGGTCGAGCGGGTGCGGATCTAGGGGGAGAGTTTTTGTTTTTCGAACCCGCATCCGCGGGTTCGTCCTCCGGGCTGTTCCTCCGTCGCTTCGCTCCTACGGGCCCCTGCGGGCGGGCGGTCGCCCTTGCGTCCGCTGGTCGCGGATGGGACCCGCGCGTTTCGATAGCGGATCGCGGTGATCCGAGCCGCAGGCGAGGCAAGCGCGACCGCGCGCCCGCAGCGACGCGACCTTCAGGTCGCATGAGCGAGGATAGCCTAAGGCCGCGAACGCGGCCGCCGGCGCTTGAGGCTAGACAAAAGAACCATCCCGTCCCATCTGGATGGGATGCAGTCACAGAACCCGCTCATCGCCGATTTCGTCAAACTCGCCAATTCGGCGGCCGGAACGCTGGCCGGCATGAGCCGCGAGGCGCGCGACGCCGCTCGCGAACGCGCCAGGGAAACCTTCGGCGGAATGGATTTCGTCAGCCGCGAGGAATTCGACGCGGTCAAGACCATGGCCGGCAAGGCGCGCGAGGAAGCCGAAGATTTGAAGGCGCGCGTCGCGGCGCTGGAAGCCAAGATCAAGTGAACGTCGCCCCTGCGCAGGCAGGGGTCCAGCTGACATCGCAGTGGGCGATACACCGCCGCACAACTCGCCCCCACCGTCTTCGCAGGATCGACGCGAGCGGCTAAGGACGCTCCATGCAGCTGACCGCTCCCGCCATTCTGCTTGCCGCGCGTGCGCATGGCGAGACGGCGGTCATCGCGCGCATGCTCACCGAGCAGCATGGCATGGTCGCGGCCTATGTGGCGGGCGGGCGCGGGCGCCAGCTGCGTCCGGTGGTGATCCCGGGCAATGTCGTGCAGGCGGAAATCCGCGCCAAGTCGGACAGCCAGCTGCCCTTCGCGCGGCTCGAACTCGTCACCAGTCGCGGCCCCTGGCTGGGCGAGCCGTTGCCCGCCGCGGCGATCGCCTGGGCCACTGCGCTCACCGCCAGCGCGCTGCCCGAACGCAATCCCTATCCATCGCTCCACGCCGCGCTTGGCGGGTTGCTCGACGCGATCTGCTCGGCAGGCGCCGCGCGCGACTGGGTCGCCGCGCTCGCGATCTACGAAGCGCTGCTGCTGCGTGAACTCGGCTATGGCGGCCAGCGGCCAGAGATAGCGGACCTTGGCCAGGCCTTGGAAATTCTCGACCGGCAAGAGCCGCTGATTGCGCGCTACCTGCTTGCCGATACCCGCGCCGACGTCCTAGCTGCACGGCATCTCCTCAGGCAGCGGCTGGCGCGGATGATATCCTAGGCCAGTCATTGCGAGGAGCCGAAGGCGACGCGGCAATCCAGCCAGTGCAGGACTGGATTGCTTCGCTCCGCTCGCAATGACTGGGTGAATGATGAAGATCGCGATTTTTGCCGGAGACGGAATCGGCCCCGAAGTGACCGATCAGGCGCGCCGCGTGCTCGAAACGCTGGCCTTGCCCGGGCTGACGCTGTTCGAGGGCGATGTGGGTGCCGCTGCCTATCGCCGCCACGGTCATCCGCTGCCGCCTGAAACGCTCGAGATGGCGCGTGCCGCCGATGCGGTGCTGTTCGGCGCGGTGGGCGATTTTTCCTGCGACGACTTGCCGCGAGCGCTCCGCCCCGAGCAGGCGATCCTCGGCCTGCGCAGCGAGCTTGGCCTGTTCGCCAACCTGCGGCCAGCGGCGGGCTTTCCCGGGCTCGAACACCTGTCCTCGCTCAAGCCGGAAGTCGCACGCAGCATCGACCTGCTGGTGGTGCGCGAATTGAATGGCGACGTCTATTTCGGCGACAAGGGCGAGCGCGACAGCAAGGGCGGGCGCGAGGGGTGGGACGCTATGTCCTATAACGAGGCCGAGGTGCGCCGGATCGCGCACACCGGCTTCCGCGCAGCGATGGGGCGCGGCAAGCGGCTTACCAGTGTCGACAAGGCCAATGTCCTCGAAACCAGCCGCATCTGGCGAGAGACCGTGATCGAGGTGGCGAAGGACTATCCCGAGGTCGCGCTAGAGCACATGTATGTCGACAATGCCGCGATGCAGCTGGTCAAAACGCCCGGTCAGTTCGACACCATCGTCACCGGCAATCTGTTCGGGGACATCCTGTCCGACCAGGCCAGTGCCTGCGTCGGTTCGATCGGCCTGCTGGCCAGTGCCTCGCTGGGCGAGCGCCAGACCGAATTCGGGACCTTCGGGCTCTACGAGCCGATCCATGGCAGCGCCCCCGATATTGCCGGGCAAGGGAAGGCCAACCCGGTAGCCGCCGTGCTCAGCCTTGCCATGCTGCTGCGGCATTCGTTGGGGCGCGAAGAGGACGCCGTGCGGATCGAGCGCGCGGTAGAGGCCATCCTTGCCGATGGCGTGTTCGGCGGCGACCTCGGCGGCGACGCCTCTACGCAAGAGATCGGCGACGCGATTGTTAGGAAGATCGTAACCATATCTTGAGGATTGGCGCATAACCGGTTCATGCAATGGACATGACACCGCAGACGCACCCCGATCCGGCCTTTGCAACCGCAGTCGAACCCCGGCCGCTGGAGCTGGCGATCATCCTGCCCACGCTCAACGAGCGCGACAATCTCGCCCCGCTGGTGGAGCGGATCGAAGGCGCGCTGGGCGCGTCGGGCTGGGAAGTGCTGGTCGTCGACGACAATTCCGCCGATGGCACCAGCGACGAGGCCCGCCGCCTGTCGCTATCCGACCCGCGCGTGCGCGTGCTGCATCGGATCGGCCGCCGCGGGCTGTCGAGCGCGGCGATCGAGGGTTTCTGCGCCACCGCCGCGCCCTATGTCGCGGTGATGGATGCCGATCACCAGCACGATCCCAAGCTCCTGGTCGACATGCTCGCTGCGGTGAAGGGCGGCGAGGCCGAGGTTGCGGTCGCCAGCCGTTTTGCCGAAGGCGCGAGCATGGAGGAATGGGGCCGCCCCGACCGCGAGAAGCTGTCGAGCGTCGCCAACATGCTCGCGCGCAAGCTCACCGGGGTCGAATTGAGCGACCCGATGAGCGGCTTCTTCCTCTTGCCCGGCGCGACCGCGCGTGCGCTGGTGCCCAATCTTTCGGGCATCGGCTTCAAGATCCTGCTCGACCTGCTCGCCACTTCCGAAACACCGCTCAAGGTGAAGGACTTCCCGATGAATTTCTCCGCCCGCCGCTCCGGCGAAAGCAAGCTCGACCGCGCGATTGCACTCGATTTCCTGGCCGGTCTCTACGACAAGAGCTTCGGTCGCATCATCCCGACGCGCTTCGCGCTGTTCGGCACGGTCGGGGCGCTCGGCGTGCTGGTGCACATGGCGATCCTCTATGCTTTCATGCTGGTCGCGGGAACCAATTTCGGCTGGAGCCAGGCGGTCGCGACCTTCGGCGCGATGACCTTCAACTTCTGGCTCAACAATTTCCTCACCTACCGCGACCGCCGGCTCAAGGCGGCGGACCGCGTGTTCTGGGGCTGGCTCAGTTTCATCGCCGCCTGTTCGATCGGCGCCTTCGCCAATGTCGCGGTGGCCACCACGCTCAACGACCGGGGCCTGCACGAAGTGCTCGCCGCACTGGTCGGCATCGGCATCGGCTCGGTGTGGAACTACGCGTTGTCGAGCCGCTTCGTCTGGGGGCGGTATTAGGTTTTTCGGGCGTGCGGTCAGGGCATCCGTCCTGACCTTGCGGCGGCACCAGCCCACCCGGCCACCCACGGGATCATACTGACTGGGTGGCCGGGTGGGGGAGTGGGCTGGTGCCGCCGCAAGGGAAGCGCGGACGCTTCACGCACCCCACCAAAACCCTACCGCCACGCCTCCATCCAGGTCCATACGGCGAAGCTGTCGGGGCCGACCAGCGGTGCGCCGCTGATGATGGGGTAGAACCAGCCGAACACCAGCACGCTCCCCACCACCGGTGCGAGCGCGCTCTTGCGCCAGCCATTGCGCCATAGCGCGTCGCAGGCGAGTGCCAGCGCGGCGAGCAGCGCCATGCTCGGCAGCGCGTAGTGATAGTAGAACTGCACCGGCTTGCTCGCGATCACCCAGAAACCGACGCTCACCGCATAGACCAGCGCCACGCCCAGCGCGGCCCAGTAACGGCGCACCAGCCCGTGCCAGGCGCACCATGCCAGCGCGGGCAGGCCGAGCAGCATGGTCAGCGGGTTGCCGATCAGCATGATGCCGCGCTGCACCCCTTCTACGGGCTCGTAGAGATACCAGATCGAGCGCGCATTGAGCACCCATTGCTCCCAGGTCGACTGGTAGGGATGGGGCTTCAGCACCTGTTCCTGCTGCGACAGCATGAACTGGTGGTGGAACACCAGCCCCTCGGTGATCGGGTGCAGGCGGAAGAGGAAGCCGGGAAGATAGGTCGCGGCATAGACCGCCAGTGGCACCACGCCGAGCCACAGCGTCGCCTCGAGCAGCGTGGTGCCCGGGACCGGCGCGCCGCGGCGGCTCATCAGCAGCCTGCGCCGCCCCGCCAGCGCGCGCGCGACAAGGAAGGTCAGCCCCGGCAGCATGGCGACGACCAGCGCATTCCACTTCGCGCCCATCGCCAGCCCCAGCGCCACGCCGGTCAGCGCCAGCCGCCAACGGCCCTGTTCGGGCTGGCGGATCGCGGCGGCGAACTGCCATGCGGCCAGCGCGAGAAAGCCGAGGTAGAAGATGTCGAGCATGGCGATGCGCGCGTGCACGAACAGGTGGAAACCGGTTGCCAGCAGCACGCCATAGGCAAGCGTGGCGAAGCGGCTTTCGCTGGCGAACCACAGCGCGCGCATGGCGCCGAACAGCGCCAGCGTGCCCAGCAATGTGGGCAGCAGCCGCCAGCCGACGGGATTGTCGCCGAACAGCGCGATGCCCAGCGCGATCAGTTCCTTGCCCAGCAGCGGGTGTTCGCGATTGGTGAATTCGTCCAGCGCCAGCAGCTCGCGCGCGGCGGGGAGATAGTGAACCTCGTCGAAATAGGCATGCGGCACCGCGGTCAGATGCGGCAGGCAGGCGAGCCAGAAGGCCAGCGCGAGCGCGGCGCACCAGCGAAGCGGATCCTGGACCTGTTCGGGCGCGCGGCTCATCGCGAACCGATTAAGCGAGCGTATCGGGGGAGACAACAGCCTTTGCTTGCCGCGTCCCCGGGTGCTGCCTAGAGGCAGGATCATGAAGAAGACCACCGGCATGGACCGCTCGATCACCGGCAAATGGCGTCCCGCAACGCAGGCGGTGCGCGGCGGCACCTGGCGCAGCGAGCATGGCGAGACCAGCGAGGCGCTGTTCCTCACCTCGGGCTATACCTACGACGACGCGCAGACCGTCGCCGACCGCTTTGCGGGCGAGGATGCGGGGATGACCTATTCGCGCCTCCAGAACCCGACCGTCGCCATGCTCGAGGAACGCATCGCGCTGATGGAAGGGGCAGAGGCGTGCCGCGCGCAGGCGAGCGGGATGGCGGCGATGACCACCGCGCTGCTGTGCCAGCTATCGGCGGGTGATCACGTGGTCGGCGCGCGTGCGGCCTTCGGCTCGTGCCGCTGGCTGCTCGACCATCTGCTGCCGCGTTTCGGCATCGAGACCAGCGTCATCGACAGCGCCGACAACGACGCGTGGGAAGCCGCGATCCGGCCCAACACCAAGGTGTTCTTCTTCGAAACCCCCGCCAATCCCACGCTCGACGTGGTCGATCTGGCGCATGTCTGCGGCGTGGCCAGGGCGCATGGCATCGTCACCGTGGTCGACAACGCCTTCGCCACCAGCGCGCTGCAAAGACCGATGGATTTCGGCGCCGACGTGGTCGCCTATTCGGCCACCAAGCTGATGGACGGGCAGGGCCGCGTGCTGGCGGGCGCGGTGTGCGGCTCGCGCGAATTCATCGACGAGGTGCTGCTGCCTTTTCAGCGCAACACGGGGCCCAACATCTCGCCCTTCAACGCCTGGGTGGTGCACAAGGGGATCGAGACGCTCGACCTGCGCGCCCGGCAGCAGAGCGCAAACGCGGTGGCGCTGGGTGCCTTCATCGAGCATCGCCTGCCGAGGATCCTCCATCCCGGTCTGCCCAGCCATCCGCGGCACGATCTGGCGCGCGAACAGATGGTCGCGACGGGGCCGATCTTCGCCATGGACGTGGGTGATCGCGCCACCGCTTTCCGCCTGCTCGATGCGCTCGAACTGGTCGATATCTCGAACAATATCGGCGATGCGCGCAGCCTGATGTGCCATCCCGCCAGCACCACCCATGCGGGCATGACGCAGGAAGCGCGCGACGAGATGGGGGTCACCGAAGGGCTGCTGCGGATCAATGTCGGGCTCGAGGATGTCGAGGATCTGAAGGAAGACCTCGACCGCGCGCTCGCCGCTGCGGGACTTTAACCAGCCGCGCGGGCGTTAGCGCCGCCAGGCGTTGCGCGTCGCCACGCGGTCGAGTTCCTCGCCCAGCGCATGCGCGGTCGCCATCGCATCGGTGCAGGCCGCGTCCTCGGTCAGCACGCCGTGGACGTCGAGCCCGCCGCCACCGACCATTGCCATCAGCAGGCCTTCGTCACGCGTCATCCCCGCCGCGCAGCAGGGCGCGAGCAGGATCTTGCGGCGCGAGGTGCGCGCCAGATCGACCACCAGCGCGCGGGCCAGCACCAGCAGGCGGCGGAATTCGGTCCCGCTGGCATCGAGCGCGAGCATCGTCGCGCGCGCATCGTGCAAGCCGTGGCCCGCAAGCCGTCGGACCAGCACCAGCCCCAGCGTCTGGTGCCGCCGCGCGGGCAGTGGCAGGTCGAGGGCGGTCGAATCGTGCGAATGGGCCATGCGATCTCCTTTGCTGCCGCCATCGTATGCTATTGCAAATCAGTCGCAAGATAATTCTATGGCTTTGTCGACAGGGTTTGCGACCCCTCGGCAACAAGTGGCTGTTATTCGGGGGCTTTCGTGTCCGAGCCGGGATCCCATTTCTCGGTAAAGGGGCGGCTGGCCAGTAGCAGGGCCAGCACGAGCAAGGTGATGAGGCCCGCCAGCCAGATCTCGCCCATGCCGCAGATCAGCCCGATCGCGCCCGCGCACCAGATCGCCGCGGCCGATCCCGCGCCCTGGACGAAATTGCCCTGCCGGAACATGGCGCCGGCGCCGATGAAGCCGATCCCCGTGATAACCCCCTCGACCACGCGTGTCGGATCGAGCTGGACCTGCGGACCACGATAGGAATGCAGCAGTTCGACCGCGCCGATCAGCAAGCCGCAGGCGGCCAGCGAAATGATCACGAAGGGGCGGTAATCGATCGGCTTGCGATGGAGGAAACGCTCGAGGCCGATCGCCAGCGGCAGGATGAAGGCGGCGCCCATCCGCAGCGCGATATCGCTCCAGCCGAGCAGGGTGGGGGAGAAGGCTTCCGGCATGGTGATCCAACGTTGCCGCGCGTCGCGGTTTCCCGCACAAGGCCCGGCAAGGGAGGAAACGATGACCAAGACCGTCGAATTCATTTTCGATATTGCCGCGCCCAATGGCTATCTCGCCTGGTATCCGCTCAAGCAGGTGGTCGCGCGGACCGGCGCCCAATTGATGGTGACGCCGGTCTTCCTCGGCGGAATGCACAAGCTGACGGGTAATGCGCCGCCGATGATCCGCGATGCCGAGGTGAAGGGCAAGGTTGCCTATGCCGCGCTCGAATTCCAGCGTTTCATCGACCGCCACGGCCTCACACGTTTCAAGATGCACCCCGCGCTGCCGTTCAATTCGATCCTGCTGCAGCGCGTGCTGGTCGCTGCCGCGGACGAGACGCAGCGACAGGCGCTGGTCGAGGCACTGTTGCCCGCCGTGTGGGAACGCAATGTCGATTGCGGTGACCCGCAGGCTGTGGGGCAGGAACTGGCGGCAGCCGGGTTCGATGCGGAAGCGCTGCTGGCCGCTACGCAGGATCCGCAGGTCAAGGCGAAGCTGGCGCAGAACACGGAAAGCGCGGTCGAACGCGGCGCCTTCGGCATTCCGACCTTCTACGTCGATGGCGAAATGTGGTTCGGCAAGGAACGGCTCGGCCAGATCGAGGACTACCTCGGCGGCGGCAAGCCCTAGGCGGCGAGCACGGCGATCAGCGGCAGGGGCAGCACGAGTGCCATCCCCGACAGCAGATCGCCACCTTCGTCACGAACCAGCCGTCTCCAGAATGCGAACAGCATTTTCCGACTCCCCCAGTCGATCTCCAACCCGTCGGCCGCGCGACCCGAATGGCTTCGGCTTAATTAGGTGCGACCCGTTGTGCCTTATGCGGCATAGCCCTTCGCAAAGTCTCACCAGTCCCGGTAAACCGATATTAACCCGATCCGCGTGTTGATTTCTTGGGCAGGGCGGGTTGCCGACTTTTATACTTCGGTTATGCAAGGGCGGGACTGAATTAAGGGGGTCGTCATGTTTCGATATAGCGCGCTTGTCGCGTCGCTTTTCATTTCCAATCCGGTTTCGCTTGCCGCGCAGGATGGCCAGGCCGCTCAAGTGTCGGCCGATACTGTTCCGCCGCTCATAGCCGCCTCTGCCTTCGCCAAGCGGAGCCCGTTCACGATGCTGCGCGTTTCGCCAGACGGCGCCATGATTGCAACTCGCGCGCGTTCGGGCGGCAAGGAGTTCGTCGCGCTGATCGATGCCTCGACACAGAAGCTTGTCCGGCGCTACGCGGTTGGCGAAGGTAACGAGATTGGCAATATCCGCTGGGCCGGATCGAACCAGCTGCTGATCTCGCTGGTGGGAACGGTCGAGCGGGCGGGCGATGCATTTACGGCGACACGTCTTGCCTATGTCCATACCGATACCGGCAGGATGGAATTGCTCGGTGATTTCGGCACGCGCGACGGCGACAACGTCATCTTCGTCGCGGAAGACGGATCATATGCCCTGGTATCTGTCCAGCGCCTGCGTACGCAATACCCGACTGTCATGCGTTATGATTTCGGGGCCGAGGTGAATGCCACCATCGCCCAGTATCCTATCGAGGGCGTGTGGAACTGGTATGCCGACGAAGACGGCGTCGTGCGTCTGGGCCTTGGGCGCAACAGCCGCAAGTTGCTGGTGCATTATCGCAGCGGGCCAGACGCAAAGTTCCGTGTGGTCGAGAAAATAAAGGACGTGGACGTGGAGGACAAGTACCTTCACGTCACCTATATCCGCGCGGGGTCGGACTTGGCCTACGCGCTGACGGAGAACGGCGAAGGCCGGGTCGGCCTATACACATTCGACCTCGCTACTCGCGAACCGCTCGACCTGATCTACGAGAACCCGCACGCCGACATCGACAGCGTACTGTTCCGTGACGGCAAGCCCGTCGGCGTTTTCTGGACGGGTGACAGCAGCGAGGCGCACTGGCTCGATGCCAATTACGAAGCGACCTATTCAGCGCTGTCGGCGGCATTGCCGGAAGAACAAATCTGGATCGCCTCGCGGTCGGAAGAAGACGATCGGCTGGTCGTCTGGGCTGGCGGTGCCGCCGATCCGGGCGCCTATTACGTCTTCACTCCGGGTGAGGGCCGCTTGTCGCTCCTGATGGAAAACCGGCCGGATATCGACGAGCGTCAACTCGCCCAGCCCAAGGCGATCGGTTACACCGCGCGCGATGGCACCGAAATCCGCGCGATCCTGACGCTGCCCAAAGGACGCGAGCCGAAGGACCTGCCGCTGATCATCCTGCCGCATGGTGGGCCGTTCGGTGTCCACGACACGCTCGACTACAGCGACGAAGTGCAATTGCTGGCCAATCGCGGCTATGCTGTCCTGCAGCCGAATTTCCGCGGCTCGGGTGGTTACGGCGAAAAGTTCGTCGAACTCGGCTACGGCCAAATCGGGCGGGCGATGCAGGATGACCTCGACGATGCGATGGATTGGGCAGTCGCCGAAGGTATCGCCGACAAGGATCGCGTCTGCCTCGTCGGTGCGTCCTACGGCGGCTATGCCTCGCTGTGGGGTGTGCTGCGCAATCCCGAACGCTATCGCTGCGCAGCCAGCTTCGCCGGAGTGACCGACTGGGACCTCATTCTCAAACACGATGATCGCTTTTTCATGAACTGGGCCAGCCAGAAGCATGAAGAGAAGATCGTTGGAGAAGAGAACTTCGATCTCGACACGGTCTCCCCCTATCGCCTCGCGGAATCGCTATCGCGGCCAGTCCTGATCGCGCAAGGCAAGGACGATACCATCGTGCCATGGTCGCAGCACACCAAGTTCCGCAGCGCCGTCAAGAAATCCTCGATTACCCCGGTAGAACTGGTGTTCGAGGACGAAGGGCATGGTTTCGACGAGCCGGAAAACGAACAGAAATGGTTCGAGGAACTGACCGCTTTCCTCGCCGAGCACAATCCGCCCGATTGAGCCGATGACGGGCACGACGCGCGTGCGCATGGGAAAATTTCGGCCGTTTCCTTGCGCCGCGCGGCGGGCGCGCTAGATTGGGGGGGTGATTAAGGAGCTTTTCCAGCATGCCGCCACGACCGACGGGATCACCGTCCGGGTCGCGGTCAATTTCCTGCCCGAGCAATCGCAGCCCGAAGCGGGTAAATGGTTCTGGGTCTATCACATCCGCATCGAGAACGGCTCGCACGAACGCGTCCAACTCAAGACCCGCCACTGGCGGATCACCGATGGGGCGGGTCTGGTTAGCCATGTCGATGGCGAAGGCGTGGTCGGCGAACAGCCGGTGCTGATGCCGGGGCAAAGCCATGACTATGTCTCGGGGTGCCCGCTCGACACGCCGCATGGGTCGATGGAAGGCTTCTACACCTTCCACGCGGAGAATGGCGAACCGCTCGAAGTGCGCATTCCCTTCTTCCCGCTCGCCGCGCCTGCCACCGCCACCTGAGGCTCGGGCAGCGGCGCCCGGCGGCCGTCCGACGCGCGGCGGCGCGCTATTCGTCCTCTTCTTCCTCTTCCTCGTCGAAGCCGGAAAAGTCGAAGCTGCCGATCTTGATCTTGGGCTTGAGGTCGAGCCAGTCGGCCAGCATCTCGAACTCGCGCGTGGCGGGATAGGTCGCCAGCGCGGCGCGGCTCTCGTCGAGCCGCAGCACCAGGCTTTTCTTCTTGCGCCGCAGCGCGCTGGTCGACAGCGAGACGCGGCTGCCACCGCCGAGCCGCCGCGCCAGGCGGAAGCCGAGGCCCCAGGTCATTCCTTCGCGCAGATCGTCGTCGCTGGCGAGCTCGCGCAGCTTGTCGGGCACGTCGGTCCGGCCCATGCTGCCGAACAGCGCTGCGCAGATCATCGCGCGGCCGCGCGCATCGAGATCGATCCAGCGTTTGCCCAGCGGCCATTCGATCGCGTGGCTGACGCGCAGGTTGGGTTCGACGCGTTGCAGCGCGCCCGACAATTGCGCTGCAGCCAGCCGCAGCCGCTCGTTCACCGCGCCGTCGCCATCGGCCAGCCCGACCGTCCACGCGGCGAGCAGCGTCGCATCGGTGATCGAGGAATCGCGCGGCGAGGCATAGGCGGTGACCCCGGCGAGCAGCGGATCGGCCTTCATCTGCGCGGGTTCGAGCCGGGCATAGAGCAAACCTTCGCGCAGGCCCCATGACGAGAACACCAGCTCATCCGGGCCGATCGCATCGAGCAGCGGGCGCAGCAGGGCCGCCGCATCGGGCAGGTAGTGCGCGCGCATCTCGCTGATGCCCGAGATTTCCATCAGCTTTTCCGGATCAGCGCCGACCATTTCCTTCGCCAGCCGCTGCGCATCGTCGGGCAGCAGCGTGAAACCGTGCGGGTCGGTCAGCGGATAGTCGAAATAGCGCATCGCATAGGCGGCCAGCGCACGCCAGGTGCCGCCGATCATGTACATCGGCCCCGGGTGCGCGGCGGCCCAGCCGACCGCAGCAAGCTGTTCGCGCACCGCCGCCTCGAAGGCGTCGCTTCCCGCCTCGCGCAATGCGGGCAGGCGCAGCGTGCCGAGCTGGAGGCTGGCGGCCTCGTGGCACTGGTTGTCCGCCACCGAGACCAGTTCGAGGCTACCGCCGCCCAGGTCGGCGACCACGCCTCTCGCGCCCGGGAAGGCGCCGAGCGCGCCCATTGCCGAAGCGGTCGCTTCCTCTTCGCCGGTCAGCAGGCGCGGTTCGAGCCCCAGCGCGGCGACCGCGGCGAGGAATTCGGGGCCGTTGGCCGCATCGCGCGCGGCAGCGGTGGCGACCGTCTGCACGTCTTCCACCCCGAGATCGCCGATGATCAGCGCATAGCGCGCCAGTGCCGCCAGCGCTTCCTGTGCGGCTTCGTCGGGAATGCGCCCGGTTTCGGACAGGTCGCGCCCGAGCCGCGCGGCGACCTTCTCGTTCCAGATCACTTCGGGCACGCGCGCGGTGCCTTCGTAGATCACCATGCGCACCGTGTTCGAGCCGATGTCGATCACCGCGCGCGGCGGCTGGATCAGCCGGCGCTGCCACTTGGCCGAGCGCGACTTGCTCACGCGTCGGCCCCGCGCAGCGTCAGGCGGGGCACCTCGTGTTCGGCCAGCGCCGCACCGCGGCCCGACAGCGAAGGGTTGGCCATGAAATACTGGTGGCAGTTGAACCCGCCATCGCCCTGCCGCAGCCGGTGGTACTGGCCGTCGGGATCGAGCTGCCAGCTCTGTTCGGTATCGAGGATATTGGCGAGCATGACCTGTCCCAGCACCTGATCGTGCACTGTCTTGTTGGTGATCGGAACCATCACCTCGACCCGGCGGACGAGGTTGCGGCTCATGGCGTCGGCGCTGGTCAGATAGACCTTGGCCTGGCGGCTGGGCAGCGCCTTGCCGTTGGCGAAGGCCCAGACGCGCGAATGTTCGAGGAAGCGGCCGATGATCGACTTGACGCGGATGTTGTCCGACACGCCCGGCAGGCCCGCGCGCAAGCTGCAGATGCCGCGCACCACCATGTGGATCTCGACCCCCGCCTGGCTGGCCTCGTAGAGCTTGTCGATCATCGGCTTGTAAGTGATCGAGTTGAGCTTCACCCAGATGCCCGCGGGCTTGCCCGCCTTGGCATTGGCGATCTCGGCATCGATCAGCGCGAACAATTGCTCCTGCAGCCCGATCGGCGACAGCGCGAGATGTTCGAGGTCGTCGGGCTCGATATAGCCGGTGATGAAATTGAACAGCTTGGCGGCGTCGCGCCCCAGCGCGGCATTGGCGGTGAAGAAGCTCAGATCGGTGTAGATCTTGGCGTTGATCGGGTGGTAATTGCCCGTGCCGAAATGGCAGTAGGTGCGATAGCCGTCTTCCTCGCGGCGGACCACCAGGCTGACCTTGGCATGCGTCTTCCACTCGGTGAAGCCGTAGATCACCTGCACGCCCACCCGTTCCAGCTCGCTCGCCCAGTGGATGTTGCGCTCCTCGTCGAAGCGCGCCTTCAGCTCGACCACCGCGGTCACCGCCTTGCCGTTCTGCGCCGCCTCGATCAGCGCCGCGATCACCGGCGACTGGTCGCCCGCGCGGTAGAGCGTCTGCTTGATCGACACCACTGCCGGGTCGCGCGCGGCCTGGCGCAGGAAATCGACCACCACGTCGAAGCTCTCGAACGGGTGGTGGATGACGATGTCCTTCTCGCGGATCGCGGAGAAGCAGTCGCCGTCATGTTCGAGGATGCGTTCGGGATAGCGCGGGCTGAACGGGGTGAACTTGAGGTCGGGGCGCGGTTCGTTGCAGATCGTCGCGAGATCGGCGAGGCCGAGCATGCCGCCCGACTTGACGATCATGTCCTCGTCGACCTCGAGCTGTTCGCGCAGCAGCGTTTCGGCAATCCCGTCGCAGTCCTCGTCGAGTTCGAGCAGCACGACATGGCCGCGCCGGCGCCGCTGGATTGCGGTGCGGAAATAGCGCACGAGGTCCTCGGCTTCTTCCTCGACCTCGATATCGCTGTCGCGCAGCACGCGGAACACCCCGTCGCCGAGCACCTTGAAGCCGGGGAACAGCTGGTCGGCAAAGCGCGTCACCAACTGTTCGATCGCGACATAGATCGCCTGTTCGCCGGGCACGCGCACGAAGCGTGGCGCGCCGCTGGGGATCAGCACCATCTCGATCAGATCGGCCTGCCGCTTGCCGCGCTTGAGGCGGAAGATCACCCCGATCCCCTTGTTCGCGACGAAGGGGAAGGGATGGCTCGGGTCGATCGCCTGCGGCGTGATCAGCGGCAGGATGTCGCTTTCGAAATAGGCGGCCAGCCACCCCTGCTGCTCGTCGGACAGGGCCTCGACCGGCGCGAGGATGATGCCTTCCTCCGCCAGCAATGCGCTCAGCGTGTCGAGGCTGGCCTGCTGGCGGTCTTCCAGTTGCAGCAATTGCTCGCGGATCGCGGCGAGCTGCTGGCGCGGGCTCGCCCCGTCGATCGCCTGAGTCTCGATCCCGCGCTGGACCTGACCTTCCAGCCCGGCGATGCGGACCATGGTGAATTCGTCGAGATTGCTGGCCGAGATCGACAGGAAGCGCAGCCGTTCGAGCAGCGGATAGCTCTCGTTCTCGCTTTCGGCGAGCACGCGGCGGTTGAACGACAGCCAGCTCAGTTCGCGATTGGTATAGCGGTCCTCCTGCGCCACAGGCGCATCGGGTTCGGCGTCGTTGGCCGGCAGGGTCGGGGAAGCGTCGACGGTCATCCTGGTGCGGCTACGGGCCATGGTCCTCGCATGTGACGGCTGGATTACAGTCTGTCCTACCGCGGGGCTAAAGGAAAGGGTTTGTCCCCGCATCTTGTTTCCTGCGGCTGCCGCATTTATGTCGCGACGCACCATGAAGCGCACCCATCTGCCCCTGAACGCCTTGCGCGTTTACGACGCCGCCGCGCGGCACCTTTCCTTTACCCGCGCCGCGGACGAGCTGGCGGTCACGCCGGCGGCGGTCGGGCAGCAGATCCGCGCGCTCGAGGATCATCTCGGCACCGTGCTGTTCCGCCGCACCAGCAAGGGGCTGGAGCTGACGCAGGAAGGTGCTGCGGGGCTCGATGCGCTGCGCGAGGGCTTCCTCAAGTTCGAGGAAAGCGTGTCCGCCATGCAGGCGGGGCAGGCGTCGGACAGTTATACCATCGCGTGCCCGCGCGAATTCTACGCGCAGTGGCTGGCCCCGCGGCTGGCGCGTTTCGGCGAAGCCAATCCCGACATCCGCTTCACTTTCGTTGCCGACGAGAATGCCGATTTCACCGAAGCCAATCTCGATTGCGCGATCCGGCTGGTCGATGGCCCGGGCGATTTGCAGGGTATCGAACTGGACGAGGCACGGCGCGTGACCGTGGCGCGGCCCGAAGCGCTGGGCGGGGCCCCCGACCAGTGGATCGACTGGGGCCTGCCGCTGCAGGATGGCATCACCGCGCACGTCAGCGTGTCCAATGCCGGTCAGGCGCTGTCGTCCGCGCTGGCGGGGCTGGGTAAGGCGATCCTGCCCGAATTGCTGGTCAAGGATGCGATCGACGATGGCCGTCTGGAGGTGCTCGACGGACCGCATACGGGCACGCGGGCTTACTGGCTGGTGGCGCCGACGCCCCAATGGCGTACGAAAAAGGTCAAGTCGCTGGTCTCGTTCCTGTCGGAACAATTGGGTCCGTCAATAAAAGAATAGGACGAACGTATAATCCGCAGCGAATACTTTGCGGATTTACTGGACTGCAATTTGCATTATTTTCCGGCCTGCCAGTATTTTATATTGGTGACGACCCGTTCGCGATCTTCGCAGGCTCTACGATCGTTAGGGTTCTCCTAACCGCCGCAGGTAAGCAGATCTTAACGGTCTCGCGGCTACCGCCGGCCCACAGGGGGCTGGCCGATGAACCGTATGCTGCGCAAACTCAGAACCGACACTTCAGGAAACGCGCTGGCGATCTTCGCCGCGGCGCTGGTGCCCTTGACCATTGTCATCGGCAGCGGGCTCGACCTGAGTTCCGCCTATATGGCCAAGGCCAAACTGCAGAATGCCTGCGATGCTGCTGCACTGGCCGGCCGTCAGTCCATGGATGGGACCAAGTGGACCACTGCGAACGAGGAAGAAGCTGAAAAGTTCTTCTATTTCAATTTCCCCCGGGGAACAATGAAGGCGCGCGAGCTCGATTTCGATATCGGCAAGGACCCGGACGACAGCGCCCAGATCATCGGCACGGCACGGGCGGTCGTCCCGACATCGCTGATGGGGCTGTTCGGCTTCGACGGCATTCCCATCGAAGCCAATTGCGACGCCAAGCGCGATCTCGGCCACAATGACGTGATGCTGGTGCTGGACACCACCGGATCGATGGCGCGCAGGCCGTCGTCCGGGGGCAGCAAGGACAAGATCGACCTGCTGCGCGATGGCACCAAGGGGCTTTATCGCGCGCTTGACGACAGCGGCAACGGATCGATCACGCGCTTCGGCATCGTGTCCTATTCGCATACCGTCAACGTTGCGCGCAGCCTGAAGAACCGCGATATCCTCAAGGAGCAGCTGCACTACCAGAAGTATTACGAGCAGCGCGAGTGCACCCAGTACAAGAGTGGCCGATACTGGTACCAGGACGAATGCACCACCAAGCGTTACGAGGACAGCGACGATACGCGTCGCAGCGATTACTATTACGATTCGTCAACCCGACGGACCGCCGTCTACCGCGCCACGACCGAATACGAATATCAGTCGGTCCATATCAACGACACGCAATGGGCGGACGACGACAACAACACCAACCAGAACCGTCGGGATTTCCGCGTCAGCGGTGACGGCTGCATCGAGGAACGCTCGAGCATCGGTGAGGACGAAAGCCCGTTCACTCTCCTGAAAACGGTGAGCCAGGACGATATCGATGCGGTCGCCCAGAACGGGAACGACACCAAGTATCAATGGGGGCGCTACGATCCCGTGGCCCACGAATATCCCTCGCAGGTCGGTTGTCCCTCGGAATCGCAGAAGCTGAAGGAATACGGCTCGGAGACGGCGTTCAACAATGCCGTCAGCGCGGCCACTGCCAACGTGACCGGGGGTACCTATCACGACATCGGCATGCTGTGGGGTGCGCGCTTCCTCTCGCCGACCGGAATGTTTGCCTCGAGCAATCCCACCAAGCACGGCATCGTGCCGGTGAACCGCCATCTCGTCTTCATGACCGATGGCGAACTCGATACGGGCGACACGCTCTATTCGGCCTTCGGCATGAACTATTTCGACGACCGCCTGCAGGGCACGGGCACGCAGGAAGAGAAGCATATCTCGCGCTTCCATTCGATCTGCAACCGGGTGAAGGCGACCGGGACGACCATCTGGGTCATCGCGCTGGACGTGGGTTCGACCGGTGACATCAAGACCTGTGCCACCAGCGAAGCGCATTTCTACACCTCGGACGGGTCAGACCTCGAGGAAGTGTTCGAGGCGATCGGACGCGGGATCGGCAATCTGAGGCTGACGCGCTGATGCGGCGGCGGCCCATCATCCGGCGCCTGGAACGCGACCAGCGCGGCGCGACGATCGTCGAATTCGCGGTGATCGCCATGCCCATGTGCGTGCTGCTGATGGGCGGGCTCGAACTGGGCTACAACAGCTATGTCCGCTCGACCCTGCAGGGTGCTCTCCACGATGCCGCGCGTGTTGCGGCGGTCGAGAATCCGATCCTCGCCACCGATGGGGACACGGTGGAAGAGCAGGTCGCGAACATGATCAAGGAAACGGTCGCGCATGTCGCGCCCAATGCGGTCGTGGATGTCGACCAGAAAAGCTATTTCGAGTTTTCGAGCATCGGCGAGCCAGAGAAGCTCATGACCGACAACAATGGCAACGGGAAATACGACGCCAGCGACGAAGACTGCTTCGAGGACGCGAACGGCAACGGCACTTTCGATCCCGATTCGGGCAAGTCCGGGACCAATGGTGGCGCCGACGACGTCGTGCTTTACACCGCGAAGGTCAGCGCGCCGCGGATCCTCCCGCTCGACCGGCTCGTGCCGGGTGTCAGCGAGAAGGTGGAATACACGCTGCGCGCGGCCGTGCGCAACCAGCCCTATGGCCAGCAGCCGACCGCACCGGTGATCTGTGGCTAGACTGTTCTCTTCCCTTCGTCGCGACGAACGCGGCCTGGCGCTGACCGAATTCGCATTCGCCGCGCCAATCTTCATCAGCCTGGTGCTGGTCGGGCTCGAGCTGTCCAATCTCGCGCTGGCGCATCTGCGCGTCAGCATGATGGCGATGACCGTGGCCGACAATGCGGGACGCGTGTCGTCGGGGATCGACGAGGCCAATGTCTACGAGGTATTCGCCGGCGCCGAAGTGAACGCCAGCGGGCTCGGCTTCAAGCCCAATGGCCGCATCGTGCTCTCCAGTCTCGAACACAATGGGAAGACCGGGCGCGACGAGGGCCAGACCATCGTCTGGCAGAGGTGCTGGGGCGATTCGCGCTCGATCACGCCCGCCTATGGCGTCGAGGGTGACGGCAAGGACGACGACGATCTCGAGGACGGCCTCGGCGCGGGCGGCAACAACATTACCGCGCTGCCCGATACCGCGGTGATGTTCGTCGAGGCGACCTATGACTACCAGCCGCTGCTGACGACGGGCTTCTTCGATCCGCCGCGCATCCGCTACGAAAGCGCCTTCAACGTGCGCGGGCGGCAGAACAACGACATCAGCAATTCGCAGGGCCTCGACCTGATGACCTGCTGAGGCGCTTGCCTCGCGCCCGCTGCGCGCTAGACCTGCGCCGATGACTGCGGTTCCCCAGCTCCACACCCCGCGCTTCACGCTGCGCCCGCTGCGCCGCACGGACGCCGCCGCGCTGCTGCCCACGCTGGGCGATCCCGCGCAGTGCCGCTTCCTGACGCGCCCCGCCTTCGCCAATGAGGCCGAGTTGTGGGGCTGGCTCGCCGATCCCGCATGGGACGGGCGCAGCTGGATCGCAGAGGATGCGCAGGGCGCGGTCGCGGGGCGCTTCGTGGCGATGCCGGGGCACGAGGCTCGCGTGGTCGAGATCGGCTACATCACCTGCGCCGCGTGGCAGGGGCGGGGCGTCGCGCGCGAGTGCATGGCCGCGCTGGTGGCGCAGCTGTTCGCCGAGGGGGCGCGCAAGCTCATTGCCGAGATCGATGCCGAGAACCACGCCTCGCTGCGGCTGGCCGAAGCGCTGGGCTTCACCCGGGAGGGGCTGCTGCGCGCGCATGAGACGACGCATGAGGGGCTGCGCGACGTGTGCCTCTACGGCCTGCTCGACAGCGACCCGCGTCCCGCCTGATCAGCCGCCGCCGCCGCCCGCCGCCACCTTGCGCGCGTCGAAATGCGCGAAGATCGCGGCGAGCCCGCCGGGGCGGCTTTCCTCGCGCAATCGTGCCAGCGCGGGCGCCACTTCGAGCAGATATTCCGCCTGCGGCCCGTCCTGCCCGACATGCACCCCGCCGAGCCGCTTGATAAAGCTGCGCGCGGCGTCGTTTTCGGACAGGACATGCGCGCGGAACGCCTCCAGCCGCCCGCCCGCCGCATCGAGCAGCAGCGTCGCGGTCAGCAGCCGGCCGATCCCCAGCCCGTGATAGGCATCGACCACCCCGACCGAGAATTCCGCCACCGCGTCGCCCGCATCGGGGCGCATCGCGTGGACCACGCCCATCGCGGGCTGCGCCGGATCGCCGAGGTCGAGCGCGCCCCAGGCGAGATGCAGCACGCCATCAGCATCGAGCAGCCGTTCGATCACCCAGTCGGGCGGGCTCGCCCCGCCGGAAAAGAACCGCAGATAACGCGAGCGCGGGCTCATCCGCGCAATCCCTTCGCGCAGGCGCGCCTCGTCCGCCGGGCTCACTGTGCGGATGCAGATCCGCCGCCCGTCTTCGAGATGCGTATGGATCGAGGCGTCGCCGCAGGGGCCCTGCGAGACGAGGTCGAGCGGCGGCTGCGCGCGGTCGGCCATGGACGGTCATTCTCCACTTGTGCACCCCGCGCTGCATCGGCGCGGGGCTGTTTGCGCGCCAGCCTAGGGCCATTCGCGCGCGCGCGCCAGCACTTGCACCGCACCTGCCGCAAACCCCTTACGCCCGCGCCCCTCAGCCCCCGCGCAGCCAGCCGAGCGCGCCCGCTTCCATTCCCTTGAACTTGGGCCAGCCGGCGGGATCGTCGCCAAGCGGCGCGCAGGCGAGCGGCGTGCCTTCGGGCAATTGCCACTTGATCCGGTGATAGAGCTTGGAGCGCGTCAGCGGCGAACGCACCAGCCACATGCCGGGGCCGAAGGGATGCGCATCGCCATGCAGGTCGAGCGCGCCCTCGGGCGCGGCCGCGGGATCGTGCCACAGCCAGTAGAGCGTCACCGCATCCGCATCCGCTTCCCCTGCGTCATCCGCATCGCTTTCGCCCGTCGCGGCCTCCATCCGCGCAGCCCCTAGCGCCACAGCGCGGCGATCAGCATCACCAGCACGAAACCCGCCAGCCCGGCGATGAAGACCACGCGGCTGCGCCTGCGCTTGAGCACGATCTCGCCGCCGCGCACGTCCTGCGCATCATGGCGCGCGGGGGAGGGGGCAGGGGAAGGTTCGGGGGCAGGTGCGGGGGTGCTTTCGGTGTCGGGCACGGCAAATCTCCTTGCCTTCTTAATCGTGTAGATCCCGTATGTGGTTCCGACAGATTGACCGAATCGCGGTGCAATTTTACCTTTTGACCATGGCACTCGCATCTCCCTGCATCGGCGTCTGTCGCCTCGATCCGGCGCAAAGGTTCTGCACCGGCTGCGGGCGCACGCTGCGCGAGATCGGCGACTGGCCCGAGGCGAGCGAGGCGCGCCAGCGTGAAATCCTCGCCGCCGCCGCCCCGCGCGCCGCCGCCGCGCTGGCGGGCGACAGCCTGCCGCAGATCACCGCCACCACGCCGCTCGATACGCGCGAATGCGAACCGCGCCCGCGTATGGAATACCGCCTGCGGCAAGGCTGACGCGGCCCAGCCGCTCCCAAGCGCACTACGCTTCGCGCGCGCGCCCCACACGACGGCAAACGGCGGCTCCCAAGCGCGCCCCGGCTTTCATTTCGGCCCCGATCGCGCGCGCACCGCGGCCATCGCCTGCGCGCCGACCTCGCGCAAACGCTCGCGCTTTTCCGCCGCGTCCATCGCCGCCAGCGCTTCCTCGTTCGCGCGCATATGTTCGAGCTTGGCGTTGAGCGAGGCCAGCACCTCCGCCTCGCCCGCACCCGCCAGCGGCTCCTGCTCGGCCAGCACTTCGGCGCGGATGCTTTCATAGACCGGGTGGCCGGGCTTCAGATCCTGCACGCCATAGCGTTCGGGCAGCCGGTGCTGGAGGAGGAAGCGCAGCAGCGCATTGTCGGGCTTGTCCCAATGCCCCAGGATTTCCCCGCCCGAGACGATCGGCGTGCGCGTGCCCAGCATGGCGCGCTCCAGCGCGATATCTTCCAGCCGCTGCACCCCGCGCTCCAGCGCCGCATCCCAGGCAGCGGCAAACCCCTCCGCCCCCGGCCGCGCGCGGAGTTTATAGAGCGCCTCGAGGCTCTTCCCGATCCGCTTGGCCGCGAGTTTGACTATGCCGGTGGCGGCAAGCGTGGCGACGAAGCGGCGCTGGAGATCGGGCGTGATTGAATTGCGGCGCGGGGCCGTGTGGAGGAAGGGTTCGAAGGCGAGAAGCGGATCGTCGTCCTCGGGCTCGGGCGCGATATGCGCAACGGCCGAGGTGGCCTGGCGCGCGATCTTGCGGGTGGGTTCGGTCATCTCTCACCCGTCACGGCGATCGATGGTTTTTCATCAGTCATTGCGCGGAGCCGCAGGCGACGCGGCGAAGCTTGCTGTCCAAAGGACAATCCAGTGAAGGCGTTCCGTGCCGCTCTGGATTGCTTCGCTGCGCTCGCAATGACTGGGGGTGGAAGCGGCGCCCAATACCTAGGTGGCGCGAAAATCGAGGGCCTCGCGCCGTCGTGGCGCACACCAAGACGCGAAGGCATTGCTAGTTCTGTGTGGCGAGGGTGGTCCATGACCGACCCCAAGATGCACATTCCCGCGATGTAGGAAAATGGTTTCGCGCTCAGCCTGCCTCGCGCTTCATGAAGTCGAGGATCGAGGGCAGCGGATCGAGCACCTTAGTCTTCATGTACCAAAGCGCCACGCCGCCCGCGATCAGGCTGCCGAGCACCAGCAGCGTGCCGTCGTCGTTGAGCACCAGCAGCGGAATCGCGAAACCGGCGAACAGGATCGCCGCGATCAGCGGCAGCACCTTGAGCGCGGCGACATTGCTCGCGCGCTTGCGCGCATCGATCGCGCGTTTCCACGCCATTTCGAATTCGTTGGGGCCGTATTGCGCCAGCGCGCTGTCGGGTTCGGTCCGCTTGATCCGCTCGTATTCGGCCTGCACCGCCACGCCCGCGCCGCGCGCCTTGCCGATCGCGACCGCGACCGCACCCGCGACCACGAGAAAGAAGATCAGAAACCAAAGCATTGAGGATTCCCCCCGGAATATCAATGCGACCCGGCCGCGACCTTGGCTGCTAAACGAATGTTATGTCAAGGTTTCGGGGTTGCGGGTGGAACAGACCGGCAGGCGAAATCACCGAGCCGCAGGCGAGGCAAGGGCGACCGCCCGCCGGCCGGTTAGGCCGAAGCCAAGCGACGCGGACGCGTCGCGCCCGGCGTCTGAGGGCGTAAAGAAAGACTCGAGGGGGTGGGGTGGTCGGAATTGGGCATGACCAACTGCAGGATGTACATTCCGGCGGAGTAGGAAAATGGTTTTCGCGGCCAGGGCCCGGCGTTTGGATTCGGAGCCGAAGGCGCGAAGCACCAGCGACGAAACCAAAAAAATGCGGAGTAGGAAAATGCTTTCTAACGGTCAGAGCGTGAGAGCGAATTGATACGGAACTCACCGATCAGACCTCTCGATGATCCACAGCCGGGGCGCGATGAGTGATTAGAGAAGGTTTAGCCTGTCGAAGAAGGCTTGGTTTCGCCGCTCTGCATCTCGAAGGATTTTGTTATAGCTATATACTTCAAAATAGAAGTTGTAGGCTCTGTTATAGCCGTAAAATCCTTGTTTATCTGGAGTTTTTGTCGCGTCCCATTTCTTTAGCTCTCGCTCTAGTGACGGGGTGATGTCGCAAACGATCATGCAATTTGTCGGAATGTCCGGCGAAGCAACATCAATGGTGCGGCCTTCCCCATCTTTGGCCCTGCCAGTGCGAACCCTCTCTACGAGTTCGGCGACTTGAGAGATTGGATTATCAGTACCTGTATAGTCGTCTCGTTCAGGACGTTTGAATTCGACAATGGTGAGCGATGTTAAAGGGCCCTTGCTCTCAGAGAGTGGTATCTCTCGATCAAAGAGCAGTAGATCGGGGCGCATCTTGTCCTTAACGCCAAGCTGCTCGATACGCGAAAGTGCTTTATCCGAGTAAGCGAAGTCGTGGTAGTTTAACTTTTCATCAAGTATCCACAAATTCTGTTGGGAAAAAAGAATTTCATCATTTGCCGACTGCATCGGGAATATAATGTTGTGGACGACCTTCTCGAGCGGGTATTTTCCGCTTTTGGCGTCTGCGCTTAGAGCTTTTTTGAACAGGTTAAGAATAATCTTTCGATGTGCCACATATTGGGCAAGCGCTGCGACCCCTAGTTTGTTGTAATCGGCTAAGAAGCTTTCAAGCTGCTCTTTGTAGCCTTCGTAGTCATCCAGTTTGGCGGCGGCGGCAATGATTTTTCTTCCAGTCTTTTTAAGTGCCACTTCCTTCTTGTGAAGTTCGCGGTGAAGTGCAGCCTCCAAGTCGGCGTGACCTCCGCTGGGTGGCATCCGATCGATGAAGCTTTGGATTTCAGGCAACAAGATGCGGTAATGTGGAGCATTCGATAAAACGTACTTTTCGATACGAGAAATCTTCTCAGCGTTGATCGCGTCGAGCACGTCGGAAAGGTCATTCTGGACGAACTCCAAGCAGGCGTTTCGGATATCGCTCTTTCGAATTTCATCGGCAAGAAGACTGGACTGATCCATCTCTGCATCATCATCTTCATGCAGATCGAAAGTCGTCCTCGCGGGGTTTACCCTATCGTTGAGATACGTGGATCGGACAACAGCCAAGTAGGAAAATGGCTCTCCATCCTCATCCACAAGACGATGAGCAAAATTTGGTATGTAAGACTCTAGTTTTTCCCAGAGAACTACACGCTCATCGGCACTGTACGCGATACGACTTTTCGTTGATCGACCTTGCTTAAGTTTGAAGCCGAGAAATTCGAAATTGGTCCCTTTGATTTCGACGCTACTGTGGCTTGCGGTGGATCGGTAGTGTTCGGCAAAAAACGACCTGAGAGAAATCCGGTCATTGCCGTCGATAAGCGAAATTTGGGGGCATTCTTGGTCGATCAATATAAGAATGAAGTGTTCACAAAGCTTGTGCGCGATTTGTTCAAGGTCACGAGGTGCCTGCGATGCGTAGGGTTCTCGGTAACCCAAGAGGCTGACTGTGGTGGAAGCCTTAGGCACCCTTGCCATTTCGACCGGTGCAGGCACTTGGTCCGGATCATAATCTAGATTGAAGGCGAAGTCTCGTCGGGCAAAACCGCTTTTGAATTCGTCGCTTTCGAATACGCTTGCAATCTTCGCCTCATCAAACGCCTTTAGATAGAGTAGGCGACCGACACCCTTCCCGCCGATCTGGCTTTTACGTTGTGACGAGACCGTGTTGAAGGAGTCCAAGCTCTCATCATGGAAACCGGCCCCATCGTCGTAAACCGTGAAACCGTTGATTAACGCATTGTCGTTGTCGAACAACTCGTCTGAGCGATGGAGCAGTATATTAATGGTCTTGCTGCGACTATCACCCGTTTCACGGATCGAGTGATAAGAATTCATCACGGCTTCAAACAGCGGAAGCAATGGTTTCCACCTAGGCAGCTTGGTTTGTTGAACCTGTCCGATCAAATCTGCTTTGAGCACCACGACCTCCCTTGCGCATGCCATGTGACGTGAGTGCGAACGAGTTGCAAGCACCTTGACCGCGCCCCCCCATCCGACTATGCGCGCCTCCATCCGGTGTAGGAACCGCCTCGCGTGATTCCCTCGTCGGTCAGATAGAGCTGAACATTGCCGGTCATGTCCCGGGGCCTGGTGCGTCATGCGCCCGGGCTCTTTTCTATTGCAGCGATCCTCACGGAAACGCTTGGGGCAGCCGTCAAAGTAACCCGGTGGCCGTGTGGGCCGGCGGGTGGAGTGTTTCGTAGCTCGTGCCAGGAGGCAAGTGGACGCGCTGTCGCGCGGCGTTCTTGTCAAGCGGGACCCCGGATCAAGTCCGGGGTGACGTAACTCGGTAAAGGCACGAATCCGATCACATCACCTGTCACCTGCTAGTCGTCACCTTCAACGCTTTGGCCCATCCGGGCCGGGCACACGGTGAAGAGAAAGAATTCTATGCCGACGATCAACCAGCTGGTCCGCAAGGGCCGCGTTCCGCAGAAGGCCAAGAGCAAGGTCCCTGCGATGGAACAGAACCCGCAGAAGC